>Ga0182748_1004737_pt1 | contig 10625 bp, 7 predicted proteins | sample eDN3rd37CKraftOP_FD_128877 | JGI IMG/M metagenome (GOLD analysis project Ga0182748, IMG submission 128877) | Enriched Organic Plus compost microbial communities from Emeryville, California, USA - eDNA 3rd pass 37_C Kraft OP (version 2) (version 2) ...
AAGGACACGGAAAGCCGCGTGCGGCATAATTTCGGCATGGCGCGGCCGGAGGGTTACCGCAAGGCGCGGCGCATCATCGAGCTTGCCGGACGCTTCGGCCTGCCGATCCTGTCCTTCGTGGACACAGCCGGCGCCTTTCCCGGCGTGGAGGCCGAGGCGCGCGGCCAGGCGGAGGCGATCGCGCGATCCATCGAGGCCTGCCTCGAGGCGCCTGTGCCGTTCGTTGCCAGCATCATCGGCGAGGGCGGCTCGGGCGGCGCCATCGCGCTCGCCGCCGCCGACCGGGTGCTGATGCTGGAGCACGCGATCTATTCGGTGATCAGCCCCGAGGGCTGCGCCAGCATTCTCTGGCGCGACGCCGCACAGGCGCCGCAGGCGGCCGAGGCGCTCAGGCTCACCGCGGACGACCTGTGCCGGCTGAGCCTGGTGGATGCGATGGTTCCGGAACCCATGGGTGGCGCGCATCGCGATCCGGCGGCGACGATCGCCGCGGTCGGCGAGAAGATGGCGGAGGTGCTGGCGCCGCTGCTGGCCCTGGACGGCGCCACGCTCAGGGCCCGGCGACGGGAGAAGTTCCTGGAAATGGGTCGGCACGGGGTGGCGTGACGCCCGCGCGGCGCGCCTGGCCGCGCGCCGGGTGTTCCCTTCGCGCATCGCGGCGGCCATCCTCCGCTTCCAGGGATGGAGGACGCCATGACCGACCTGCCGCCGCTGGACAGTGCCACCCTGCCGCCTGGCATTCGCGCGCGTTTCCTGAACGGCATCAACGGCCTGCGCGTGCACATCCTGGAGGCCGGATTCGAGCAGCCCGGTCGGCCCTGCATTCTGCTGCTGCATGGCTTCCCGGAGCTCGCCTATTCCTGGCGCAAGGTGATGCTGCCCCTGGCTGCGGCCGGCTATCACGTGGTCGCACCCGACCAGCGCGGCTATGGGCGCACCACGGGATGGCGAGCAGACTACGACGGCGATCTCGCGCCCTTCCGCATCCTGAACCTGGTGCGGGACGCGATGGGGCTGCTGGCGGCGCTCGGGCACGGCGTGGCCGCCGCCGTGGTGGGGCACGATTTCGGCTCGCCCGTCGCCGCCTGGTGCGCGCTGATCCGGCCGGACCTGTTCCGCTCCGTGGTGCTGATGAGCGCGCCCTTCGCCGGGCCGCCCGCCCTGCCCGAGAGCCAGGCGCCGCGCCCGTCGGCACCCGACATCCACGCGGCGCTGGCGGCGCTGCCGCGGCCGCGCAAGCACTACCAGTGGTACTACGCGACGCGCGAAGCCAATGGGGACATGTGGCACGCGCCGCAGGGCGTGCATGCCTTCCTGCGTGCCTACTACCACATGAAGAGTGCCGACTGGCCGGAGAACCGGCCCTTCCGCCTGGCCGGCTGGACGGCGGAGGCGCTGGCGAGGATGCCGACCTACTACATCATGGATCTGGACGCGGACATGGCGGCGACGGTCGCGCCGCATATGCCCTCGGCCGCGGCGATCGCCGCCTGCCGCTGGCTGCCCGACAGCGAGCTCGCCGTCTACAGCAGCGAGTATGCCCGCACCGGCTTCCAGGGCGGGCTGCAGTGGTACCGCTGCCGCACCACCGGCCTGTTCGAGGCCGAGGCGCAGGTCTTCGCCGGGCGGCGCATCGAGGTGCCTTCGATCTTCGTCGCAGGGGCTGCCGACTGGGGCATCCGGCAGGTACCGGGAGCGCTGGAGCGGATGCAGGCCGAGGCCTGCACGCGCATGCTGGGCTGCCACCTGGTCGAGGGGGCAGGCCACTGGGTGCAGCAGGAGCAGCCGCAGGCAGTGGCCGACCTGCTGCTGCGCTTCCTGCACGATCAGCGCGCGGCGGGTCCAGGACAGAGCGTGATCGCTTGAGGCTGGAGCAGTTTCCGTTCGCTCGGGCTCGCGGCACATGCTCCAGCTTCCTGTTGTCACGAGCAGCTTCACCCACTCAGGCGATTCCACCTGAATGGGATATGCTCTAGCCCGGCCGAAAGCGTGAATCGCGCTCTTCGCTTCGACGCAGGGCGTGACCGGTTCCATCTGGACCGCTCATGCCCCAGACTCGCGCCTGGGCCGGCACGCCGTCCGCCCACCTTCCTTGGCCGCCGGAGCAGCGCCGCCGGGGCGTCGCGGCAGCCATGCATGGCGAGGCATGGCGCATCGGCGATCCGCCTTCATCATGGTGCCGGCATGCCCTTCCGACCTTCCGCATGAGCTCCCGCGACCTGCCCGCCGGCTCGCCGGCCCGGATGACCGCGGCCGAGCTGCGCGCCGCCTTCTTCCTGGTCTTCCCCTCGGTCGCCGTCTCCATCGTCATCGGTGGGATCGATCAGACCATCGTTGCCACCGCGCTGCAGGCGATCGCCGGCCATTTCGGCGTGGTCGAGGGCATCTCCTGGGTCGTCGTCGGCTATCTGATCGCGGCAACCGTCGCGGCACCGGTCTATGGCCGCCTTGGCGATGTCTTCGGCCTGAAGCGCCTGCTGCTCGTGGCGCTGGTGTTCACCCTGGCGGGGGCGGCGGTGGCGGCCTCCGCGCCCTCCTTCGACTGGCTGATGCTCGGCCGGCTGCTGCAGGGGGTGGGCGGCGGCGGGCTGACCACGCTCACCATGGCGATCATCGGCGAGGCGATCCCACCCCGTGAACGAGGCCGCTTCCAGGCCTGGATCGCCGGCACCTTCGTGCTCGCCTCCTCGCTCGGCCCCGTGGCCGGCGGCTGGATGACCGAGCACATCGGTTGGCGCGCCGTCTTCGCGGTGCAGGTGCCGGCTTCCGTCCTCGCCTTCGCACTGGCGCTGCGCCTGCCGCACCGCGGCGGGTCGCGCAGCCGCGGCTTCCGCTTCGACCTGCCCGGCATGCTGCTCTTCGCCGCCTTCGTCGCGCCGGCCCTGCTGGCGCTGTCCGAGGCACGGCAGTTCTCCGCGACCGCGCTGCCCGCGGCGCTGGGTCTCGCCGCGGCCGCGGCGCTCGCGCTCTGGCTGCTGGTCTGGCGGGAGCGGCGGGCGCGCGACCCACTGCTGCCGCTCGGGCTGCTGGCCGATCCCACCATCCTGCGCGCCAATCTCTTCACCGCCTGCGGCCATGGCACGGTGGTGGCCCTGGTCACCTTCCTGCCGATCTATCTGCAGAGCGTGCGCGGCCTCTCGCCCGCGCAGGTGGGGGTGCTGCTGCTGCCGCTCTCGCTTGGCGGGGGTCTGGGCGGGCTGACAGCGGGGCGGCTGATGACGCATACCGGCGTGGCGGCGCCGCTGGCGGGCGCGGGACTCGTTCTCGGCGCGGTGGGGTTGTCCGCCATCGCCGTGATCGGCCCATCGCTTTCGGATGCCGGGCTGGCCTGGATGTTCGGCCTGGCGGCGGCAGGCATCGGCTGCTCCTACCCCGTCTCGCAGATCACGGTGCAGGTGGCGGCAGGGCCGGCGCGGCTCGGCGCCGCCGCGGCCTCGGTGCAATCTGCCCGCACCCTGGGCGCGGCGGTGGGGACCACGCTGCTCGGCGGCGCCCTGTTCGGCGCGCTGGCGGCGGGCGATCCGATGGTGGCGGACCTCTTCGCGCGTCTGGTGCGGGAGGGCGGAGCGCTGCTGTCGGGCCTGGCCGAGGCCGAGCGGCTTGCCCTGCGCCACGGCCTCTCCGATGCCTTTCGTCTGGGTTTTGCGGTGGCGGCGGTGCTCACAACCGTCGGTGCGGTCCTTGCGTGGCGGGTGCCGGTGCGCCGGGTCTGAGCCATCCGGTCGGTGTCGTCGCCAGATCGCTTGCTCCCTCCCCGTCCCGGCACCGAGCCGCCCGGGGGGTGCCATGCGACCAGCGCTGCTTTGCGGGAGCACAAGCGGCCCGCTCCGGATCCCCGGCAGGGCGGCTGCGAACGGCGTGGCAGCCTTCACCCCGATCGGCATGGGACCCTTCCCTTCCGCGCGGGCGGTCCCATGCCGGCCGCCCGCCGGGCTGGCCCCCGCGCATCGGCCCGCCGCGGCGGGGAAACGGGTTCCAGGCCGGGCCGGGCGCTCAGGCCCTGGGGGCCGTCACCTTGTCACGGTAGTTGCAGCAGGGCGCCGCGACGCAGCGCCAGCACTCCGGTGTCCGCGCCTTGCAGACATAGCGCCCGTGCAGGATCAGCCAGTGATGCGCGTCGCGCAGCAGGTCCGGCGGACAGCGCTTCACCAGCGCATCCTCCACCTCCCGCGGCGTGCGGCCGGGCGCAAGGCCGGTGCGGTTGCCGATGCGGAAGATGTGCGTGTCCACCGCCATGGTGCTTTCGCCGAAGGCGACATTCAGCACCACATTGGCGGTCTTGCGTCCCACCCCCGGCAGGGCCTCCAGCGCCTCGCGCTCGCGCGGCACCTGGCCGCCATGGCGCTCGAGCAGCTGGCGCGACAGCGCCACCACGTTGCGTGCCTTGGCCTGCCAGAGGCCGATGGAGCGGATATGCCGCGCCACCCCTTCCTCGCCCAGCGCGACCATCGCGGCGGGGTCGGGCGCGGCGGCGAACAGGGCGGGGGTGCAACGGTTCACCGCAGCATCCGTGGTCTGGGCGGAGAGCACCACCGCAACCAGCAGGGTAAAGGGGTCGCCGTAGTCCAGCTCCGTCGTCGGGGCCGGGTTGGCCGCCGCCAGGGCGCGGATGAAGGCCGCCGCCTGCTCCGCCCCCATGCGGCGGGCGCGGCGCGGCGTCCGCGCGGTACCATGCGGCGCCGGGCGCGCCCGCGTCATGGGCTGCATCAAGGCTGGTTCAGCGGGCTTGCGTGACATCGTGGCGTAAGGAAGGGTGGCGGTGACGCAGCCCTACCCCATCTCGGCGCCCATGGCACCCCGTCCGGAGCCCGTCCTGTTCGAAGCGGTCTGCACCCCGCCCACCGGTCTCGGCCGTCGCGGCATGCTGGTGGTGGCAGGCTTCGTGCTGGGCTTCTCGGCCCTCGTGGGGCTGGTCTTCACGATCATGGGCGCCTGGCCGGTGCTGGGCTTCGCCGGCCTGGAGGCGATGCTCTTCCTCGGGCTGCTGCTGTTGCACCGTCGCTGGGCCCGACGGTCGATGGAGGTGCTGCAGCTGGCCGAGGGCCGCCTGACGATCCGGCGCATGACCTGGCGCGGCCAGCGGGAGGAGCTGGTGCTCGACGCCTACTGGACACGGCTGTCGCTGGAGACGCGCCCTGGCCGGGTCAGTGCGCTGATGCTGCACCACCGCCGGCGGGCGATCGAGATCGGCGCGCTGCTTGGCGAGGATCAGAAGCGCGATCTCGCGGCAGCGCTGTCGGACGCGCTGCGACGCTATCGCGAGCCGGTATTCGACAACCCGCAGCTTCGGGACGGCTGACGCCGTCTCCCCTCCCGGGTCCGGATGGCCGGTATGCCTGCCTTCCGCAGGACAGGCTCCTGCCGCGCTTTGGATCGGCGCCGTGGTCAGTCGGAGGGCGTCAGGCTCTTGATCAGGTCGAAAACCCGCTTGCGGACCGACGGATCGGTGATCCGGTAATAGGCCCGGACCAGTTCCAGCGTCTCGCGCCGGTGCAGCGTGTCGTCCTCGAAGCTGTCCTGGCTCTCCGACAGGCCCATCAGGCGACGGCCGGAGGTGTTGCCGCTGAGCGCGTCCGGCATGTCGTCGAAGAAGAAGCCGATCGGCACGTCCAGCACCCGCGCCAGGTCGAACAGGCGGCTGGCGCCGATGCGGTTCACGCCGCGCTCGTATTTCTGCACCTGCTGGAAGGTGAGGCCAAGCGCCTCCCCCAGCTTCTCCTGGCTCATGCCGAGAAGCGTGCGGCGCAGGCGAACCCTGGCGCCCACATGCACATCGATGGGGCTCGGCCGATGCTCGCGCTCGGCGCGGTCCGGGCTGTCATCGCTGGGCATCGTCTTCTCCCCCGGTCCTGGCATCTGGCGCACGTCCCCGTGGTCCTCCGTGATCGCCCGTCCTCGCACCATTGCGTAATCCGGGGCGTTGCACACACCGATTACGCGCCCGACAAGGATTTGTCAATACTCTTGAGAAATCTCAATAAAGATCACGCGCGTGCCGTGCAGGCCATGGCCGTGTCACGACCCGGCGTCCTGCGGCAAGCCCTGCACCCAGGCACAACAGCGCGAGGAGGCCGGGTATAAACAACCCAACGCGCGCGAAGGGTGGTGGTGCCACCGCCTGAGGCAGTTCCGCCGTCACCGTCCCGGCGACACCGAGCGGCAGCATGGCCAGCCGCCGGCCATAAGGATCGAACAGCGCGGAAATGCCGGTCTGCGCGGCACGTGCGACCGGCAGCCCTTCCTCAACCGCCCTGAGCCGGGCTGCCGCCAGATGCTGCCAGGGGCCGGCAGAGTGCCCGAACCAGGCATCGTTGGTGATGTTGACCAGCCAGTCCGGCCGGGGCTCCGGCGTGACGGCGGCAGGAAAGATCACCTCGTAGCAGATCAAGGCACCGAAGGGCGGCAGGCCCGGCACCCTCAGCGCTACCGGACCGGGGCCGGCGGAGAAGTCCATCCCGCCTGCGGCCAGCCGTACCGGCAGCAGGCCGGAGAGCGGCATGTACTCGCCGAAGGGCACCAGATGCGCCTTGTCGTAGCTCGCCTCCACATCGCCCGCCGGATCGAGCGCCACGAGGCTGTTGAACAGACGCCGCAGGGTGCCGTCGGGTCCCCATTCCGCCCGCACCGTGCCGGCGAGCAGCACCGCTCCCGGGGGCAGGGTCGCCGCCGCCAGGCGCCGAGCCTCCGGGTCCTGGGCCAGCAGGAAGGGGCTCGCGGTCTCCGGCCAAATTATCGCGAGTTGCATGCCGGCCGGCGCGGTCTCCGCGGCCCGGCGGCCCGCCTCCGCGGTCAGGTCGAGGTAGCGGCGGAAGATGGCCAGGCGCTCCTCCGGCAGCCACTTCATCGCCTGGTCCACATTGCCCTGCACCAGCAGGACCCGCACCGGCTGCGACGGCGGTATCCCCCCCGACAGGCGCCAGGCCCCGAACCCCGCCAGCGCGGCCAGCAGCAGTGCTCCGCCCGCCAGCGGCCGCCAGCGCCCGAGCACGGGCAGCGCGGCCAGCAGCACCGTCAGCAGCGACAGCCCGTGCACCCCGATGACCGCCGCCGCCTGCAGCGGCAGGGCGGCGAAGGCCCAGACGCTGCCGATCAGGTTCCAGGGAAAGCCCGTGAACAGCACGCCGCGTGCCAGTTCCGCCAACACCCAGGTGCCGGCGAAGCCGAGCAGGCGCGGCCAGCCCGCCGGCAGCAACCAGGCGATGATGGCCGGCGGCACGACAAAGGCTGCGAGCGGCACCGCCAGCGCCGGCGCCGCCAGTGGTACCAGCCACCACCAGGTCGCGGCATCGACCAGGATGGCATGCGTCACCCAGTAGATGCCGCCCAGATGATGCCCCCAGCCCCAGGCAAAGCCGAGCGCCGCCGCCCGCCGCCAGCTCCCGGCCGCGCCGAGCAGGGCGAGCAGTCCCGGAAAGGCCAGCAGCAGCACCGGAACGGCATGCACTGGCGGCAGGGCGAGAGCGGCCAGGAGGCCGAGAGCGAAAGCGGCCAGCAGCGCCCGCCATCCGGCAAGGCCCGCCAGCCGATCGAGGAGTCGCGTGAGCACGAGAAGACCTAGCGGCCCGGCGTGGCGGCGAGCAAGCGACAGGCAGGCGACAGGGCCTGCGGAGCCCGGGCGCGGCCGGTTCTGGCCGGATCGGTCGCGCCCGGGAGTCGCGGCCGGGAGCGTCATCACGCTTCCGGTCGTGCCGGCCTCAGGCGATCGCGCTCTCGCGCGACGGCGCCCCCTCCTCGTTGGCGAAGACATGCAGCAGGGAGGGCAGGGTCAGCAGCACCGTCGCCATGGCGTAGAGCAGGCTCATGCTCAGCATCAGCCCCATGCCCGCCGTCCCCGGATGCGGCGAGAGCGCCAGCGTTCCGAAGGCGGTGCCGTTAGTCAGCGCGCTGTAGAGCACCGCGCGCGTCAGCGCTGAGGGCAGCAGCGCCCGCTGCCCCGTCTTCCAGGCCGTCACGTAGTAGATGTCGAAGGCCACTCCCTGCGCGAAGAGCAGCGGCAGGGCGATGATGTTGGCGAGATCCAGCGGCAGCCCGATCAGCACGCAGGTCGCCATCGTCAGCAGGCCCGCCAGCGCCAGCGGTGCCAGTGCCAGCAGCGCCAGCCGCCAGGAGCGCAGGCCCGCTACCAGCAGCACCACCGTGAGCACTGTTGCGATCACGCCGGCCCGCAGAAAGGCGTCGCCCACCGTGCGGGCGCTCGCCTGCACGGAAATGGCGGGGCCACTCGCCGAAGGGTCCACCGCCTGCACGGCCTCGGCGAAGCGCGCCAGCGCTGCCGTGTCGTCGGAAAGGTCGGAAGGCCGGACCTCCACCCGCGCGCGCCCGTCCGGGGTCATCCAGTCCCGCCGCAGGCTCTCCGGCAGGTCCGCCAGGGTCACCGGCCCGGCCGCGAGCGCCAGGCGCAGGTCCTCGAGCGTCGCTTCCAGCCCCGGCAGCAGCGCCACGCGCAGGCGCTCGAGCACCGCCGGTGGGCCTTCGGCCACGGCCCGCAGCGCAGCGGCGAGGCGCCGCATCGCCTCGCCCAGCGCCGGTGCCGCGCGGGGCGCGGCCCGCGCCAGCGCCGCCGTGGCCTCGCGGAGCGCCGCCACGGCCTCGGCATCGGTCGGCCGCGATTCGGTCAGCGGGGGATCGAGCGTCGGGCCCAGCAACGCGGCCGCGTCACGGATCAGCGCCAGCTTGGCTTCCTGCGCCGCCGGCACGAAATCGGCAAGGGTGCGCGCGCCGGAAACCTCCGGCAGAGCCTCGAGGCGTGTCGCCAGGGCCTCCGCCGCTGCGAGGTCCGGGGCCAGGATCTGCACCGTGTTGGGCGTCGTCTCCACATTGCCGAGCAGGTCGCGGTAGGTAGAGACCGCCTCGGTCGTCGGGTCGCGCAGGTGCAGCGGATTGGCGTCGAAACGCAGCCAGGGCAGGATGGCGGCGGCGGCCAGCGCCAGCAGCAGCATGGCCAGCGCGACGCCGCGCGCGCGTCGTGTCAGGAACCGGTCGAGCGGGGCCAGCGCGGCATAGCCCACCGGCTGCTTCTCCTCCTCCGGCTGGCTGAAGATCAGCCAGGCCGGCAGGGTGGTCAGGCTGATCACCACCGCGACGATCATCCCCGCCGAGGCGATCAGCCCGAGTTCGGAGAGGCCGCGATAGTCGGTCGGCAGGAAGGCGAGGAAGCCGACGCAAAGCGCGAGGGCCGCGAGGGCGATGCCGGGCCCCGCCACATGCGCGGCGGAGACCAGCGCCGCATCCAGCGGCTGGTCGCGCAGCCGGTGCCGCTGCTCGCGCAGGCAGACCGCGTACTGGATGCCGAAATCCACCCCGAGCCCGATGAACAGCACGGCGAAGGCAATGGAGAGCGGGTTGTAGGGTCCGACGAAGAGCGCGCCGAAGGCCAGCGTCACCACCAGCCCCAGCACCAGCGTGCCCAGCATGGGCAGGATCAGCCGCCCCGAACGCAGCCCCATCCACAGCAGCAGCGCGACCGAGGCGAGGGAGAGGATGTTCTCGAGGATGGCGCCGCCGAAGACCGTGGAGAATTCCTCGTCCCCCATGACGATCTCGCCGGTCAGGCGGATGCGCACGCCGTTCTCGGGTGTCAGCCCGAGCCGGGATGCGGCATCGCGGACCGCCGCGGTGGCCTCGCCGGCGGGGGCAAGGGCCATGAAGTCCAGCCGGGGCTGCACCAGCACGAAACGGCGCAGCGCCAGCGGATCGGGCTGCTGTCCGGTGAACAGCGTCGTCCAGTCGAGCGGCGCGAACCGGCCTGCCGCCGCGGCTTCCGCCGTGCGGGCGAGGGCCTCGATCGCCGGGCCGAGCACCGCCGCGTCGGCCTCCGCCCGCGCCACGCCCTCGGCCGCGAGCGTCAGGGCGCGCGCGACGCCGCGCAGGCTCGGGTCGGCCGCGAGGGTGCCAAGCAGCGCCTGGGCGGCGATGATGCGTTCCGTCACCTCCCGCAGCTCGGGTTCCGCCAGGAAGAGCAGGGCACTGCGGCGGAAGAAGGGATCGGCGTCCGGCCGCGTCACGCGGCGGACCCGGTCGGGCATTGCGGACAGCGCGTCGGCGAGGCGCGCGGCGGCACGCTCCGCGACATCGGGGGTGGCGCCATCCACCACCACGGCGATCAGGTCGTCGAATTGCGGGAAGGCCTCGCTGATCGCCCGCTCGGCCTTGCGCCAGGGCAGGTCGGGCGGGAAGAGCTGCGCGACGTCGGTATCCAGCGCGAAGCGCGTCGCCACGGCCCAGCCGGAGGCGAGGAAGAGCAGCACGGAGAGCGCGAGCGTCAGCACCGGCCGGCGGACACTGGCGCCGACCAGCGCGGCGGCGACGCGTCCGGGCAACCCGCCCGTCGCTTCGGCCCTTTCCTCAGGCCTCACGAGAGAGGATCAGCAGCAGGCCGGTCAGCGCCAGGCAGCTCGGCCAGGGCCAGCGCGCGCGGCCGCGGACGACCGCCAGCACCGCCAGGTGCAGGTGCGAGAGCTCGACCAGCGGCGCCTCCTTCACATTCGCGACGGCGTGGGCATGCGCCGGCAGCAGCACCTCCTCGGCCAGCATCGCCACCAGGAAGACAGAGCGCGTCCTGCCTCGCGGCCAGCCGAGGCGGACCGTCCATTCCGCCATGGCGACGCCCAGGAAGAGCAGCCCGG
>Ga0182748_1004740_pt1 | contig 10616 bp, 9 predicted proteins | sample eDN3rd37CKraftOP_FD_128877 | JGI IMG/M metagenome (GOLD analysis project Ga0182748, IMG submission 128877) | Enriched Organic Plus compost microbial communities from Emeryville, California, USA - eDNA 3rd pass 37_C Kraft OP (version 2) (version 2) ...
CGGCCAGGCGCAGCCAGATGGAGACGGTGATTGCCTGGCTGCCGACGTTGGCGACTTGTTCGGCGCGCAGGTCGGCCAAGGCTTCCAGGGCGGGCTCCGCGGCCAGCAGGTCGCCTATATTCAGCGCGCCGGCGCGGTATCCCTGGCCGTCGGCCTGTGGCCGGCCGGCGATGGTGCCCCCGGTGGCCAGGATGGCGATACGCCGGCTGCCTGTGTCAGGCATCCAGCGCCCCGTTCAGGCCCTGGCGTTCGAGCAGCGCGGAAAGGTGGTCCCAGCCGTGGAAATCGATCACGATCTGGCCACGCTCCTTGGCGCCGAGCTTGAGGGACACGCGAGTGCCGAGCTGGTCGGAAAGGGCTTCTTCCAGGCGGGTGACGTCGCGCGACACGGCCGGGGTGCGGCGCGAGGGGGTGGCGGCGCCGTCGCGGGCGGCACGCGTGACGAGTTTTTCGGCTTCGCGCACGGACAGGCGCTTGGCGATGATCTGGTTGGCCAGCTGGATCTGGGTCGCAGCGTCCACGGCCAGCAGGGCGCGGGCATGGCCCATGTCGATGTCGCCGGCCAGCAGCATGGTCTGTACCGGGCTGGCCAGGTTGAGCAGGCGCAGCAGGTTGCTGGTGGCCGAGCGCGAGCGGCCGATGGCCTGGGCCGCCTGTTCGTGGGTCAGGCCGAATTCGTCGAGCAGCCGGCGCACGCCCTGCGCTTCTTCGAGCGGATTCAGGTCTTCGCGCTGGATGTTCTCGATCAGGGCCATGACCGCGGCGTTCTCGTCCGCGACCTCCCGCACCAGCACCGGGACTTCCTTCAGGCCCGCCAGTTGCGCCGCGCGAAAGCGGCGCTCGCCGGCGATGATCTCGTAGTGCCCGGGATGTTCGTCTCCCAGCGGGCGCACCAGGATGGGTTGCATGACGCCCTGGGTGCGGATGGATTCGGCCAGTTCGCCCAGGGCGCCTTCGTCCATGCGGGTGCGGGGCTGGTATTTGCCGGCACGCATCCGGCTCACCGGCAAGGTCGAGGGCGCAGCGCCGTCTCCCGACGCCTTGTCCAGCGCTTGCAGCGCCGGTCCGTCGGCGCCGAGCAGCGCATCCAGGCCGCGTCCCAGTCCCTTCGGTTTCTTGGTTGCCATGTCCAGTCCTCTTGAATGTCTTGTTTGTGCCGGCATTCAGGCGGACTGCGCCGCCGACCGGTACCAGTAGGTGTAGATGTCGCGAAAGCCGTACGCGCCGTACAGCCGGCGGGCCGGCTCGTTGTCTTGCTCGACCTGCAGATACGCCGTGCGGGCCCCGCGCTCCTGGGCGGCCATCAGCAGGCGCGTGACGGTAGCCCGTCCCAGTCCCTGTCTACGCAGAGATGGTGCGACCACGATATCGAACAGGCCGCCGATGTCGTCATCCAGCACCACCAGCCCGGCGGCGGCCCAGCGGCCGTCGGGCTGGCGCGCGACCAGGGGTAGAACGTCGACGGCCAGGGTTTCGAGCCGGCGCTGGTGCTCGCGCGCCGCTTCGGTTCCGAGCCCGCGCAGGGTGCCGACCGCGCGCGAGAACGTGGCACAGTCGGTTTGCTCGAAAGCAAGCGTTGGCGCGTCCGCCCCTGCATCGCACGGCAAGTCCAGCGCCATGACGCAGGTGGCGCCATGGTATTGCAGGCCGCGGGATTCGAGCTGGCCGTCCAGGCTGTGGTCCGGCCCGTGCGATGCGATGCGAAATGTCATCGGCAAGCCTTGCCGCGCATACCAGCGCCGACAGAAGTCGAAGCGCGACTCGAAGGGCGTGACCGGCGGTGCCACGACATTGATGCTGCGGGTGCGCTTGGTTTCGCCGGGGGACCAGCGCACCAGCCACCCGTCGTAGAGCATCTGCTCGCGTACGGCGGTGGCATTGAGTGCGGCATGCTCCACCCGCGTGGCCAGCCAGAGATCGGCGCCCTGCGGCGCGCCCGAAAGGGTCCGGCGGGTGGCGGTGGCGGAATGCATGGCGGCGCAGCGGGTTCCGTTCAGAGCGTCTTGACGCGCTCGATCATTTCGGCGCCGAAGGCGATGTAGGCCTGCGCCCCCCGCGAGGCCCGATCGTAGACGACGCCAGGCATGCCGTAGCTGGGCGCTTCGGCCAGCCTGACGTTGCGCGGCACAATGGTGTTGAACACCTTGTCGCCGAAATGCGATTCCAGCTGGGCGGAAACCTGTTGCTGCAACGTCATGCGCGCATCGAACATGACCCGCAGCAGGCCGATGATGCGCAGGTCGGGATTGATGTTGCGGTGGACCCGCTTGATGGTGTTGACCAGGTCGGACAGGCCTTCGAGCGCAAAATACTCGCACTGCATGGGAATGATGACGCCGTGCGCGGCGGCCAGGCCATTCAGGGTGAGCAGCGACAGGGTGGGCGGACAATCGATCAGCACGAAGTCGTACTGGCCGGAGACTTCATCCAGCGCCCGCTTGAGCTGCTGTTCCCGCTCTTCCATCTGCACCAGATCGATCTCGGCGCCCGACAGTTCGCGGTTCGCCGGTAGCACGTCGTAGCCGCCCGATTCGGATCGCACCTTGGCGTGCGGAATGGTGGTTTCGCCGATCAGGACCTGGTACAGGTTGCTGACCAGCGTGCTTTTGTCGATGCCGCTGCCCATGGTGGCGTTGCCCTGGGGATCCAGGTCGACCAGCAGCACGCGCTGTCCGTGGGAGGCCAGGCCGGCGGCCAGGTTGATGGCCGTGGTGGTTTTGCCGACGCCGCCTTTCTGGTTCGCAATGCAGAAGACACGGGCGGAGGGAATGGCATTCATACGGTTCCTTTGCGGCGCAGCCAGACCAGACAGCGCTGGGCGTCGAGTTCGGGCACGGTCAGGGGTTCTATACGTTCCACGCGCCAGATTCCCTGCTGCTGCAGGGCGGCGATTTCTTCCTGGGGCTCGCGGCCTTTCATGGCCACGAGGGTACCATCGTTGCGTGCATGCTGGCCCGCCAGCGAGGCGAAATCGGCCAGGGAGGCGAAGGCGCGCGACACCACGGCGTGGCACTCGGCGGGCGGCAGGCTTTCGATGCGGCCATGTACGGCGCTCAGGTTGGGCAGGCCGAGTACGGCCGCCGCCTGCCGCACGAAGGCGGTTTTCTTTTCCACGGCGTCCACACAGCGCACCGTCCAGCCGGGGCGCGCGATCGCGAGCACCGCGCCCGGCAGGCCGCCGCCCGAGCCCACGTCGAGTATGGTCGCGCCCTGCCCCGTGGCTTGCGCGGCCAGTTCGCGCTCAAGGGGGCCGACCAGGGACAGGCTGTCGAACAGATGCTGCACCAGCATCTGCGACGGATCGCGTATGGCCGTCAGGTTATAGGTGCGGTTCCAGCGCTGCAGCTGGGCGAGGTATTCCAGCAGGAGCGTCCGGCGCTCCGGCGCAAGGCATATCCCCAGCTGGGCGCAGGCCTGTTCAAGGCTGGCCGCATGATCCGGCGCGATGCTCATGCCACCCGTTTGCGCGTGCCATAGTGCAGGCGCTTCAAGTGGATGAGCAGCAACGAAATAGCCGCCGGCGTGACGCCGGAAATGCGGGAGGCCTGGCCGATGGTCTCCGGGCGGCTGGCCTTGAGCTTTTGGCGGACTTCGTAGGACAGGCTGGCGACGGCGTCGTAATCGATATCGGGGGGTATCGGTTGTGCCTCGTGGGCGGCGTGCTTTTGCACCTCATCCTGTTGGCGGGCGATGTAGCCGGCATACTTGATCTGGATTTCGACCTGGTCGGCCAGCTCTCCGGCGGGCAGCCCGGGACCGGCAAGCAGGTCTCCGCCGGTGCCTCGCGCCTGCATCAGCGATCGGTATGACACGTTTGGACGCTTGAGCAAATCCGAAAGTGAGTACTCACGTTCGATTGCTTTGCCTAAGAGGTCCTGGGCCGCTTCCGGCGGGAACAGCCGAGGATTGACCCAGGTGGAGTTCAGGCGCTGGACTTCGGCTGCCACGGCGTCACGCTTGCGGTTGAAGGCGTCCCACCGCACATCGTCGACAATACCGAGCCGGCGTCCGGCTTCGGTCAGGCGCAGGTCGGCGTTGTCTTCCCGCAAGCTGAGTCGGTATTCGGCCCGCGAGGTGAACATGCGATACGGCTCGGTGACGCCGCGCGTGATCAGGTCATCAACCAACACACCGAGATACGCCTCGTTACGTTCGGGCACCCACTCTTCCAGGTCGAGTGCCTGTCGGGCTGCGTTGACGCCAGCAAGCAGTCCCTGCGCAGCGGCTTCTTCGTAGCCGGTCGTACCATTGATCTGGCCGGCAAAGAATAGGCCTCGAATCGCCCGGGTTTCCAGCGTTGATTTCAACGCGCGCGGATCGAAGTAGTCATATTCGATAGCGTATCCCGGCCTGAGGATATGGGCCTGCTCCAAGCCGGGCAAGGAATGGATGAGTTCGAGTTGCACGTCGAACGGCAAGCTGGTGGATACCCCGTTCGGGTAGATTTCGTGCGTGCCCAGCCCCTCCGGTTCCAGGAACACCTGGTGTGATGCCTTGTCCGCAAAGCGCTGGATTTTGTCTTCGATCGATGGGCAGTAGCGGGGGCCGACGCCTTCGATGACTCCGCTATATAAAGGCGATCGGTCCAGGCCACGACGGATGATCTCGTGAGTGCGCTCATTGGTGTGTGTCACCCAGCACGGCCGTTGCGCGGGGTGCATGGCCGCGGTGCCCAGGTACGAGAACACCGGCACCGGGTCCTGATCGCCCGGCTGTTCCTCCAGTCCGCGGTAGTCAATCGTCCGGCCATCGATACGCGGTGGCGTGCCAGTCTTGAGCCTCCCCTGGGGGAGTTTCAGTTCTTTCAACCGTTGGCCCAGCGAAATTGCGGGCGGGTCTCCGGCCCGGCCAGCGGAATAGTTCTGAAGACCCACGTGAATCAGGCCATTCAGAAAGGTTCCTGTGGTCAGCACCACGGCTTGCGCGCGGAACTTCAGGCCGATCTGGGTCACGGCGCCGACGACCCGCTCGCCTTCGACCATCAGGTCATCCACCGCTTGTTGGAAGAGCCAGAGATTCTTCTGGTTTTCCAACCGGGTGCGTATGGCTTTGCGGTATAGGACCCGGTCCGCCTGAGCCCGGGTAGCCCGGACCGCGGGGCCCTTCGAGCCATTGAGTATGCGGAATTGGATGCCCGCTTCATCCGTGGCGATCGCCATGGCGCCGCCCAAGGCGTCGATCTCCTTCACTAGATGACCTTTGCCAATTCCCCCGATGGAAGGGTTGCAGGACATCTGGCCCAGGGTTTCTATGCTGTGGGTCAGCAAAAGGGTCTTCGCGCCGGCACGGGCGGAGGCCAGGGCAGCCTCCGTTCCGGCGTGGCCACCGCCGACCACAATGACATCGAAACTGCTGGGGTATTCCATGAATGGAGACAGAAGGCTGGACGGGAAAGTTGCTCGTATTATAGAGCGGCTCTTGGCGATGGTTTCACGTGAAACATGGGATATGCCCCGTTGTCTGGGATAGTCAGTCCCTGGATTGCTTACCTGACGGGTATTTTGAAGAAAGCATTTTGAGCCTCTTATGTGCGCCTGCTGAATGAGGCAAGGATTCGCGGCTATAGCCCAATCGGATCGGCAATTGTATTGCTCGCCTGGACGTTCGTCCCCTTGAGTCCGCCCACGCGGAACGTGAGAACGCGCGGCGCGAGATGGATTACCGGCTGGGCGGGATCGCGGCGGCTATCCCCACGTAGCGGCTCGCCGCCAGATATCAATCTAGAACATGGATATGCCCATAGCATCGTCAGGCATCCCCTGGAGGACCAAGGTCTGCCACCCCAGGAGGCTAAAGTTCTCTTTCCTGCCATCTCCAGCCGGTTCGGCTACACATGGCAGTTATGTTCCACGTGAAACAGCCTCAATGATGTCACTGGCAACAGAATGCTTGGTCGGACGACAAGCTACCAGAGCGGCCTACCCGGGATTTGGGTGCCATTGAGAAAACGGTTTGGCCTGACCACATGCCCGCGATTAAGTACTCTTCTATATGAAGAAGAGAACCAAGCTTAGCGGCTGGCCGTTCTGATAGCCCAGCAAGGGCCAACATCCCAACACCTCAATCTTGGCATCTGCTGTGGCGTTACCGTTGGGGTCCGCCCGGAGAATCCAGCAGAACAACTTTGGCTTCCCCGATGCAGTGCTGGATCTTCAAACCACATCGTTACCCCGGGCGACCGCCATATCAAGAGCGCCTCGATATCGGCGTCCACATAATCAAGGAACTTTGCCTTGATCAAGAGGACAAGATGGACGCTTCCAATAGCCGGTCGGAGCGATCCGTAGATATTGTTGAGCCAAGATCAATACACAGCGTACACAGTTGCACAATGCAGATTCCGGCAAGCAGGCCACTATCCGTTATCGCCCCTCGAAGTCTCATTTGGTCTCCCGCAGCCATTCATCGCGCCGAGATCCGGCAAGCAGGACAAAGCTTCTTCCGATCTACGATCGCCAAGCAAATTATCCTGTGCACATGAAACGCTGCTGACAACTGTCACGGAGTAAGCGAACCGCCAAGAACGCCAAGCTCTACAACGTGCCGGCGCGCATCTGCGGATGGGGGCTGTCGGCGACAACGACCAATCCAAATACACTGGCCGTCCCATACGAACCCCCGACCAACCCACTGACGAAAGATCTCGTACCAGCGCGGGTCCCGTACAACTTGCGCTTCCTGCAAACCAAGATTGTTTGCCCGCCATAATTCGGGCACTACGCAAAACAGGATGCCAGCAGGGTGAAAAGTACTGCCATCGCAATAAACTACCGACAAACGCCGTCAGGGGAAGGTCCAAAAATGCCCTCTTACGGCCGCGAGCCGTGCGGCATCGATAGTAACCACTTACTATTGCTCAAACGCCCTTGGCAGCCCCACCAGCCTCGCACTCCAAACAAAAACGCCCTGCCTCCGAAGAGGCAGGGCGCCTGACCGACCCAAGGCCGGTAAAACCAAGCGCTCGCGGAATGACCGCGTAAGCGATTACAGGGGGCGGATGTCGGCCGCTTGGGGACCCTTCGGGCCTTCCTTGACTTCGAACTCGACTTCCTGGCCTTCATTCAGGCTGCGATAGCCCCGGCCCTGGATAGCCGAGAAATGCGCGAAAACGTCCGAGCCGCCAGCGTCGGGAGTGATGAAACCAAAGCCTTTGTCGGCGTTAAACCATTTGACCTTGCCCTTCTGAGCCATGATGTGTAGCGTCCTATAAAAACACGGATTGCAATGAACCAAGAACGCTGGCACGAACTGGACTCGGCTTGGCGGCAAGCGCCCCGTGCGATGGACGGATGGCACTTGTGGCTGACGGCGTAGGACAGACGGGACTGGCGCACTGTTGATTTCAACTGCGAAGGCAGCATACCTATCGCCGACTGCGGAATCAAATCAGCGTTTACCCTATGTGGTTTTTTTGATTCAACAGCCCGGGCGACACGCGGCAAACTAGCATCCATTTCCTGTCACCTTGTCCATCCCAGATGATCTCCTCCAAGCTACCCGACGTCGGCACCACCATCTTCACTGTCATGACCCGCCTGGCCGCAGAACAAGGCGCCATCAATCTGGGCCAGGGCTATCCGGATTTCGATCCGGACCCCGCCTTGATCGAAAGCGTGGCCCGCGCCATGGCTCAGGGCCACAACCAATACCCGTACATGCCAGGCGTAGCGGAGCTGCGGCAGGCAATCGCCGACAAAGTCCGCGCCCTGTACGGCCATGCCTATGACATGGAAACGGAGATCACCGTCACAAGCGGAGCCACCGAAGCCTTGATGTGCGCGGTCCTGGCCGCAGCAGGACCGGGCGACGAAGTCATCGTGCTCGAGCCTTGCTATGACTCTTATCTGCCGGCGATCCGCCTTGCCGGCGCCAGTGCCGTTGCCATCCCCCTGCGTCCGCCCACCGAACAGGATCCCTACTATCGCGTGGATTGGCAACGAGTGCGCGATGCCGTCACGCCGCGCACCCGCCTGCTGATGCTGAATTTCCCGCACAACCCCACCGGTGCAGTGTTGGAAGAGGCCGATCTCGATGCGCTGGAAGAGCTGGTCCGCCAGACGGGCATCATGCTGGTCTCGGACGAAGTGTACGAACACATCGTCTTCGACGGCCGCCAGCATGCCAGCCTGGCCCGCCGGCCCGCCCTAGCGGCCAGGGCCTTCGTCATATCGTCCTTTGGCAAGACCTACCACACGACCGGCTGGAAAATCGGCTATTGCTGCGCGCCCCATGCGCTGTCGGCGGAACTGCGCAAAGTTCACCAGTTCATGGTGTTCACCGTAGTTTCGCCTATGCAATACGGCCTGGCGGAATACATGCGGGATCCGGCTCCCTATCTGAACCTGCCCGCCTTCTACCAGGCCAAACGCGACCGCCTGGCGCGAGGGTTGTCAGGCACTCGTTTCAAGCTCCTGCCCAGTCCGGCAACTTTCTTCATGCTGGCCGACTACAGCGAAATCTCGGATGTTCCGGAAGCCGATTTCGCGCGGCAATTGACCTTGGATCACGGGGTGACTGTGATCCCCTTGTCAGCCTTCTATCGCCAGCCGAATGCCCCGGCGTCGAACCAGGGCATGGTCCGTTTTTGCTTCGCCAAGAAAGATTCCACTCTGGATACCGCCATCGAGCGGCTCCAAGCTATCTAGCAAGCCGGCCCCTGCGCTACCGGGCGCGGGATCTTTTCTTCCAGTCTTGTTCACGCTCCGCTTTTCGGTGCCTGGTGAGTGGAAGGGCTTTCTATGTCAGTTACTCTTAATATCCTTATATATAAAGACTAATGATTAATAGAGCTTGTGCATAACTCCATCAACTCAAAAAATCCTATGAAAATCAACATCATGGCGGGTTTTTTGATTGTGGAGAAATTCTGTGTGGGGAAGTACGCGTTTCTGGACAATTTTTCGCGGGCTGCCTTGAAAGCGGGTTGTTCATAAAACGCCCACAGGTTGTGCACATGGCAGGCTCCTGGAGATATCCACAGGCACGTAGTGAGCGATGACGGCCAGGACGATGCCGGAGTTCCGAAAGCCAGCCACGATGCCCCAACCCCGCTGGAGATCCATTGCCCCAAATCCGATAACATCGGGCACCCTGATGCCGATGTCGGCTGATGGCCTTGGGTCCGCGCTTGTATGGCTTGTATGGTTGGCGCGTGGAACACCCGCCTCATGCATGCGCAGAACTCAATCGTCGTCGTTGCCAAAATCGTTTGTGCAAACCACGGGATCTGCCTAGATTGTCGGCTGACGCAAGCAGTCTATGGAGACGATATGGGCGATCCGAATGCCGCGCCGGCCGCGCGATACTTTCAACCCCGGCGCCTGGGGCATGTCAACCTGGTAGTCAGCGATACCGAACGCTCGATGCGGTTCTATAACGCCGTGGCGGGCTTCGAAGAAGCCTACCGGGTAGCGGCGATCAAAGGCGGATTCCTGAGCAATGGCAACACCCACCACGATATAGGCATGGTCGAAAGCTCGGGGCCTTCCGGGCGCGGCCGCCCGCCAGGCTTGAACCACCTTGCCTTCGAGCTGGAAACCGAAGTCGATCTGGTTCACGGCTATAACCGCGCGATTGCCGATGGCCTAAGCTTCGATCGGACGCTGGACCATGACATCTCGCATTCGGCTTACGCGTCCGATCCAGACGGCAATCAGTGCGAAACCTATGCCGACGTGATCCGCGACTGGCGCAATGCCCGCAATGGAGTGGTTACCAAGCCCAAGCCGGTGTGGTATCCCGGGCTGACCGAGCCTTGTACCGAACGCAATTACGAGATCGCGCCGGAGATTCGGAGAGTGGAGGAAGCGGTATTCCATCCGCTGCGCACCAAGCACGCGACGCTGGTAGTCAGCGATATGGCAGCGGCCGTTGATTTTTATACCCGGCGTCAAGGCCTGCGTGTGCTGGCCGGGGGGGCTTCACGCCCTCTGACCATTTTGGGAGGCACCTGCGGCGAACGCAATCTGGCGTTGCTGCGCGCCCATGCCGACCTACAGCCCGGATTGCACCATATTGGCTTCGAACTGCGCGACGACGCCGATCTGGATGCCTCGCTGACGCGGCTCAAAGCGGATGGCGGGAGCGTCGATCTCCATATAGAGCACCCGCTGCGCCGTGCGGTGTTTATCCGGGATCCCGACGGCTTGCGCCTGCAATTTTTTATCGACCGCCCCGCTCCCGACAGTGCCTGGGAGGACCTGGATCCACAACTGGCGCTGTTCCTGGCGTGAACCGGTGGTTTCCATGATAGGACTCGACGTTCCCCGAGTATTCCAGGATGTCGCAGGTATCCGCACGGCGACGTACCGAAGCATGCCTGCATCCGGTCCCGACGGGCATGGCAAGCCGCCTACCGTGGTGTTGCTGCACGGCGCTGCACCGGGCGCATGCTCAGACCTGAACTGGTTTCGCAACCTAGATGTCCTGGCGCAGGCCGGATACGACGTGGTGGCTTACGACCAGCCAGGCTATGGCTACAGCGCAGTGCCGGAAGATCACTCAATCGAGTTCCGCTACCGGCATGCCGCGGCCTTCCTGGAAAGCCTGGGCGTGGAATCGGTACATCTGATCGGCAATTCGGTGGGAGGGTTGCTCAGTACGCTGCTCTACCACCG
>Ga0182748_1004744_pt1 | contig 10611 bp, 10 predicted proteins | sample eDN3rd37CKraftOP_FD_128877 | JGI IMG/M metagenome (GOLD analysis project Ga0182748, IMG submission 128877) | Enriched Organic Plus compost microbial communities from Emeryville, California, USA - eDNA 3rd pass 37_C Kraft OP (version 2) (version 2) ...
ACGAAGAAAAAGCCGCGACCTGCGGCTTTTTCATCTATATGGTGGAACAATTGAGGTTTCCGGGCGTTTGGGGCACTCTCCAGGAGACTAACCAATGCAGACAATTCCATTCGGTTCCCCGGTTCATATTCGCTGCGCCAACCACTCCGTAACCAGCATTCATTCCGCCAAGGAAGGCTTTGATTTTCTCCTGGGCTGTCAGTCTCACGACGGTCCGCTGTTTGAGAGTGCACTGGAAGCCTGCTTTTCGGCGCTAGCCAATCCAGACCATACGAGTGACGCCCGCCGCGGCCTGATCGCCTTCGCACATGCGCATGGCTACCTTGCGGAACTCGAGAAGCCGCAGACGGGCGCCCGCAAGCTCCGCATCACCTGGCGCAGTGCAGCCGCCAGAAGGGCAAATAGCGCCTATCGCGTTGGGCAGTGACATATCAGAGCAGAGCAGACCGGTGTTGTCGGTCTGCGCATTTTACCTGGAACCCTGCTGTTTGATATTCTCGCCAACAGCTTCCAGAGCGTCACCCAAGCCCTCCATCGGGGCTGCGAATTCTATACGTCCGACCGGTTCTGCATCGAACGAGATTCGGATCTCAAACTTCTCGGTTATATGTCTGCGTATCTGCGGACCAACCGGAATTAGGGCTGAACAGGTGCGCTGAGTACAATCAGCTGTTGTGGAAAATTTGGCGTCCCCGTCAAAGGTGAGAACGACCTCACCGCCTTCGCCCACAGCGGCTGGGAGGGTCGCTAACATCTTCGGCTCGCCGGTGTCGGATGCAGCCATCGCCCAGGAAAAGATTGTCCCGGCCCCCTCGATCGCGATCTCCTGCCGCACATTGCAGATCCTCTGCTTCTTCTTGAGATCCTCGTCACAGATCAGCGTCCAGTTCTTGAAAGGTTGGATTGATCTGCGGAAACTTCCGAGTTCCACACCCTGAGGCGGCTGCACTGACGATGGGACGACCACGAAAGACGGACCGGCCGGAGCTGCGGTCGCTGCCCCGGCCATCAAGAACCCCGCAATGAAGATGTTTCTGAAAAGTCCCATCAAACTAGTTCAGCGTGAAGCTCACTCCTGCAGCAACGCCCCACTTGTCGCCAGTGGTTACACCGGTGAGGTTGGTGCGGATCCTCTGGTCCATGGAAGTGTAGCCCGCACCGAAGGCCATGGCACCATAGTTGTTCCACACGCCACCGCCAGCGGCAATGCTGAGCTTGCCAGCACGGTCATCAAAGCGGAGGGAAGAGGCTGCCAGACCGACAGCGCCGGCCTTGCCCGCCTGGCTGTTGATCTCGGAGCTCAAGTTGGCGAGCCCACCGTTAAATTCCGCGCTCAGCTGCGACAGCCTGTCGTCCACCGCGCCGAAAGCAGAGCCGACATTGTCATAGCTTGTGCCCTGGATTTGATAGGATGGCGCGGAGATCGTGCCGTCGAGCTGCACGGTCGATCCGCCACCGAAGGCAGACGCGACGCTGCTGGAAATGGCATGGACCTGCGAACCATTCACTGCGTCATAGGAATTCGCAGCCACAGTTCCGGCGCGCACGTTACGGATCAGCACCGGAGCATCGCCCACATCCCCCTGACCGAGCGTAATCTGCGTGTAATCAACTGCGCCACCCGTGGTGTCGTACTTGACCGCGGAGTCACTCACAGCCTTTAGCTGCTTCACGTTGACCGCATCATTGTCCTGCGTACCGGAGGCGACACCCGTGATGGTGCGATTACCTGTCGCCGTGCCTATGGCAACTTCGCCAACGCTCGACTCGGTGGCCGAGAGGCCAAAACCGGTATAGTTGCTTTCAGCCCCACGCTTTGTCGTGGACTGGAAGCCAAGAGCTACCGAATTATTGTGGCCAGCGACCGAATCCCTGCCGATAGCCGCCGCATTCGTGGTGCCGGCTGTAACCGACGCACGATGACCAACCGCGAGCGAACCAGAGGCTCCGTCACCGATCCTGGCTGCCTGACCGATCGCGGTGGATTCCTGAGAATTGGCGCCAATGATTGCGGTGTTCCCGACAGCGGTGCTGCTGAACGAACCGCTGCCTATGTTGGACCGCGTTCCGATTGCGGTGCTGTCACGCGCAGATCCTCCTCCCTGGCCGATTTTCGCATCAAAACCAAGGGCAGTGCTCTGTGAAGAATTGGGGCCTACTTCCGCCCCGTAGCCAATGGCCGTCGACCATTCGTTGCCTGGTGCAATGTTAGTCCAACCGTCGCCAATCGCAACGTTGGTGTTACTTCCCCCATCGTTAGCCCCAGCACCCGCTTGATATGCCTGTGCAGCGGTAGCGCTCAAAGCCACGATCGCGCAGACAGCTGCGCCGTTTAGAAAACTCTTCATGTCCCCCTCAACAGATCACCAAAAATTAATATGATTAATCATTCACATTATTATTGGTCATACAAGCAGCTGTCTGACATGCCCGATTTGTTTATTCCATGGTGTTGCGAATTCGCCATAAGCGTAGCCACATACTCCGAATGGAGGATAGCCCTTCGCATCCTTCAGATAAGTTGGAACGCATCGCTCCGGGTTGGGTTGGGTGTACGACAGCCAACTGTGGAGGAATGAATGTCCCCCGACGAACCACGAGACGGCAAACCTGGCACGACGGATCAGTTTCCCCGCTGGGAAGGCCCTGAAGAGAACCGCCCGTCCGGATACTTGCCCGCCAAAGACAATCCGGAGGGCAAGCCCGCCCGCGACATCGAGAAGGACTATCCCCTACCCGCATTCATCGAGAAACTGAGGCGGCTCGCCGATGCACTCGAGAACGGGCAGCGCTTTCAGATCGACATTGCCGGAGAACGCATCAACGTTCCCACCCGCGCCCACTACAACATTGCGCACGAACGCGGTGGTGGCGAAGAGGAGATCGAGTTCCAGATCACCTGGTCCGAGATCGAGCGCTAGAGCAGTTCCAGGAAAAGTGGGAACCGGTATTCCGTACGGCACTGCGAGACAACGAAGACGTAGAGCAGTTCAGAGTTTCTCTGAACTGCTCTACTGCGTTGCAGCTGACCGCCTGCCCGCGTGTACGTGGCTCACTACCCCTACTATCCATATTGCCATGCACCGAATTTGGGTTGAACATGGCGCAAACGGTGGTGGGGACCAACATGGGCGTTCGTTTACGGATCTGTCGCATTGGGACGATGACAGCATCGTCGTCGTGCACGTTCTTCCAAGCGGAGTGGCGAGGGTACGGCTGCGCACGGATCAGGATCAGGCGGAGGAACTGCCGTTAGGCGAAGCGCTGGAGCAGGCCCGATTCTCGCTTAATCTCCCGATTCGCGAGCAGGTGGCCGTCTACCTGGAAGACGATTCCCTATGGGAAGATCGCTACGGTGAACTCGTCCGCTACGAGGCGTGATAGAGCGACGACGAGAAACTGGGGAGATCGAAATCTGGAGCGGGTAGCGGGAATCGAACCCGCATATTCAGCTTGGAAGGCTGCTGCTCTACCATTGAGCTATACCCGCGTCCGGAAGATGGTGGAGGGTGCTGGATTCGAACCAGCGTAGGCTGAGCCAACGGATTTACAGTCCGTCTCCTTTAACCACTCGGACAACCCTCCATAGCACTTGCCGAAACAAGCACTTAACTGGAAACAACCTTGCCGTTACGAAGCAATGTCGCCGTCCGGAATGGCCGCGTTATGGCGATCCAAAGCGCACCTGTCAACGGGGGGTGATGCAGAAATCGCAACAGCCGGGTTTCTTTTCACAGGGGGCTTCGCTTTTCACATAGGCGCAGCCCCATAGCTTCGCTATAGGGAGGTCATGAGTGACGAAAAGAAATACACCACCCCCAAGGACAGCCACTATGCACGGCTGAGGCGCGCCCACCGCGACAACCAGTCGAAGGGCGAACCGCGCCGCCGCAACCGCCCGGCACTGCCCGGAACTGCCGCGCCGGAAGGTCTCGTCCGCCTTTATGGGCTGCACACGGTGCGTGCGGCGATGGACAACCCGAAGCGGAAAATCCGCTCCATGTTCATCACGCGCAACGCCGCGCAGCGCATGGAGCTTGACGATCCGGCCTCCCTCCCCTTCCCCGTGGAAATGGTAGAGCCGAAGGCGATCGACCTGCTGACCGGCACCGACGCCGTCCATCAGGGCGTGCTGATCGAAGCAGAACCCCTGCGCCCCAAATCCTTGGCGGCATTGGGTGATACGCCGCTGGTGCTGGTGCTCGACCAGGTGACCGATCCGCACAATGTCGGTGCCATCATGCGTTCCGCCGTGGCATTCGGCGCTGGTGCGCTGATCACGACGGCCCGCCACAGCCCGGAAGAATCAGGCGTCTTGGCAAAGGCTGCCTCTGGCGCTCTGGAGCACATCGACCATATCGAGGTCCGCAACCTCGCGGCAGCGATCGAAGAGCTGCATGCTCTCGGCTTCTTCACCGCCGGTCTTGATTCGGAAGGCCCTGCGATTCTCGAAGAGACGCTGCAGGGCGAGCGAATCGCGCTCGTGCTGGGCTCTGAAGGCAAGGGTCTGCGCCAGAAGACGCGTGAGACAGTGAAGGCTCTTGCGCGGTTGGATATGCCGGGAGCGATCCGCTCGCTCAACGTTTCCAACGCAACTGCCGTGGCGCTCTACGTCGCCCGACGCGCGCTTTCCGGCGCTTGAACCGACGGAACGCAACCAAACCACGCCTTTGAACGTTTTCCCGGCTAATCCTCCGCCCTGCCCAGGCAAGGCGGACTGTTGCTGTCGGGGAAACGGGTGGTTCTCCGGGGCAAGGCTGGAGAAAACTCAATGGCGCCTCCTCGCTACTGGAAAGGCTATCTCAAGCTCTCGCTTGTGACCTGCGCGGTGTCGCTGACGCCCGCCACCTCCCCTTCCGAAAAGATCCGGTTCCACACGATCAACAGCGAGACGGGCAACCGCGTGCGCAGCCGTTATGTGGATGCCGAGACCGGCAAAGTCGTGTCCGACAAGGATCAGGCCAAGGGTTACGAGATCGAGGAAGGCCGCCAGATCATCCTGGAAGAGGATGAAATCGAGGCGGCCGCCGTCGAAAGCACCCGCACGATCAACATCGAGCAATTCGTGCCGACCGATTCGATCGACTGGATCTGGTACGATTCGCCCTACTACCTCCTGCCCGAAGACGATGTAGCCGAAGAAGCCTTCGCGGTGATCCGCGAGGCCATGAAGGCAACTGACACCGTCGGCATCTCACGGCTGGTGCTGGCGCGTCGTGAGCGCGCCGTGATGCTCGTTCCCCGTGACAAGGGCATCGTGCTCTGGACGCTGCGATACGGTGATGAAGTCCGGGAGGCCGACGAAATCTACGGCAAGGCGCCGCAGAAGTCTGGCGAGAAGGAGATGGTTTCCCTCATCCAGACCCTGATCAAGGACAAGACGGTCAAATGGGAGCCATCGCTGGCGCAGGATCCGGTGCAGGATAAGCTCAAGGACATCATCGCTGCCAAGGAAAAGGACCAGAAGAAGAAGCCGGCCAAGAAGAAGAAGGACGACGATGATGAAATCGAAACGCCCAACAATGTCGTCAGCATCATGGATGCGTTGAAACGATCGATCGACAAGGAAAAGAAGGGCAAGCGCTAAAGCAGTTCCAGGAAAAGTGGGAACCGGTTTTCCGTTCGGAACTGCGCGAGAAAAGCAGTTCCAGGGAAAGTGGGAACCGGTTTTCCGTTCAGAACTGCGATGTCATAAAGACACCCACTTACTTCTTCTTAGCTTTCGGCAGGGCCACCGCAGCCTTCCAGAAATCTTTCCAAGGATCATCGACGGCAAGCCGCTGCACTGCATTCTCGACGGTGAAATAGGCGGGGCCAATGTCGGGGGAAAGCTCGTCCCAGGCCAGCGGCATCGAGACCGGAGCTCCATCTCGCGAACGGGTCGAATACGGCGCAACTGCGGTTGCCCCCCGCCCGTTGCGTAGGTAGTCGATCAGGATCTTGCCCTTCCGCTTGGCCTTGGAAACCGTGGCCACGTAACGAGAACTATCGTCCTCCGCCATTGAGTCGGCAATCCCCTTGGCAAAGGCTTTCACATCTTCCCACAGGGCTTTGGGCTTGAGCGGCGCCACCACATGCAGACCCTTGCCGCCCGAGGTTTTCACAAAACTCTTGAGGCCGAAAGCTGCGAGCCGTTCCCGAACCTCGATCGCCGCTTCGATCACCTCCGGCCACTCGACGCCGGGACCCGGATCGAGATCCATGTTGATCCAGTCGGGCTTTTCGAGGTTCTTCAGATTCGCACCCCAGGGGTGGATTTCGAGCGTCCCGCCCTGCACGAGGCCGATCAGCCCCTTGAGGTCCTTGATGGCAATGACCGGTTCATCATCCTCCGGATCCTTGGCGAGGATGATGTCCTTCGATTGCCCCTTCCATGCATGTTTCTGGAAGAAGCATTGCCCTGCTGCACCGTCCGGGCAGCGCACCAGCGCCAGCGGCCGGTTCACGACGAAGCTTTCCATCCGCGGCCAGACCTGGACGTAGTACTCGGCAAGCCCCTGCTTGGTGACGCCTACATCCTCCCAGTAGACCCGATCCGGATGGGTAAGCCGGACGTCCGGCAGTTCGACTGGTTCCTGCACTGGTCCTCCCTCCGATTCCCGAACAATCTCCTGCGGGCTCTTGTCCTCCCGAAGGCCCTGGAACGCCGCATGGCGGATGATATTGTCGGCGGTCCAGACCTGAAACTCAACTTCAGCCACGAGTTCCGGCTTCACGAACTGGAGGTTCTTGGCTTCCAGCGTTGTCAGTTTTTTCTTTGTCGGAGTTTTGGCAGCCTTCAGTTTCGACAGCTTCCCGAACAGCTCCTTGGCCGTTTTCTGAGTGAAGCCCGTACCAACGCGTCCGGCATAGATGAGATCGCCCTTGTCATAATAGCCGAGCGCCAGCGACCCGATGGCAGTGCTGGAGGTTGTCGAAGGCGTATAGCCGATAATCACGAACTCCTGCCGCTTCGAACACTTGGTCTTCAGCCAATTGCGCGACCGACCGCTGCCATAGGCTGCGTCTGCAGTCTTCGAGATGATCCCTTCGAGGCTGAGCTTGCAGGCGTGGTTGAGAACCGTCTGGCCGTCTTCCTCGAAATGCTCGCTGAAGCGCAGTACCGGATCCGCCGAATGCAGCAGAACCTGCAACGTTCGCTTCCGCTCTGTCAGCGGTGCTGCCCGCAGGTCCATGCCATCAAGGTGGAGCAGGTCAAACGCGTAGTAGACCATCCGGTCGGTGCGGCCCTCCGAAAGATGGGCCTGCAGGCTGGAAAAGCTCGCAACCGCGCCATCGCCTTCAACGATCACTTCTCCGTCAAGAATCGCCTCATCCACCGGCAACTTCTTCAACGCATTCGCCAGATCCTTGCCGAACCGCTCCGTCCAGTCGAGCCCGCTCCGTGTATAGAGCTTCACCTTGCCCTTCTGGATATGCGCCTGGATGCGATAGCCATCGAACTTGATCTCGTGGAGCCATTTCGCGCCTGATGGCGCTGTCTTGGCGAGTGTGGCAAGCGCCGGTTCGATGAAGCCCGGCCACTTTGCCTTTTTGGCCTTGGCTGGGATGGGAAGCGCGGTCTCTTCTGTCTTGAGCTTGCCCTTTTTGGAAGACCAGCCGGGCTTCTCGTCAGCCACTTCCTCGACAACCCGTCCGGTCTTCACCGACTCCGGACGCTCCTCAAGGATATCGGGCTCGCCTTCGGCACGGGCGAATTCGTCGGTGGCCTTGATCAGCAGCCAGTTTTCCTTCTCGCCCTTCTTCTGCCCCATCCGGACGAGATGCCACTCGCCAGAAAGCTTCTCGCCCTTGAGGCGGAAGTCGATATGTCCCTTGGCATAACCCTTCTTGAGGTCACCGACCGGCTCCCAGGTGCCACGATCCCATACGATGACGGTACCGCCGCCATATTCGCCCTTGGGGATCGTCCCTTCGAAGCTGCCGTATTCAAGCGGATGATCTTCCACATGGACGGCGAGCCGCTTTTCGCCCGGCACGAGGCTCGGCCCCTTGGTGACGGCCCAGCTTTTAAGCACACCGTCCATCTCTAGGCGCAGATCGTAGTGCAGCCGCCGCGCCGCATGTTTCTGGATGACGAAGCTGAGCTCTGCAGCCTTCTTGCGCCGCCGCGTGGATGCACCGCGTGGCTCGGGCGTCGAGCCGAAGTTGCGTTTGCTGTGATAGGTTTCGAGCGCCATTTAGCTCGCTTTCCGGCGTGTTGACGCTGCCTTGCTGTTTGACGCCGCGCGTTTGCCCTCCACCGCCTTGGCGGCTTTCGCGCTCTCGCGCAGAGCATCGAGCAGGTTGACGACCTTGGCCTCGCGCTTGCGCGGCGGCACCTTGATCTCCTTGCCCTCGGCTTTCGCCTTGATGAGATCGGCCAGTGCCTGATCGTAGCGGTCATCGAAGCTGCGCGGATCGAAACTGCCCATCTTCGTTTCGATGATGTGCTTCGCCAGATCGAGCATCTCGCCTTCGATCTTCATCTCAGGCAGTTCCTTGAAGATCTCCTCGGCGAGCCGCACCTCATAATCGTAGTTGAGCGTGTTGGCGACGAGCCCCTCGCCTTCGGGCCGGAGGATCAGTGTCCGCGCTTTCTTGAAGAGCACGGCCTTGCCGACGGCGGCCACCTTCTGGCGTTTCATGCCCTCGCACAGCACGGCAAAGGTCTCGCCCAGAATGCCGCCGGAGGAGGCCAGATAATACGGCTTGTCGAAGAAGACCGTGTCGACGTCCTCAGCCGGCACAAACCCTTCGATGGTGATGGTCTTGTCGTTGTTGGGGAGAGCTGCGGCTATCTCGTCCGGATGCAGGATGATGTACTGGCCCTGGCCAGTCTCATAGCCTTTCACCTGGTGCTCGCGATCAACGACCTTGGACGTATCCTCGTCGATATACTCGCGGCTGACCCGGTTGCCTGTCTTCCGATTGATAATGTGAAAGGAGATCCTCTTCGAGGTCGTCGCCCCCGCATAAAGAGAGATCGGCAGAGCCAGCTCAGCCAGCTTTATATAACCCTTCCACGTCGCTCGTGGCGCCATGGTACGCACTCCCACAACAATGCGGAAGAACGCAGACAGTATAAAGAGGTTCCATCACTGCCATATAGAACCACTTTGCCGGCGCATATCTTTGCCGCCGGGATGCAATATTTGCGCGTGACTCTGCGCTCGTCAGGGGCCTGTTCGCTCAACCTGCTTTGGCTCGATGGGGATGGGATCCATCTTCCGCCGCTCCTCCTGCTTCGCCTCCCGCAGGCGTTCCTGGCTGGCGAAAAGCGACCAGACGGCAAAGAATAGCGCTGCGATCAGCGGCCCGATGACGAACCCGTTGATGCCGAGGAGCGAGATGCCGCCCAGCGTCGACACCAGCACCACGTAATCCGGCAGGCGCGTATCCTTGCCGACGAGCGGCGGTCGCAGGAGATTGTCGATCAGGCTGATGACGAAGACGCCGACAGCAAGCAGGATGCCACCGCGCACATATTCGCCGGTGAGCAGAAGATAGAAGGCAACGGGGGCCCAGACGAGGAACGAGCCGATTGCGGGCAGCAGCGAAAGGACCGCCATCAGCACGCCCCAGAGCAGCGCCGCCTCGATGCCAAGGAACCAGAAGGCGAGCCCGCCGATCGTGCCCTGCAGGATGGCGATGATGACATTGCCTTTCACCGTCGCCTTCACCACGGTCGCGAACTTCCGCAGCACATAGTCCGTATGAAAATCGCTGAGCGGGCTCGCGCGGCGGATGATGCGCGCGATGACCGACCCATCGCGGAACAGGAAGAACAGCACGTAGAGCATCACGCCGAGGCTGACGAAGAGCTGCGCGGTTCCCTGCCCGATGCTGAGCGCCCGCGAGGCGACCAACTGCGCGGCCTGCGCCACGAAGGAGGTGATGCGGGCCTGAACCTGCTCGATGCTGTCGAGCTGGAAATTGCCGAGCATGTCGACCACGTAGGTCGGCAGCGCATCACGGATATGCTCGACGATGGTGACGAGATCGACCTGGCTGCGGCTGAGCCTGTTGTAAAGCGCCGTCGCCTCCTGGGCGAGCGAGGCAAGGATCAGCGATCCGGGAATGACGACGATGCAGACACAGGCGACGAGGCTGAGCGCCGCCGCAAGGTTGCGTCGTCCCTTTAGCCTCACCACGAGCCAGCGCTGCAGCGGATTGAACAGGAGCGCCAGGATGGCCGCCCACAGCACCGCGCCATAGAACGGCAGGAGCAGCCAGATGAAGGCGATCGTCACCAGGACGACCATGACCATGAAACTGTTATCCTGAACGCTGCGACGCAATTGCCCTTGCCTCCTTGGTGGACAGTTCCACTGCCGATTAGACCTCTACGTTATAGGCTTTTGGCCCGTTCTGTGAATGGGAATGATGTAAGCCTGGCTATCGCAAACGGTTCCACGAACGCTCGCGACAGATCGCGCGACCAACGACACCTGTGCATGTTTAGCCCGCTAACTTACAGGCGCGCGCTACACACGCTGTGAGACTCTGAAAGAATGGATTTTACAATTTGATCGTTTGTGCTATCGGAGCCCCGTGCCCTTGTAGCTCAGTTGGTAGAGCACCTGATTTGTAATCAGGGGGTCGGCGGTTCAAGTCCGTCCGGGGGCACCA
>Ga0182748_1004750_pt1 | contig 10606 bp, 10 predicted proteins | sample eDN3rd37CKraftOP_FD_128877 | JGI IMG/M metagenome (GOLD analysis project Ga0182748, IMG submission 128877) | Enriched Organic Plus compost microbial communities from Emeryville, California, USA - eDNA 3rd pass 37_C Kraft OP (version 2) (version 2) ...
TCGCCGCTCTCCGCCTGCTCTTTGGTGAAGGAGACGTGGAAATCGAAATTGAAGTCACTGCCGTTGGACGACAGCCATTTGAACTGCCAGCCCATGCGTTTCTTGTACGCCTCGATTTCGCGATAGGGCGCGCGTGACACGGCGACGAAGCTTACGTCGCGCTGCGCCAGATGCGGGACGGCGCCGTCGAAATGATCGGCCAGGAACGAGCAGCTCGGGCAACCATCCACCCAGCCCGGGCCGAGCATGAAGTGATAGATCATCAGTTGGCTCTTGCCGGCGAACAGGTCGGCAAGCGTTTCTCTGCCCTGCGGGCCCTCGAACACGTAGGTCTTCTCGATGCGCACCCAGGGCAGGGCGCGCCGCTCGGCGCTGAGCGCGTCACGCGCGCGGGTAAACTCCTTCTCCTTGGCGAGCAGGGCTTTGCGCGCGGTCAGCCATTCGGCTTGCGAAACGACACTGTGGTTCATGGTCGTTATCCTTACATCGGCTTCGGGGTGATCAGCGCCACCTTGGCGCCGCCCGGCTGTTCGAGGATCGCGATGCGGCCGACGCCGGGCACATCGGCGGGTGGGCGGATCTCCCTGGCGCCGGTAATGAGGGCCGTCTTGTAACGCGCGTCGACGTCGTCGACGGCGATGTAAGAGAGCCAGTGCTCCGGCGCGCCTTTGCATCGCGCTTCGGCATTCATGTCGAATAGGCCGCCGATGCGCTCGTCGCCCCTCTTGATGGCCCAATAGGTGAAGTCGGGCATAGGCAACGCTTCGAAGGTCCAGCCCAATGTGGCGCCGAGAAACCGCTTGGCGCCCTCGACGTCGTGGGTATTGAGCTCGTTCCAGACGAACTTGCCGTGAGCTATTCCGCCCTCCGTATGGAGGAAGGTTTCGAGCTTGAGCACACAGCCCGTCCAGCCTTCGTTGTGACGGTCGCGCGCCGCTTCGTCGAAGAAGTGTTCGTGATGCAGCGTCATCAACGTGCCGTCGCCATCCGCCTTGAAGGTGAGGGTGACGAGCGACTCCCGTTCCGGCGTCGATACCCATGCCCAGGTGAACACCAGCTTCTCGTTCGGCACGACTTCACGATATACGCCGCTGACGTCGTGCTCCTCCGCATCGCCGGGCTTCTGCATGACGATGCGGTAACGCCCGCCGACGCGGGTGTCGGCTTCTGCGAGCTTGCAGATGTGCTCGCTGGGACACATCCACTGTCTCAGCTTTTGCGGGTCGGCCCAGGCTTGGAAGACTTTTTCGGGCGGGACGTTGAAGCGACGCTTGATGGTGAGGCTTGGCTTGGCGGCGACGACAGTTGACATGCTTCTTCCTCCAGAAAGGCAGATAGACGGTCGAGGCTTTCACTCCAGAAGCGTTGGTAGTGGTTGAGCCATTCGGTGGCCTCTCGCATCGGCGCCGCGCGCAGGCGCACGGAGACGGTGCGGCCAGCTTTGTGGCGCTCGATGAGGCCCGCGTCCGAGAGGACGTCGAGGTGTTTCATCACGGCCGGCAGCGACATCGTGTGGGGCCGGGCGAGTTCGCTTACCGACAGGTCGTCGCGCTCGGAGAGCTGCGCGAGCAGCGCGCGGCGCGTCGGATCGGCAAGGGCGGCGAACGTACGGTCGAGGTTCATGGTGGTTGAGATCAATACTAAACCAGTTGGTTAACTGTAGGCGTGTGCGGATGTCGGTGTCAATTCCCGCCGCTGCCGTGGCGGGCCGGTTAACGTTTCATTAGCCATAGTGCTTGGCGTTTCCTTCACCGCCGTCGGCGACTGTGGCGCCCATGGACCCGACCTCTCTCGTCTCAGCCATGGCCGGCGCTCAAATGAGCGGCGTGCAGATGGCGCTCGCCGCCAAGATGCTGAAGATGAATGCCGACTCGCAGGGTGCGATCGCGCAGGTGCTCGACGCGGCGGCGCAGAACCTGAACCGGCTCGCCAATGTCGCCGCCGGGGTCGGCCAGAACCTGGATATCTCGGTCTAACGGTGCGCCATGGAACCGGTTTCCTTGGCAGCCGGCATGGTGGCTTCGCGGCTCGGCGCGGTGCGGCAGATCTCACCGATCCGGGGACGGCGCACCGAAGGCGCTAGCGACGGCAATGCGAACGCCGGGACGAGCGCAGGGCCGGCCAACCGCCGCGCCAATCTGCCAGATCACCTCGGGCAAAATCTGGATATCACCGTCTGAGGTCGCGCGGCGCGAACCGCTGGCGCGTCATCCTTCGGGGCGCCCCGCGGGCGAGCACCTCAGGATGACTGTCCGAGGCTGAAGGTCGCTCAGCCCTTCCCGGGCGCCGCCGAGATCAGCTTTACGGCGTCCTCGCTCGCCCATTCGGCCGGGCCGGCGATGGTGCCGATCTCGCAGCCGTCGGGATCGATCAGGAGCGTTGTCGGCATGCCGAAGGCGCGGCCGACGGCCTTGAGTTCCTGGAAGGTCTTGGCGTTGCCATCGGCGTAATAAGCGAGGTGCGTCGCGCCGACTTCCTTGAGGAAGGCCTTGGGCTTCTCCGCATCGCGGGTGTCGATATTCACCGCCACCACCTGGAAATCCGGTCCGCCGAGCTTGTCCTGCAGCGCGTTGAGCGCCGGCATTTCCTCCCGGCAGGGGACGCACCAGGTCGCCCATAGATTGAGGAGGATCGTGCGCCCCTTGAAATCCGCGAGAGTGACGCGCTTGCCGTCCGCGTCGTGGAAGGCGAGGTCCGGCACCTTGAGCGGGCTCTGGGCGACCTTTACCGCCGCGACATCGCCCTTGGCGAAGGGGGCAACCTTCTGGGCCAGCGTTACCGCCGCGCGGCAGGCCTTATCGCCCCCTGCATTGCGCGTGAGGGTGGCTATCCCGTATACCGCACCGAGCCCGACGATCACGCCGGCGACGCCGCCCGCCAGGACCATGGCAAGGCGTTTCTTGGCGAAGCTGGAAGATCGATCGGTCATGTCGGGAATAACCTTCAGGTCGCGGACGTCATGAGCAACAAAATGTGGGGCGGGCGGTTTGCCTCCGGCCCGGATGCCATCATGGAGGAAATCAACGCCTCCATCGACTTCGACAGGCATCTCTACCGGCAGGACATCACCGCGTCCAAGGCCCATGCGGAGATGCTGGCCAAGCAAGGCATCATTGCGGCGGACGATGCGAAATCGATCGCTCACGGTCTAGACACGATTCTGTCAGAGATCGAAGAGGGTAAATTCTCGTTCCAGCGCGCGCTGGAAGACATTCATATGAACGTCGAGAGCCGGCTCACCGATCTGGTCGGGCCGGCGGCGGGCCGCCTGCATACCGCGCGCTCGCGCAACGACCAGGTCGCGACCGACTTCCGCCTGTGGGTGCGCGACACCATCGACACGATCGATGCGTCGCTCGCCGCCTATCAGAAGGTGCTGGCGACGAAGGCGCTGGAGCACGCCGAAACGGTGATGCCCGGCTTCACGCATTTGCAGACGGCGCAGCCGGTCACCTTCGGCCATCATCTGCTAGCTTATGTCGAGATGACGGCGCGCGACCGCGGCCGCTTCGCCGACGCGCGCAAGCGGCTCAACGAATCGCCACTCGGCTCCGGCGCGCTGGCGGGCACCTCGTTCGATCTCGACCGCGACATGACGGCCAAGGCGCTCGGCTTCGACCGGCCGACGGCCAATTCGCTCGATGCCGTCTCCGACCGCGACTTCGTCATGGAGACCCTGGCCGCGGCCTCGATCGCCGCCGTGCACCTCTCGCGCTTTGCCGAGGAGATCGTGATCTGGACCTCGCCGATCGTCGGCCTGGTCAAGCTCACCGATAAATTCACCACCGGCTCGTCGATCATGCCGCAGAAGCGCAATCCTGACGCGGCGGAGCTGGTGCGCGCCAAGGCGGGGCGCATCATCGGCGCGCTCAACGGCATCCTGATCGTGATGAAGGGCCTGCCGCTCGCCTATGCCAAGGACATGCAGGAGGATAAGGAAGGCGCGATGGACGCGCTCTCCGCGCTCTCGCTCGCTATTGCCGCGATGACCGGCATGGTCGCCGACATGGTGCCGGACGAGGCGAAGATGAAGAAGGCCTCCGGCGAGGGCTATGCCACCGCCACCGACCTTGCCGACTGGCTGGTACGCACGCTCAACATCCCCTTCCGTCAAGCCCACCACATCACCGGCCGCATCGTCGCGCTGGCGTCCGAAAAGAACGTGCCGCTGCACCGGCTCGATCTGGCCGCCATGCAGGAGGTCGAGCCGAAGATCACGCAGGACGTGTTCTCGGTGCTGTCGGTCACCAATTCGGTCAAGAGCCGCGTCTCCTACGGCGGCACCGCCCCCAAGAACGTCCGCGCGCAGGCCAAGCGCTGGTTGAAAACCCTGGCCAAATAGAGCGCCCGATATGGCAGAGCCAAGACGCGGGCGCCTCAAGGGTGGCGCCAACACCGAAGCCGAGGCGGCAAAGCTGTCTTTGTCGGAGTTCAACCTGTTGATCGCGGGCGCCGCTTGGCGGTTCGACTCCGTGACCAACTCCAACCTGCGGAAGGATGCCTTCAAACGGCTGGTGTGGCTCGAGGCGCAGCGTGAACGGCTCCACGGCATCGAGGCGCCGGAGCGCAAGCTGGCCGCGCGCCAGTCCGGCGACTGAACGAGACGCTATTTCGCCTTTTATCGCGGCTTTGCTAAGATGCCCGCCGTATTCGGAGATCACAGTTTGTCAGTATCAGACCGTCCCTTCCCGCGCCTCGCCGTGATCGCTGTGCTCGTCGCCGCGCTCGGCCTCGCCGGGTGTGGGCGCAAAGGCCCGCTTGACCCGCCACCTTCGGCTTCCGCGGCCCCCGCAACCTCCGAGCAGACGCCGCCCTCCGCGCAGGGTCCGGGCCTGACGGGCCCCGCGTCGATTTCGCCGTTCGGCGCCGGCGGCGGCTCGGGCGCAAGCTCCGGCGGCGCGTCGTCCGGCCCCGCGGCGCAACCGACGACGACCAACCAGAAGTTCTTTCTCGATCCTTTGTTGAACTGACCCGGCGCTTCCGATGCACCACTTCGACTATCGCGCCGGCGTCCTGCACGCCGAGGGCGTCGATCTCTCCGCGCTCGCGGAAAAGGTCGGCACGCCGTTCTACTGCTATTCGAGCGCAACGCTGACGCGGCACTACAAGGTCTTCGCCGGCGCTTTCGCCGACGTCGACGCGCTCGTCTGCTACGCCATGAAGGCGAACTCCAACCAGGCGGTGATCAAGACGCTCGCCGAACTGGGCGCGGGGGCGGACGTCGTCTCGGGCGGCGAGCTCAAGCGCGCGCGCGCGGCCGGCATTCCGGCGCAGAAGATCATGTTCTCCGGCCTCGGCAAGACCGAGGCGGAAATGGCGCTGGCGCTCGACGAAGGCATCTTCTGCATCAACGTCGAGTCCGAGCCCGAACTGCACCTCCTGTCGAAGGTCGCCCAGGCGAAGGGCCGCACCGCGCATGTCTCGGTGCGCGTCAATCCGGACGTCGACGCCAAGACGCACCACAAGATCGCGACCGGCAAGGCCGAGAACAAGTTCGGCATTCCGATCAGCCGGGCGCGCGAAGTGTACAAGCATGCGGCGGCGTTGCCCGGCATCAAGGTGTCCGGCGTCGACATGCATATCGGCAGCCAGATCACCGACCTCGATCCGTTCGGCAATGCCTTCGCGCTGCTCGCCGAGTTCGTGCGCGATCTGCGCGCCGACGGGCACACGATCGGCCATGTCGATCTCGGCGGCGGTCTCGGCATTCCCTATCACGACAACAACGAGCCGCCGCCGCATCCGGAAGAGTACGCCGCGGTGGTCAAGCGCGCGACGCGCGATCTTGGCTGCAAGCTGATCTTCGAGCCGGGCCGGCTCTTGGTCGGCAATGCCGGCATCCTCGTCACGCGCGTACTGTTCATGAAGCACGGCGACGTGAAGCATTTCGTCGTGGTCGACGCGGCGATGAACGATCTCATCCGCCCGACTTTGTACGAGGCGTATCACGCGATCATGCCGGTGCAGGAGCCGGCGCCCCACGCACGCCGCTTGCGCGCGGATGTGGTCGGGCCGGTGTGCGAGAGCGGGGATTTCCTCGCCAAGGACCGCGACATGGTCGAGCCGAAGGACGGCGACCTGCTCGCGGTGCTGACTGCCGGCGCTTATGGCGCGGTGCAGGCCGGCACCTACAACACGCGGCCGCTCGTGCCCGAAGTGCTGGTGAAGGACGACCAGTGGGCGCTGGTGCGCCCGCGCGTGACCGCGGAAGAATTGATCGCGCTCGATCGCCTGCCGGACTGGCTCTGAGCCGGTCCGGGCAGGCTCCAGCATCCCCAGCGCAATGAACGGCCGAGGCCGTCACTGACCGTCAGCGCTAAACTCGGCTGTCTGGAAGCGGCCTTACCACACCTCAAGTCCCAAGGTGACGGGTCCGGCTTAAGGGCGTATCCTGTGTCTACAGGGATGTACGCGATGAGCGAATTCGGCCGTATCACACAGAACCCTGAAGTTATGGGTGGCAAGCCGTGCATCCGCGGCATGCGGGTGACTGTCGGCATGATCGTTGGGCAGATCGGCGCCGGCCGTACCATCGAGGAACTGCTCCAAGATTATCCCTATCTCGAGCGTGAAGATGTCCTTGAAGCACTGCGCTATGCCGCTTGGCGCACTCAGGAACGGGAAATAGCGCTGACTGACGGCGAATGAACGTCCTGGTTGACATGAACTTGTCGCCGGATTGGGCCGAGTTCCTGACCGGTGCAGGACTCGTGGCCGTTCATTGGTCGAACGAAGGTCCGCCTGATGCGACAGACCATGTATTGGTGGGTTGGGCTGCGGAACGCAATTACGTGGTGCTCACAGCGGATCTGGACTTTGCCGCCATCTTGGCTGCGGCTGGGACGGTCCGCCCAAGTGTTATCATCCTAAGAGGTGACAATCTGTCTCACGAAGTTCTGGGTTCGGCGGTTCTGGAAGCTCTCCACAAAGCGGGCCCGGAATTAGCCGTTGGGGCGATCGTTTCGGTCGACGCCAACCGCTCCCGCCTCCGTGTGCTCCCCTTGGGCGGCCGCTGACTGCTGACCCGCCCTGAAACGGACGCATTGCCTCCGTTGGCTGTGAGAGCCCCACGACGGTACATGCACAAAGTCGTGCGTGGCTGCGGAAATTCCCGCGTGTTAGCGTGCTGATGGTTCGAGATTCCCTCGCCGGGCGACGGAGCGCTTTTTGGACGGTTTGGACGAGCGGCCCGATCATCGGGAACCCACGACCCGCCTGATGCTGTCGCGTGCCATCCAGCGCGCGCGCGGTAGTCTGTTGTGGGAAGACGTGTGGCCGGGCCTGGCCGGCTTGCTCACCGTCGGCGGCTTGTTCCTTGCGTTTTCCTGGGCCGGCTTCTGGCTGGTGCTGCCGCCCGTCGGCCGCGCCGTCGGCCTCGTTATCTTCGCCATTCTGGCCGTTTTCGTTTCACTGCCGCTCGTTTGGCTCCGGTTCCCCACGGAATCGGACGGTTTGCGGCGGCTCGACCGCTCGAGCGGCGAGGCGCATCGGCCGGCCTCGACCATCGCCGACCGCATGGCGATCGGGCAGCACGATCCGCTGACGCAGGCGCTGTGGCGCGCCCACATCGAGCGGGCGCTGCTCTCGGCGCAGAAGCTCAAGGCTGGCTGGCCGCGACCCGATCTTTCGCTGCGCGATCCGGTCGCGATCCGTGCGCTGGCCGTCATTCTCGTGGTCGCGACCTTCTTTGCTGCCAGCGGCGAGCGCGCCAAGCGTGTCATGGCGGCCTTCGACTGGCAGGGCGTGGTGGCGCCGGCCAACTTCCGCGTCGATGCCTGGGTGACGCCGCCGGCCTATACCGGCCGTCCGCCGGTGATGCTGCCGGGGCTGCGTCCGGGCGAGACCGCGCCAAGCGGCGCGCAACAGGCCGCCTTCACCGTTCCGGCCGGCAGCCAGCTCGTCATCCGCGCGACCGGCAATGTGCACGTCGAGGTCGGTTATAAGGGCGGCATCGAGCAGGCGGCCTCCGATGCGCCGGCGCTGCCCGCCGGCACCAGCGAGCACAAGCTCATCATCAAGGGCGATGGCACGGCGTCCGTGCGCGGCGTGGTCGGCCAGGATCTGCAGTGGCAGTTCGCGGCCATTCCCGACCGCACGCCGGCGATCGAGCTGACGAAGGATCCGGAGCGACAGGCGCGTGGCGCGTTGCGGCTCGACTACAAGATGGATGACGACTACGGCGTCATCGAAGGCAAGGCGACGTTCACGCTCAAGGCGGGCTCGACCAGTACGGCGCATCCGTTGTTCGGACCGCCCGATTACGCGCTGGTGCTGCCGCAGGCGCGCACGCGCGCCGGCGCCGCGCAGACGACGCACGATCTCACCGACCATCCGTGGGCCGGCGCGGAGGTCAATCTCGTACTGACGGCCAAGGACGAAGCCGGCAATGTCGGCAACAGCGAGCCGCGCACGCTCACGCTGCCGCAGCGCATTTTCGTCAAGCCGCTGGCCCGCGCGCTGATCGAGCAGCGCCGCAATCTCGCGCTCGATACCGAGCAGAAGCCCGTGGTGCTTACCGCGCTCGACGTGCTGGCGCTCGCGCCCGAGAAGTTCACGCCGGAGGCCGGCATCTATCTCGGCCTGCGCTCGATCTATCACCAGCTTCAGGGCGCCAAGTCCGATGATGCCATGCGCGAGGTCGTTGCCCGGCTGTGGGAGATGGCGCTGCAGATCGAGGACGGCAATGTCAGCCAGGCCGAGCAGGCGCTGCGCCAGGCGCAGGAAGCGCTGCGGCAGGCGCTGGAACGCGGCGCGAGCGACGAAGAGATCAAGCAGCTGATGGATCAGTTGCGGGCGGCCATGGACAAGTTCATGCAGGCGCTCGCCGAAGAGATGCGCAAGAACCCGCAGCAGCTCTCGCGCCCGCTCGATCGCAATACGCGCATGCTCAGCCAGCAGGACCTGAAGAGCATGCTCGACCGGCTGGAGAACTTGGCGCGGTCCGGCAACAAGGACGCCGCGCGCCAACTCCTCGAGCAGTTGCAGTCGATGATGGAGAACCTGCAGATGGCCCGTCCGGGCGCGCAGGGCGATGACGGCGACGACGACATGATGTCGGCGCTCGACGAACTCGGCGACATGATCCGCAAGCAGCAGCAGTTGCGCGATCGCACCTTCAAGGAAGGCCAGGAGCAGCGGCAGAACCGCCAGCGCGGGCAGCGCGGCCAGCAGGGCAATCAGCAGATGGGCGATCTGCGCCAGGACCAGCAAGGCCTGCGCGACCGGCTCAACAAGCTGCTCGAACAGATGCGCAAGCGCGGCCTCGGCCAGCAGGGCCAGCAAGGTCAGCAGGGCGAACAAGGCGAGCAGGGCGATCAGCAGGGCCAGGGCGATCAGTTGGGTCAGCTCGGCGATGCCGGCGAGGCGATGGGCGAGGCCGAAGGCGCGCTCGGCGAGGGCGATGCCGCCGGCGCCGTCGACGGCCAGGGCCGCGCGCTGGAGGCCATGCGCAAGGGCGCGCAGGGACTGGCGCAACAGATGCAGCAACAGCAGGGCCAGGCCGGTCCCGGCCCGAACGGACGTCCCGGGCGCGGCCGCGACCGTGCGCAGAACGACACCGATCCGCTCGGGCGGCCGCTGCGCGGGCGCGACTATGGCGACGATGTCACGGTGAAGGTGCCGGGCGAGATCGATGCGCAGCGTGCGCGACGCATCCTCGAAGAGTTGCGTAAGCGTTTCGGCGAGGGCTTCCGCCCGCAGCTCGAACTCGATTACATCGAGCGGCTGCTCAAGGACTTCTGATCCGCCGCGCTTCTGTGCACGTCTTCTATGAGGCGCCCGCGCGCGGCGCGCGCAACACGAAGCAGGCGCCGCCGGCGGCGCGGATGCGGGCGCAAAGCGCATCCGCCGCCGGGCGCGTATCAGCGCCGATCCACGCCTTGTAGACTTTGTTCAGGCCGCGCTCGCGCCCGGCCGTGAGGATCGGTTCGGGCCCGCCCGTCAGTTCGCGCACCTTGGCGATCGCCCGCGCATACTGATCGAGCACGCGGTCACGGGATATTCCCGCTGCCAGCACCAGCCCCCACGGTTTGGCGAGCGCGGACTCCACCTGCTGCTTCAGCTCATAGAAGAAGGCGCCCGGCGGCAGCTGGAGCGAAGCGACGAGCTGTTCGCAGTCGGTCGCGGGCGTCAGCACCTCCACCGCGCCGGCACGCGCCCATTCGTCGACGCTGCGGCCGGTGATCGCCCAGACATAGGCGCGCGTTTCGGATGGCATCGTGCGCGTGCCGCTGAGCCAGCCGCGCACCCTGGCCGGGCCGGCGTTGTAGGCCGCAGCGGCCAGCCCGAGATTGCCGAACTCACCGCGCAGTTCACTGAGAAAGGCCGCGGCTTCCGGCAGCGCTTGCACCGGATCGAACGGATCGGTGACGCCGCGCTCGGATGCCGTGCCGGGCATGAACTGCGCGATGCCCTGCGCGCGCTTGCCGCTGCGTGTGGTCGGCCCGACGGCGTTCGCGTTGAAACGGCTTTCGCGCCAGATGACCCGTGCGAGGAAGGCCGTCGGCAGATTGCTCGCCTTGGCCGCCGATTCCAGCATCAGGCACAGCGATTGGTCGGCTTCTCCCGCGCGTGCGGACGCGCCGAACGAAAGAAGAGAAAGAAGACA
>Ga0182748_1004752_pt1 | contig 10603 bp, 7 predicted proteins | sample eDN3rd37CKraftOP_FD_128877 | JGI IMG/M metagenome (GOLD analysis project Ga0182748, IMG submission 128877) | Enriched Organic Plus compost microbial communities from Emeryville, California, USA - eDNA 3rd pass 37_C Kraft OP (version 2) (version 2) ...
ACCGTGCGTTCCAAGGACGTGCACGAGGACGTCAAGGGCCCTTCGGTTACAGCACCGGAACAGGCAATTCAGGGCTTCCTGCGCAAGGCGGGCCTGACGGATGTATCGCAGGCGCATGTGCATTCCGATCCGAAGAAGGGCGATTTCTACGTCGCCCATCTGACGAAGCCGGGCCGCGCCGCGGAAGAAATCATCGCTGAACTGGTGCCGCAGACGATCCGCAATTTCCCATGGCCGAAATCCATGCGCTGGGGCGCTGCTTCGGCAAAGCCCGGTTCGCTTCGGTGGGTGCGTCCGTTGCAGTCGATCCTCTGCACCTTCGGTCCTGAAACCGAGGAAACCGTGGTTATCGATTTCGATGTCGACGGCATCAAGTCCGGCAATGTCACCTATGGCCACCGTTTCCTGAGCGACGGTCAGGCAATCAAGGTGCGCCGTTTCGACGATTATGTCGAAAAGCTCGAAAAGGCTTTCGTGGCGCTCGATGCCGAGCGCCGCAAGGAAATCATTGCGCAGGACGCGCATAATCTCGCCTTCGCTTCCGGTCTTGAGCTGGTTGAGGACGAGGGGCTTCTGGAAGAAGTCTCCGGTCTGGTCGAATGGCCGGTGGTGCTGATGGGCGAGTTCGAGGAGGAATTTCTGGCCATTCCGCCGGAAGTCATCCGCCTCACCATCCGCGCCAACCAGAAATGCTTCGTCACCCGCAAGCAGGGCGAAACGGAAGCGCTTTCCAACAAGTTCATTCTGGTGTCGAATATCGCTGCCCGCGATGGCGGCGCGGAAATCGCCTATGGTAACGGCAAGGTCGTGCGCGCACGCCTGTCGGATGCGCTCTATTTCTGGCACACTGACCAGCACGATTTGCCCGATCTCGACAAGCTGGCGGCATCGGCGGCAAAATTCGGTCTCGACCTGAAGAAGCCGCTCGATCAGCGCATGGCGCGTCTGGACGCGCTCAATGTGACCTTCCACGCCAAACTCGGCACGCAAGGCGCGCGCGTTGAGCGCATTCGCGAACTGGCTGCGCAGATTGCGCCGCTGGTCGGTGCCGATCCGAAGCTTGCCACCCGTGCAGCAGTGCTCGCGAAAGCTGATCTCCAGACCGAAGTTGTCGGCGAGTTCCCTGAACTTCAGGGCGCGATGGGCCGCAAATATGCGTTGCTTCAGGGCGAAGACGAGGCCGTCGCCGCAGCTCTGGAGGAACATTACAAGCCGCAAGGCCCGTCCGATGTGGTGCCGAAGAACCCGGTTTCGGTTGCCGTCGCGCTCGCCGACAAGCTCGATACGCTGGTCGGCTTCTGGGCAATCGACGAAAAGCCGACCGGCTCGAAGGACCCTTACGCGCTGCGTCGTGCCGCGCTCGGCGTGATCCGTCTCCTGCTGTCGCAGGAATGGAAGTTCGCGCTGCTGCCGCTCTTCCGTTCGGCCTTTGCCGCGCTGAAGGAAGGTCAGGTCCAGCGCAAGCTGCGCGAGTTTGAAGCCAAACTTGCTGCGGAAAATTCCGGTGATGTCGATGGCGAGCAGGATATCGACAACGCGCTGCGCAACTACGAGACTGAAGTTCGTGCCGAAGCCGACCGCAGTGCGGAGCCGGTGCTGGCCGATCTTTTGTCCTTCCTTCACGACCGTTTCAAGGTGCATCTGAAGGAAGAGGGCGCACGCTACGACGCCATCGACGCCGTGCTGACGCCGGAAGCCGACAATCTTCTGCTGGTCGCGCGCCGTCTGGAAGCGCTGATCGTCTTCATCAATGAGGAAGACGGCAAGAACCTGCTGGCAGGCACCAAGCGCGCCGCCAACATTCTCGCCGCCGAGGAAAAGAAGGGTACGAAGGTCGCCGATAAGGTCGATGCCTCCCTTCTTCGCGAGGCGGAAGAAAAGGCATTGTTTGAAGCTGTTACTCTGGCGTCAACCGAGGCAGAAGCTGCCATCGCCCGCGAGGATTTCAACGGCGCGATGCTGGCGCTTGCCAAGCTGCGCGGCCCTGTCGATACGTTCTTTGAAAAGGTGCTGGTCAATGACGAGGACGAGAATGTCCGCGCCAATCGCTTGGCACTGCTCGACCTGATCCGCACGGCCACCGGCAAGGTGGCGGATTTCTCGAAAATCGCAGGCTGATAATCAGCCGCGTGCGGCTCCTTTTTCCCTCATCCCGAGGAGCCTCCCCGAGCCTGTCGAGGGGAGGCGTCTCGAAGGGCTGAGGGAAAACGCACAACGCTTTTCGCGCCTTTCTATTTTGGCTTCTCAATCCTTCGAGACGGCCCTGCGGGCCTCCTCAGGATGAGGGGTAAGCGGTTGGCGCCATTTTTGTTTATTTCAAGCTGGGCCTGAGTTCGAGGGAACCGAGGTCGGTTTCGCCGGATGCCACCGCCCAGGTATCGCCAACCACCCGCATCGGCTTGGCGGGATCGAAATCCTTCGCTGGCGTGGCGGCGGGTTCAAGCAGGTCGTCGGCGGCGGGCTGGCCCTGCATGCGCGCCATATAGGCTCGGGCGCGCTTGCGGCGGGCTTCGATTGCCTTTTGTGCGTCGAGTTCCGCGGCCTGCTTTTCCGCGCAAGGGCCGCAGACCGGCAGGCCGTTGGCGCCGATCTTGTCATAGCCGATATAATCGATGGAGCCGACCTGATAGGTTGATGGCGCGGCTTCACTTCCGTTTGCGAAAGCAATTGCGGGCAGCCCGATGGCCGTCAGCGAAATAGCGATAAATCGCGATAACATTATTCACCTCACGCATGATTAAAATCACCATGACCTGAAAAACCTAACAAAACGCAATTTTTCCTGCGCAATCATGATCGTTTCGCCGCGATTGTGGGCGGATAGAAGCCGAGCTTGCTTGCACAGGGGCCGGAGCTTGTGTAGGCAGAACGGGCTTAACTTGGGACGCCCGCGAGGCGGAAAACCAGTGTCCGATATAGTCAAATTCGATGATGAGGCTGTCCTGCGCGCAGTGGAAGTGCTGCGGCGCGGCGGCCTTGTCGCCATTCCGACCGAAACCGTCTATGGCCTTGCTGCCGACGCTTCCAACGGTGAAGGCGTGGCGGGCATCTTCGCGGCCAAGGGACGTCCGCAATTCAATCCGCTGATTGCCCACGTAAGCGGCATCGCCATGGCCGAGCGCTATGTCACTTTCGACGCCCTGTCGCGCAGGCTCGCGGAAACATTCTGGCCCGGCCCGCTGACCATCGTTCTGCCGTTGAAGGACAAGCAGGATACCGATCGTCCCATCCATCCTCTCGTGACCGCAGGGCTGCAAACGCTTGCCATCCGCATGCCGCTTGGCCGCGTGCAGGAAATCATCAAAAAGCTCGATAGCCCGGTGGCGGCGCCAAGCGCCAACACGTCCGGGCGTATCAGTCCGACGAGTGCTTCTGCCGTTGCGGGCGATCTCGGCGAGAAGCTCGATCTGATTCTCGATGCCGGTCCGTGCGGCGTCGGCGTCGAATCCACCATCGTCAAGGTTGACGGCGATAGAGTGCATCTTCTGCGCCCCGGCGGGCTGGCTGCGGAAGAAATCGAGGCTGTCATTGGCGAAAAGCTGGTACGGGCCGACCACACTTCCGCAATCCAGGCGCCGGGCATGATGGCTTCGCATTATGCGCCTGATGCTGCCATGCGGCTCAATGTCGGCTCGGTGCAGCCGGGTGAGGCGCTGCTTGCCTTTGGCCCCCGCCGCGTCACCGGTGCAGAAGGCGCGGCAACGATCATGAACCTGAGCGCCGATGGCAATTTGCGTGAAGCAGCAGCCAATCTGTTCGATTTCATGCGCAGGCTCGATGCAACGGGTGCCGCTACCATCGCTGTCGAGCCTATCCCTTTTGACGGCCTCGGCGAGGCCATCAACGATCGTTTGAAACGCGCGGCGGCCCCGCGCCAATCCTCCCTTTGAATTCAAGAGACAGACTATGCTGGACACCGCTCTGATCGAACGCTTCTCCGCCATCGTGGGTGAAAAGAACGCGCTGACCGCGCCGGAAGACCTCGCCGCTTATCTCGTCGAGCAGCGCGATCTGTATCACGGGCGCACGCCGCTGGTACTTCGCCCCGGTTCGGCGGAAGAAGTCGCGGCCATCATGAAGCTTGCCAGCGAAACGAAAACGCCGGTGGTGCCGCAGGGCGGCAATACCGGCCTCGTCGGCGGACAGCAGCCGGACGAAAGCGGCACGGCCATCATTTTGTCGCTGGGCCGGATGAACCGCATCCGCAATCTCGATACGGTCGGCAATCTGGTAACGCTCGAAGCGGGCGTGATCCTGAAGAACCTTCAGGACGCCGTTGAAAAAGCCGGACGCCTGTTTCCGCTGTCGCTGGGTGCCGAAGGCTCTTGCCAGATTGGCGGCAATCTTGGCTCCAATGCTGGCGGCACGGCAGTGCTCGCCTATGGCAATATGCGCGAGCTTTGCCTCGGTCTCGAAGTCGTGCTGCCGACCGGCGAGATTCTCAACGATCTTCGTTATGTGAAGAAGGACAATACCGGCTACGACCTGAAAGACCTCTTCGTCGGCTCGGAAGGCACGCTCGGCGTCATCACCGCGGCGGTGCTGAAAATCTTCCCGCAGCCGAAGGGGAAGGGCGTGGCCTATGCGGGCTTGCGCAGCCCGGAAGACGTTCTGCGCCTGTTCCAGCTTGCGACCGAACATGCTGGCCCATCGCTGACCGGCTTCGAACTGATGCCGCGCGTTGGCGTGGAGTTTACCGTGCGTCATGTCGATGGCGTGCGCGATCCGCTTGAAAGCCCGCATGACTGGTATGTGCTGATCGATATTTCCTCGTCCCGCTCGGAAGAGGATGCGCGCACGACGCTGGAAACGATCCTCACCGAAGCTTTCGAGAACGACATCATTCAGGATGCTGCCATTGCCGAAAGCGTGGCGCAGGCGCAGTCCTTCTGGAAGATGCGCGAGGAAATGTCCTGGGCGCAGAAGCCGGAGGGCGGCTCGATCAAGCACGATATTTCCGTGCCGGTCGCTTCCATCCCCGCCTTCATCCACGAAGCCAATGGCGCCACGCTGGAAATGATCCCCGGCGCACGCATCGTCTGCTTCGGCCATATCGGCGACGGCAACCTGCATTATAATGTTTCGCAGCCTGTCGGCGCCGACAAGGAAGCTTTCCTTGCGCGCTGGCACGAATTGAACCACCGCATCCACACGATTGTTGCGAGCTATACGGGTTCGATCTCGGCTGAACACGGCATTGGTCAGCTCAAGCGCGAGGAACTCGCCTTCTTCAAGCAGGATGTCGCGCTCGACCTGATGCGCCGCATTAAGTCGACCTTCGATCCGGCAGGCATCATGAACCCCGGCAAGGTCCTGTAACAATCGCGCTATTCCAGAAAACAAACGGGCGGTGTTTACCGCCCGTTTGTTTTAGTAAACGCTTCTTCAGAAGAATTTCCGAATTCTTACACCTGGTTGCATTCTGCTAACCAAAGGAAAAAGCAGGGAAAGGTTAACCCAACTCATTAAGTCCGCCGGTAAGGATCAGCGCCTATTCTCCATCTCAACAAAGAGCAAAAGCTCAACGAGGGAAGTCGGGATAACCGGCTCCTGAGACAAAAGAGACAGAGAGACAGAGGCGTTGAATATGATGAGCAAGGGACTGAAGCCCGATTGGGCAGGCCGGGAATTGCGGCTCGATCCGTTTCACTTTCCGCAGGTGGTGAGCTATGCGACCCGCGACGGAAGCACCGATGTCACCTTCACCATCAACGAGCGTGGCGCAGTGATCCGGCAGGTTCTGCCTTCAAGCGGTCTGCCTATGTCCATCGCTCTTCCGGCCAATGCATTTTTGGGTGTTGCAGCCCGTGCGGTGGAGGATGAGTTCGGCGAAATCACAGTGACGCTGGAGTTGATGCATGAAGATCCGCAGCTTTCCGTTCCCCTGCTCGTCGCACATGATCTGACCGACGTTGCAGCCGACTGGCGCGCATGGGCTGCAAGCTTCAATCTGCCGATGATGCTGGTTGAGGAAGATGGCGTTGCCCGCCCGCTCTACGAAAGCACCGGCGCTATGCGCACCAGCCAGCCGCAGGCTCGCCGTCAGGGACAGGAGCCGCGCCGCCGCCGTCCGCGTTTTCTCGCCCGCCGCAAGACCGGCACGCTTGGTGTCCGTCTCGTGATCTCCGGCAAGGAAATCATTGCGCGGAACTGAAATAGAGCATTTCCAGCAAAAGTGCGAAGCGGTTTTGCGTAGGATAATGCGGCAAGCTAATAACTTTGGCTGACCTCCCCAAAAGCCCCCCGAACGTTCACAGCGTTCGGGTTTATTTTTTGCGGCTGAGGAATGCCATCACCGCTTCACGGGCCTCATCCGACGTAAGCCGTTCGGAAAAATGTTTGGCCTCGCGCGCAATGCGCTCGGAAACCGTTTCAGCAGGCATGCGCATCAGCGCACGGGCAATCTGCATGGCCTGCGGCGGCTTGGCGGCGATTTCTTCCGCCGCCTTCAACACTTCCATTTCCAGCGCATCGTCGGCAACGATCTGGTAAACGATACCGGCTTCCTGTGCGGCTTCCGCTGTAAATCCGTGGCCAAGCGCCAGGAGCGCAAATGCCTTCTGATGCCCCATCAGCGATGGCGCGAGCAGGCTGGAAGCGGCTTCGGGCACAAGGCCGAGATCGACAAATGGCGTGCGGAACAAGGCGCGAGACGTAGCAAATGTCAGGTCGCAATGCAGGTGGATGGTCGTGCCGATGCCGATGGCAAGCCCGTCGACGCCCGAAACGATGGGTTTTCGGGCACTGGAAAGAGCGCCCAGAAAATCCAGAACCTCGTTGCCGAGACCGCCGCCGGAAGCCGCGACCATGAAATCCTGCATGTCGTTGCCCGATGAAAATGCCCCCGGGACTCCGAGGAATACGTGCACGCGCACCGCGTCGTCGGCATCGCCATCCTTGAGCGCCTTCGTCATGGAGGCATACATGGCCCGGGTGATGGCGTTCTTCTTGTCGGCCCGGTTGAGGCGGATGATCTGGATCGCGCCTTTGCGCTCGATCAGGATATGTTCGCTCATGCTTATGCCTCCAGCGCAGATTTGGCGGCGGCAAGGCTGGCAGCGCCGGTGATGACTGTGTCCTTCAGGGACGATACTTCGGCAAGCATGTTTTCCGCGAAGAAGCGGCTCAGGACGGCGCGCCCCTTATCGTCACCGGCAAGTGCAGCGCGCGCGAGATAGGCACCGCCTGCAACGAGCGACAAAAGCCGCTGGTAGGGCGTGGCCCCGGCAAGGGCTGCCTCAAGCTGTCCTTCCGCAACTGCCTTTTGCAGCCATTCGGTGGCTTCGTGTGCTTCGGCAATGGCCTTTGCAAGACGTGTTCCGGTTTCGCCCAGTTCCGGACGATTGGATGCGCTGGCCTTATCCGCATCTGCCTGCAATTCGGCAAGGAAGCCCTTGACGTGCTCGCCATTGCCGAGAGGCAGCTTGCGCGCCACGAGATCGATGGCCTGAATGCCGTTGGTGCCTTCATAAATCGGGGTGATGCGGGCATCGCGCAGCAATTGTGCAGCACCGGTTTCTTCGATGAAACCCATGCCGCCGTGAATCTGGACGCCCAGCGAAGCGACATCCACGCCCGCATCGGTCGCAAAGCTCTTGGCGAGCGGCGTCAGCAGCCCGGCGCGGTCTGACCAGAACTGCTGGTCTGCGCCATCCGTCGCGTGGCTCATGTCGATGGCATGGGCGCAGGAATAGGTGATTGAACGGGCAATCTGGGTCAGCGCCTTCATGGTCAGCAACATACGCTGAACATCGGGGTGCTCAATGATCGGGCTCATACCATCTTTCGGGCTGGCACCGATGGCGCGGCCCTGCTTGCGCTCCTTGGCATAGCTGAGCGCCTGCTGATAGGCCGCTTCCGCAACACCGACACCCTGAATGCCGACCAGAAGGCGGGCATTGTTCATCATGGTGAACATGCAGGCCAGTCCGCGATTTTCCTCGCCGATCAGATAGCCGACAGCACCCTGTTCCTCACCCTTAACGAAACCGTCGCCATAGATCATGGTGCAGGTTGGCGAGGCATGGATACCCATCTTGTGCTCAAGACCGGAACAGAACAGATCGTTGCGGCGTCCGAGCGAACCGTCCTCGTTGACGAGGAATTTCGGCACGAGGAAAAGCGAAATTCCCTTGGTGCCGGGAGGGGCATCGGGCAGGCGCGCCAGCACCAGATGCACGATATTGTCGGTCAGGTCATGTTCGCCATAGGTAATGAAAATCTTCTGGCCGAAAATGCGGTAGGTGCCATCGTCGCGACGTTCCGCACGGGTGCGGAGCGCGCCGAGATCGGAGCCTGCCTGCGGTTCGGTGAGGTTCATCGTGCCCATCCACTCGCCGCTGATGAGCTTTTCGAGATAGACGTCCTTCAACTCTTTCGAGGCGTGCTTTTCAAGCGCCTCGACCGCGCCCATGGTCAGCGTCGGGGCGATAGCGAATGCCAGCGTGCCGGAATTCCACATTTCGCTGACAGCCACCGACATCAAGGTCGGCAGGCCCTGACCGCCATATTCCGGTGTGCCGGTGAGCGAGTTCCAGCCGCCTTCGATCCAGTCGCGGTAGAGCTCCTTCCAGCCCGGCGCAGTCGTGACGACGCCATCCTTGACGGTCGCGCCATGCTTGTCGCCGGTTATGCGCAGAGGCTCGACGCGCTCAGAGGCAAACTTACCCGCTTCTTCCAGAATGGCGGCAGCAAGATCGGCAGAAAAATCAGGGAAGCGGTTGTCGCCAAGAGCTTTCTCCAGCCCAGCGACTTTCATCAGCGTATGGGAAATTTCAGAAACCGGCGCGCGATACATCTTTCCTCCAATATAGTTTGTCGGCCTCTCCTCAGAAGCCTCCTGCATCGGCGCTGTTCGCATTCCGGCAGGCGCCAAACGGCTATCCGACATAAGAGCTATCGGCTTATTACGTAAACGTCAATGTTTTCGATACACGTCATCGTGATGGAATGGCGGACGCCCATCCACACGCGACGGTCCATCGTCGCGACGACAAAAGCGCGTAGAAAGGGAAGAATTATTGTGCCGTAATCAGTCCCGTCGGTGACGTCAGGACTGCTTCTCGCGCTCCACCGCACGCCAGCCGATATCGGAGCGGTAGAAACCTTCCGGCCAGTCGATGCGCTTCACCGCTTCATAGGCCTTGGCTTGCGCTTCTGCGACCGTATCGGCAATGGCGGTGATGTTGAGCACGCGCCCGCCATTGGCAACGATGTTGCCATCCTTCTCTGCCGTTCCGGCGTGGAAGACCTTGACGCCATCGATACCTTCGAGCTTGCCGAGATCGCGGATGACGCTGCCCTTCTTCACATTGGACGGATAGCCTTCCGCAGCCATCACGACCGTCAGTGCGGGCTGGTCTTTCCAGTCGAGCGAGACTTCATCGAGCTTGCCATCCACGGCGGCATTGATGAGCGCGAGCAGGTCGGTGTTGAGGCGCATCATCAGCACCTGGCATTCCGGATCACCAAAACGGGTGTTGTACTCGATGAGTTTCGGGCCGTCCTTGCCGATCATCAGGCCGAGGAACAGGATGCCGGAGAATGGCGCGCCGATTTCCGCCATGCCGCGCATGGTCGGTTCGATTAGCTCGCGCATCGTGCGTTCAACGATTTCCGGCGTCATGACCGGAGCAGGCGCATAGGCGCCCATGCCGCCTGTGTTCGGGCCGGTATCCCCATCGCCGACGCGCTTGTGATCCTGCGCCGAGCCAAGCGGCAATGCCGTCTTGCCATCGCAGATGCAGAAGAAGCTTGCTTCTTCGCCGTCCAGAAATTCCTCGACGACCGCCTCGGCACCGGCGGAGCCGAAGGCGCCCTCGAAACAGGCGTCCACGGCATCAAGCGCTTCATCAAGCGTCATCGCCACGACCACGCCCTTGCCTGCGGCAAGCCCGTCGGCCTTCACGACGATGGGGGCACCTTGCTGGCGGATATAGGCCTTGGCCTTGGGCGCATTGTTGAAGCGCCCATAAGCGCCTGTTGGAATATCGAAGCGCGCGCAGAGATCCTTGGTGAAGCCCTTCGAGCCTTCAAGCTGTGCCGCAGCCTTGGAGGGGCCGAACACGCGGATACCCTCAGTGCGCATTTCGTCGGAAAGGCCCGCCACAAGCGGCGCTTCCGGCCCGACCACCACGAGATCGATCTGCTTGTCCTTGGCAAAGGCAATCAGTGCCTTGTGGTCATCGACGCTGATGTCGACCAGCTCGGCGACCGTCGCAATACCCGGATTGCCTGGTGCGCAATAGAGCTTTTCGAGCAAAGGAGAGGCGGCAAGTTTCCATGCAAGAGCGTGCTCGCGTCCACCGGAACCGATCAACAGAACTTTCATGCCTTGCTCCCTGTGCTTGAGGTAAGTAAACACTTAACTAACCCGGCTCTGTATTGCCCATCGCACACGCGGGCAAGGGCAGGCTCGCGATTTTTGCAGAAAAAGCGGGTAGAGTCGTTCAGTTTCGAGAAAGCAGGCGGTCATGCAGCAACCACAGGCGAATTCCGATATCCAGTCGCGCATGGCGCGCGGGCGGGTAAAGGACGCTCCTTCCGGCCATTGGGTATATCGCGTCCTGCCGCACTGGCTCTGGCCTTATGCGCAGCTTGCCCG
>Ga0182748_1004753_pt1 | contig 10600 bp, 8 predicted proteins | sample eDN3rd37CKraftOP_FD_128877 | JGI IMG/M metagenome (GOLD analysis project Ga0182748, IMG submission 128877) | Enriched Organic Plus compost microbial communities from Emeryville, California, USA - eDNA 3rd pass 37_C Kraft OP (version 2) (version 2) ...
CGCGCAACACCTCGACCGTATGCTCGCCCAGCAAGGGAGCAAGGCGATCGGTCTGCGCCGGCTTGCCGGACAACAGAACCGGGTTGGCCATGGAAATGATGTCGCCTTCGGTGGGGTGCTTCACATGCTGAAAGAAGCCCACCTCCGATAGATGCGGATCGTCGAGCACCGTCTCGAATGTGTGCATCGCCATGACCGGAATGTCGTTCTCGTCCAGCAGCGAAATCCATTCGCTGGATGTGCGCGTGAGAAACAGTTCGGTCAGCCAGCCATAGACATGGGCTACATTCTCCATGCGCGACGAAAAGCTGGCGAAACGCGGATCCTTTTCCATGAGATCGGGCTGACCGATGGCTTTCAGAAACCGTCGCCAGTGATCATCCGTATAGACCAGCGCACAGACATAGCCGTCCGCCGTGCGGTAGGGCTTGCGGTCCCGTGCAAGCTGGCGGGTATAGCCGCCCTTGCCGATCGGGGGATTGAAGGTAAGGCCACCGAGGTGATCGCCAAGGATGAAGCTCACCATCGTCTCGAACATCGGTACATCGACACGCTGTCCGCGTCCGGTCTTCTGTCGTTCCAGAAGTGCGGCCATGATGCCGCTCAGCGCCGTCAGGCCGACGATACGGTCGGCGATCGCCGCCGGCACATAGCGTGGCTCGGGCGACCCGGAGAGCATGAAGAGGTGGCCGAGCGTCGCGCCACCCTGGATAAGGTCGTCATAGGCGGGGCGGCTGGCATATTGGCCATCCTGCCCATAGCCGTATAGACCGGCATAGACGATGCCCGGATTGACTGCCGAAACCTCTTCATAGGAAAGGCCCAGCCGCGCCATTGCCGCAGGACGCACATTATAGACCAGCGCATCCGCCTCCCTGCAAAGTTCAAGCAGCAATGAGCGGCCTTCCGGTTTCTTCAGGTCGATGACGATAGACCGCTTTGAACGGTTGGCGTTGAGGAAGATCGGTCCCATGCTGCTCGATCGGCCGGGACCGATGGTGCGGACCAGATCCCCTTTCGGCGACTCCACCTTGATGACGTCGGCGCCGAAGTCGCCCAGGAACTGCGTGGCATACGGCCCCATCAGCACTGCGGTCAGGTCGATAACCTTCAATCCCGAAAGCGGCCCCATCAAATTGCCTCGCTTCTGCAGTTCTTATGTATGAATTTTTTGTACATATATTTGGATCATATGAGCGGCTTGCGTTCAAGTGGGTTTTTACAAAACTGGCATTTTTCGCGGATTTACAGCCAACAAGACGCAAAAATGGAGCCGCATCGTTCGTATACCTGAACGATCCGCCTTCTTCTCTGAGACTGCTTAGTTAGTCGGTGGACCTTCCATCAAGCGTAATGGCGTATAGATCAGCACTGTCTCGCCGCGTTGGTTGATCACGCGGTTTTCCGTCCGCACAAGACCGCGATTGCTTTTTGACGCCGCACGCTGCTCGATGACTTTGATCTCGACGTGAATCGTATCGCCCTGCTGGACAGGTTTTTCGACCGACATTTCCATGTGCAGAAATGCCAGGCCGGTACCTTGTGCGGTAGCATTGAGAACAAGCCCTTCGCTGAGCGCCAGCACCAACGCCGCCGGAGCCGGACGACCGGGAATAGCGGAATGCGCGGCGCGATACTCGGCGTCCAAAAACAGGGATTCCAGCATCCCGGCAACCGAGACGAAATTGATGATATCCGTCTCGGTTATGGTGCGCCCGAAAGTTCGGAAAGATGTTCCGACTTCAAGATCGGTCCAGTAAAGGCCCTTCCCTACGAGTTTCATCCTGAACCTCCTCTCGAGAATACGCCTCCACCGAGTCCGCTATCGTTCCAGCCGGAGCAAGAAGGCTCCGGCCGGAAACGAGCGGGTTGGGTCAGAGTGCGTTTCGGAACGCTTCGAGAATCTCCGTACCCGGTTTGCCGCGATCGTCCAGCTCCTTTGCCCAACGCTCGCTGACTTTGCCCAGCAATTCCTCCAGCTTGGCTTGGTCTTCTTCCGGCAGGGTGACAAAGGTCACGCCGGAATCGGCGATCGTCTGCTTGTCCTCGCCGTCCATGCGATCGGCCACTTCGCAACCATGCATGGTTGCCGCCTCCCCGGTCTCGGCGAGCAGCTTCTGGATCGCCTCGTCGAGCTGATCCCATTTGTTCTGGCTGATGACATAGGTGACGACGAACGAGCCGAAATTCACGTCCTGCGTGGCATATTTCAGGAATGGCAGCACGTCATAGGGCAGGATCGAGGAATGCGGGAACAGCAGGGCGTCCAGGGTGCCGCGAGAAAGCGCGTCACGCGTGTCGGGCGCCGACATCTGGATCGGCACCGCTCCCACACTCTGCGCAGCGATTTCCTTTGCGCCACCCGTGCTGCGCATCTTGAGGCCCTTCAGGCTGTTGAGATCCTTGATCTCCTTGTTCGACGTGAAAACCTGATATGGGGGCAGCACCATCACCATCAGCACGCGCACACCGTTTGGTGCGAATTCCGCCTGGTCCAGCGCCCCGCCCGGCTTGGCGATTTCCCAAAACCCCTTCGTGCCCTGGCAGGAGGTCGTGAAGGCTTCCGGCATTTCTCCTACGGAAGAAAGCGGCAGCTTATCACTGACATAGGATGCGCCCACATAGCCGATATCCATAACACCGCTCTGGGTCAGTGAAAGCAGATCCTTGGCCTTGCCGAGCTGCTCGGCCGGGAAATATTCAAAGTCGATCTCACCGTTGGACGCCTTCTTGACCTCCTCCATCCAGACCTTGGTCATATTCTCGGAGATATAGTGACCGACGGGGAAGGAATCCCCGATACGGAATGTTTCGGCTGACGCGGGCAGAGCCGCAGCAGCGGTAAGTGCAAGCAGAGCAATGCTTGTTTTCAATATCTTCTTCATGTCAGTCCTCCCGGTTTCAAGTCCTGAGATGCGGCAAGCTCCAAGGCCGCATGGTTTCATTCATTTCATCGTTGATGGCAGCCAGAGAATGAGGCTCGGGAACAATGTCAGCAGCGCGATGACGATGAGATGTGCCCAGACATGCGGAAGCACGCCGCGGAACAGTTCTCCGATCGGTCTTCGTGTGTATCGCGCGACCACGAAGACATTCATGCCGAGAGGCGGCGTAACCATGCCGACCTCTGCGGTTACCACCACGATCACGCCGAACCAGACCGGATCGAATCCAAGGGCAACTACCACCGGCAAGATGACCGGAACGGTGAGGATCAGGATAGCGATCTGATCCATGAAGAAGCCTAGGATGATGTAGCCGATCAGGATAAGCGTCATGATCGTCAGGGGAGCAAGCGGCAACGCACCCACCCATTCCGTCAGGTCGTTCGTCACCCGCGTGATGGCGATAAAATAGCCGAACACATGCGCGCCGAGGATGATGAACAGGATCATGCAGCTTGTTTGCGCCGAATTGCGTAGCGCCACCCAAAGCGTGGAAAGGTTCAGCTTGCGTTCCTTGATCGCAAGCAGCATCGCTACGAAAGCGCCGATGCCGGAGGCCTCGGTGGGCGTAGCGATACCCGAATAGATAGTACCTGTGATAGCCAGGAACAGCACCAGCATGGGGCCGACGCGTTTCAGTGAGGCGAATTTCTCGCGAAAGGAGTAGGCTTGTCCCTGAGGTGCTGATTCCGGCCATAGAATGACGAGCACCCACACTGTCAGAACGATCGCCAGGGTGACGATCAGGCCTGGAACAACACCGCCGATGAGAAGCGCCGAAATCGAGACGTCGGCAAGAATGCCATAAAGGATGAGGGCCACTGAAGGCGGGATCAGCATCGCAAGCGTGCCGGAAATGGCTACGACGCCCCCTGCCAGTTTAGGTTCATAGCCCTGCTTCATCATTTCGGGCAGCGACGTTGCGGCCAGGGTAGCTGCAGCGGCAGTACTGGAGCCGGAGATGGCGCCGAACCCCGCTCCTGCAATAGCGGTAGCCATCGCGACGCCGCCGCGTATGCGTCCCACCCAGATGGTAGCCGAACGGAACAGATCGCTGGCAATCCCCGACAGGATCACGAATTCCGCCATCAGGATGAACATCGGAATGGTGATCATCTCATAGGAATTGGCGGTGGTGAGCGGTGTCGTGTTGAGAATACCCGTTAGGATCGGCATTCCACCGTAAAGATAGAGGCCGATAGCGCCAGAAACAGCCATGGCAAAAGCCACCGGTAAACCGATAAAAAGCAGAAAGCCCAGCAGTAGTAAAACGAAGGTTACGAGCATGCTCTAGATCTCCTCTACGCCTTCTTCGGGCGGCGGCGGCATGTCCACCAGCTCGCGGCCCGTGGCGGAGGAAGCAAAATGGCCGTAGACCCTGACAAGGCAGCGTAGAACGAGTGCCGCCGAACCGACAACCACCAGGAAATACGCTATCCAGGTTGGCCAAGGCACCAGAGCAGCGATGCGCTCGTCACGTACGAAAGCCGTGTAGAAACGCTTGCCCGCACCCCAGGTAATAAGCACCATCACCCAGGTTGAAAGCGCATAGCCGATGCCGAGAAACAGATGACGCAAGCGAAATGGGATAAGACGTTGGAAAAGGTCCACGGCGATATGGCCGTGATGGTTCAGCGTGTCGGGCAACGCCAGAAAAAAGACCGCGACCATGAGATAAAGCCCGATCAGGTCGTAGGACCAGGTCAGCGGCGATGACATCGTATAGCGCAGGGTCGCATCCAGAGTGACGACCAGCATGATGGCCGCCATTGCCGCTGCGGCTACCACCATCAGCGTAAGATCCATCATGACTAGCGCGCGGGCAAAACCAGTGCTTTCCGCTTGGGCGGAATTTCGTATCATTCGCTCCTCCCCAGCCGGACATCCCGGAATGAAAACGAGATGTTCCGTTAAAAATGTACAAGATGGTGTCTTGTGCATTCAACAATATGAATATTCTTGATAACCGGGCCGCAGTCAACACATTCGTGGATATTTTGTCCACATATGTGTGAATTTCAGGATCTGAGATGGATTTTAGCGGGCCCGAGGCTTACGAAGAAGTTAACTGTCATATATATAGACAATGGCTGCAAGCGTGATGTGTCTTGCAGGCGGGCAAAGGCTTAGGCGGTATAGTAGAGGCAATTACCGCGAAACGCTATGTCCAAGCGGTTGCGGGTGTTGCCGCGCCCGGAAGGGGCTTGGCGTCATATTTTGTAGATGATTGGAGCGGGTGGGTAGATCGTGGTCCAAGTTCGGCAAGTTGCAAATATGCTCGACCTGTTGGAGTTTTTCGCGGAGCAGGGAAAGCCTGCGAGCCTCGCAGAGATAGCACAGCATTTTGACTGGCCCCGCTCGTCCACATTCAACCTGCTGTCGACGCTGACCGCACGCGGTTATCTGTTTGAACCAGAAGTACGCGGACGCTTCTATCCAACACCGCGCTGGCTTGCGATCGCTCATACGATCGCCGCCGCCGAGCCTGTGCCTGAGAAACTTGTCCGGCTGGCGGCCGACTTGAACCAGCGCACCGGCGAGACTGTCTGCATCGGCGGCGCGTCAGGCAACTACCTCATTTTCCTGGAAGTGATCCAGTCCAAGGCGATCGTACGCTATGCAGCCGAGGTCGGGCAGAGAATCCCGATCCATGCTACTGCGTCTGGTCATTCGATTCTCAGCCAATGGCCGGCGCGCCAGCGCAACGCACTTTTGCGCAAGGTAACGTTTGAACGCTACGGCTCCGGATCGCCGATGAGCGTCGAGGCCGTGGAGGATCAGATCCGAGCCGGTCTCTTCCGTGGCTGGTTCCGATCCGCTTCCAACTACAGCGTCGATCTCGGCGGTGTCGCACTGCCGATCATCATTGCCGAGCGCATCTTTTCACTGACCGTTGCCGGCCCGCTCAACCGCATGGACAACCGCATGGTAGAGATTGCCAAGATCATGCATGAGGCCATCTCCCAGCATTTTGGTCCTCGGTATCTGACCGAAAATATCCAGGGCCTGACTATTCCGCCGCAGGAAACCGCCTAGAGCACTTCTGGAACACCAGAACTGCTCTAACCTCTTGTTTTAACGCATTTGCATGGCCGTCAAATGAGTCCATTTGACTATGAAATGCTCCAGATCGACTTCGGCTGAGGCAGTGTCAGCCGGCCATAAAGCCGGCTTCGCCAAGATTCCAGTACGTTGCCGTCAAGGTCTCATCACGGCCGAGGCCGCGTTCCTTGCGCCAGGTGTTGCGCACGCGAGAGGCAGCATGGCCCTCTGCTGCGAACCAGCCGAAGCATTTGCGCTCTTGCGGCCATTCCACCGCTAGCACCATGTCGGCCAGACGTGTGTCATGACCAGCATGCACGCCATTGCGATAGACCCACTGGACCTCGACTTGCGTGTTGTTGGCGATTTCCTGCCACTCTGCCTCATCGGCCACTTCGATATAGGCGACGCCCTGCGTTTCCGGCGAGAGCGTTTCCAGCATCCGCGACAGGGCGGGCAGTCCGGTTTCGTCGCAGCCCATGACATACCATTGTGCATCGAGAGGCACGGGGCGTCCGACCGGCCCCATGATGCCGATCTGCTGGCCCACGGCAGCCTGCATGGCCCAATGGGCGCCCACGCTCTCTCCGTCATGGACGAGGAAATCCACATCCATCCAGCCTTCAGCCACGTTGAGGCGGCGTACCGTATAGGCGCGGGGCGTAGGCTTGCGGCCTTCCGGCGGCCACACGACGAGACCGTTTTCGCCCATGGTCGGCCAATCCGGTTTCGGTACGCGCGGGGTGGGGAAGAGAACGCGGATATGCATGCCGCCGAACTTGGCAAAGCGGCCGAGGTCTTCGCCTGCCAGCCGGATGCGCTTCATCAGAGGCGTGAGTTGCACGACGTCTGTCACCGTCATCTCCCGGAACTGCGGCAGGCGGGTTTCGCCCGCAAGGTCGCCTGCCCACCGGATCTGCGGAGATTCTGCCTTGGCATAGACCTGCACCGCGGTCGCCAGCAGGTCCTTGACGCGCGCCAGACCCTCACGGTCCAGGGAGCGCGCCTGCATCAACAGACGACCCGGCTCCATGTCGAAGCTTCCCTGCCCGAAGGGAAAGTCAAAGACGATGCGGTTGCCCTGCCGCGTCGGAACGGCCTGGAAGCTCATCAGCCGATCCTCGATCTTGTCGAGATAGATTGGAAGATAGTCCAGTTTCACTTCGGCCGCACTGTTCAGTTCGCCCATGGAATTGGTCTCCACCATCTGTCTCAACCACCGATGCGGCCGGTCAGGGCTACCTTGAAGGTGCGTCCCTTGGCCTGCTCGATATCAGATCCCGTCGCCCAGCCGCTCTGCGGATCGGTATAGGCCTTGTCGAACAGGTTATCGACAGCAAGATCGAGCTTCAAATTGTCGTTGATATCCCAGTTGGCGAAGACATTGACCAGATCCACGCGCGGATACTGCTTGGATCCGCCGGTGGACAGAACACGCGTCACCGAACCGATGCTCTGATACTGCAGACCATAGGTGAGCCGATCCTCGAATGCGCGGAAACCGAGCGTAACGGCTGCATTGTCGAGCGGTGTGTTGGTGATCGTTTCACCGGCATAGACGCCATCCTTCATCGTCGCATCGGTGAAGGAAGCTGCCGCATTCACGAAGCCCCAGCCATAGTCGTAGATGCCCTCCAACTCGATGCCGCGCAGGCGCGCCGTTCCGACATTCTGAGAGCTCGTTACGTTGCCGACCTTCACCGTATTGATGTAGTCGTCGACCTCCGAATGGAACAGGTTGACCTTGGCGCGGAACATGTCGCCCGCGAACATGACGTCATCATATCTCAGATTGACGCCGGCCTCCCAGGACTTGGCCACTTCCGGACGCAGGAACAGGTTCGGCTCATAGCCTGCACCATGTGCGCCATTCTGGCGGAAGACGTCTTGAAGATGAGGCGTACGATAGCCTTCCGCATAGGTGCCGTAGACCTGGAAGCCTTCCACCGGCGTGACGCCAACGGTAAAGCGTGGCGACCACCGATTGCCGTTGAGCGAAACAGGGTGCGACGGATCGGTCGGTGTCGCCTTGGACATCCCGTCCAGATTGTAGCCGTCATAGCGAAGTGCAGCGGTGAGATCGAGCCAGGTGCTGTACTTGCCTTCCCATTGTAGGAAGCCGCCATAGGCATCCTGCTTGCCCCCGCCGAAGTGGTCGGCGTCGGACTCGCCGGTAAGATGCGCATAGTCGCCGCCATAGGTCAGCGTATGCTGCATGCCGCCCGCGTCGAAGCGCGAAGCATTGCGCAGGTTGAAGCCGGTTGTGGCCACATCGTAATAGCGGCTGTTGCCGATGCTGGTGGTGGGCCAGACCTGCAACTGATCCGAGCGCGTATTGCTATGATAGACGTTAAGGGAAAGGTCCCAGATATCATTGTCGAGCGGATTATAGGTGTAGCTGCCGGTATAGTTCTCCACCCGCGTCGTCGTATCGTAGCGGCTGAGCGTGGAGGATGATGAACCGCTGGAGCCTGAGATGATGTCGTCATAGTTCTGGATGATCGCGCCGAGCTTGATCTCATGGCCTTCAGCCGGACGGAAAGTGGCCTTGCCATAGCCGCTCAGCACGTCCTCTCCCGTCCAGCGCACGATATCGCCATTGCCGTCCTTGTATTGGTCGCTGCTGCGCCAGACGATATTGCCGATCATGTCGGCATTGTCGCTGAAGCGGTAGGCGCCGGTGCTGCTGGACAGCCAGCCCTGGCCGTTGCTTTCATAGCGGCCCTTCTGGCTCAGTGCCCAGGTCTCGCCGGACCTTAGGAAGTCGCCGGCCGATTTCGTCTCGAAGGCAACCACGCCGCCGATACCGCCCGTGCCATAGGCGTTCGATGCGGGTCCGCGGATCACGGTGACCTGCTTGAGCAGTTCCGGCTCGATGAAGAACGAGCCTGAGCCGTGGCCGACGCGCCAGTAATCCTGACGTGCACCGTCGAGGGTAACGGCAACCCGGCCATATTGCTCCAAACCGCGGATGTTGATCGCGACGGATGGATCGTCGCCGCTCATTTGTGCCGAAACGCCGGGCACGTTGCGGAACAGTTCCGCGACGGACGAGGGCTGTGTACGCCCGATCTGGTCGGAATCCACAACGCTGGTGGCGGAGAGTGCGTCGATCACGGCTTGCCAGCCCATGGTGGCCGAAATGGTGATGAGGTCGAGCAGCGTCGCCCTGGAGTTGGCCTGGACGCTCTGCTCCGTCTGCTCTGCTTGAGGCTGGTTCTGAGCCATGGCAGACGGCACTGCATAGCCGCCAATCGTTAGCGCGATAGCCGTCGTTTTCATCAGTCTGGAATAATTGCGCACGAGCGAGCCCCCATCGTGTCCGTTGCATAGTGGCTGGCTGAACACGTATGTGCGTCGCTTGCTGGCATTAGCCTGCTGATAATCAAACATGATTGCTATTGTCAACTTAAATCAAATAGGTCAGTTATGGCGGCAATGTTCATTCCTCAATGCCTTGCTGAAAGGGCGGTCATTCATGGTGGGAAATTCTGTGATCGGCATCGTATTCCGGCGCACGACTGTGCTTTTGGCCACCTTGTTGACCCTCGCGCTAACGGTATCGGCACAGGCTGATAGCATCACCGACGCGCTGGGGCGGCAGGTCGGAGTGAGTGGGGCTGCCAGCCGGATCATCACGCTCGGTTCCGATGTGACGGAAATCGTTTACGCACTTGGAGCCGGAGAACGCATCATAGCAGTGGATCGCGGCAGTCATTTTCCCGCCGATACCGCGACGAAAGCCAATGTCGGCTATCGCCGCCAGCTTTCAGCAGAGAGCTTGATCGGCTTGCAGCCGGACTTGATTCTTGCCGCTGAGGACATCGGCCCGGTGGAAACGGTCGATATCCTCCTTGGCCTGAACATACCGATCGTTTTCGTGCCGGAAGACAATTCGATTGAAGGCATCGAACGCAAGATCGCACTTGTCTCCGCTGTCCTCGACCGGGTGAACGAAGGTCGGGAGCTCACCACCACGGTGCGGTCGAGCTTCGAGGAAGCAGTGGCGCTTTCCGCCTCGATCCCGCAGGAAAAGCGCAAGAAGGTCGTCTTTTTCCATGGCCTCGTGCGCCTCTCAGCGGCGGGTGCGGGCACAGCCGCCGACGCGATCATCAAGCTTGCCGGTGGGCTCAACCCGATGGATGAGGTCCAGGGCTATCGCGCCGCATCGGAAGAGCGCTTGGTCGAAATGGCGCCCGACGTAATCCTGATGATGAGCAATGCACAAGGCGGGCCCACAAAGGATGAGGTTTTCTCCATTCGCGCACTGGCCACATCTCCGGCAGCGCGGAGCGGTTCGCTGGTGGTGCTCGACGGGGCCTATATGATTGGTTTCGGCCCGCGCACCGCGGATGCCATTCGCGATCTTGCAACCGCGCTCTACGGAGATGACCTCGCCGCAACGGATTGAGACCGAACGGTTATCATGTCCACTTTCGGGTTACCGGTCCCATAGCCGCTACGAGATGTCGTTCCAAGGACGACGATGAGGGGCATGAGCTATGGGCTGGTTCCGTCGTCATCGTCGGTGTCGATTTCGATGGGCGGCATTCCACGCAAGACGCGAACTTTATTGAGGCAAGCCAGAGTCAGTTCGCCCCAGAGTTCTTCGA
>Ga0182748_1004755_pt1 | contig 10596 bp, 9 predicted proteins | sample eDN3rd37CKraftOP_FD_128877 | JGI IMG/M metagenome (GOLD analysis project Ga0182748, IMG submission 128877) | Enriched Organic Plus compost microbial communities from Emeryville, California, USA - eDNA 3rd pass 37_C Kraft OP (version 2) (version 2) ...
GACAGTTCGCCGCGCGCAAAGCGGGGGCGCGTCCCCGCCTTGCGCCACAGCCCAACCTCCAGGCTGACAAATGTGTTACCCATGTGCCCGGATAGATCTGTCACCTATGTGCCCGGTCGGACACGAGCAACGCGAGCCGGGTGAGGGGGGACCGTCCTGTCAGCCGCGCGATCGGCATCTTCAAATCACCGTCACGAATCCAGCACCCAGGTGTCCTTCGTGCCGCCGCCCTGGCTCGAGTTCACCACCAGCGAGTTCTTCTTGAGCGCGACGCGCGTGAGCCCGCCCGGCACCACCGAGATGCGGTTGCGCCCGGTGAGCACGAACGGGCGCAGGTCGACGTGGCGCGGCGCGATGCCCTCGTCGACGCAGGTCGGGCAGGTGGAGAGCGCGAGCGTGGGCTGCGCGATGAAGTTCTGCGGCGCCGACTTGAGCTTGCTGCGGAACTCGGCGACCGCCGCCTTGTCGGCGCGCGGGCCGATCAGCATGCCGTAGCCGCCCGAGCCGTGCACTTCCTTCACCACCAGCTCCTCGAGGTGGTCGAGCACGTAGGCGAGGTGGTCGTCTTCGCGGCAGCGCCAGGTCGGCACGTTCTTGAGGATCGGCTCCTCGCCCAGGAAGAAGCGCATGATCTGCGGCATGTAGCTGTAGACCGCCTTGTCGTCGGCGATGCCGGTGCCGACGGCGTTGGCGAGGGTGATGTTGCCGGCCTGGTACGCGGACATCAGCCCCGGCACGCCGAGCGCGCTGTCGGGGCGGAACACCAGCGGATCGAGGAAATCGTCGTCGATGCGCCGGTAGATCACGTCGACGCGCTTGAGCCCTTCGGTCGTGCGCATGTAGACGGCGTCGGTCTTGACGAGGAGATCGCGGCCCTCGACGAGCTCGATGCCGAGGTGGTCGGCGAGGAACGAATGCTCGTAGTAGGCCGAGTTGTGGATGCCGGGCGAGAGCAGCACGACGGTCGGGTCAGGCGAGGCGGTCGTGGGCGCCACCGACTTGAGCGTCGCCAGCAGTTCGTCCGGATAGTTCTCCACCGGCGCGACGCGGTGGCGCGCGAACAGCTCGGGGAACAGCCGCATCATGATCTCGCGGTTCTCGAGCATGTAGGACACGCCCGAGGGCGTGCGCGCGTTGTCCTCCAGCACGTAGAACGTATCGGCGTCGACCCGCACCACGTCGATGCCGGCGATGTGCACATATATATCGTGCGGCACCTTCTGCCCGTTCATTTCCGGCCGGAACACCGGATTGCGGAACACGAGGTCTTCCGGGACGATCCCGGCGCGCAGCACCTCGCGCTTGCCGTAAATGTCCTTGATGTAGGCGTTGAGCGCGCGCACGCGCTGCTCGAGCCCGCGCCGCAGCAGGCTCCATTCCGCGGCGGTGAGGATGCGCGGCAGCACGTCGAAGGGGATCAGCCGCTCGGCCGCGTCGGCCTCGCCATAGACCGCGAAGGTGATGCCGCTGCGCCGGAAGATGACCTCGGCCTCGCGCCGGCGATGGTCGAGGATGTCCGCCGGCAGCGTCTTGAGCCAGGCGTCGAGTCCGGCATAGGCCGGCCGGATCGCCCCGTCCGGCGCCGTCATCTCGTCGAATGCCATGGACATGCACGCCCCGTGACGCAGACCTTCCGCGCCGGTGGTTGCAAGCGGCAGGCCAGCCGGGCAAGGCTCAAAACCATGTGGATTCCCCGGGCGATAGCGGCGATTGCCTCTATTTTGTGCGGGCAATGACTATGGTCTTGGCGGCACTATGGCCGGCGGGCGCGATGGCCGGCCCGGCGCGGGAAGAGGGGAGCGTGGCGCATGAGTGACGTGAAGCCGGGGGCCGAGGTCGTCACGGCGGCCCTGCTCGTCATCGGCGACGAGATCCTCTCGGGCCGCACCAAGGACAAGAACATCGGCTTCACCGCCGAGTATCTCACCGCCATCGGCATCGACCTTCGGGAGGTGCGCGTCGTCCCCGACATCGAGGACGAGATCGTCGCCGCGCTCGACGCGCTGCGCAAGCGCTACACCTATGTCTTCACCACCGGCGGCATCGGCCCGACCCACGACGACATCACCGCCGACGCGGTGGCCAAGGCCTTCGGCGTTTCGATCGACGTCGACCCGCGCGCGGTGGCGCTCTTTCGCGAGCGCGCGCCCAACCTCGAGCTCAACGAGGCGCGGCTGCGCATGGCGCGTATCCCCGCCGGCGCCGAGCTGGTGGAGAACAGGATCTCGACCGCGCCCGGCTTCTGGATCGGCAACGTCATCGTGATGGCGGGGGTGCCGACCATCATGCAGGCGATGCTCGACGCGGTCTCGAGCAAGCTGACGACCGGCGCGCGGATGCTGTCGGAGACCGTGCGCGCCGACGCGCGCGAGGGGGACATCGGCACGCCGCTCGGCGAGGTCGCCAAGGCCAACCCGGAGGTGATCATCGGCAGCTACCCGTTCTTCGACGGGCAGGGGCCGAACACCAACATCGTGGTGCGCGGGCGCGACCCCGACAAGCTCGCCGCCGCCCGGCGCGCGGTCGAGGATATGCTGGCGCGGATCAAGCGCTGAGATATCCGCGTGCCGCGCCCGAGTGGGATGTAGCGTTCATCGTGAGGCGCTGTATCCGGTACGGCGCCCCACCTCTCCCCGCCGGGGAGAGGTGGGATTGCGCGCCCTGGCGCGCAATCCGGGTGAGGGGGTGTAGAACTCTCCGCGCGCGTATTGCGGCGCGTCAGCCGGGCGGGGTGCGCGCCTTCAAGAAAAACGTGGACGGCCGCAACAACTCCCGCCACGACACGGTAGGTTTGGAGTAAACCCCTCCGGTTTGCGGGAGACGAGAGCACCATGACCGACGCCACGACCGACCAGCCCCAGGGCGGGCCCGAGCGGAACTTCCCGGTCTCCTGGGACGAGTTCCACCGCGACGCGCGCGCGCTGGCGTGGCGGCTCGCCGGGGCCGGCCCGTTCGAGGCGATCGTGGCGGTGACGCGCGGCGGCCTCGTGCCGGCGGCGATCGTCGCGCGCGAGCTCGGCATCCGCGTGATCGAGACCGTGTGCGCGGCGAGCTATTCGCACCAGACCCAGGGCGAACTCAAAGTGCTCAAGGGCGTCTCCGACGAGATCGTCAACATCGGCGGCGGGCAGGGCAAGGGCGTGCTCATCGTCGACGACCTCGTCGACACCGGCCGCACCGCGCGCGTCGTGCGCAACCTGCTGCCGCAGGCGCACTTCGCCACCGTGTTCGCCAAGCCCATGGGCCGCCCGCTGGTCGACACCTTCATTACCGAGGTGTCGCAGGACACCTGGATCTTCTTTCCGTGGGACACCGGCCTCGCGTTCCGCCCGCCGATCCGCGACGGCGGGGCGTAGCGGACGGGCACCGCCTCTCATCTGTCATGCCCGCGCCGCCGTCATTGCGAGGACGCCGAAGGCGGACGAAGCAATCCAGCGCTGAGCCGCCGCTTTGATGACGCATCAGGCTGCCACCCGGCCGTGCAGCCATGCCCGCAGGCTTGCGCCTTTCGCCGTGGCGGCGCTGGCGCGGGTCGCATATGATCCACGCCGCCTTGCGGGCGTGGCGAAATGGTAGACGCAAGGGACTTAAAATCCCTCGGGCCGAAAGGCCTGTGCCGGTTCGAGTCCGGCCGCCCGCACCACCCGTCCGGGAGGCGGGACACGTCGCACGAGGGACGTGACGTGGCTTGGAAAGACGTGACCTGGAAAGATGTGACCTGGAAAGATGTGACCTGGAAAGACGTGACCTGGAAAGACGTGACCTGGAAAGACGTGACCTGGAAAGACGTGAAGTAACTTGGAAAGACGTGAAGTGACCTGGAAATTGGAAGCGGACGTCGTCGTCATCGGATCGGGGGCGACGGGTCTGCCCGCGGCGATCGCGGCGCGCGAGGCGGGCGCCTCCGTCATCCTCGTCGAGGCCGAGCCGCACATGGGCGGCCACGCCATCTGCAGCGGCGGCAACGTTCCGCTCGGCGGCGGGACCAGCGCGCAGATCAGGCACTGCATCAAGGACTCCCCCGACCTCCTGTTCCACGACCTGACCGACTGGTCGATCGTGCAGCCGAACGGCTTTCCCGACTATCGCTACAACGACCGCGAGATCGTCCGCGCCTTCGCCGACAACAACGTCGCGACCTACGACTGGCTGCTGGCGCACGGCGTCACGTTCGCCGACAAGGCGCCGGACGAGCGCGGCGGCATCTCGGTCGGCAATTCGGTGCCGCGCGAGATGCATGCGGTGCCGCTCGACTGGCCGATCGCGCACACCGGGCTGCCGGTCGACCCCGCGCAGCGCGCCACCTATTCCATCGGCGCCGGCCTGATGTGGCCGCTGATCGAGGCGGCGCAGCGCTGCGGCGTCACGATCCTGCTCGAGCACAGGATGACCGCCATCCACCGCGAGAGCCCGGCCGCGGGCCGCGTGACCGGCATCGAGGTCGAGCACGGCGGCGCGCGCTTCTCCATCGGCGCGCGCAAGGCGGTGATCGTCGGCACCGGCGGCGCGATGGGCAACGTGAACTTCCGCCGCATGTTCGATCCGCGCCTCACGGAGGAATATTGCGGCCTCGCCGGCATGCCGTGGTCCGACCAGGACGGCAGCGGCGAGATCGCGGCGATGGCGGTCGGCGCCGCGCTCTGGGGCCTCGCCAACCAGACCGGCGAGTTCGGCTACGGCATCACCAAGGCCGGACGCATCGGCTGCCAGTACGGCTACCAGCACCTGCACTGGCAGCCGGGCAGCAGGGTGTTCGAGAAGGCGCGCGCCACCGGCCTGTTCGTGTCGGACTGGCAGAACGTCATCCTCGTCAACATGCTCGGCAGCCGCTTCTACGACGAGACCGGCGCGGCCTTCACCGCCAACAACTACGACCGCGTGAAGCCCTACGTGCAGGGCAGCTACCTCAACGCCAAGACCATCACCTACAATCCGAACAACTTCATCAACGCCGCGCTCGCCGGCATCGGCGACGGCCACAACGGCGGCGGCCCGATCTGGGCGATCTTCGACGCCGACGCGCTCGCGCGGCAGAAGTGGGTGCCCGAGCCGCCGTTCGTCGACATGGCGCAGGGCTTCTTCTTCCGCGCCGACACGATCGCCGAGCTCGCCGCCAAGATCCAAATGAAATATCAGCGCGTGCCGATGCCGCCGCAGGCGCTGGAGGCGACGGTCGCGCGCTACAACGCCTTCGTCGATGCCGGCGCGGACACGGATTTCGGCAAGCCCGCGCCGCGCTACAAGATCGCGACGCCGCCCTTCTTCGCCGCCTGGTCGACGCCGGTGCTGCACGACTCGCGCGCCGGCCTGCGCATCAACGCGCGCTGCCAGGTGATCGACATGGGCGGCGCGGTCATCCCCGGCCTCTACTGCGGCGGCGAATCCGCCGGCGGCTTCTCCGAGCACGGACTGGCGCGCTGCATCGTGCAGGGGCTGATCGCCGCACGCCACGCGGTGGGGGAGGCGGGGGCGTAGGGCTGAGCGGATCGTGCGAGCCGGCGCGCGCCGGCCATCGCCGATCGCTCGCCTATCCCTGAGCGCCGAGGATCGCCTTCACCTCGAGATATTCCTCGAACCCGAACACTCCGAACTCGCGCCCGTTGCCGGACTGCTTGTAGCCGCCGAAGGGCAGGCTGCGGTCGAAGAGGGCGCCGTTGAGATAGACGCGTCCCGCGCGGATGCGGTTGGCGACTGCGCGTGCGCGCGTGAGGTCCCTGGACTGCACGAAGCCCGCCAGTCCGAACGGCGTGTCGTTGGCGATCGCGATCGCCTCGTCCTCGGTGTCGTAGTTCATGATCGACAGCACGGGGCCGAAGATCTCCTCGCGCGCGATCCGCATGTGCGGCGTCACGTCGCCGAACACGGTCGGGCGCACATAATAGCCGCGGTTGACCTGCGCCGGCCGCCCGGTTCCGCCGGCCACCAGCGTCGCGCCCTCGTCGACGCCCGACTGGATCAGGTCCTGCACCTTGTCGAACTGGGCCGGGCTCACCAGCGGCCCCATGGTCGTGGCCGGATCGAGCGGGTCGCCCAGGCGGATGGTGTCGACGGCCTCGCGCGCGGCCGCGAACGCCTCCTCCCGCCGCGCGCGCGGGATCAGCATGCGCGTGGGCGACTGGCAGTTCTGGCCGCCGTTGGTGTAGCAGGCGTGCACGCCCTCGATCACGGCGGCCTTCAGGTCGGCGTCCGGCAGGATGATGTTGGCGGACTTGCCGCCCAGCTCCTGCGCGACACGCTTGACCGTGTCGGCCGCGAGCTTGGCCACGCGTATGCCGGCCGCCGTCGAGCCGGTGAACGACACCATGTCGATCTCGGGGTGCGCGGCGATCGCTTCGCCGACGGTCGGGCCGTCGCCGTTCACGAGGTTGAAGACGCCCGCCGGCAGGCCGGCCTCGTGGATGATCTGCGCCAGCAGCATCGTGGAGAGCGGCGCGATCTCGCTCGGCTTGAGCACGACGGTGCAGCCGGTGGCGAGCGCCGGCGCGACCTTGGAGGCGACTTGGTTGAGCGGCCAGTTCCATGGCGTGATCAGTCCGCAGACGCCGACCGGCTCGCGGCGGACGATCCCGTTCCCCATCCGCTCCTCGAACGCGTAGGTCGCGAGCACGCGCGCGGCTTCCTCGAAATGAAAGAGCGCGACCGTCGCCTGGCGCTGGGTCGCGAACGTGATGGGCGCGCCCATCTCGAGGGTCATCGTGCGTGCCAGCTCCGGCAGACGCGCCTTGAAGCCCGCGATGATCCTGCGCAGGTAGGAGAGGCGGTCCTCGACGCTCACGTTCGAGTATGTCGCGAACGCGCGGCGCGCCGCCGCGGCGGCGCGGTCCACGTCCGGCCGGGAGCCGAGGCTGATCTGCGCGAAGGTTTCCTCCGTCGCCGGGTTGACGATGCCGAGGACGGACGGGACGGCCGGGTCGACCCAGGCGCCGTCGATGTAGAACTTCAGCGTGTCCATGTGTCCTTCCATGTCAGAGGTGCCGGCCTTCGCGCCGGCACCACGGTTCCCGTCGCGCTGGTCAATCCGAACCTTTCGCCGTCCGCTACATCGAGATCTTGGCGGCCTCGATCACCGGCCTCCACTTGGCGAGTTCGCTGTCGATGAATGCCTTGAGGATTTCCGGCGGACCGCCGACGGCCTGCAAGGCGTTCTGCTCGAGGATGGCCTTGCCCTTGTCGCTCGCGAGGAAGGCGTTCACCACGCCATTCATCTTCTTCACGATGTCGGGCGGCGTGCCGGTCGGCGCGACGATCGCGTACCACGCCGACGCCTCGAACTTGAATCCGGCTTCCTGTGTCGTCGGCACGTCGGGCAACTGCTTGGCGCGCTGGCTCGTCGTCACGGCGAGCGCGCGGATCTTGCGGTCGAGCACGAGCGGCACGTAGGTCGGCATGAAATCCATGGCGAGGTCGACCTGGCCCGACAGCAGGTCCGTCATCAGCGGCGCCGAGCCGCGATAGGGAACGCTCCCCATCGTCACGCCGGTGAACTGCTGCGTCAGTTCCGCGGTGATGTTTCCGAGCGTGCCCTTGCCCGGATGGCCGACGTTGACCTTGCCCGGGTTTGCCTTGGCGTAGGCGATCAATTCCCCGAAGGTCTTCGCCGGCAGATCGAGCTTCGCCGCAATGATGAGCGGCGACTTGGCGACGAGCACGACCGGCGTGAAGTCCCGCTCGGAGTCGTAGGGCAGGTTCTTGTACATGAGCCGGTTCATCGCGATCGGCGCCGGCGTCCCGAACAGCATCGTGTAGCCGTCGGCGGGAGCCTTGGCCACCGCGGCTCCGCCGATGTTGCCGCCCGCTCCCGTGCGGTTGTCGACGATGAACTGCTTGCCGAGCTGCTCGCTCGCCACGTTGGCGATGGCGCGCGCGAGCGTGTCGACGGCGGCTCCGGCCGGGAAGGGGACGATCAGGGTGACGGGGCGGTCGGGCCACTCCTGCGCGGCGGCGCCGTGACCGGCTGCAAGAGCGAGCGCAAGGCCGAACAGGCCGGCAGATAACGGACGCATGTTTCCTCCGATGATGCAGGTCGTTCCGCCTGCGTTGTTTGACGACGTAGTCAGGTGATTGGCCGTGCTTCACGCCGGCTGCGATGGCATTGCGCGGGCCCGCCGCGCCTCGGCGATCTCTCGCCTGGCTCGTCGGCGCCCCTGGCCGGACTCTACGATGGGCGGGCCGGCGGCCGTCCGCGGAATGTCCCGCCGTTCCGCTGTGCGGAACGGCCGCGCGTGCCGTCAGGGAAGCTCGTTGTCGGCCGCGCCGCCCGCCGTGAGCAGGCCGACGTTGGCCTCGATGGTCCTCGCCATCTCCTTGAGGGCGGGCACGTAGCGCGCGAGGGCTTCAGCCTTGGGCACCGCCGACGTGAAGAACGTCACGCCGACGGTGGCGAGCACCTTGCGTCCCAGCATCACCGGGACTGCAAGCGTCGACGACGACTTCGGCTCCACCGTGGCCGAGCGTTCGGCAAATCCGGCGCGCCGGATCATGGCCAGCAGCGTCAGTGCCGCATCGCGGTCGCGCGCCGGCTCGTCTTCGGGATGCCTGGATGTCGCGAGCATGCGCAGCAGCAGGGTGCGCTCGCTGGGCGGGCAGAAGGCGATGTAGGCCCGCCCGAGCGCGCGCGACATCAGGTGCAGCCGGTTATTGATGGAGGCGTGGAACGGCGAGACCGGGCTGTCGGGAATCGTGCTGAAGCGGATCGCGACGGCATCGCGGTCGAGCACCGCGACTGCGATCGGCCACTGGAACTTGCGCGTGAAGGCGATCGCCCAGGGACGGGCCGCTTCGACCACCAACGGATCGCCGTGGAAGCCGGAGCTGAGCGAACGCACGAGCGAGGTGACCTGGTAGCCGCCCTGCCGGCGGTCGTTGACGACGTAGCCAAGCGCGACGAGCGTATCGAGCTGGCGCACGATCGTCGGCTTGGGCAGGCCGGTGGCGTGGTGCAGATGACGGATCGAGCTGACCCGCTGCCGGTTGAGCTCGCGCAGGAGATGCATGGCCCGACGCACGGATTCGACGGAATTTCCAGCCATGAACCGCGCCGGCGCCTCTCGTGCATTCCACCAGACGGAATGCGCGACGGATATTGAAGCCCGGCTTGGTCGTTTGCAAGTCGCGTTGGTCCGCGGCCTCACTGCGACGGCGAATCCGCCGGCGGTGTTTCCGGGCACGGCTGGCGCGCTGCATCGTGCAGGGCTGATCGCTACGTGCGCGGGGGAGCAGGCGTCACGATTTTCTCGTGATGACGCTCTCGAGCTTGGTGGCGGCGGCCACGGTGTTGAAGATGGTGCCGTATTTGCGCACGTTGAGGTGAAGAAGGTCGAGGCGGCGATCCTCTTCGTCGGTATCCACGATCAGTTCGTAGGTGATCTGCGACATGAACGGCGGCGCATCCTGCCGGATCCCATGCAGGCGGACTTCGACACCCCGGAACTTGAAATGATTCATCGGGGCGACGCGCTCGATGCCCTTGATCATGCACGCGGCGAGCGCGGCAAGAAGCAATTCGGCGGGATTGAAGGCGTCCGCCCGGCCGTTCACGTCAGTATCGAGTGTAATCTCCGCCGACTTGCAGCGCGCGATGCTGCCGTGGGAATCCACGCGGTTTGCGACGACGCTGTATTCCAGCATATGTGGCCTCGCGAGAACGCAGGCATCATCTAGCAAAACGTATCGGCTGTCGCTTTGAGGCAGATCAAGCAGCGGCGTGATGCCGAAATCACCCGCAGCAGGGTTGAGCGGAGTCCGTGTGGCAGCACGACGGACTGGCGCGCTGCATCGTGTAGGGCTGATTGGCGCGCCCACGCGGCGGCGGAGGAATAGGGGGCATGTAGGGCAAACCAAGATTCACGCCGAGCTTTCTCAATCTTGAAGGCTCACTCCCCCGCCAACTCCTTCAAATACTCATCCGCGAAATCCGTCGCGATCTCGATCCAGAGCGGGCGGTGGTCCGACATCTGCCACGTGCGCCACTTGCGGTAGAGCGCCTCCGGTGTCTTGGCGGCGAACTTGGCGTCCTTCTCGGGGTCCTTCTTCGGCATCAACGGCGCATAGGTCTTCTGGTCCGCGTCGCGGAAGACCTCGGCGTAGATGTCGAGCATGCCGCCGCCCATGACCTTGAAACGCTTGTCCTTCACGCGCACGGCGATCTGGTCGTAGAAGTGGTCGCCCTGCTTGCGCACGTTCTTGCCGTCGATCGCGTCGGGCACGACGAAGCCCTCGCTCTTGAGCGCCTTCATGGTCTCGTGTTCGGGGCTCACCACGTTGAAGTCGCCGAGCAGGACGTAGTTCTCGACGTTGCCGAAGCGGTCCTTCTCCTGCTTGCTGGCGACGTCCTGGCGGTCGGCGAAGAACGTCACCAGCCGCTTGATCTCGTCGATGCGGCGCTGCAGCTCCGGCCCCGACTCCTTGCCGTAATAGATGTGCACCGTGCACAGGCTGAAGCGGAACCAGCCCGACTGGAACGCGACGAGGAATGGCGTGCGCGCGAACTGCTGGCGCGTCTCCTCGAACTGCGGGCTGGTCTTGGCGCTCTCGCCCTTCTTCTCGTCCTTGGCCGCGCGCACCTTCTTGCGCGAGACGACGAGCTGGCCCTGCGGC
>Ga0182748_1004758_pt1 | contig 10594 bp, 11 predicted proteins | sample eDN3rd37CKraftOP_FD_128877 | JGI IMG/M metagenome (GOLD analysis project Ga0182748, IMG submission 128877) | Enriched Organic Plus compost microbial communities from Emeryville, California, USA - eDNA 3rd pass 37_C Kraft OP (version 2) (version 2) ...
AGCCGGACTCCCCCGTCTTCCAACCAGCTACGAGCCCCAGGTTGGGTGATGCTTTCGCGTCCGTAGCCATCGTCAGCTACCGAAATTCTGGTCCCAATTCTCACCCCAGCCGCCGCTGCCAGGATCGGGCGGTTCGGGCTCGGGCGGACGGTCCCAGGGCCAGGGGTTCCATGCGCCGGAAGACGACAGGTCGACGGGATCGCCGCCGGTGACCGGCTCGACCTCGGCCGAGATCCTGACGGCATCGCCGGTGATTTCCGCCTCGGTGCGCTTCACGCGCGAGACGCGGAAATCCGACAGCAGGGCCGTCTGGACATAGTCCGCGCCGAGCTGGCCGGCCGTGGGGCCATTGATGACGCCCAGGATGCGATAGACGCCGCAGCCGTAGTCCGGGTGGCGGCGCAGCTGCGCCAGCGGCGTGGTGACACGATGCAGGAGCTGCTGCTTCAGGTTAGCGCGGCCCGAGACGATACCGAGGTCGCCGGCGCCGTCGTCGCGCAACTGCCCATCGACCACCACGCAGTCGCTCAGGTACACCTCGTCGGTATCCCGGCCCGGCTCGTAGGGCTTGGGAAGCGACGGGACCAGGATCATGCTGCCGGTCAGCAGCACGCGATCGCCGGCGCGCTCGGGGTCGTCGGTCAGGTACGGCGGCAGAAGGTCGTTCAGCCAGGCCAGCTCGTGCCAGCGGTTGGCGTCGCCAAGCTCGCGCAGCGCGACAGCCTGGAGGTCGTCGCCGTGGTGCGTCTCGGCGTGCCGGAAGCCGGTAACGCTTCGCTCGAAGGTGCTCATACGGTAACGCCTCCGAAGCCCTGGACGACGTTGCCCAGGTAGCGGTTCAGCTCGGCCGGCGTGATCTGGTAGCTGACCGGGTCATAGGACCGCAGCGCCGACATGGCGGAAAGCGCGCTCTCGTTCAGCGACACGGGCGAAGACCTCTGCATCGCCAGATCGAACACGTTGGTGTCGCTGAAGGCCGAGAACGGCCGGCCGCCGGTGGTCGACGAGCAGTTAGAGGCGCCGAACAGATCGCCGTAATCGTCGTACACCCGCCGCGGGCGCAGCGAATTGCGGAAAATGCAGTATGCCTCCTGATACGACGAGGCCACGCGGCCGATCGTGTGCTGGAGGTTGTAGGGGATCGAGGCCACAGCCGAGATCGACCGGAACACGTTGGTGCCGATCATCGCCAGATCGCCGGCAGTGCCGATCAGGATGTTTCCGACGCCGCTGATCCCGCCATTGATGGCGCGCGCCGTCCGGTCGACGGCCGAAAACACGCGATTGCTCACGTCCATGAACTCGCGCACGGTGCCGCCGATCGGCGCCCAGCCATGCTCCACGCCGCGCAGGGCGTCGTTCACCCAGCCCTCGACGTTCGACGAGAAGCCACCCAACTGCCCGAGCACACGGTCCAGGGCATTCATGCCGGCCGCGGCATCGCCGAGGAACGGCAGGTCCATGACCGGCGCGCTGGCGCGGGTGTCGATGGCGTTCATGACGATGTTGTACTGGTAGAGCAGCGGCCGGCTCTTGGAGCGGCGCAGCACGAAGGTGGTCGGCTCGACCGTCCAGACGGCGTTGTTCAGGTTGTCCACGAAGATCAGGCGCACCAGGCCCGGGTCGCGGCCGGTATCGATCGCGCGCTGCTTGGCGTCGGGATAGTCCCGCGCGACAAGCTGGTTCAGACGCTCGAACTCGCGCGCGCCGTCGCCGTAGGAGCTGTGCTGGCGCCAGCCGGTATGACCGGAAATGGTGATGTTCGGCAGGCCCGCGCCAAAGTGATCGGACCAGCCGATCACGTCGCGCCCCAGGGTCTGGTGGGTAGCCACGCGCGCCGGCTCCGTGCGCGTGAGGTCTTCCGGCCGGATCACCAGCGGGACCCAGGATGGCCCTGATCCCCCCGCGCGGTCATCCAGCACGAAGGAGATCGGGCGGGCGCCCGCTTTTTGCGAGGTAGGCGGGGTGGAAATTGCCATTGCCCAAGGGTATGGTCACGACGAAAAAGGCGTTGGGGGCAACGATGAAAACGCTCGTTTTTGCGATTCTGGCCGCGGCGGCCGCGACGACACCAGCGGCGGCCGAGCAGTGGTTCAACTTCAGGAATGACGGCAACGGCCTTGCGTACATTCGATGCGAGGCGATCGGTGACCGCAAGGATCTGGTCGGCGACTATGAGGAAATGTTCGGGCCTGAGAACGTCCGCGCCGGCGTCACGCGCTATGAGAACGGCTGGGCTGTGGCCGAGATCGAGGTTACCCGGCCATACCCCAAGGCCGGCGAGGCGAAATTTTTCCGGGTGACCGCCACGAATACCATGGAAATGTGCCAGCGGATGGTCGACAGCCTGCGCGGAGAGGATGTCGCGCCGCTGCCGAAGATGGTGTCGTTCAACTAGGCTCGTCGGTTTTCGAGCCGCCACGCTCGACGCCACCGTGCGTGTGATGTACCAGGCTGATCCCTGACGCGACCACATCGCCGTCGACGATCACGTCGCCCGTGCAGTGAACCTGCGGCGTGTCCGCCTCGATGTGCGGGGCCTTGATCGTCACGTTTCCCTCTGCCTCGACGGTCACGGTCTGCTGCGTCTGCAGGGTTACGGCGCCGTCCGGCGAAATCGTGAAGGTGGCCGTGCCGCCGCCCATCCCGATGCGCACGCTCACCTTCCGCCCGGTGTTTCGATCCACCGCCATGTTCCCGTCGGCGTCCTTGCCCGCAAGGTCATCCAGGTCGGCGCTCTCCCCGACGCGGATGTACGTCCCGCTCGGATGCACCACCTGCATGTTCCCGTCGCCGTCGATCGACGTGTACACGTCGGATTGATGGCGCGAGAGCCGCAGCTTGGGGTCCTTGAACAGCATCTGGTTGACCTGCGGGTACAGGAACCCGGTCACCACCGGCTGCCGGCCGATGTAGCCCACCACCGCGATCATGTCGTGGCCGGTGGCCTGCATGCCCCACTTTCCGTCGGAGGGCTCATCCACCACAGGCAGGTCGACAGTGCCGGCCCGGCTGCTGCCGGAGGGAGACAGCACCTGCACGCCGGCCAGGCGCGCGCCGGTGTCGACCAGCACCAGGTCGACGGAATTGTCCTCGGGATGGGAAGCGGCCACGCGGGCCAGTGCAAGGCTCATGGAACCCCCTAAACGGGACGCCGCATCTGCTCGACGAGCCAGGGCGACTGGCGGCCGCCGCCAAGGCGCACGCGCTCCACGAAGCCCTCGCCACGCTCCAGATGCAGCGTCGAGAAAAAGCCCTGATAGGGCAAGAATTCGTGCTCGATCGCCGGCACGTAGTAGTCGGCCGTAAACTGGCCCTGCCGCACGCGGGCGTAATCGCCTGGCTTCATCGGCTCCGTGCCGTCGGCGCGCATGGCGCCGCCCTTGATGCGCGCCGAGCCGCGCTCGAGGATGACGTTGTCCTTGTTCATGTCGACCATGGCCTTGCGCCGCTGGTCGATCCAGTCGCCGATTTCCACCTTGCGCCGCTGGTCGCTTTCCGCGTCCTGACCGCTGCCGTGGTTCAGCGTGGCGTCGCCGCCCTGCTGCGTGTCAGCGTACATCGCGCGCGGCCCGTAGTATTTCTCGGCCGCGTTCGGGTAATCCTTCAGCGACACCGTGTCGGCGCCGAGCCCGAACTGCATGCGGTACACGTCGGTCGTCAGGTTGAACTTCGGCCCGCGCACCCAATAGAAATTTGCCACGTTGGCATCCGAGCGCGACACGCCCAGGCTGATGATTTCGTGGTCGAGAATTTCCACATACACTGGCTCCGGCGCATCCTCCTGAATGAGCCGGCTGGAGCTACCCTCGGGAGCCACGACATGCAGCGCCGGCGTGGGCCGGTAGACGCCATACACGCCATCCTGCCGGTCCTCGACATACAGCTCGTTCCAGATACCGACGTCGCCGTGGAACTTCATGATGTCGTACACCGTGCGGCCGTCCTGCCCGTCCATATTCACGCTGACCGTGCCATGCTTGACCAGGATATCCGGCGTGATTTCGGTCGGGTTGGGCGACTTCTCGGGCATCATTTCCCGAAGGTGCTTGTTGACGACCTTCTCGATCATCTGCTGGATGAAATCGCCCGCGGGCATGGCATTCTCGAAGCCCACGCCGAACAGCTCGAACAGCTTGAAGTTCGTCAGCAGCCCCTGGCCGGACAGCATCTGCGGCAGGAACAGGATCTGCAGCATCTGCCAGATTTTGCCGTAGTCGTGCCCTGACACGACGATCGACCGCTGCGGCCGGCCCTGGGCGCCCATGGTCTGCGTGCGGCGAATATCAGACACGAAACCACGCATGATGACGGGCGGGACAGCCACCGGGTGATGGCTCATGCGGATTTCGACCACGTCCATCGGCTCGACCAGGCCATAGACCGACTCCAGCGTCGTGCCGGTCTTGTTGGCCTTGTCGGGGATCGTGATCGTGAAACCGCCGGCCGGCTCCCGCACGGACTTGGAGGTCCGCACGGCGCTGCCGTCGCCGAGGAATGGCGTGAGGTCGATGTAATCGGCCTTGCCGGCATACCGCTGCGATACGGGAAGCTGGCCGTCCGTCGAGCGCGAGATCGTCTTGTAGAGGCGAACCTCGAGCTGCGGGACATGTGAGAGCACGCGCGGCATTACTGCACCCCGCTCGGCATGGGCGGCCCGAAGGCGGTCTGCACCGTCGGCAGCGGATTGAGCAGGCGCTGGGCCTCCGGCGTCAGGTCCAGGCGATGAGTGAAGGACCCGGACAACGGCACCGGGCTAAACAGGCCGCTGCCGAGGGGGCCGCCGGCCGACGCCGCGGGCGACTCCGGCAGAGGCGTCAGAGCATCATAGCTGGCACCCGCCGCCTTCACATGCCCGTGGAAATCGCTCCATGACCGGCTGCCCTGGTACGCGCTGGTGCCCGTCGGCAGGCCCTGCCACTCGCTGCCGAGCCGGGAGGCCGCGCCGTCGAAATCGCCGGCCTTGGCGAGGCCGAGCGCGCCGCGACGACGCATCAGCTCGATAGCCACGCGCGCCTGAGACGCTGGCGAGAAGTCCGTCACGCCCAGGCGCGGCGCAACCGACCGCCAGGTCGATCCCGTGATCTGGAAAGCGCCGGCGGCCGTGCTAGGCCCGTCGCCAGTCACCAAGCCGACCCGGTTGGGATGCCGGCTGAAATCGGAGAAAGTGCCGCCACCGACAACCGTATTCCAGCCCGCGCCCTCCACGCCCGAGATCCCGCCCAGCATGGCGGCCACGTTGCGCCGCTCGTTCGGGTCGGTGATGCCGGCGGCGTCCAGCGCGGCGTTGATTTCGGGGCCGATTATGCCGGCGCCGCCGCCATTGCGGCCGGCCCGGATCGGGACGCCCAGGCCAGGCGACCTGACGCCGAGATTCGCACCGTAGCTCGGGGTGCCATCTACAGGGAACAACGTCGCGGGATCGACGTAAGGCCGCGGCGTGCCGCCGGCGCCGTCGGGAGCCATCCCAGCCCGGCGGGCCTGCTCGTTCGCAAGAACCGTGCGGCTGAGTTCCTCCTTCAAGCGTGCCTCTTCCTGGGCCAAGGCCTCGTTCATTTCGCCGCGCAGGCGCTCGATTTCCTTGTTGATCTCGGCCTCTTTCTCGATCGCCTCCTGCTGGCGCCGCACGGCATCGGCATGCGCCCTGGCCCGGCCCTCGGGAGTGCCGTCGTCAGGCTCCAGACGCCAGATTTGACCGATGCGCGCCTTGTTGGCCTCGCCCTGCTTGTCGCCCATCTGCGCCCGGTAGTACTCGCGGATGCCGGCCGCGCGATCGCGCGACTCGGCCTCCATGAGCACCTGCTGAGAGGATTTGCCGGACTCGCCGCCGGCGATGTACAGGATGCCAGCGCGCATGGCGTTGGCGATCGGGATCATCTTGCCGGCGTATTCCTGAATCGCGTTCTCCACCTTGGCGATGGAATCGCGGGTTTGCTGGCCCTCGGTTTTCGATTGGCCGTACTGCGCGACCAGCTCGGCGAGCGTATCGCGCAGCTTCCCGTCGTCGCCGCTCGCCCAGGCGCTCTCCAGCCGGCCCCGATCCGCGTCGGTGATTTCCTTCCGACCGTAGAGGTCGCGCGCCACTAGCGCCAGCGCGGGGCGGTTCCCCGTCTCGATCTGGCCCAGCAGGTTTACGGCATTCTCGTTGACGCTGCCCAGGCCGATGCCCAGCCGCCCGAGGCGCGACTCCATCCCGCCCAGCTGCGCCGGCTTGAGCATCGACAGCGCCATGGCCTGGTTCATGCCGATGCCGAACAGGTTCTGCGCGGCGTTCGCCATGAGCAGCGGGTTGTTGCCGTACTGCTGTCGCAGAAGCCCGAGCGACGCCGAAATCAGCGTCTGATGCGATCCGGCGATTTCCGGCGTCCCCAGGCCATTCGCCTGTGCGTATTTCGCGTACACGCTACCAGGGCCAAAGGCGCCGGCACCAGTGCCGAACGCGCCCTGTTCGCGCAGTACCGCCATCTGCAGCGGGTCCAGGCCCATCTGGCGGCCCAGGAAGGCGAAGAAGTTCTGACCGGCCTCACCACCACCGCCGCCCTGGATCGCGGAGTTCACGCGGGCCAGAAGGTTTGCCGAGCCAGCCGGGTCCAGGCCGGGGATGCCCGATCCCGCCGCCGAGGCGAGATAACCGGCATAGCCGGCCACGTTCGCCGAATTCAGCCCGAGGCGAGTCTGCTGCTCGGTGTAGCTGGCAATCGCCTGCAGGATCTGGCCGGCCTGCGAAAAGCCGCTGGCGCGCGCGATCGTCTCGCCCACGAGAAGGGCCATGCGGCGGCTGTCCTGCTCGTTTTCGGTCACGCCGAACAGGCGCATCTGCGCCGAGAAGTTCACGCCAGCGCTCGGGTCCAGGCCGAAGGCGCGGCCGATGCCGCCGCCGATGCGCACCTCGTCGCCAAGCGTGCGCGCATGCTCCTGCGTGGCGTTCGACAGGCGCGCGAACGACACGGCCAGGCGCTGGGCTTCGTCGAAGTTCATGCCCAAGGCGTTCGCCGAGGCGCGCACGGTATCGCGCAACACATTGAAGCTGACGTTAGTGTCGCCCAGCGTCCGCTTGAGCATGTCGTACCGGATGGACTCCTGCTCGGCCGCCCCGACCTTTTCGCGCACAGCGCCGACGGCTTTACCCACCGCCAGGGCAGCCAGGCCGCCCATGAGCCCCATCAGGCCAGCGCCGAAACCGGCGGATATGCCCGTGCCAAGCGCCGAGGCGGCGGCGCCACCGATCGGTCCAGCAGCCCGCAGGCCGGCCTGGGCGACCCCGGCGGCCATGCCGGGCAGGCCACCGCCACCGCTGCCGCCCCCGGGAGCCGGCTGCCGCCGGTTCGGGTTCGGATCGGGCGCGCGGTGCGGATGCCGACCCGGCGGCGGGGCGTTCGGCCCAGCCTCCTGAAACGTCGTTCCGGTGACGTACTCGTAGGCCTTCTGCATCGCGCGGCCGCGCGCGTTGGCGTCCGAGTAGAGCTTCGTCCAATCGACGTCCAGAAAGCCGGCGTTGCCCTGACCGGTGGCCTTCAGGCGTTGATTCAGCCCGCCCTGGATACGGCGGAGCTGTTCGAACTGCTGGACGACCTTGCGAATGTCGTCGAGCGAGGCCTTGTCCACCGGCGTGAACTTGACCTTGTTCGCCTGGGCGATTTGCTGGCCGAGCGCATTCATCTGCTGCCGGAACTGCTGGACAGCTTTCTCGGCGTCAGCGCTGCTGAATTCCGCCGCTACGGGGATCTTGATGCCGGCCATATCAGGGTGTCAATTGTTCCCAATCGAAGTCTTCGCTGTCGGGGTCTTGGTCGAGTTTCGCCAGGAGCGCCTCTTGGTCGAAATCCTCGTCGACCACGGCCTGATCATCGAGCTTCGGGTTTTCCAGGTACTGGTGAGCCCACCACTCCGTAAGCATGTCCTCACGACTTAGCGCCAGGTATCGAGGGTCTGTCTCCGTGAGGCCGTATTTTCGGCGAAACCAGAACTCAAGTGACCCCGCCAGCTCCTTGCCCTTCGTCCTGGCCCGCTTGGGCAGCTCCAGGTCGAAAGGAGCGCTCCTTTTCAATGAGGGCCAGATGGACCCTGGTCAGCGTGGCGTAGACGCTGGCGTCCTGGGGGTCCATTTCGTCGATGTCGGACGTGGGGACGCCGAAAATGTCCTTGCCCCAGTTCTCCGGGCCGCTGACCATCAAGACCTTCAGCGTGGATTTCCAGTTCGCCACCAGGTGGAGCCAGTCGGTGGGCACGACGCCGTCCAGGATGCGCGCATACTCCCGCTGAATGGCGATTTCGTCGGCCATCTTCCGGCGGCCGAAGGTGAACTTTCCGACGCCTTCGACATCGACGGTGAAATCGGTCTTGGGGTTGGGAATACGGGCCATGAGGTTCTCCAAAGAAAATGCCGCCCCGGCCAGAAGCGGGGCGGCCTGCTGCATCAGAAGGGGTTAGGCGCCGGCGCCGACACGGTCGAGCGCATTGAACATGCCGGACGCCATGACGATGGCGTGCTTGTTGATTTCGACGTCGCCCGAGGCATACGAGCAGCCGACATATTTGTAGACCAGCTCGCCGGACAGCTTGTCGTAGGCCTCGATATCGAACACGAGGCCCTGCAGGACCGCGTCGCCGTTCTCCATGGCGATGCCCAGGGAGCGCAGCGACTGCCGGCGCAGCACCATGGAGCTGATCGACAGACTGTGGCGCGCCATCGACGGGACGTGCTCGAAAGCATGAATGTCGCCGATGCCGGAGGCCGGCTCGGGGCCATAGTCGTCGCTGGCGCGCACCGACTGCAGGGCGCCAACCTGCTTGCCATCGATGACGATGGCAATCCGGTTACCGGAGTGGACCTTGATGTTTTGCTGGGCCATGACTGGCTACTCCTTACGCGGCCACAGCAGTGCCGGAGAACGGCACCGCGTAGACAGTGGTGAGAACGTAGTTGACGGGGATCACGGGCGAGCACTCGAACTGCGGCCGCAGTACGTCGCCCTCGAGCGTGACCCGAATGTTGCGGTACGGCGGGTTTTCGTCGTCGCCGGCCAGCAGGCCAGGGCCTTGCGGCTCGGGCCGCGCGCATTCGCGCAGCACGCTCTCGGTGATGCTCGCGGCGCGAGACAGGAGCAGCGGATTGCCCTTCTCGCCGCGCAGCACGTCCAGCGCCTCGCGCACGTTGCGCACGACCTGGTCGAGCGCGGCGCCGCACGAGATTTCCCGGCGGTTGTAGTTGCGGTTTTGAATCCAGGTCGAGTTGGACTGCACCACCTTGTAACCCTGCTCGGTGGACTCGATGCACAGCACGCCGGCCTCGATCAGGACGTCGGTGTCGGTCGGGTTGCGCAGTTCACGCTCCAGCCCGCGGCACTTGATCGTCTTGTTGGTCAGCGCCGTGCCGGGGTTCACGCCAGCGAAGGCGCCCGAAATCAAAGCCGCCGTGATGTAGGGCGGATACAGCTTCAGGACGCCGTTCTCGTCGTAGTCGTAAATGCCGATGTGGCACAGAGACGTGCGGTCGTTGTTCAGGTTGAAGGCGGCAGCGGCGGCGTCCTCGTCGCTGGTGCCAAGGTTCGTGCCGCAGTTTGCGCGCCGTTCCTTGCGGCCCTGGTCGGACATGTAGGCGACGTGGGTGTCGCACATGGCATGCACCGCCGGATCGCCGGATACGGGCGTGATCCACTGCGCGTCCACGGTTTGCGCGACCTGAAAGGCATCGGACCAGTCGCCCACGGCCGGCGTGCCGTTCGTGCCACCGGCCAGAGACGTGTACGAGATCGTCGCCACCTTGCCGTCGGCGCCGTCCAGCAGCTCGGCCTTCACCAGGGTGCTGGCATTCGCATTGATCCAGGTGACCACGTCCTGCAGAGTCGACAGGTCGGCGCTGGGGCCGCAGTAGTCGTTGCCCAGGCGAACGGTGACCTTCACCGTTTCGGGAACGGAGCCTTCCTCGACGCGGACCTGAATGTTCTTGGTGTACTCGCCGGCATCGACCGAGGAAATCTTGATGACCGACACGGGATCGGCGGCGTCGTTTTTCAGCTCGAGCGACGAGCCCTCGGCCGGGTCGATGCGGATCACGTTGACCACGGCCGGGCCGCCGGTCTGGTTCGACGGATCGAACGCCTTCTTGACTGCATCGAGCAGCTCACCGCCGCGCAGCATGGCGATCGCCTCGTTGGGGTCGCCGAAGCTCAGCTTCTTCTTCGGCGTGCCGCCCAGGCAGGAACCGATCAGCAGGACATTATTGCCGACCGTCAGGTTGCGGTTCGCCATGGCCGAGTCGTCGACCGTCGTGGCGCTGGTCGGCGTGATGATCAGTCGACCTTTGAAGAATACAGGCATGATGACCTCGGCTTAGACAGGCTTTTTGATGAAGGCCTCGTACCGAGCTTGGTACTGCTTCTCGGTATCGGAGGTGCGGCGAGCAGCGCTTTCCGTGAAATGGAAGGCGCCGATCAGCTCCACCCGGCGGTCCTTGATGGACAGCGTGCGGCAGAAATCATTGAGCGACACGCGCTCGACAGGAACGGGCTGGGCTTCAACGGCCGCCGGCTTTTCAGCCGGCACATCCGCATTCGCCGAACGGGTTTTCGACATCGCCAGAAACTCCAATGGA
>Ga0182748_1004760_pt1 | contig 10590 bp, 7 predicted proteins | sample eDN3rd37CKraftOP_FD_128877 | JGI IMG/M metagenome (GOLD analysis project Ga0182748, IMG submission 128877) | Enriched Organic Plus compost microbial communities from Emeryville, California, USA - eDNA 3rd pass 37_C Kraft OP (version 2) (version 2) ...
CGCGCTCACGGCGGACACGGGCTGGCTCCCCGCGCTCCTCGCGGCCGGGGGAGCCGACGACGCCGCGCTGCGTGGCCGGGTCGTCGAGGAGGCGCTGCGCGTCACCGCCCCGACGCCCGCGATGCTGCGCTCGGTGCGCACCGACGCCACCGTGGGCGAGGTCCGCGTGCGCGCGGGGGACCGGGTCGTGATCGCCACGGTCTCGTGCTGCAAGGACGCCGGGCCGTTCGACCCCGACGCACCCGTCGACCCGGCCGTCCGCCACCTCTGGTTCGGCGCCGGCCCGCACTTCTGCCTCGGCATGCCGCTGGCCATGGCGCAGGTCGACGCCGTCCTCGACGCGCTGCGGCCCGTCGCCGAGGCGGGGCGCGGCCTCGAGGTCGTGGAGCGCGCCGTCGCGCGCGGCGTGCTCATCCCCGCGTACCGCTCGCTCGTCGTCCGTGCGACGGGCGGCGGCGCGGACGCCACGCGGCGGCCGACCGCGCGGGAGGCGGCGTGACCACGCCCGACGACGCGACCCGCCACCTGCTCGCCCCGATCCTCGCGCGGGGCGCGCCCGGCCACGCGTCGGCGGACGCCGTCGCGCTGCGGCGCTGGACCCGCCCCGGGCGGCGCGGGGCCCGCGTGCGCGAGGAGACCACGTACGCCGACCTCGCGCGACGTGTCGAGGCGACCGCGACGGCGCTCGCGGCCGACGGCCTCGCCCCGGGCGACCGTGCACTGTTCTCCGTACGGCCCCGGCCCGCGGGCGTCGTCCTCGCGTTCGGCGTCGTGCGCGCCGGCGGCACGGTCGTGTTCGTGGACCCGGGCTCGACGCCCGAGCTCTTCACGGCCCGCGTGGGCGCCGCCGGGCCGTCGCTCGCGACGACCGAGTCGCTCCTGTACGCCGTCTCGCGCGGTCCGCTGCGCCGTCTGGCCCGGTCGCGCGGGCTGCTCCTGCCGGACTACGCGAGCCTGCCGCTGCGCCACGTGCACGCCGGGCCCTGGCTGCCCGGTGTCCCGCGCGGGTCGCGCGCGGCGCGCCGCCTCGCCGCGGGTCGCGTCGACAGCGACGCGCTCCCCGCGCTCGACCCGGGACGTGAGGCGCTCACCGTCTTCACGTCCGGCACGACGGCGCAGCCCAAGGCCGTCGTGCACACAGCCGGGTCGCTGCTCGCCGGGTGCGACCTGCTGCGCGACGTGTTCGCGCTCGCGCCGGGCGACGTCGTGCACACCGACCAGATGCTGCTCGGCGTCCCGGCGCTGCTCGCGGGCGCCACGTGGTCCGTGCCCGCCGACCCGCCGAGCCGCGACATCACGACGTTCGCGCGTCAGCTCGACGGTGCCGCCGGGACCTACCTCGTCCCGGCGGACGTCACCGCGCTGCTCGACGCGGTCGAGGGCGGCGTCGTGCCCGCGCGCGGCCCGCGCGTCGCGCTCGTCGGGGGCGCACCCGTGACGCGGGCGCTCCTGGAGCGCGCCACGCGCGTGCTGCCCGGTACGCGGTGGGTCGCGGTGTACGGGATGACGGAGATCCTGCCCGTCGCGGTGGTCGAGGCGCAGGAGAAGCTCGCGCACGCGGGCGACGGCGACCTCGTCGGCGTCCCGCTGCCCGGCACGGTCGCGCGGCTCGACCCCGTGGAGGACGCGGACCCCGCCGACGACGGTGCCGTGGTCGGCGAGCTCGTGCTGTCCGGCCCGTCGCTCATGGCCGGCTACCTGCACGACCTCGACGCCCCCGCCCGCGGCGCGGGCCCGCGCGCGGCGGAGCACCGCACCGGCGACCTCGCGCGCCTCGACGGCCGCGGCCGGGTCGTGCTCGTGGGACGCACGCGCGACATGATCATCCGCGGCACGACGAACATCTACCCCGGCCTCTTCGAACCGCGTGTCGCCGCGCTCGACGGCGTGGCCGAGGCCCTGCTCGTCGGCGTGCCCCAGGTGGACGGCGACGAGCGCGTGGCGCTGGTCCTCACCGCGGCGGCGGACGCCCCGGGGCACGCGGCACGCGGTCCGCGGGCCGACGACGGCACGGCGGTCCGACTCGACCCCGACCACCCGCTCGTCGCCCGGGTGCGCGCCGCGCTGCCGGACGTGCTCGACCACGACGCGCTGCCCGACGTCGTGCTCGTCGCCGACCGCGTCCCGCTCGCCGGGCGCTCCCGCAAGCCCGACCGGGCGGCGCTCGCGCGCGCCGCCGCACCGTTCGTCCCCGCGACGGCGGTCGCGGCGCGCTCCGCCGAGGGCGCGTCCGCGTGAGGGTCGTCGTCACCGGCGCGTCGGGGTTCGTCGGAGGCGCGGTCGCGCGCGGGCTCGTCGCGGACGGCCACGACGTGTGGACGACGTCGCGACGCGACGCCCGGGTCGACGGCGCCCGCCACCTCGCGTGGGACCTCACGGCGGGGCCGCTCGCCGACCCGCCCGCGGCGGACGCCGTCGTGCACGCGGGCGCCGCCGTCTCCGACTGGTGCGCGCTCGACGTCGCGCGCGCCACCAACGTCGACGGGACGCTCGCCGTGCGCGCGACCTTCCCGGGCGCACGGTTCGTGCACGTGTCCTCGGGCAGCGTGTACGACCCGTACCGGCCGAGCGTGCGAGTGCGCGAGCAGGAGGCGCCGGTCGGCCGGTACCTCGACGCCTACGGCACCACGAAGGCGGAGGCGGAGCGTGCGCTCGCCCGCGACGCCGCACGCCACCCCGACCGCGGCGCCGTCGTCGTGCTGCGACCGCACGCCGTGTACGGGCCGGGGGACACGACGCTCCTGCCGCGCGTCGAGAGCGCCGTGCGCCGGGGCCGCCTCGTCCTGCCCGGCGGCGGTCGCGTGCTCCAGTCGCTCACGCACGTGGACACGCTCGTCGCGGCGGTGCGCGCCGCCGTCGCGCTCCCGGACGCGACGGCGCGTGCGCGGCACGGGGGAGCAGGAGCGACCCGCGGGATCCTCGTCGCGAACGTCGCCGACGCCGAGCCGGTCGTGCTGCGCGACGCGCTCGTCGACGCGCTGCGCCGCCGCGGCACCGACGTCCGGGTCGTCGCCGTACCCGTCCGTCCGGCGTGGGCGCTCGCGGGCGTGGTCGAGACCGTCGCGCGCCGCCTGCGCCGCCCCGAGCCGCCGCGTCTGACGCGGTACGCGCTCAGCCACCTCGCGCTCGAGCGCACCTACGACCTCGCCGTGCTGCGCGACGTGCTGGGCGTCGAGCCGGCCCCGACGTCGTTCGCGGGAGCCGGCTCGTGGTGAGCGTGCGCACGACGGCGGACGCCCCCGAACCGGGCCTGTGGACGACGGCGGAACGGGGTCTCCCGGCTGCTTGACTGGCGGAATGCACCGTTTCCTCCGTGGTCCTGTCGTCCTGCTCGCCGCCCTGACCCTCGCGGGGTGCGGGCTCCTGCGCGTCGCGGTGAGCGACGCGTCGAGCCCGTCGCCCGGGCCGGAGGAGCGGGTGACGGTCGACGGCGGACTGAGCCTCGTGGTGCCGGACGGGTGGGAGCCGGTCGGGGACGAGCTGCCCGACGGCGTCGTCTTCGCGGCGACCGCGGCGGACGACGACGAGCAGCAGCTCATCGTCTGGGCGGGCGACGCCGAGGTCGGGTCCGAGGACACGATGCTCTCCGTGGCCGTCGGCATCGCCCGGCAGGGCGGCGTCTGCGAGCGGCTCCACGACGACACGACCTTCGGGGCGCCGCGCCCCGTCGTCGACTGCTCGTTCGCCACGCCGGGGGCACCGCGCAAGGTGCTCGTCGGAGTGGCCGGCGGCGAGCGCTCGGCCATGGTCCTCGCCCAGCTCGACGGCGAGGACCTGGCGGACACCGCGGCGGTGCTCGGCCCGTTCCTCGACGCCGTCGCATGGACGTGACGACGCGTGCGGGCGCGCGTCGTCGGGCGCCGTCGGGCAGGGTGGGAGCAGGCACCACGCGAGAGGACGGGCGATGACGCAGGCTGCCAGGACCGCGACCGACGACGCACCGCGCGGCGGGTGGCCCGGTGCCGGGACACCGGGCGACGCGCCCTGGTGGACGCGGGCCGTCGTCTACCAGGTGTACCCGCGGTCGTTCCAGGACACCGACGGCGACGGCGTCGGCGACCTCCCCGGCATCACGCGCCGGCTCGACCACCTCGAGCGGCTCGGGGTCGACGTCGTGTGGTTGTCGCCGGTGTACCGCTCGCCGCAGGCGGACAACGGGTACGACATCAGCGACTACGAGGACGTCGACCCGCTGTTCGGGTCGCTCGCGGACCTCGACGCCCTGATCGAGGGCCTGCACGCACGCGGGATGAAGCTCGTCATGGACCTCGTCGTCAACCACACGAGCGACGAGCACCCGTGGTTCGTCCAGTCGCGGTCGTCGCCCGAGAGCCCGCGGCGCGACTGGTACTGGTGGCGCCCGGCGCGTCCCGGGATGGAGCCCGGGGCCCCAGGGGCCGAGCCCACCAACTGGCGCTCGTTCTTCGGCGGCAGCGCGTGGCGGTTCGACCCGGCGTCGGGGGAGTACTACCTCCACCTGTTCGACTCCAAGCAGCCCGACCTCAACTGGGAGAACCCGGAGGTCCGCCGGGCCGTCCACGCCATGATGCGGCGGTGGCTCGACCGCGGCGTCGACGGGTTCCGCATGGACGTGATCAACCTGATCTCCAAGGACGTCGCGCCCGACGGCTCGCTGCCCGACGGTGAGGTGCACTGGGGCACGTACGGTGACGGGAGCCCGCACTACACCGACGGCCCGCGCGTGCACGAGTTCCTCGCCGAGATGCACCGCGAGGTGTTCGCCCCCTACCTCGCGCAGGGACGCGAGATTCTCACCGTGGGGGAGACGCCCGGCGTCACGGTCGAGCACGGCGTGCGCTACACGGACCCGGAGCGCCGCGAGGTCGACATGGTGTTCCAGTTCGAGCACATGGGCATCGACCACGGCGCGACGCGCTACGACCCGGTCCGGTGGCGGCTCGCGGACCTCAAGGCGACGCTCGGCCGCTGGCAGGCCGGGCTCGCCGAGCGCGGCTGGAACGCCCTGTACTGGGACAACCACGACCAGCCGCGCGTGGTCTCGCGCTTCGGCGACGACTCGCCCGCGCACCGCGTCGCGTCCGCGAAGGCGCTCGCGCTCCTGCTGCACCTGCACCGCGGCACCCCCTACGTGTACCAGGGGGAGGAGCTCGGCATGACGAACGCCCCGTTCACGCGGATCGACCAGTACCAGGACGTCGAGTCGCTCGGGTACTTCCGCGAGCTCACGGGGCGCACGGGCGGGCCGCGCCTGCGGACCGACGGCGAGATGCTCGCGGTCCTCGCGCACGCGAGCCGCGACCACGCGCGCACGCCCGTGCAGTGGGACGCGACCGCGAACGCCGGGTTCACCACGGGCACCCCGTGGCTCGAGGTCAACCCGAACCACGCGACGATCAACGCCGAGGCCGCCTGGGCGGACGGCGGCTCCGTGCTGCACTTCTACCGCCGACTCGTGGCGCTGCGGCACGACGAGCCGGTCGTCGCGCTCGGCGACTTCCGCATGCTCCTGCCGGAGCACGACGCGATCTACGCGTTCACGCGCGCGCTCGACGTGCCCCGCGCGGACGGGACCGTCACGCGCGACGAGCTGCTCGTCGTCGTCAACGTCGGCGGCACACCGCAGGAGGTCCCCGCCGACGTGCTCGCGGGGTGGCGCGACGCGTCCGTCCTGCTCACGACCCACCCCGAGCGGCACGACGACGGCCGGTCGGGCGCCGTCGCGGACCTCGCCGCGTGGGAGGGCCTGGTGCTGCGCCGCGTGCGCGACCTCGCTGCGCGTCCCAGTGCGTGAGACGGCCGCCTCGATACGTGACATCCCCGAAACATGGGCGTACAGTCCCATGCCGTGCAGACGATCCTTCTCGTAGTACTTCCTGAGCGCGCCGGCTGAGGCCACGCCACCAGGCTTCGTCAGCGCGCTCACCCCTCGTCCAGCCCGACATCCCGGGTTCGAGGGGTTTTTTGTTGCCACCACAACCCCACACCGACCGCGGACGGCCCCACCCCGGCCACCGCAGCGCCGCACCCCGCGAGACCCGCGAGGACCGGCACCGCACCCCGCGACCAGCACGACCGCACCACCACGGTCGGCTCCGGCTCCCGGCGGCGCGCCCCCACGGGGCGCCCGCCGGGCCGAGGCCACGACACGCAGGAGACACCATGGCCCAGGGACCCACCCCGGCACCTCCGCGACCGGGCGCCGCGGCGCCCGCACCCGCGGCGCCGAAGCCCGCCCCGACGCCCGCGTCCGTCGCCCCGCGCGGCGACGCCCGGCGCGCCGCGACGGCGCGTCCGGCCGGCGCGTCCGCCGGCGCCTCGCAGGGCGAGGAGATGACCGGCGCGCAGTCGATCGTCCGCTCGCTCGAGGAGGTCGGCGCCGAGGTCGTCTTCGGCATCCCGGGCGGTGCGATCCTCCCCACGTACGACCCGCTCATGGACTCCCAGCGCCTGCGGCACATCCTCGTGCGGCACGAGCAGGGCGGCGGCCACGCCGCGCAGGGGTACGCGCACGCGACGGGCAAGGTCGGCGTCACGATGGCGACCTCCGGCCCCGGGGCGACCAACCTCGTCACCCCGATCGCCGACGCGAACATGGACTCGATCCCGCTCGTCGCGATCACCGGCCAGGTCGGGGCGTCCGCGATCGGCACCGACGCCTTCCAGGAGGCGGACATCGTCGGCATCACGCTGCCGATCACCAAGCACAACTTCCTCGTCACCGACCCCGACGAGATCCCGCGCACCATCGCCGAGGCGTTCCACATCGCCTCGACCGGCCGCCCGGGCCCCGTGCTCGTGGACATCGCGAAGTCGGCGATGCAGTCCCGCACGACGTTCTCGTGGCCGCAGGACGTGCAGCTCCCGGGCTACCACCCGGTGACGAAGCCGCACAGCAAGCAGATCAAGGAGGCCGCGCGCCTCCTCGCGTCGGCGCGCCGGCCGGTGCTGTACGCGGGCGGCGGCGTGATCCGCGCCGACGCGTCCGCCGAGCTGCGCCGCCTCGTCGACCTGTCGGGCGCGCCCGTCGTCACGACGCTCATGGCGCGCGGCGCGGTGCCCGACACGCACCCGCAGAACCTGGGCATGCCGGGCATGCACGGCACGGTCCCCGCCGTCGCGGCCCTGCAGAAGGCCGACCTCGTCGTGTCCCTCGGCGCGCGCTTCGACGACCGCGTCACGGGCGCGCTGTCGAGCTTCGCGCCGCACGCGCAGGTGGTCCACGCGGACATCGACCCCGCGGAGATCGGCAAGAACCGCGACGTGGACGTGCCGATCGTGGGCGACCTCAAGGAGGTCATCTCCGACCTGCTGCCCGAGCTCGAGCGCGAGCACGAGGCGAAGGGCAAGCCGGACGTCGAGGCGTGGTGGCGCCAGATCGACGACTGGCGCGAGACGTACCCGCTCGGCTACTCCGAGCCGGAGGACGGCCACCTCGCGCCCCAGTACGTCATCTCGCGCCTGGGCGAGCTCTCCGGACCCGAGTCGATCTACGTCGCGGGCGTCGGGCAGCACCAGATGTGGGCTGCGCAGTTCATCCGCTACGAGCACCCCCGGACCTGGCTCAACTCGGGCGGCCTCGGCACGATGGGCTTCTCCGTCCCGGCGGCCATGGGCGCGAAGGTCGGCCGCCCCGACGCCACCGTGTGGGCGATCGACGGCGACGGCTGCTTCCAGATGACCAACCAGGAGCTCGCCACCTGCACGATCAACGAGATCCCGATCAAGGTCGCGCTCATCAACAACAGCTCGCTCGGCATGGTCCGGCAGTGGCAGACGCTGTTCTACGACCAGCGCTACTCCAACACCGACCTCCACACCGGCCACGGGACGGCGCGCGTGCCCGACTTCGTCAAGCTCGCCGACGCGTACGGGTGCGAGGGCATCCGCGTCGAGTCCATGGGCGAGGTGGACGCCGCGATCAAGCGCGCCATGGAGATCGACGACCGCCCCGTCGTCGTCGACTTCAACGTCTCGCGCGACGCGATGGTGTGGCCCATGGTCGCCGCCGGCGTGAGCAACGACGACATCCAGTACGCGCGGGGCATCTCGCCCGCGTGGGACCGAGAGGACTGAGCGCGGTGCGCCACGCAGCCTCGATCCGACCCCTGTCACGGGAGGACTGACCCGCCATGTCCCGCCACACCCTCTCGGTGCTCGTCGAGAACAAGCCCGGCGTGCTCACGCGCGTCGCCGGCCTGTTCGCACGCCGCGCCTTCAACATCCACTCCCTCGCCGTGGGCCCCACGGAGCACGAGGAGATCTCGCGCATCACCGTCGTCGTCGACGTCGAGGAGCGCCCGCTCGAGCAGGTGACCAAGCAGCTCAACAAGCTGGTCAACGTCATCAAGATCGTCGAGCTCGACGCGGCCGCGTCCGTGCAGCGCGAGCTCCTGCTCGTCAAGGTCCGCGCCGACGGCGCGAACCGCACGGGCGTGCTGGAGGTCGTCAACCTCTTCCGCGCGAAGGTCGTCGACGTCGTGCCCGACGCCGTGACCGTCGAGGCGACCGGCACCGCCGACAAGCTCAACGCGCTGCTCGGGGCCCTCGAGCCTTACGGCGTGCGCGAGATCGTGAAGTCGGGGACCGTCGCCGTCGGGCGCGGGTCCCGCTCCATCACCGACCGCGCGCTGGAACGCGTGGTCCGCTCGGCCTGACCATCGCCTACCCTCGCACCGAGACCCCACGGGGCGTCGGTGCGCACCGGGCACGTCCCACCCCGCAGACACCGCACCCCCACCGAAGAACCGAGGAGATCCATCGTGGCTGAGCTGTTCTACGACGACGACGCCGACCTGTCCATCATCCAGAGCAAGAAGGTCGCGATCGTCGGCTACGGGAGCCAGGGCCACGCGCACGCCCAGAACCTGCGCGACTCCGGCGTCGAGGTCGTCGTCGCCCTGCGCGAGGGCTCGAAGTCCGTCGCGAAGGCCCAGGACGAGGGCTTCGAGGTGAAGTCCGTGGCGGACGCCGCCGCGTGGGCCGACCTGATCATGATCCTCGCGCCGGACCAGCACCAGCGCTCGATCTACAACGACGAGATCAAGCCGAACCTCGCCACGGGCAAGACGCTCGCGTTCGCGCACGGCTTCAACATCCGCTTCGGCTACATCGAGGCCCCCGAGGGCGTCGACGTCATCCTCGTCGCCCCGAAGGCGCCGGGCCACACCGTGCGCCGCGAGTTCGTCGCGGGCCGCGGCATCCCGGACATCATCGCCGTCGAGAAGGACGCGTCGGGCCAGGCCTGGGACGTCGCGCTGTCGTACGCGAAGGCGATCGGCGGCACGCGCGCCGGCGTCATCAGGACGACGTTCACCGAGGAGACCGAGACCGACCTCTTCGGCGAGCAGGCCGTCCTGTGCGGTGGCGTGTCGCAGCTCGTCCAGTACGGCTTCGAGACCCTCACCGAGGCCGGCTACCAGCCGGAGATCGCGTACTTCGAGGTGCTGCACGAGCTCAAGCTCATCGTCGACCTCATGTGGGAGGGCGGCATCGCCAAGCAGCGCTGGTCCGTCTCCGACACCGCGGAGTACGGCGACTACGTCTCGGGCCCGCGCGTGATCGACGCGCACGTCAAGGAGAACATGCAGGGCGTCCTCGCGGACATCCAGTCCGGCGCGTTCGCCAAGCGCTTCATCGACGACCAGGACGCCGGCGCGCCGGAGTTCACCGCGCTCCGCGAGAAGGCCGCGCAGCACCCGATCGAGAAGGTCGGCAAGGAGCTGCGCTCGCTGTTCGCGTGGAAGCAGCAGGACGCCGACTACACCGAGGGCAGCGCCGCACGCTGACGCAGGCAGGGCGACGAAGGAGCCCTTGCCGTAGTCGGCGGGAGGTGTCTGCCCGACCGTGAGTACCGAGGGCAGCGCCGCACGCTGACCTGACTGTCGTCGCTCGTCTCGAGGAGGGGGCGGCGGCGCGCGCGATCGACCATCCGGCCTCGATCCTCGGCCTCCCGCCGGGGCTGCCACGATCGCGCACGCCGCCGCCCCCTCCTCGTGCTGTCGGGCCGCCGCCCGGCGTGGGGCCGGCGACGGGCGACGGCACCATCTGGACCCGACGGAGGAGAGCGATGACGACGACGGCGGCTGCGACGCGGGACGAAGGGGTGGACCCGTTCCTGGCGCCGCACTGGGGGACGTCGGCCCTGCTGGTGATCGACACGCAGGTCGACTTCGCGGAGGGCGGCAGCACGCCGGTCGCCGGCACGCGGGCGGTCGTGCCGGGTCTCGTCTCGCTCGTCGAGGCGTACCGGCGCGCCGGGCGCCCCGTGGTCCACGTGGTGCGGCTGTACGACGGCGACGACGTGGACCGGGTGCGGCGCGCTGCGGTCGCGGCCGGGGCGCCCGTGGTGCGGCCCGGGACGCCGGGCTCCGCGATCCTCCCCGAGCTCGTGCCGCCGGGTGCGCCTCCGCTGGACCCGCCCACGCTGCTCGCCGGGCGTGCCCAGGAGCTGGGGCCGGACGAGGTGGCCCTGTGGAAGCCGCGATGGAGCGCGTTCTACCGCACCCCGCTCGAGGAGCTCCTGCGCGAGCGGGGCGTCGACACGGTGGTCGTGGCGGGGTGCAACTTCCCGAACTGCCCGCGCGCCACGGTCACCGACGCGAGCGAGCG
>Ga0182748_1004761_pt1 | contig 10588 bp, 13 predicted proteins | sample eDN3rd37CKraftOP_FD_128877 | JGI IMG/M metagenome (GOLD analysis project Ga0182748, IMG submission 128877) | Enriched Organic Plus compost microbial communities from Emeryville, California, USA - eDNA 3rd pass 37_C Kraft OP (version 2) (version 2) ...
GAAGCCCAGCAGCTGCTGGCCGAATATCATCGCAAGCGCAAGGAAGCCGAAAAGGAAGCAAGCGACATCGTTGCTTCCGCCGAGCGTGAAGCCAAGGCGCTTCTCGAAGATGCCAAGCGCGCGACGGAAGAGTATGTTGTACGCCGCAACAAGCTTGCCGAGCAGAAGATCGCAACGGCTGAAGTCGATGCCATCAACGCGGTTCGCGCTTCGGCAGTCGACCTCGCAGTCGCCGCAGCCGGCAAGGTCGTTGCCGAAAAGGTCGATGCGAAGGTGGCAGGCAATCTGTTCAAGGATGCCCTGTCTCAGGTCAAGACGAACCTGAACTGATCCTGGAGCATTTCCAGCAAAAGTGTGAATCGGTTTTGCGTTCGGAAATGCTGCAAAAACAAAGTTTTCAAAAAACGCCGCCTCGAATGGGCGGCGTTTTTGTTTTTGGCTTCATAGCAACTGATTTCAGTGCCGCGCTGCTCGGAAGCTGGCTTCTATTCTGCCAGCGCTCGCAACAGTGGCCGATATGCCTCCAAAGCAAGATCATCCAAAGCATGGGCTTGCTGTAGCGTGAACCATCGCAGTTCCGTGTGTTCCCGGTCGCGGATGGCAGGCTGTCCGTCCCATGCGGTGACGGTATAGAGATGAAATGACGCTGCGGGATTTTCCACCTCTATGCTGGCGAGGAACGAAAACCAGCGAAGCGTCAGCCCAAGTTCCTCCTGGATTTCTCGCTTGAGCGCGCTTTCAAAGCTCTCGCCTGCCTCGACATGTCCGCCCGGAAAACTCCACCGGTTCGGGTAGGCCCGACGATCCGCGCTGCGGCGGCCCAGAAGAATACCCTGAGAGCGGAGGAGAACCGCGTTGACGATGTCTGGCATGACGGGCTCCGATGGTTTGAAGTGCAGTCAGTTTTCGCTTTCGGTCAGATGCGCAAGCGGCAGTTCCCCTTGCGATTTGACTGTCTGGATAGCGAAGTTGCTGCGAATGTCGATCACACCGGGAAGGCGCAGCAGCGTGCCGGATAAGAACCGTTCATAGGCGGCAAGATCGGCCACCACGACCTGCAGCAGAAAATCGGATTCCCCGGATACGAGATGACAGGAAAACACCTCCGGCAGATTTTGCACGGAAGTGCGGAACGCGGTTGCCGTTTCCTCGTGATGGCGCTCCACCCTTATGCCGACGAAGACGGTCAGCCCCAGCCCGACCGCATTGCGATCCAGGGCCGCGTGATAACCCTGAATGACGCCCGCCTTTTCGAGCATCTTGACGCGCCGCAGGCAGGGAGAGGGCGAAAGGCCGATCTTCTCCGCGAGCTGGACATTGGAAAGCCGGGCGTCTTCCTGAAGTGCCGACAGGATTTTGCGGTCGATAGCGTCTAACTTGAGTTTTGGCATGATCCGATAATCTAAGTAAAATTATTAGCCGATTATATCACAAATGCAGGGCCACGCGCCATAAATCGCAAGGACATGCGCCGTCGTCACCGGATAATCTTGGACCTGTAACTGCTTCGCGACCGGCGCCGTTTTGAGGAAGGTTCGCGCCGCGGTCAGCTTGGCAAGAATTTTACGGGCGATAGCGATGAGCGAGATGTGGTTATACGCGGGCGCACTGGCCGCAGCATTTCTTATTCCGGGGCCGGACATGCTTCTGCTGCTGCAGACCGGCGCCGCGCAGGGCCGGGCGCATGCGCTGGCAGCTGCCGCTGGCCTCGCCATCGCGCGCACGTGCCATGTGGCTCTCGCCGCAATTGGTCTGGCAGCGCTCCTGCATGCCTTTCCTGTCGCGTTTCATTGCGTGCGGATCGTAAGTGCTGGTTATCTGGTCTGGCTTGCGATTGGGATCGTGCGCCACCCTTTGCCGACAGTCGATGCAGTTGGCGGCGTGCGTGAACGGCGGTCCTATCTGGCTTCGGCCCGCAAGGGTTTCCTTACCAATCTGCTCAACCCGAAAGCGCTGCTTTTCTGCTCCGTCCTGCTGCCGCAATTCGTCCATCCCGGAAATGGCAGCATCGCGCTGCAATTCGCGGTTCTGGGCGGCATCCTGACGACGGTCGGCTTGTTGTTCGATACGCTCTACGCCTTTACAGGCTCGTCGCTCGGAACCCTGTTCAAGCGTTATCCGGCCATACAGTCCGTCCAGCGCTGGGGTTTTGCAGCGCTGCTGTTCGGCTTTGCTGCCAAGCTGGCGACGGTTTAAACCCCGAAGCGATCTTTGATGGGGGCGAAGGTGTAGCGGTGGATGCCGGGCACGGGGCCAGCCGTTTCGATGGCAGCGCGGTGCCTTTCCGTCGCATAGCCTGCATGAATCTCCAACCCGTAGGGTGGATGCGCCGCACCGGCCCGGATCATCATGCGGTCCCGCGTTACCTTGGCGACGATGGAAGCCGCAGCGATCGAAATGGAGCGCTGATCCCCTTTGACGAGAGCTGAACCCGGGCAAAGTAACCCCGGCGGAACATCGCGGCCATCGATCAGCGCGTGACATGGACGCAGGGTCAGCCCGATGGATGCGCGCCGCATGGCTTCAAGCGCCGCCTTCCTGATATCGCTTCCATCGATGCTGCGGGCGCTGAGGCTTGCAACCGAAACGGTGATGGCTTTTGCCAGAATGATCTCGTAGAGGACCTCGCGTTTCGCAGCCGTGAGGCGTTTGGAATCGTCGAGCCCGTCCGGGAGATTGTCGGCATCCAGAACGACGGCGGCGGCAACCACCGGCCCGGCCAATGGCCCGCGTCCGGCCTCGTCTATGCCGACGATATGTTTCAATCCACGCGAAAGCAGCCTTTTCTCCTGAGAGAAATCAGGCGCGAGCGGGATCTCGAAAAGGAGCGGAGAATCAGAAGCCGAGCGTTTCATTTGGCGGCAATGCTCGCATTGCTTCCGATTCTCCGCAAGGGCCCTGCTCGAGGATGGTGGCGTGAAAGCAGGCAGCCCCTCCGTCTGTAGGACAATCAGACGGAAATTGAACAGACAACTGACAGGTCATGCAGTTTGAAAAGCGGCGCGGGCCAAAGGTAAGCTTCACCTTGGTGCTCTCTAGAACAGCGAAAGCTGCTTGCCTCCCTTTTCGACCGGTTCGAACAGATCGGTGCGCAACTGAAGACGGCGCGCATTGAAACCGAGCTTGCGCGCGGTGATTTCAAAACGGCGGCCGATCTGCCATGCATAGGGGCCGGTGCCGCGCATGCGCTTGCCCCATTCGGCGTCATAATCCTTCCCGTCGCGCATGGAACGCACCAGCGACATGACGTGGCGGTAGCGATCCGGATAATTGCGCAGCAGCCAGTCCTTGAACAAGGGCGCGACTTCAAGCGGCAGGCGCAGCAGGACATAACCCGCCTCGCGCGCCCCTTGCGCATAGGCGGCATCCAGAATGCGCTCGATCTCATGATCGTTGATGCCGGGGATGACCGGCCCCATCATGACTGAGGCGGGAATGCCCGCATCGGCCAGTTTGCGGATGGCCTGCAGCCGAAGCGTCGGCGTGGAGGCGCGCGGTTCCATCGTGCGGGACAGATGGGCATCGAGCGTCGTGACCGACAGGGCGACCTTGGCCAGCCCCTTCTCGGCCATGCGGCTCAAAATATCGATGTCACGCACGACCAAAGCCGATTTCGTCACGATGCCGACCGGATGATTGGCCGCTTCCAGCACTTCAAGAATTTCGCGCATGATGCGCCACTTCTTTTCGACCGGCTGATAGGGATCGGTATTGGTGCCGATGGCGATGGTCTTCGGCTGATAGCTGGGCTTGGCCAGCTCACGTTCCAGAAGGCGCGGGGCATCCGGCTTGGCAAAGAGGCGGGATTCGAAATCGAGACCGGCAGAGAGCCCCATGTAACTATGCGTGGGCCGGGCAAAGCAATAGATGCAGCCATGCTCGCAACCGCGATAGGGATTGATCGAACGGTCGAAGCTGATGTCGGGGGAATCATTGCGGGTGATGATCGTCCGCGGCTTTTCGATCTGCACATCGGTCTTGAATGGTGGCAGTTCTTCCAGTGTGGTCCAGCCATCGTCGAAATCCTGGCGCGTCGTCGGCTCGAAGCGCCCGGTCGGATTGATGCCCGCTCCGCGTCCACGCCGCCGGGCGTGATCGATGCGCAATCCGGCCTCGCCAATCACCGCATTGGCATGATCCGCCCGCCCGCTACCGAAGGCAGCCCTGTCGGCCTGCTTGATGATGTCTGCCTGGTGGATCACTTCCATCGTCGTCTCCCTGCATGGAAACATCTGGCCACTCACAGCCACGGCGAAACCTGACCGAGGAACAGCGCCTTTCAAGAGCGGGAACTGTTCTGTGGCGCGTGCCGTGCTGCCATGCGACTCTGTTCTGATGAATCTATTCCTATCGCAAGTTATAGAACAAATCAAGAACATATCCGCGCCAGCTTTCCGCTCACGTATTATTGATATATGAAGCGCCCATGTTGTCCGTCGTGATCGAAACCCTGAATTCAGAAAAAGCGCTGGCCCACATGCTTTCGGCTTTGGTGCCAGCGGTGGTGGAGGGTTTGCTGCGACGCGTGTCGGTCATCGACAGGGGCTCGTCGGATGAGACCGCCCTGGTGGCGTTGGGTGCGGGCTGCGCGTTCCATGCCGAAAAGGATATCAAGGCAGCGCTCGATGAAATCCGCACGCCATGGGTGCTGCTGTTGAGACCGGGCGCTATCCCGCAAGAGGGTTGGGAGGAAGCTCTGCGCCGACACATGGAACATGGCGGCGCTGCCGCGCGCTTTTCATTGCCCGAAGATAGCGGGCTCGGAGCAGTCCGCAACCTCTTCGGTCACAAGGCGACGCTCGATGCCGGGCTTCTGGTTCAACTCGATGTGGTGAAGCCGCTGCTGCTCGACGGCGTGTCGTTCGGTGAGCTTGCGCAGCGTTTGAAGCCCGTCCGGCTCAAGCACGCCATCCTGCCGCCTGCCGAAGGCTGAACAAACAAAAAGGCGAAGCCGAAGCTTCGCCTTTTTCAACAGACATGCTGTCTGGATTAGTTCTCGTAGCTGGACGGCGAAGCGTCGCCGAAGCGATGAGCCGAACCGTTCTGATAGACCGGAGCCTTGTTGATCGAGGCAGGAGCCGTATAGTCGAGCTTCTGGCTCTGCGTTGCAACCGGCGTGCGGTCATTTGCATAGAGATCGGCAGGTTCGCCGACATGCGGGTTTTCAGCGAAAGCAGCACCGGCGCTAAGGGCAACGGCAACGGCAGCAAGAGCAAACTTCTTCATTTTCATAATCCTTATCGAGCATTTTGCGGTCAAATGGACACATTCGGCTTCGCACAAATGCATTGAAACAAACCGCCCCTTCGGATGGCATAGAAGCCTTTCCGGGGCTCCCGGGTGGCAACCATGCCATCCATCGGGGAGATAACTGGGCGAAGCTGGATGATTGGGAGGAATTTCCAGCTCCGGAATTCACCGGGCGTCATCGGCTGGGAGGCCACTGACGACGCCCTGTCAAGTCTTCGGAAAAGACTTAGTTCTGGTAGCTCGAAGGCGATGCGTCACCGAAGCGATGAGCCGAACCGTCCTGGAAAGAGGACTGGCCGATCGAAGCGGGAGCGGTGTAGTCGACCTTCTGGGAAGCGACCGGGGTGCGGTCGTTTGCGTAAAGATCGGCAGGTTCGCCAACGCGCGGGTTTTCAGCAAAGGCAGCTCCGGCGCTAAGAGCGAGGGCAGCGGCAGCAAGAACAATCTTTTTCATTTTCCTATCTCCTTGGAAACTGGAGCGGCGTTTTGTTCGTCGTTCCGATGCAGCTGAAATGGGTGACAGTGAGCAAAAGTTCCAGTCACGAAAATGTTTTCTTGATCACACATTCGTGCAGCCAATTTTACAAGACGTAAATAATTATTTCAGAATAATATAATAAATTCAGTGTGTTGAACTGCATCACAGTCTTCACAAAACTGTTGTAGAAGGGTTTTTGTTCAAAAAGCGCGAACAGTCTGTCCCAATATATTGTCCAATGAGAGTGAACAATGGCGCGGTTTTGCGGAGTTTCAGTGGGGAAGCCGTTCAGAAATTATTTTCAGGAAGGGACACTTTGGGTCGCGATTACGAACCAATCAGGTCTTTCGGCCGAGAAGCGTGTCGCGGCCCGTTCGGTGGCCGCCATATCTTCGTAGATCGCATAGCACGTCGCGCCGGAACCCGACATCTGTGCGTAAAGCGACCCGCTAGCGCGAAGCAGGCCGAGCTTGTCGCCGATCCGTGGTGCAAGTTTCAGCGCCGGGGGCAGGAGGTCGTTGCGGGTTGTCCGCAGATAGGCGCAAAGAGAGGCGATATCTGCATGGGACGCAAGGCTCAATGCCGGATGGTCACGCTTTTCAAGTGCGCGAAAGACATCGGGCGTTGCCACAGCGGTTCCATCATTGACGAGCAGCATCGGCAAGGCGGGTAATCCGCTGACCGGCGTCAGCTCTTCACCTATTCCGCGTGCGGCAAGCGGGGTGCCCTTCGCTGCGCCATGGAGGCACATGGGCAGATCGGCGCCAAGACCGAGGCCGATCGCGGCGAGCCGTTCGAAACCCAGGTCGAACCCCCACAACGCATCAAGCGCGAGCAGGGTTGCAGCGGCATCGCTCGATCCGCCGCCTATGCCGGAAGCAATCGGAAGGTTTTTTTCCAGATGAATTGCGACAGGCGGCAAAGACCGCTGCGTTTCCTCGCGCAGCGCTTCGCGCGCCTTGAGAACCAGATTGCCGCCGTCGAGCGGGATGCCGGTTGCGAAGGGGCCGCCAACCTTGAAGCTGTCCACGTCGGCAGGTTCGATACGGATGATGTCGCCATAGCGCGCAAAGACCACCAGCATGTCGAGCAGATGATAGCCATCGTCGCGACGCCCCGTCACATGCAGCGCGAGATTGATCTTGGCGGGAGCCAGACGCGTAACCGCACGCGCAGCCCCGGCATTCGCGGGTGTTTTGGCTTTCAGGGAAACAGTCATTTCTGATTACGGACCGGGACATGGGAAAACATGGCGATCACGCCGCTTCATCGGCGATTGCTCGTGAAGGAAGGTCAGTCCTTCTTGACGTAATATTCGCCGGTTTTAGGGTCCTGCACCAACGTGCCGTGAGCCCGGTTCTGCGTTTCCTTTTCCGCCTGACGCACACGCTGGGACACGCGCGAGGCCTCGCGCTTGAACGAGCGGTAGCCGTACCAGGCGGCGGCGATGATCAGCAGCAGAAAGATGAGCTGGGGCATGGCCTCAAGTCCTTAGGGTTGCGCATCGGATCGCCGGATCGCGAAGGCCGAAACGCCGGATGTTCCCGGATATTCATGGAAGGGCGGGAACCGGCCCGCCCCGCTTTCTGACACCATATCATGGTGAAACGAAGGAATTCAAAGCATTGGTTGGAAAATCGGCGGTGTTTTTCGCCCACGCTTTGTTTTTCGCGTTATTTTTCAAAGGCCATAACGCGCCCAAAGCGCCTTTTCCTCTGCGACCGAAAGCAGGCCGTCGCCGAGATGGGCGGCAACGGCAGCCGGTTCAAGATTTCCCAACACCCCGTTAAGCGCCATGTCAACGCCGGGCATCTTGCGCCCCAGAAGGCTGCGTTTCTGTTCAACCAGCTTGAGCTTGACCTTGTCGCCATAGGTCTTGCGCAGGAAGCTGCGCATATCGCCAAGCCCGTCGATCAGGCCAAGCTGGTGAGCCCGGATGCCGGTCCAGAACAGCCCCGTGAATAGGTCGTCGTCCTCCGCAAGCTTGGCGCCGCGACGCTCCTTGACCATGTCGATGAAGGTTTCGTGGATTTCGAGCTGCAAGGATTTCAGCCGCTCGATATCGGCTTTCTTCTCCGGCTGGAAGGGATCGAGCGTCACCTTGTTGGAGCCTGCCGTATAGACGCGGCGCTCCACGCCGATCTTCTTCAAAAGTTCAGGGAAACCGAATGAGGCCGATACGACGCCGATAGAGCCAACGATTGATGACGGATCGGCGATGATCTCATCGCCGGCCAGCGCGATCATATAGCCGCCCGAGGCGGCGACATCCTCGACGAAGATGAAAACCTTTTTCTGGTGTTCTGCGGCGAGATCACGGATACGCCGGTAGATCAGCCGGGATTGCACCGGCGAGCCGCCGGGGGAATTGAGCGAAATTGCGACGGCGGGCGCTTCCTTGTCGGCGAACGCCTTTTCAAGAACCGCTGCCGTCGACGCCAATGAAAGCATCGGACGGAATGCAGATCCTCCAGACATGATGGCGCCATGCAGTCGCACGACTGGTATCTCGATGGAAACCGGGCGGAAGCGGCGCGGAACAAGGCGCGTCAATAAACCGGGCAAGGTAAACTCCTACGAAAAACTCTCAGCGGCAAATGTAGGAAGAAATATCGGAAACACAAAGAAAACCGCCCGGAAATTTGTTTCCGGGCGGCGGTATTTGTTCGTCAGGCGTTTTTCGGCTTTGTGACCAGCCGCAGCAGGATATAGCCGCAAATCGCCGACAGGCCCGAACCGGCCAGCACGCCGATCTTGGTTTCCGCCTGCATGAGTTCGGACGGGAAGGAAAGGAGGCCGATGAAGATGCTCATCGTAAATCCGATGCCGCAGAGGACCGCCACGCCGTAAAGCTGTACCCATGTGGCGCCGAGCGGCTTCTGCGCAAGGCCGGTCTTGATCGCGAGCCAGGCCGCGCCGAAAACGCCGAGCTGTTTGCCCACGAAGAGGCCGAGCATGATGCCAAGCGTGAGGGTGTCCCGCATCACCGAGGCGTCGAGACCGGCAAACGATATGCCCGCATTGGCGAAACCGAAAATCGGCACGATGATGAAAGCGACGGGCCTGGCCAGCGCATGTTCCAGCACATGCAGCGGGGAGGTCATGTCGTCAGGCCTGCCGGGCGCGGGCTTTAGCGGAATCATCAGCGCAGTCACGACGCCGGCAACGGTTGCATGAACGCCGGAATTGAGCACGAAGAACCAGAGCACTGCGCCGCCGATCAGGTAGGGCAGGAGCTTCATCACGCCCATCCGGTTCATGATGAGCAGTACGATAGCGGCGGCGAAAGCGCCGCCGAGATAGGGCATGGAGATTTCGGCGGTGTAGAAAATGGCGATGATCACGACGGCTGCGAGATCGTCAAGAATTGCAAGTGTCGCCAGAAACACCTTGAGGCTCGAGGGAACCCGCGACCCCAGCAGCGACAGCACGCCGAGCGCAAAGGCAATGTCTGTTGCGGATGGCACAGCCCAGCCGCGCACCTTGGCGGGATCGTGCCAATTGAACGCGGTGAAGATGATGGCGGGCAGGATGACGCCGCCAGCCGCGGCAATGCCGGGCAACATGCGGTTTGGCCAGCTGGCCAGTTGTCCGTCGAGAAATTCGCGTTTGATTTCCAGTCCCACGAGCAGGAAAAACACTGCCATCAAGGCGTCATTGATCCAGTGAGAAAGGCTGAGCGGCCCGACATAGAGATGCAGCGCCTCGAAATAGGCGTGCGAAAACGGAGAGTTCGCCACGATCAGCGCGAGCGCTGCCGCCGCCATGAGACTTATGCCGCCAGCGGATTCGCTATCCAGGAAACGCCGCATGATCGATACGGGACGGCTTTTGTTTGGGCTATGGTTCATTGGTTCCCGTTGCCTGTTCTTGTCGTTTTGTTGTTTGCGCTTTTTCGGAAAAGGGCGGCGGGGAGCCGCAGAACGAAAATTGCGGTTTAGGAATATTGGCTCGAATATAGGGTTTCAATCAAAATCACCTGGCTGGATTGAAATAGGCAAGTTCTGGGTCGTTGGAACTTATGAAATGCTGCCGTGTTATCCGCTCCGGGAGGAGACCGCGATGGCGCTCACAGCAATTTTTGCCCAGCTTACCTGTTCCGATCTTGAACGCAGCACGGAATGGTTTGCCACGATTTTTGACCGCAATCCGGATGCGCGGCCAATGCAGGGGCTGGCTGAATGGCATCACGGCCCCTCCGCAGGCTTTCAGCTTTACCAGAATCCGGCTGACGCCGGGCACGGCACGCTGACGCTCATCGTACGTGATGTGCGGGCCGAACATGCGCGTCTTTCATTCGACGGGATTCGCCCCGGCAATATCGAGACCGCCGACTATATGATGATTCTGAGATTGCGCGACCCGGACCGCAATCTGGTCGTGCTGGCACAGCCGCGAAGCTAGATTTTAAAGGAGGGCGTCGAGCCCGTTATTGATGCCGTCGGCGCGCGGCGTGAAACCATGTCCCTCGCTGCCATGGAGAACAAGCGCGGGCATCAGCGAGAGACCGGCGCGGCTTCCGCGTATTCCTGTCACGACGATGCGGATCGCTGCCGCATCCGGGCGAGGTTGGATGGGAACGATCTTCAGCCCGCCGAACCGTCCCGAAAGTGCTTCGAGAATGGCAGAAATGGAGCCGGGCCGGGCGATGATGGCAATGCCGCCGCCGGGCTTCACAATTGCCGCCGCAGTGCGCACCCATTGTTCGAACATGCCTTCCGGCATGACATGCGCTTCCGCTTTCAAGGGATCGGGCGTGCTGCGATCCCGCGCTTCGTTGAAGGGCGGGTTCATGATGGCGAAATCGAAGCTGTTGTCGGCAAGTCCGGCGGCGATGCGCGCCTTGCCTTTGAGGGACAC
>Ga0182748_1004764_pt1 | contig 10583 bp, 9 predicted proteins | sample eDN3rd37CKraftOP_FD_128877 | JGI IMG/M metagenome (GOLD analysis project Ga0182748, IMG submission 128877) | Enriched Organic Plus compost microbial communities from Emeryville, California, USA - eDNA 3rd pass 37_C Kraft OP (version 2) (version 2) ...
CCGTTTTCTCGTCAACAACCGTAGCGTCGGCGAGCATGGAACCGGATGGCCCCCGCGCGCGTCGAATACCGGCATGGGGGACATCATCGTGGGGAGCGAGGCACTGTCGAGCGGGGTGCTCACCCGGTACGCGCTGCAGACCAGTTACCGCAAGCTGCACCGAAATGTCTATGTACCGCGCGATTTCAGCCTCGATGCCCGTAGCCGCGCGAGGGCGGCGTGGCTGTGGTCGGGCCGAACCGCGACGCTGGCCGGATACTCCGCCGCGGCGATGCTCGGCAGCAGGTGGCTACCGGACGACGCGCCTGCCGAACTCGCCCGCGTCCGCCACCCCTCCCCTGCCGGGATCCGGATCCACACCGGCGTCATCGCCGACGACGAGATCTGCAGGGTCGGCGGCATGGACTGCACCACACCCGCACGCACGGCCTATGACCTCGGACGTCGGCTACCGGTCGAGACCGGGGTGATCCGCCTCGACGCCCTGCTCAATGCCACCAAAACCGATGTCGCCGAGGTGATGTCGGTCGCCGAGCGGTATCGCGGAGCACGCGGCATCCGCAGGTTGCGCACCACACTGGATCTGGTCGATCCCGGTGCGGAGTCACCGCAGGAGACCCGGCTGCGGTTGGTGCTGGTGAGAGCCGGTCTGCCGCGCCCGGTCACTCAGATACCGGTGCTCGACGAGCGGGGTCGCGTGCGGCGTCGCATCGACATGGGGTGGCCGGATCGCATGGTCGGCGCGGAGTACGACGGAGCGCACCACTGGCAGGACCCTGCCGCCCACGCATCCGACATCGATCGGCTGGAATTCCTGGCCGCGTCGGGCTGGACGATCATCCGGGTGAGCCACGAACACCTGCGGTACCGGACGCCTGCGGTGATCGCCCGTGTCCGCGATGCCCTCAAATGCGCCGAGGCTACGGTTGTTCGCGCGAATTTGTGAGAATCACGCGAAAAACCGTAGCCTCGGCGACGGAAAAACCTACTTGACCAGCGTGAACTGGCCGACGTTGGTGATGCCGCGACGGAAGAAGTCGGCGCAGCCGGTGAGGTACTTCATGTAGCGGTCGTAGACCTCTTGGCCCTGCATGGCGATGGCCTCGTCCTTCTTGGCCTCGAGGTTGGCCGCCCACATGTCGAGCGTGCGGGCGTAGTGAGGCTGCAGCAGGTGGATGCGCTCGAGCTTGAAGCCCGAGTCCGCGGCGAGCTTCTCGATGTCCTCGACCGCGGGAAGCTGACCGCCAGGGAAGATCTCCTCGCCGATGAACTTCATGAACTTCAGGTCGCTGATCGTCAGCTTGATGCCGTTTTCGCGGAAGAACTTCTGGGTGTGCGCCAGGATCGTGTGCAGCAGCATGCGGCCGTCGTCGGGCAGGATGCTGTACGCACGCTCGAAGAACACCGGGTAGCGCTCGGCCTTGAAGGCCTCGAATGCGCCGATCGACACGATGCGGTCGACGGGCTCGTTGAACTCTTCCCAGCCCTGCAGGCGGACTTCTACGCTGCGGTTGGTCTCGATCTTCGCGAGGCGCTCACGCGCGTAGTCCGACTGCGCCTTGCTCAGGGTGATGCCGATCACGTTCACGTCGTACTTGGTGACGGCCCGCTCCAGCGCGCCGCCCCAGCCGCAGCCGACATCGAGCAGGGTCATGCCCGGCTTGAGGTCCAGCTTGCCGAGTGCGAGATCGAACTTGGCGTTCTGCGACTCGTCGAGCGTCATGTCCTCGCGCTCGTAGTAACCGCAGGTGTAGCCCATGGTGGGGCCGAGGAACAGCGCGAAGAATTCGTTCGAAATATCGTAGATCGACTGCGATTCCTCGTAGTACGGCGCCAGTTCGGACTCGACGTTTGACATGCGACAGATAACCCTTTGCGTTTTTCGTCTTCTGAAGACTTGTACGGGCCGACGCGCATTTTGCGCAGGCTCTCGATGGAGCCGGGATGGCCTTCCTTTGGGAAGAGTAGCCAAGCGAAGCTCTCAGTGCCAGCTTGGCCCGCCCCCGCGTAATCAGCAGCTGATCAGTAGGTATAGAAGCCCTTGCCCGTTTTCTTGCCGAGCTGGCCGGCCTCGACCATGCGCAGCAGCAGTGGCGGCGCGGCGTACAGGGGCTCCTTGAACTCGTCGAACATCTTGTCGGCGATCAGCTTCAGCGTGTCGAGCCCTACCAGATCGGACAGGCGCAGCGGCCCCATCGGGTGCGACAACCCGGCCACCACGGCCTTGTCGACGTCCTCGATGGTGGCGACGCCACCTTCGACCATGCGGATTGCCGAGAGCAGGTACGGCACGAGCAGGAAGTTCACCACGAAGCCGGACCGGTCGGAGCACCGCACGACCTGCTTGCCCAGCACCGATCCGGCGAACTGCTCGACCCGGTCGGCCGCCGCCTCGGAGGTGACGAGTGTGGACACCAACTCGACGAGTGGCAGGACGGGCACCGGGTTGAAGAAGTGCAGGCCCAGCACGCGCTCGGGGTTCTCGGTGGACGCCGCGATCTTCATGATCGGGATGCTCGACGTGTTCGACGCCAGCACGGCGTCGGGATCGGTGATCACGCGGTCGAGTTCGGCGAAGATCTCGCCCTTGATGTTCTCGTCCTCGATCACGGCCTCGATGACCAGCTGACGGTCGGCCATGTCGGCGAGGCTCGTGGTGAAGCGCAGCCGGCCCAGCGCCTCGTCCTTCTCACGCTCGGTGACCTTGCCCGCGCTCACGGCGCGCTCCAGCGACTTCGTGATGCGGTTGCGCCCGGCCGTCACGAAGGCGTCAGTGGTGTCGTAGACCAGGACGTCGACGCCCGCGCGGGCGGACACCTCGGCGATGCCGCTGCCCATCTGGCCGGCTCCGACGACACCTACTCGTTCGATTGCATTGCTCACTGCTTGTTTTCCTCCTCGCGTGCGGGCCGTTCAACTCTCGCATTCCGCAGACACGCGACAGGCCCCGCCCAAGAAACCTGAGCGGGGCCTGCGCTGTCAACACTTACCGGGTGGAGCCGTCACCGGTGGCTCAGTGGAACTGACCCTCTTCGGTCGAGCCCGCGAGCGCGGTGGTCGAGCTGTTGGGGTCGACCGTGGTGGCGATGCGGTCGAAGTAGCCGGCACCCACCTCGCGCTGGTGCTTGGTGGCGGTGTAGCCGCGCTCCTCGGCAGCGAACTCGCGCTCCTGCAGTTCGACGTACGCGCTCATCTGGTTGCGGGCGTAGCCGTAGGCCAGATCGAACATCGAGTAGTTGAGCGCGTGGAAGCCGGCCAGCGTGATGAACTGGAACTTGAAGCCCATGGCGCCCAGTTCCTTCTGGAACTTCGCGATGGTGGCGTCGTCGAGGTGCTTCTTCCAGTTGAACGACGGCGAGCAGTTGTAGGCCAGCATCTGGTCGGGGAACTCCGCCTTGACGCCCTCGGCGAACTTCTTGGCGAGCTCGAGATCCGGCGTGCCGGTCTCCATCCAGATCAGGTCGGAGTACGGCGCGTAGGCCTTGGCGCGCGCGATGCAGGGCTCCAGGCCGTTCTTCACGCGGAAGAAGCCTTCCTTGGTGCGCTCACCGGTGATGAACGGCTGGTCGCGCTCGTCGACGTCGGACGTGATCAGCGTGGCGGCCTCGGCGTCGGTGCGGGCGATGACGACGGTGGGCACGTCGGCCACGTCGGCCGCCAGGCGCGCCGAGGTCAGGGTGCGGATGTGCTGCTGGGTCGGGATCAGCACCTTGCCACCGAGGTGGCCGCACTTCTTCTCCGAGGCCAGCTGATCTTCCCAGTGCGAGCCCGCGACACCCGCGGCGATCATCGCCTTCTGCAGCTCGTAGACGTTGAGGGCACCACCGAAGCCGGCCTCGCCGTCGGCGACGATCGGAGCCAGCCAGTTCTCCACCGAGGTGTCGCCCTCGACCTTGGCGATCTCGTCGGCGCGCAGCAGCGCGTTGTTGATGCGGCGGACCACCTGCGGCACCGAGTTGGCCGGGTACAGGCTCTGGTCGGGGTAGGTGTGACCGGACAGGTTGGCGTCACCGGCGACCTGCCAGCCGGACAGGTAGATGGCCTTGAGGCCCGCGCGAACCTGCTGGACGGCCATGTTGCCGGTCAGCGCGCCGAGCGCGTTGACGAAGTCCATGTCGTGCAGCTGCTCCCACAGCACCTCGGCGCCGCGGCGGGCCAGGGTGTGCTCCTCGACGACGGTGCCCTGCAGGGCCACGACGTCCTCGGGGGTGTAGTCGCGCTTGATGCCCTTCCAGCGGGGGTTGTGATCCCAGTCGTGCTGGATCTGCTCGGGGGACTTCGGGGTGCCAACGGTCGACATTGGACGGCTCCTTCGGTTGTTAAGTCACTGCGGTTGTTAACACCGCAGCAGCTTCACTGGTGTGCTAACCCGACGATGGCACATGACATAACCGCAGGTCCACCCGTTTCCTTTGCCAATTTTGGCGAAACGTGTGCGTTAACTTGCGAAGATTGTGAAGAAATATGATGGCTGTACCGGTTCAGAAGCTACCGGCGAGTAGCCACTTTCCGCAGGTCAGTACGCCCGTACTGTTAAACGTGATTGATTCAGAGCGAGAAGAGGCACGCGACGGCTTTTGTCTCCTCGCCGACCGCATATGTGAGGGTTGTAACAGTCCGATCCGTGAGCTCCGGACCGAATTTGTCGGTGGAACCCGGCGGGTGGGTGTGGGAGATGATCTCCAGTTTGTCGCCGAGCGCGACGGGAGCGTCATGCTCGATGGTCACGCGCAACGGCTGCGCGAGCAGTTCGGGATGCGTGTACAGATAGTCCTCGACCACGGTCCAGTAGACGGCGTTGTTCATGTGGTCGAACAGGTCGATGTCGGTGACGCGCACCGGGTACTCGCGGATCTCCAGGGCGTCCTCGCGGCTGCCCGCCTTGAGATAGGGCTTCCAGCGCAGCCGGTCGATGTCGGTGGTGCGCCGCAACCCGGCCAGGAAGTCGTCGGCGATCCGCGACGGGCCCTGGGTCTCGCGGTTGATGTTGATCCAGAACGCCTCGGACTCCACCAGGCCGCCCTTGCGTCCGTCGATGCGCACGCGCATCTCGCACCACCGGTTCGAGGTGCCCGAGCACCAGCGGCGCAGCCGCAGCAGTTCGGGGAACTCGATGGGCTCGATCATGTCGATCATGGTGCGGCGCACGATCCAGGCCGGATGGGTGTCCTCGAACCCCAGCTGACGCAGATGATCCTGGCCGATGTCCTGGATGTGCCGGGTCGAGGCATCGAAGCGCAGCCGCCCGTTGCGGTCGATGTCGGCGACCCGCAACGGCCAACCGGTGTCGAACACATCGGGGTGCGGGTCCGGTACGGGCATCATCGTCTTGGCCAGACCCGTGCTCACCGGGGTGTTCTTACCGCTGTCTTTGCTGCCCTTCTCGGTGCCCGTCATGCTCTCGTCTTTCCCATCTGAGTCGCCTGCTCGCGGCCGCTGAGCAGGCGATCCCATACTGCCAGAGGGTCAACGGCACCGCTTTCATCAGCGCATATCGCTCAAACGCCCTGCGACCCGGCCGTTGACCGGGACAATTCGGTGCTGCGCTGCGGCGCATCGGTGCCGTAGATCACCTCGGCGTAGCCGGCGTAGGCGGCCTGCGCAATCGGGCGCGGGTTCGGGCCCACTTCCGGCGGCAGGTTCGCCATGGTGCGCTCGACGGTCTCGTCGTCACCCTCGTACGTCGTCATCCCGATCGTGAGCATCAGGTCTTTCGGGTCGATCGCCATCGCCATGGTGGCGATGACACGGTCCCACTCGGACCGCGCGATGTGACGCTCCATCTCCGGAACGATCCAGCGCTCCTCGTAGTCCATGTGGTCGACCACGACAGCCTCGAGCGTTTGCAGCGCCTCGACCAGGGCGCCGCGGCTCACGGCGTCGGCGTCGCGACGCCATGCCGAGACGGCACCGGCCACGGCGTCCAGCGCGGCGTCGACGTCGCGGTGCTGACGTTCCACGTCGTGGACACGCTGAGCCTGCGGTGCAGCGCGTTCCAGCAGCAACGGCCAGACGTGGTCGTCCTCGCCGGCGTGGTGGTGGTGCAGCAGCGTCGCGATGAATCTCAGATGGTCGGCGATGACGCCTGCGCGCGCGACCTCCCCCGCCGCCACGGCACGGACCACGTCGACCGCAAGCCCGAACTCCCGCCGGAACATGCGGGTGTGCCATCTCCATCTCACGCGTCAGCTCGCCCGCCGAAGCGTCCGAATCAGCCATGTCCCGTGACCCCCTCACAGTTTGCAAATGTTGTTAAAGCCCGCTTTGCAACAGGCCCTAGGATGTAGAACGTGCCGAAGACGTTCGTCGGTTCGCGGGTGCGACAACTGCGGAGCGAACGCGGATTCAGCCAGGCCGCGCTCGCGCAGATGCTCGACATCTCGCCGAGCTACCTCAACCAGATCGAGCACGACGTGCGCCCGTTGACGGTCGCGGTGCTGCTTCGCATCACCGAGGTGTTCGGCGTCGACGCGACGTTCTTCTCCCCGCAGGACGACACGCGCCTGGTGGCCGAACTGCGCGAGGTCACCCTCGATCGCGACCTGGGTGCCTCCGACGTCGACCTCACCGAGGTCGCCGACATGGTGGCCTCGCACCCCAAGTTGGCACGCGCGATGGTGAACCTGCACCGGCGTTACCGGCTGGCCACGACGCAACTGGCCGCCGCCACCGAGGACCGGTATTCCGACGGCAGTGGCAGCGGCGCGATCACGATGCCGCACGAGGAAGTGCGCGACTACTTCTACGAGCGCCAGAACTATCTGCACGAACTCGACACCGCCGCAGAGGATCTCACCGCACGCATGCGCATGCACAGCGGCGACCTGGCCGCCGAGCTGACCAACCGGCTGACCAGCGTGCACGGCGTGCGGGTGGTGCGCCGCATCGACATGGGCGAGACCGTATTGCACCGCTACGACCCGGCCACCAAAACGCTGGAGATGAGCAACCACATCTCACGCGGTCAGCAGGTGTTCAAGATGGCCGCCGAACTGGCATACCTGGAATTCGGCGATCTCATCGACAAGCTCGTCGACGAGGGCCGGTTCACCAGCGACGAGTCGCGCACCCTGGCCCGGCTGGGCCTGGCCAACTACTTCGCCGCGGCGACGGTGTTGCCCTACCGGCAGTTTCACGATGTCGCCGAAAACTTCCGCTACGACATCGAGCGGCTGTCGGCGTTCTACCAGGTCAGCTACGAGACCATCGGGCACCGGCTCTCGACGCTGCAGCGCCCGTCGATGCGCGGCGTGCCGTTCTCGTTCGTCCGCGTCGACCGCGCGGGAAACATGTCGAAACGCCAGTCCGCCACCGGTTTCCACTTCTCGTCGTCAGGCGGCACGTGCCCGCTGTGGAACGTCTACGAGACGTTCGCCTACCCCGGCAAGATCCTGGTCCAGATCGCGCAGATGCCCGACGGCAGGCACTACATGTGGGTCGCGCGCACCGTCGAGCGTCGCGCGCACCGGTACGGTCAGCCCGGCAAGACCTTCGCGATCGGTCTGGGATGCGAACTGCGCCATGCGCATCGGCTCGTCTACTCCGAAGGCCTCGACCTGTCGGGCAACGTCAGCACCCCGATCGGTGCGGGATGCCGCGTGTGCGAACGCGACAACTGCCCGCAGCGCGCGTTCCCCGCGCTGGGCAAGGCACTCGACCTCGACGAGCACCGGTCCACGGTGTCGCCGTATCTGGTCAGGCCGAGCGAGGTGAAACCGCTCGGCTGACCGAAGCGGTTCTTTAGACTCGCGGAGGTGACCCGCGACCATCAGACCGAGCCCGCCCGTATCCCCGCCACCCGCAGCCTGCGCGCTCTCGGGCCGATCGGCTGGATCGCGGCCCGGGCGGGGGCACGCGCGATCCGGGCACCGCGCTTTCACCTGTTCGACGTCATCGGCCAGCACAAGCTGGCGTTCCTGGCGTTTCTGCCGTACTCCGGTGTGCTGCTGAACTGGGGCAAACTGCCCAAGCGCGACACCGAACTGGTCATCCTGCGCGTGGCGCACCTGCGTGGCAGCACCTACGAACTGCAGCAGCACCGCCGGCTGGCCCGCAGCCGCGGCCTCGACGCCGAAACACAGGCCAAAATCTTCGAGGGGCCCGACGCCGAGGGCCTGACCGATCGTCAGCGGACGCTCATCACCGCGACCGACGAGTTCGTGGTCACGCGCTCGATGTCACCGGAGACCTGGGCGGCGCTGTCCACGCACCTCAACCGGGCGCAGCTGATCGAATTCTGTTTGCTCGCAGGGCATTACGACGGCCTTGCCGCCACCATGGCGACCCTGCGCATCCCACTCGACTTCCCCGACTGAGCAAACCTACAGGTACGTCACGCCCAGCAGCGTCAGCGAGAACAACACGGGCGACACCGGCAGGCACCACAGAAACGCCGCCCACACGCGCGAACGCTGCTGGTACTTTCGCCAGCCCACCCAGGCCGCCGCGGCACCACCCACGAATGACAGCGCGGCAACCACCAGAACCCAGCGGGTGACCCGCGAGCTGTCGGTGGCCAACGTGATGGCGGCCAGCCACAAAATGTGGCCGGCCACCAAACCGGCTATGCCGGAGACGATCTCGTTTCTCAAAAGTTGATCATGTGGCCGGCCAGACCGTGGAAGCACTCCTGCAACGCCTCCGACAGCGTCGGGTGGGTGTGCACGTTGCGGGCGAGCTCGTTGACGGTCAGGTCCCACTTCTGGGCCAGGGTCAGCTCAGGCAGCAACTCCGAGACGTCGGGGCCGATGAGGTGCCCGCCGAGCAGTTCGCCGTACTTGGCGTCGGCGATGAGCTTCACGAACCCGGTCGGGTCGGCCAGGCCGTGCGCCTTGCCGTTCGCGGTGAACGGGAACTTGGCGACCTTCACGTCGTAACCCTCGTCGCGGGCCTGCTCCTCGGTGAGCCCGAAGCTCGCGACCTGCGGCTGGCAAAACGTCGCGCGCGGCATCATGCGGTAGTCGCCGAGCGGCAGAGTCTCTGCGCCGGCGATGGTTTCGGCCGCGACCACCGCCATCGCCTCGGCGACGTGGGCGAGCTGAAGCTTGCCGGTGACGTCACCGATGGCGTAGATGTGCGGCACGTTGGTGCGCATGTAGTCGTCGATGCCGATGGCCTTGCGGTCGGTGAGCTCGACACCGGCCGCCTCCAGGCCGTAACCCTCGACGTTGGGTGCGAAGCCGATGGCCTGCAGCACCTTGTCGGCCTTGAGTTCCTCGGTCTTGCCGTCCTTGCTGACGGTCACCTTGACGGAACCGTCAGCCCCTTCATCGGAGATGCCCTCCACCTTGGTGCCGGTGAGGATCTTCACGCCCAGCTTCTTGTACTGCTTCTCGATCTCCTTGGAGACCTCGGCGTCCTCGTTGGGCAGGGCGCGCGGCAGGAACTCGACGATGGTGACGTCGACGCCGTAGTTCTTCAGCACGTACGCGAACTCCATGCCGATCGCGCCGGCGCCGGCGATGATGATCGAGCCGGGCAGCTCACGCGAGAGGATCTGTGTCTCGTAGGTGACCACGTTCTCCGACAACGACGTGCCGGGCACCAGGCGCGTGCTGCTGCCGGTCGCGATGATCGCGTTGGAGAACTCGACTTTCTCGGTCCCGCCGTCGTTGAGCGCGACCTCCAGGCTGTTGGGGCCGGTGAACTTCCCGTAACCGTGGATCTCGGTGATCTTGTTCTTCTTCATCAGGAAGTGCACGCCCGCGACACGGCCGTCGGCGACCTTGCGGCTGCGGTCGAACGCCGCGCCGTAGTCGAACGTCGCCTCACCACTGATGCCGAAGGTCTTGGCTTCCTTGTTGAACATGTGGGCGATCTCGGCGTTCCGCAGCAGCGCCTTGGACGGGATACAGCCAACGTTGAGACACACGCCGCCCCAGTACTTGGGTTCGACAATTGCGGTATTCAGCCCCAGCTGGGCGGCGCGAATGGCCGCGACGTATCCACCGGGACCGGCTCCGAGAACAACAACGTCAAAGTGGGTCACGCTCCCACCCTAGTGGGCGGCGCAACGGTCACACGCGGCGATCGCAGCGGAATGCGCCACACCTGCCGCTTCGGCCGATATCGAGGCGGATTCGGCCGGGCGTCGTTGATATGGGTGTCCCCGCCGCACCTGGTGGGCATTTCCATGAGTAGAGAGGCACCGGTGTGAGCGAGACGCTGACTCCCAACTTTGCCGATGTGCAGGCCCATTACGACCTTTCCGACGACTTCTTCCGGTTGTTCCTGGACGCGACGCAGACCTACAGCTGTGCGTACTTCGCCCACGACGGGATGACGCTGGAAGAGGCGCAGATCGCGAAGATCGACCTGGCCCTGGGCAAGCTGGGGCTGGAGCCCGGGATGACGCTGCTCGACGTGGGCTGCGGCTGGGGTGCGACCATGCGGCGCGCGGTCGAGTCCCACGACGTCAACGTGGTGGGACTGACACTGTCGAGGAACCAGGCCGCTTACGTCGAGCGCATGCTCGACGACGTGGGCGGCAGGCGTTCCCGGCGCGTGCTGCTGCAGGGGTGGGAGCAGTTCGACGAGCCCGTCGACCGCATCGTGTCGATCGGCGCGTTCGAGCACTTCCGGCA
>Ga0182748_1004766_pt1 | contig 10580 bp, 10 predicted proteins | sample eDN3rd37CKraftOP_FD_128877 | JGI IMG/M metagenome (GOLD analysis project Ga0182748, IMG submission 128877) | Enriched Organic Plus compost microbial communities from Emeryville, California, USA - eDNA 3rd pass 37_C Kraft OP (version 2) (version 2) ...
CCGTTGGCCCGCAATAGCCACCTGCCGCGCCCACCCTTCCGCGAGATTTTTGCAACGTGGAAGACATCGATCGCAGAGCTTCATTCTGCATCGAAGAATGGATCAGTTGACGACTGGCTCGACCCTCATCGCGACCACACCTATGACCGTTCGGAGCAGCTCGCGATTCCGCCACACAGAACATGACGCCTGCAAGCACGACGCACTAAATGAAGGACCTTGGCCGGCCGTCTGATCACGGAGGTGGTACGCTGCGTATATTACGGAGTGAGCTTCCAAGAAAACGTGATCTTGCTTTCTTGATAAGACAGCTGGCAACCGAGAGATAATCACGCTCTGCTGGAGCGCTTCCATCGGGGGGACCGCGACTTGATCACAGTCCCACCAGAAGATCCGCGTATCTATTGAATCTCTAAGCCGCGGTAATTTGCGCATCCTCGACAATACTGGCGCGCACATCGTTCTCAATCAGATTCCAGACCCGATCGACATAGGCGCCAAATCCCGCCGTGCGTTTTACAGCTAGATCGCGCGGGCGCGGCAGGTCGATCGTGATATTCTCCTTGACCCAGCCGGGGCGGCGACCAAGGACGACAATACGGTCAGCCAGGAATACGGCCTCATCGATCTGGTGCGTGATGAACAGCACCGTCTTGCGCCCCTGCTGCCAAATCCGCAGCAGCTCGAGCTGCATCATCTCCCGCGTCTGGGCGTCGAGCGCCGAGAACGGCTCGTCCATGATCAGGACTTCGGGGTTCAGCGCGAGCGCGCGGGCAAGATTGACGCGCTGGCGCATGCCGCCCGAAATCTGATTTGGTTAAAATTGCTCGAAGCCCGACGACGCCACGATTACATCGGAGGCGATCGAAGGCTTGAACAGGTTTGCCGTGATCAATGGCTTGATCGAACGGCCATTGCCTTACGAGCAGATCGCCGCCGTCCAGTTCCGCGAACTGTGGCGAGGATGATTGTCGAAGAAGCAGCAAGGACATCAGGAAACCGATTACCGACCGCAACGGACGACGCAGGAAAGAGTCGACTGTTCAGCGATACTGGTAGGCGAACAATACCGGCGGACAGAACGCAACCAATCTCGCCGGCACCGGCAATAACTCAGAAAGCCCTGACCACTCTCCGCAATGCTGAAATCATTTCGGCGAGTGAGCGACGACGCCGAGATTTTCTCACCGCGGAACGAGCGTCGATTTCTTCAGGATAAGCTTTGAAATCTTTTCACCCGCTGCAATGACGCGCGGGATGTAGCTCTTGAGCTTGGCGCGCTCCGCCGCGCGAGGGACGCTGACCAAGCTGATTCCGGCCACCAGTTGCCCGCCCCGAAGGATCGGCGCAGCGATGCCGACGCGGCCGGCGGCGACTTCGGAGTCGGTCAGCACATAGCCGGCGCGGCGCATTTCGCGAAACTGCGACTTGAACTGTTTCCAGCCCTCCACCTTAAGAACCCTCTGAATTGTCTTCTCGTTCTCCAAGTAGACGCTCTTCAGAGTCCGGTCTGGCAGGTTCGCCAAGATGATCTTGGAGGTCGCTCCGACGAACAGCGGCATGGTGACGCCGCGCTCGTAGCTGGTCGGAGGATGCGGCTCTCGGCCCCTCACCTCATGGACGCACATCACGCAGTCTTTGAATCGACGGCACAGGATCACTGTGGCGCGCTGGCTGGTCTCATCGAGCAGGTCCATCATCACCGGCTCGGCCACGTGAATGAGCTCGTCCTTCTGCCGCAGCAGCCGGTCGTATCTGATGAAGGCGGGCCCCAGTGCGTACCCCGCGCCGGTGACCGGATCGAGAAAGCCGGCCTGCACCAGCTCGCGGACGTGCCGATAGGCCGTGCTAGTCGGCATCTTAAGCGCGGCGCCGATCGCATCCACGGTCCAGATCGACCGCTCGTCTTCGAACAGCTGAAGGATCGCGAGCAGACGATGGGAGCGGGCCATTGGTTTCCACTTTGCCGGGCCGATACGGATCGCATCAAGAGGGTCGGTGAGACAAATTAGCGCCTATACATAATTCAGGAAATTATCGTTTATTGATAAATCTGTTGATTGTGACCAACCGCCCTGCGATAGTCGAAGGGCCGAAAGCTGCGTCTCCTCACCCGCGGGCGTCACCAGGCGCCCCATCAGATGGAAGGCCGCAAATGTCGAAATTCATTTTCAGTCTGGCTGTTATTGTGGCTGCCGCGATGTTCGGCGGGCATGATGCGAATGCCCAGCAGAAAACCGAGGTCAGGATGGCCACGCTGGCGCCGAGCGCGCTGCTGTGGCTGCATGCGATCGCCAAAGATCAGGGATTCTACGCCGAGCGCAACTTGGAGGTGAAGGACCTAGTCGCTGGCAGCAGCCCCGCATTGCTGCAGGCCGTCGCATCGGGCAGCGCCGAGGCGGGCATCTCGCTCGGAGACGTCGTCATCCGCGCGATTGACAAGGGCGCTCCTGTGGTCATCACCGGCGCGATTCTGGAGCGGACCTCGATGCGGCTAATCGGCGGCAAAGGCGTCAACACAATGAAGGATCTCGAAGGCGCTCCGGTGACGGCGGGCGCGGTCGAGGGCGGGACGGCCAATTTGCTTCGCTTTCAGTTGCAGAGGGCAGGCGTCAATCCGCAATCACTGAAGATGCTGGCACTGACGAATTCGCGCGACCGCGTCGTGGCGCTCGGCAACGGACAGGTGAAGGGCGCGCTCCTTGTCGCGCCGTTCGACACGCTGGCGATTCGCGACAACATGAAAGTTCTCGATGTCTATCGTGAACCCTATGTCCAGACTCCGCTGATCATCAACAAGGACTGGGCCGAAAAGAATCGAGCCGCTGCCATCGGCGTCACGCAAGCCATGAAGAAAGCCGCGGCCTGGATTCACACGCCTGCGAACAAGCAGAAGGCAATCGAGATCCTCGCCAAGTTCGCCAACGTGCCGGCCGATGTCTGTGCCGATTCCTACAAATTCCTCGTGGAAGACCAGAAGGCCATCAGCAGCACGCTGCAGGTGCCAGCCGCCGGCCTCGAAAACATCGTGAAGATCGACATGGCGCTGGCTGGGTCGTCCGACTCGGCAAAGCCGTTCGACCTCAGCCGCTACTACGATCCGAGCTATCTGACCGCTCGGTAATCCCTCGCCGGACTTCCGCCGTTCGCAAGCATGCCTGAACGGCGGGAGCCAGGCATTAATGTGAGTACCGGTAGCTTGCCCATGCAACCCGACGATCGCATTCCCGTGATGCTGCTGACTGGCTTTTTGGGGAGCGGGAAGACCACGTTGCTGAATGCTTGGTTGCGCAGTCCCGAGCTCGCAAACGCTGCGGTGATCGTCAACGAATTCGGCGAAGTCGGGATCGATCATGCCCTGATCGCCTCGAGCAGCGACAATACCATCGAATTGAGCACGGGCTGCCTGTGCTGCACGGTGCGCGGCGATCTCGTAAACACGTTGCGTGAGCTTCACGTCAAGCGTGAAAAGGGGGAGATCCGCGCTTTCGATCGGCTGGTGATCGAAACGACGGGGCTCGCCGATCCGGCGCCTGTCATCCAGGCTCTCATGACGTTCCCGGTTGCGCGCCGGTTCCGGCTGAGGCAGGTCGTTACCACCGTCGATGCGGTGAACGGCGATGACACGCTGGAGCAACACCCGGAATCCGTCAAGCAAGCGGCCGTCGCCGACGAGATCATCCTGACCAAGACCGATCTTCCGCAGGCGTCGGTCGAAGAACTGTTGCAGCGCCTCAAACTGCTCAATCCCGGCGCGGCCATCCATCATTCGAGCCCCGACCGGATGCCATCGCCGGACACGCTGATGGCGGTCGACATCTACGACCCGACGAAGAAAAGCGCCGACGTGATCCAATGGCTCAACGCCGAAGCCTATGCGCGGGGGACCGGCCATGGGCATGCCGATGCTCATGGCCATGAGCACGGCGATGGTAGCGACCAGGCTCGCGATCATCATCGCCATGACATCACGCGGCACAATGCCGAGATCGGTTCATTCTGCCTCGAATATGAAACCCCGCTGCACTGGGAGCATGTCTCGACCTGGCTTGATGCGCTGGTCATGGCGCATGGCGAGCAGCTCCTCCGGGTCAAAGGCATCATCAACGTCGTCGGCCGGAATCGGCCTATCGTGGTGCAGGCCGTCCAGCACCTCTTCCATCCGCCTTTTGAATTGAGCGCTTGGCCCTCGGACGACCGCAAGTCGCGCATCGTCTTCATCACCCGCAACCTGGCGCGTGATTACGTGTGCGAGGTGCTCGATACGATCCGGCAGCGACGCGTTGCCGACCCACCGTCGCAACGAACCGCCTGATCCAGCCATTCGCCGCGCTTCCCATCCAGGAGAGAACAGTAATGGATACGCTCATCCGCAACGGCCTGATCATCACGTCGAAGGGCCGCTTCAAGGGATCGATCGGAGTTCGCGACGGCTTGATTGCAGGCATCTACGAGCCGGGGCAAGAACCGCAGGCAAAGGAAACAATCGATGCCGGCGGGCTCGCGGTCTTGCCGGGCGCCATTGATATGCATTCGCACCACCGCGAAGGCAGTGAGCCGGGATTCGAATACAAGGACACGATCTTCACCTCGACGCAGCAATGCGCGGCCGGCGGTGTGACCACTACGGTCGGCATGCCGAACGTCACGCCGCCGCCGAACACACTGAAGCTGCTCAAGAAGCAGTTCGCGATTTACGAGCGCGATGCCGTGGTGGACTGGAATTTCAATCCGGCTCCGACCATCATCGAGGAGATTCCGCCGCTTTCGGAGCAAGGGATCGCGGCCTTCAAAATCTTCATGGTCGTGGATACCGGCCGCAGCTACCCGCACATGCCCGGTATCGGCGTCCATGACCACGGCAAGATCCTGGAGATCATGCAGCACTGCGCGCGGATGAACGTGCCGCTCATGGTGCATCCGCACGACCAGGCGCTGATGGACGTGATCGAGAAGGAATACTGGGATCGCCAGCAGCGCGATGCCCTCGCTTATGCCAAGGCCTATGCCTCGCATGACGGCGTCATCTGGGAAACCGCGATCGCCACCCTGCTCCGGCTGCAGCAGGCATCTGGCTGCCATCTCCATATCCTGCATACCCAGACCACCGGCAGCGTCGACATGATCCGCGAGGCCAAGGCCGCCGGTCGGCGCGTAACCTGCGAGATCAATCCGTGGGCGCTGTTTCTCGGATGCGATTGGTCGGCGATCGAGCGACTTGGCTCTTACGCGCTTTCCTACTGGGTGCCGGAAAAGAACGTGCCGAGCCTGTGGCAAGGCCTCAACGATGGCACCATCGATATCGTCGCCACCGACCATGCGCCGCATACCCGCGAAGAGAAGGAAATCGGCTGGAAAGACGGCTGGAAGGCTCACACCGGAACGCCTTCCACCCAGTTCTATCTGTCTATGTTCCTCACCGCTGCGCTCGAGAACAAAATCTCGCTCGAACGGGTCGTCGAGGTGACGTCCGCCGCTCCCGCCCGTATTTTCGGCATCGAGAAAAAAGGCGATATCGTGCCAGGTTACCACGCGGACCTGGTGCTCGTGGATCTCAATCGCGATTACGAAATCCGGGACGAGGACGTACTAAGTCTGACCGGCTGGAGCCCCTACGCCGGCCGCAAGGTGAAAGGAAAGCCGGTTCGCACCATCGTCCGAGGCAAAACGGTCTATTTGAATGGCAAAGTCGTCGGCGAAAAAGGTTGGGGCAAGCAGGCGCGCGCATATTATCCTCAGCCAGCAGCCGTTCAGTGAGGCAGCAGGTGCGGGCAATTTTTGACTTCCTCGAGCAGGACACGCGCGCGGCTTCCTTTGCGCGGATCATGAGCTCGACCTTGTCCGTGTTGATTCTCTGGCAGCTGCTATCGCTGATGGTCACCAACCGGCTGCTGCTGGTACCGCCCGCCGACGTTGCCGCCTCTCTGCTCGAAGAAGCCAGAAGCGGCGCCATGTGGGTAAATGCGGCCGCCACCGTTACAGCGGTCGTAACCTCGTTCATCGTCTCGATTGTCCTCGGCGTCGCAATCGGTCTGGCGCTGGCTTCGAACCGCCTGCTATCCCTGACGGGCGGGCCGGTTCTCAGCGCACTCAATTCGGTGCCTATCATCGCACTCGCGCCGTTGTTTATCTCGTGGCTCGGCCTCGGCTTCGCATCGAAATTCGTGCTGGTGCTGATGGTCGCGGTGTTTCCGATCGTGGTGACGACGGAGGCGGGCTTGCGTGCCGCCGACCGGCAGCTCATCGAAGCTGCGGTTTCTTTCAATGCCAGCAAGTGGCAGATCTTCACCACCGTGACTCTTCCCTTCTCCCTGCCGTTCGTCGTCGGCGGCATCCGGGTGGCTTGGGCCCGTGCGCTGGTCGGCATCGTGGTGGCGGAGTTCTTCGGGTCGTTCGCCGGCTTCGGATTTGCCATCCTGTCGGCAAGCCAGACCTTCGATACTGCGCGCGTGCTTGGCTATGTCATCGTGCTGGGTGCGATGGGACTGCTCGGCAGCATCGCCTTCGAGACGCTGGAGCGTCGGCTTGCGCCATGGAGGCAGGAGTGAGCGCAGCTCCTATCCTTCGGATCGAGAATGTCGGGAAAATCTTCACGCGAGCGCACAAGCCGTCGGTCGAGGCACTTAGGAACATCAATCTGTCCGTGCATCAGGGCGAATTCGTCTCCATCGTTGGCGCGAGCGGCAGCGGCAAGTCCACGCTGCTGCGCATCATCGATGGGCTGCTGGCACCGTCCGACGGCAAGGTCTATGTCGATGACACCCTGGTGACCGGACCCGGTCGAGACCGCGCCGTGGTATTCCAGCAGGATTCCCTATTGCCATGGAAAACGGTGGTCGAGAATGTCGCTTACGGCCTCTCACTTGCCGGAATCCGCTGGTCTGAAGCGGCCAAGACCGCGCAGCGCTTTATCGATCTGGCCGGCCTGACCGGATTCGAACAGCATTACCCGCACCAGCTGTCGGGCGGCATGCGGCAGCGGGTGAACGTGGCGCGGGCGCTCGCTGTCGATCCGAAGATTCTGCTGCTCGACGAGCCGTTCGCGGCGCTCGACGCTCAGACCCGCGAGATTATGCAGAGCGAGCTGCTCAGTATCTGGCAGCAGAGCCGCAAGACCGTGCTTCTCATCACGCATCAGATCGACGAAGCGGTATTCCTTTCCGACCGCGTGATCGTGTTCAGCGCGCGGCCGGGCAGCGTTCGCCGCGAGGTGCGGGTTAATCTCCCGCGGCCGCGAGAACTCGAGGTCAAGCGTCGGCCCGAATTCGTCGCGCTGGTCGATGACATCTGGAAGCTGATCGAGGCTGAAGTCCGGGCCGGACTCAAGCAGCAGTAGTCGCGGGAACAGCAAGGAGCTCAACCATCATGAGTGGCGACAGCTATCCTAAATTTAAGGCGGCGGCGGTACAGGCGGAGCCTATTGCGCTCGATCGCGATGCTTGCGTCGACAAGGCTTGCAGCCTCATCGAAGAAGCTGGACGCAACGGCGCCAAGATCATCGCCTTCCCGGAAGGCTTCATTCCCGGCCATCCAAACTGGCTTTATTTCTATCCGCCGGGCGAGGCGATGAAGACGTTCTACCGGGAATTCTTCAAAAACAGCGTCGAAGTGCCGAGCCCGGCCACGGAAAAGCTGGGCCGGTCCGCGCGCGAGGCCGGCGCCTATGTTGCCATCGGCATCAACGAGCGCACGCCGGGCAGCATGGGCAGTCTGTACAACAGCATCCTGTTCCTCGATCCCGACGGCCAGATTCTCGGCGTTCACCGCAAGCTGGTGCCGACGACCACAGAACGGCTGGTGCTCAGCAGCAGCGACGGCAGCACGATCAGGACCTATCGCACGCCCTATGGCGAACTCGGCGGCCTGCTGTGCGGCGAGAACACCAACAGCCTCGCGCGTTTCGCCCTTTTGGCGCAGGGCGAGAAGATTCACACCGCACACTGGCCGTCGTTCCCCACCGACTACAACAAGAACGGCGCGGCCGGTGTCGACGTGCGCATCCGCTTTCACGCTTATGAAGGCAAAGTTTTCGTCATTAGCGCCGCAGCCGTGTTCGGCGAGGAGAGCATCAAGCGGCTCTGCCATAGCGAGGCGGCGCGCCGGATGGTCATTCGCGGCAATTCCGTCTCCGGCATCGTCAATCCCTACGGTCAGTATATCGGCGGGCCGCTGACGGGGGATGAAGGCATCGTCTATGCGGATATCGACATCGAGACCATGATCGACGCCAAGACGTTGCACGATGTGACCGGCCATTACGGCCGCTTCGATGTGTTGTCCCTGCGCTATAATCGCAGCAACCCGAAGCCGATCGTGTTCGAGGATGCGACCGCGATGCCCGCTTCCAGCGAGGATGTCGCTGCGTTGATCCGCTCCTCGATTGCAGCGCTGGAAGCCGAGCCATCCGCCAGCGCGCAGGAGCAGACCGCTCGCCTGCGCCAGGCGCTGGAGAAGATGTCCTGAGGAAACGGCCCGCCCCACCGCAGCCACAGAGACCCGATGCTCGCGATTAGCGTCGCCTTCTGGGACTATGATCGCACGATGCCGCTCGTCGACGGACGCGTGGCGATCGGAGGCTGCGCGCCGGAATTCTTGATCCTGCCGCCGCAGGAGACATTTGTCCGGGCGCTGCGCGATGCGGAATTCGATGTCTGCGAGCTGTCGTTGAGCCGGTATGCGCAGTCCGTCGCGCGCGGCAACGGCGAGTATACGGCGATCCCGGTCTATCCATCCCGCTCATTCCGCCACGCCTGCTTTTACATCCGGAGCGACCGCGGCATCGAGCGGCCTGCCGATCTGAGGGGGCGCCGCATAGGCCTGCATAATTTCGACGACACCGCCGCCGTGTTCGTCCGCGGCCTGCTACGCGACGAGCATGGCCTCGCTCTCGACGACATCACCTGGGTGACCGGGCGGCTGACGCCCGGCGGCGCTGCGCCGATCGTGCCGCGAAGCTTGAGCGCGGCCATCAGGCTGGAACCCGCTTCGGAAACAACCACGCTCGACGCCCTGTTGCTGGAGGGCGCGATCGATGGGCTCATTTCCCTTGTTCCGCCTGCGAGCGTCCGTGCAAGCGATCCGCCTGTCCGGCGCCTGCATGCAGACTATCGCACTGCCGAGGAAGACTATTTCAAGCGAACCGGGATCTTTCCGATCATGCATGTGGTCGCGGTCCGGCGCTCGCTCGCGGCCGCCCATCCCTGGCTCGCCGGCAGCCTGTACGATGCGTTCTCACAAGCGAAGGCGTTGGCCACCGCCAATCTGGGAGTGCTGCAGGCGTGTAAGGTGACCCTGCCCTGGGCGGCGTCGGACCTAGAGCGGACCCGCGAGATCATGGGTGCCGATTACTGGCCTTATGGCGTGCACGCCAACCGGCCGACCCTTGCAGCCGCCCTGCGCTATCTCCGTGAGGAAGGCATTCTGACGCGGCCTTTAGCTGTTGAAGATCTGTTCCTGCTATCGCTTCTCGATAGCTGACAGAGCGCGTTGCAATACTGCGCGAAGCAGCAACCGCTCGCCGCCGGACCGGCGCGCGCGCGGCCGGGCAGCAGCGGTGCTTGTCAGGAAAGGTGGCATGACGAGCGACACGCCGACAAACCGGGAACGCGCGATGATCCACGCGGCCGGATCATTGCTGCGACGTGGATCACCGAGCGCTTCTAGGTGATTGATTTATTTGACGGCAGAAAAGCTGATGGTGCCCCAGGGGCGGAATCGAATATCGAACGCAAGCATTTGATAAATAAAGCGTCTCTCAATGAGATTTCGTCTTGAGCCAACACGTCAGCCAACACGTTTTCCGCCTTAAAAAATCGCGGGTTCGATTCCCGTCGCGAAGCTGGCGCGCGGTCCAACGGCCCAAATCGACACGCCAAAAGCGAGAGGCGCACCCGCTTTCGGCCGAAGAGTTGTGAAGCGAATCACGATCTCCGTCGGAAAAGATGATTCGCGCGGCGCCGGAAGATCGACAACGGCAATCTCTGCATTCGACGACATTCGACGGCAAATCCCGGATCAAGACGTAGAAAAAACCGCATTCGCGATGGCGACAAATCGGGGAATTTGTTTAGATTAATCCGCCATCGCCCGCAGGGACGCGGGCCTGACCGCCGGAGTCAAACCGGTCAACGATGGCGAGACAATCATGGAACAACTTGCCCTGACGGTCGCCGAGGCTTGCGCCGCTGCCCGGATCGGCCGAACCACGCTGTACGAGGCGATCAAGCGCGGCGATCTCGTTGCCGCAAAATACGGTCGCAAGACCCTCATTCGCGTCGACGATCTGCGCAGCTGGCTCGCAAGCCTCCCGCCGATTGAATCCGACACCGCCAACACCTCAGCCCGACAATCTTCGGCGCGATGAGGTCGGCAATGAGCGCTGAAGGCCTTGCCCGGGCACTCGGCGGGCGCAAGGCCGGCGCCGCCTGGATGGCGCGTTGTCCGGTGCATGACGATCGCGAGCCGAGCCTGTCGATTGCCGACGCCCGCGGCGGCAAGGTGCTCGTGCGCTGCCATGCCGGATGCGATCAGCGGGACGTGATTGCCGCGCTTCGGGCGCGCGGTATCTGGGGCGCGGACGA
>Ga0182748_1004767_pt1 | contig 10579 bp, 9 predicted proteins | sample eDN3rd37CKraftOP_FD_128877 | JGI IMG/M metagenome (GOLD analysis project Ga0182748, IMG submission 128877) | Enriched Organic Plus compost microbial communities from Emeryville, California, USA - eDNA 3rd pass 37_C Kraft OP (version 2) (version 2) ...
CGGCGCGCTGCTCGCGGGCGGCGCGCTGGAACTGCTGCACTGCTATTCGCTGGTGCATGACGATCTGCCGGCGATGGACGATGACGACCTGCGGCGCGGCCGCCCGACCGTGCACAAGGCTTTCGACGAGGCCACCGCCATCCTCGCCGGCGATGCGCTTCTGACGCTCGCCTTCGACATCCTGGCGCGCGAGGAGGTCCATGCCGAGGCGGGCGTGCGCGCCGCGCTGGTTCTGGAGCTCGCGCGCGCGGCCGGGCTCGGCGGCATGGCGGGCGGGCAGATGCTCGATCTCGCCGCCGAAGGCCGCTTCGCACCGAAGCGGGCCTTGAGCGAAGCCGAGGTCGTGACCCTGCAGGCGATGAAGACCGGCGCGCTGATCCGCTTCGCCTGCCGCGCCGGCGCCATCCTCGGGCAGGCCGACGCGGCCGCGCGCCGGAACATCGACCGTTACGGCGCGGCCGTCGGCCAGGCGTTCCAGATTGCCGACGACCTGCTGGATGTCGAGGGCGACACCGCCACGCTCGGCAAGGCGGCGGGCAAGGACGCCGCCGCCGGCAAGGCCACGCTGGTCGCCGTGCTCGGCAGCGCGGGCGCGCATGCGAAGCTCGATGCCTTGGTGGCGGAGGCCGAGGCCGCGCTCGTGCCGTTCGGCCGCAAGGCGGATACGCTGCGCGCGGCCGCCCGCTTCGTCGCGCAACGGCGGACTTGAGCGGGCGCGGGGAGCGCAAGACATGGCCCATGGCAACGGTTCGTCGCCCCGGCGGCTGCCCCGCTTCGTTCGCATCCTGCGCGCGCGCCCGCGCCTGTTCCTCTCGGCGCTGATCGGCCTGATCGTGATCGCGCTGTCGCCGCACGAATGGCGGACGGCGATGCGGCTGCTGGTGGGATGGGACGTCGGCATCGCGCTCTATCTGAGCGCGGCCTTCCGCTTCATCCTGAAGGCCGACTACGCCCGCATCCGCCGCTGGGCCGCGCTCGAGGACGAAGGGCGTTTTGGAATCCTGGTGCTCACGGTCGTCGCCGCGCTGGCGAGCCTCGGCGCCATCATTGCCCTGCTCGGAAGCTCGCACGGCAATTCACGCGATGCGGCGCAGCTCGGGCTTGCCACCCTCACCATCCTGCTGTCGTGGGCCTTCATCCACACCATCTTCGCCTTCCACTACGCGCACGAGTATTACGGCGAGCGGGGCGCGCGCTCGAGCGGGCTTGCTTTTCCCAATGACGAGGCGCCCGACTACTGGGATTTCGTCTATTTCTCCTTCGTCATCGGCATGACCTCGCAGGTTTCCGACGTGGCGGTGGCCTCGAAGCCGATCCGCCGCACGGTCGCCGCGCATGGTATCGTCTCGTTCCTGTTCAATGCCGCGCTGCTCGCGCTCACGGTGAATATCGCGGCGAGCGCGATCTAGCGTATTTCGCGGAGGGACCCTTGACCGCGATCATGCAGACCGTGCTGTTCATGCTCGCGGTGCTCGCCGCGGTCGCGATCGCCGCGCGTCGCCTCAACGTGGCGCCGTCGATCCTGCTGGTGATCGCCGGCATCGGCATGGCGCTGGTGCCGGGCTTGCCCGAGGTGCGGCTGGCGCCGGAAGTGGTGCTGCTCGTGATCCTGCCGCCGCTGATCTATTCGGCCGGCGTTGCCATGAGCTGGCGCGAATTCCGCTTCAACCTGCGGCCGATCGCGCTGCTCGCCTTCGGCTGCGTGGTGTTCACCACCTGCGCGGTGGCCGCGGCCGCGCATTATCTGCTGCACTTCGAGTGGGCCGTCGGCTTCGTGCTGGGCGCGATCATCGCGCCGCCCGACGTGGTGGCGCCGCTCGCGATCGCCCGCCGGCTCGGATTGCCGCATCGCCTGGTCGTGGTGCTGGAGGGCGAGGGGCTGGCCAACGACGCCACCGCGCTCATTCTCTACAGCTTCGCCGTCGCGGCCGTGGCCACCGGCGCGTTTTCGCTGGAAGAAGCCACCGGCACCTTCGCGCTGATCGTGGTGGGCGAGATCGTCTGGGGCATCGGCGCCGGCTGGCTCAGCCTGCGTCTGCGCCGCTGGGCGCGGGATCCGCGCGTGGAAATCACGCTGTCGCTGATGACGCCCTATTTCGCCTATTGGATTCCGGCGCATCTCGGCGGCTCCGGCGTGCTCGCCACCGTGGCCTGCGGGCTCTATGTGAGCTGGAACGGGCCGCGGCTGATCTCGTCGGCGACCAGGTTGCAGGGCATCTTCTTCTGGGACCTCTTGGTCTATCTCATCGAGGGCATGGTGTTCCTGATCACCGGCCTGCAGGCGCGCACGCTGATCGAGAACCACCACGCCTTCACCTTGGGCGAACTCGTCGCCGCGACGGCTTGGACCACGCTGATCGTGATCGTCGCGCGTTTCGTCTGGGTATTCCCGGCGACCTATATCCCGCGCTGGCTGAGCCCTTCGCTCGCCAAGCGCGATCCGTCGCCGCCCTGGCAGCAGCCGTTCCTGCTCGCCTTCACCGGCGTGCGCGGCGTGGTCTCGCTCGCCGCCGCGCTCGGCCTGCCCTATTTCCTCGACAGCGGCGCGCCCTTCCCGCACCGCGACCTGATCCTGTTCGTGAGCTTCGGCGTGATCATCGTCACGCTGGTCGGCCAGGGCCTGATGCTGCCGAGCATGGTGCGCTGGCTCGGCCTCGCGCATCTCGGCGCACGGGAGCGGGCAGAGCAAATCGAGGCCGAACTCGCCGGCCGGCAGGCCGCGCTCGAAGAGGTGAAGAAGCGGCTCGACCGCTTCATCGAGGAGCGCGAACTGCCCGAGGAAGTGATCGAGCTTCTGCGCACGCGCAACCAGAGCCGCGCGCAGATCCTGCCGAAGGACATGAATGACGGGCTCGCGCGCATGCGGCTGTCGGCCGAGATCAAGCGCGAGCTGATCGAGGCCGAGCGCGATTTCATCTACGAGCTGCTGCGCGACGGCAAGATCACCGACGAAGCGCGGCGGCGCATCGAATACGAGCTCGATCTGGAAGAGGCGTCGGTCGCCAATCGCGGGCGCGACGGCGGCGGCTGGATGTGAGGCCGCCGTGCCAGGTTGGTAGACCGCGTCGGCAGTGGCGAAATGCGGGGCCTTCGACGCGCCATGCGGATCGCCCGGATTTCGCGAGCGCGCATCGGGGCGACCGGCTCGCGCTACGATTTCGCCACCGCGTTGTAGATCCACGCGATCACCGCGCCGGCGACCAGCCCGTCGACGAAGGCCCAGAGCGCGCCGATGACGGCGCCGAGAAATGACGGGCCATAGCCGAGATAGAACGAGCCGAGCGCGTTGACCATCGCCACGCCCCACTCGAACATCGCGAAAATGCCGGCGAAGAACACATAGGCGGCCCACATCACGCCGACGGCGACACCGAGCGCAAAAGGCTGAAGTTTCATGACGGCCTCCGCTTGCTGCAAAGCCGATCGGACAGCGGTCGGTGGCCGCAGCCTAGCACGCCGCCCGGATCATGCCCATGCGGAGCCTGTTACTGCCGCTCCACGAAGGTCACATGCACGACCTTGGTGATGTCGATGTCGTTCGTCACGTGCTTGGCGGACGAACCCGCAGGAGCGGCCGCATGCGTGATACGCAGCGATGTCGGCGACAGCCATTCGATCTTGGGCGACGGTTCGCCATCGGCGAACTTCGCGCAGGGACCGGCGAACACCTCGTAGCGCTTGTTGCGCTCGCCGAAATCGTCCGGATAGACCGCGAGGATGACGGCGACGCTGTCGAAGCAATAGGGCGTCGCGCCGCCATGCGACATGGTCAGCTTGACCGCCTTGTACTTGCCGTCGGGCGAGACGAGCGCGGCGAGCGAGCGGGTCGGCCGGCCGACCGTCGAGACGTAATAGAACGATACGCCGGCGAACAGGGCGATGAAGATGAAAAACCCGATGAGGAACGGCTTGGTCTTCACTCGGCCGCCGTCCGCTCGCCGAGGCCCCAGCGCCGCTCGATGTAATCGACCACCATCTGCTTGAAGTCGGTCGACAGCGTCGGACCGCGCAGGGTAGCGACCTTCTTGCCGTCCACGAACACCGGCGCGGTCGGCTGCTCGCCGGTGCCGGGCAGCGAGATGCCGATGTCGGCATGCTTGGATTCGCCCGGGCCGTTGACGATGCAGCCCATCACCGCGACGTTAAGAGTCTCCACGCCCGGATAGCGCGTCTTCCACGCCGGCATGGAGGCGCGGATGAAGCCCTGGATGTCGGAAGCGAGTTCCTGGAACGTGGTCGAGGTGGTGCGGCCGCAGCCGGGGCAGGCCGCGACCAGCGGCACGAAAGTGCGCAGGCCCATGGTCTGCAACAATTCCTGCGCCACCTGCACTTCCTTCGTGCGGTCGCCGCCCGGCTCGGGCGTGAGCGAAATGCGGATGGTGTCGCCGATGCCTTGCTGCAACAGCACGCCCATGGCCGCGCAGGAGGCGACGATTCCCTTCGACCCCATGCCGGCCTCGGTCAGTCCGAGATGCAGCGCATAATCGGAGCGGCGCGCGAGTTCGCCATAGACCGCGATCAGATCCTGCACCGCCGAAACCTTGGCCGACAGGATGATGCGGTTCTTCGGCAGGCCGATCTCCTCGGCGCGCGCGGCCGACAGCAGCGCCGACTGCACCATGGCCTCGTGCGTGACCTCGCGCGCCGCGCGCGGGTTCGGCGCGTTCGAGTTCTCGTCCATCAGCCGCGTCAGCAGTTCCTGATCGAGCGAGCCCCAGTTGACGCCGATGCGCACCGGCTTGCCGTAGCGGATCGCGGTCTCCACGATCTGCGTGAACTGCGGATCGCGCTTGTTCCTGAAGCCGACATTGCCGGGATTGATGCGGTACTTGTCGAGCGCCTCGGCGCAGGCGGGGTGGTCGGCCAGGAGCTTGTGGCCGATGTAATGGAAGTCGCCGACCAGCGGGACCTGCACGCCCAGTTGCGCCACCCGCTCCTTGATGCGCGGCACGCTGGCGGCGGCCTCGTCGCGGTCGACCGTGATGCGCACGAGCTCGGAACCCGCGCGCGCGAGCGCGACGACCTGGCGCGCGGTCGCTTCCACGTCCGCGGTGTCGGTATTGGTCATCGACTGCACCACGATCGGGGCGTCGCCGCCGACCAGGATGCCGCCGACATCCACCCCGACCGTTTTATGACGCTGCTGCGCGCTCGTGCTCATCGGATGTTGCGGCAACCCCAGGGCCGGATGAAAGTTCCGTTGCGTTGGCGTGCCAGACAAATATGGCAGGGTCAATGCGGATGCCAGCGTCCGCGCGCCCGGCTTGCCGGGAGAGGGGAGCTATTTCGCCCTGTTCACCAGGATCAGCCCGCCCGCCACCAGCCCCACGGCGGCGACGAAGGCGTGGGTCAACGGCTCGTTCAGCACCAGGTGTCCGGCGGCGACGCCGAACAAGGGGGTCAGAAAGGTGAAGGCCGAGAGCCGGCTCGCGGAATAGCGCACCACCAGCGCGAACCAGATGACGAAGGTCACGCTCACCACCCAGACGGTCTGGTAGGCATAGGCGCCGAGCGCGAGCGCGGACGGCACGTGCGCGACCCGCTCGCCCGCGACGAAGGCGCAGGCCGCCAGCATCGGCACCGACACCACGAGCTGGTACAGCATCACTTTCTCGGCCGGGGCCCGGCTGAGCCCGCTCGCCTTGATCACCAGTGTGGTCAGGGCCCAGAACAGCGCGCCTCCCACCATCATCAGATCGCCGACGGTCTGGCGCGGATCGAGCGCCGGCGTCGGCACGCCGAAGGCGATCAGCATGCCGCCGAAGGAAAGCCCGAGGCCGAGCCATTGCGACGGCCCGAAACGGTCGGCCGGCAGGAAGATGCGCGTGCCGAGCACGACGAAAAACGGCGCCAGATAGATGAACACCACCGCGCGCGTGGCCGTGGTGAAGGCGAGCCCCTGATAGATGCAGATGAACTCGGCGCCGAACAGGACGCCGGCCGCCAGCCCGCCCCACAGGCTGCCGTCGCGCGCAAACAGCGGAATGCCGCGCAGCCTGCACCAGCCCGCCACCAGGACCGCCGCGCCGGCCGAGCGCAGCGCGGCCTGCGTGAACGGCGGGATTTCGTGGATGGCGATCTTCGCGGCCACCTGGTTGAAGCCCCAGGACAGGCAGAGCATCACCACGATCGCGGCGGCGGCGGCATCGAGCGGACGCGTGGTCGACGAGTGGGCGGACGGAGCGGACATCAACGGTTCCCGGCGGGGCAGCGGGTGGCAGTCTTATCGAGTGAGATCGCTTCGTGCTAGCGCGCGCGTTGCAGGGCCGTCATTCCCGGGCACCGGGGCCGCCCCGGATGACAAGGGGTGACGGACTATGCAACCAATACAAAAAACAAACGACGACATCGGGGGAAACACATGCGCCTGCTGAGCCTCATCGCTATCGCTTTCGTCTCCATGCTGACCGCCGCCGCGGCCGCGGATTATCCCGACCGGCCGATCCGGCTGATCGTGCCGCAGGCCGCCGGCAGCGCCACCGACAATGCGGCGCGGCTCCTGGGCGCGGTGCTCAGCCAGGAACTCGGCCAGCAGGTCATCATCGAGGACCGCCCGGGCGGCGCCCTCACCATCGGCCTCGACCTGGTCGCCAAGTCGGCGCCCGACGGCTACACGCTCGGCATGGGGCCGATCGGCGCGCTCGCCATCACGCGCCACATGGTGGCCAAGCTCCCCTACAATATCGAGCGCGACTTTCAGCCGATCGCCTTGGTGACGCGCGGCCAGCTTCTGCTCGCGGTATCGCCCAAACTGCCGGTGAAATCGGTCAAGGAACTGATCGACTACGCCAAGAAGAATCCGGGCAAGCTCACCAACGGCTCGTCGAGCAACGGCTCGCCCGGCCATGTCGGCGGCGAACTGTTCAAATTCATGACCGGCACCCAGATCGTGCATGTGCCCTATCGCGGCGGCGCGCTCGCGATCCAGGACCTGATCGCCGGCCGCATCGACATGATGTTCGAGAGCCTGCAGTCGATCGCGCCCATGGCGCATGCCGGCACCGTGCATGCGCTGGCGGTAAGCGCCGATCACCGCTCGCCCGCCTTTCCCGACCTGCCGACCATCGCCGAGGCCGGCGTGCCGGGCTATGCCGCGCCGACCTGGACCGGCGTGATCGCGCCGGCGGGCGTACCGCGTCCGATCGTCGACAAGCTCAATGCCGCGATCAACAAGGCGCTCAAGTCGGAGGCCTTCCTGGAGAAGTTCCGGAAGACCGGCGACGAGCCGGGCGGCGGCACGCCGGAGGAGTTCGCGGCGACCATCAAGGCCGATTCGGCCAAGTGGGAGCAGGTCGTCAAACGCGCGGGCGTGACGCTGAAGTAACCTGTTCCTCGCCGTCCCGACAGGCTAGTGTTCGTCGATTCCGAAGCTCGCATGCATTTGCGGCACGCTTCGGTGCGTGTTCCGGAATCGGCGGACACGAGCGAACTTTGCTTCGGCTGTCGTTTGACTTGGAGATTCGCCCGCATGATCGGCGGCGAAACCGAAGCGAAGCTCTCAACCACGACGCGAAAAGGGCTGCCAGCAGGCACAGTGACACGAGCCAAGATCCCATGACCTACCAGAACATCATTGTCGAAACGCAAGGCCGCGTCGGCGTCATCCGGCTCAACCGGCCGCAGGCGCTCAATGCGCTCAACAAGGCGCTCATCGCGGAACTGTCAGCCGCGATCGGCGCCTTCGACGCCGACGACACGATCGGCTGCATGCTGATCACCGGCAGCGAGAAGTCCTTCGCGGCGGGCGCCGACATCAAGGAGATGGCGGAAAAGTCCTTCACCGAGGCCTATCTCGGCAATTTCGCCGCCGACTGGGACGCCGCGGCGCGCGCCCGCAAGCCGATCGTGGCGGCGGTCGCGGGCTTCGCGCTCGGCGGCGGCTGCGAGCTCGCCATGCAGTGCGATCTCATCATCGCGGCCGACAGTGCCAAGTTCGGCCAGCCGGAAATCAAGCTCGGCGTCATCCCCGGCATCGGCGGCACGCAGCGGCTCACGCGCGCGGTCGGCAAGGCCAAGGCGATGGACCTCGTCTTGACCGGCCGCATGATGGACGCGGCCGAAGCGGAACGCTCCGGCCTGGTGGCGCGCGTGGTGCCGGCGGCGGATCTGATGAGCGAAGCGATGAAGGTGGCCGAGACCATCGCCGGCATGTCGCTGCCGTCGGTGCTGGCGGGCAAGGAGGCGGTCAACACCGCTTTCGAGTCCTCGCTCGCCGAGGGCATCCGCTTGGAGCGGCGCATCTTCCATTCGCTGTTCGCGACCGAGGATCAGAAGGAAGGCATGAAGGCCTTCGTCGAGAAGCGCAAAGCGGAGTGGAAGCATCGGTAACTCCTGCCCCGGACGCAGTGCACCACTCCGCTTCGCTACGCGGTGCACTGCGTCCGGGACAGGGCTTACTTCCGCACGCAAATAACCCGTACCACCGACGCCCCGGCATCGGTGGTCGCGCCTTGCGCGACGGGCACACCATGCGCGCTCAGGAATTCGCGCACGCTCGCCGCAGAAACGAGCTTGACCGGCGGCGCGGCCGGCTCGTTGCTGGCGAACACGAAACCGCGCATTTCCATCAGCCCGACGAAGCGGCCTTGCGCATCGAGCGCGGCGGCGCCGGAAAATCCCGCCATCGGCACCGGCTCGCGCAACTCGATCGCCGCGCCGTCGGCAAGCCGAGCCTTGATCTCGGCAAGCTTCCTTTGTCCATTCTGCTGCTTGGGCTCGGGCATTCCGATCAGCCGCAGATCGCCCCGCTTGCCGTCGGCGGGGGCAGCGAGGGAAAGCGGCGCGAGCTTGCGCCTTCCGTAGATTTGCAGAAGCGCCAGGCCCTTGTCGTCGTCCTCGGCGACGAGATCGGCATTGCTGCCGGCCGCGAGGATCACCTTGCAATCACGCGCGAGCCTGCGATCGGTGACGATGTGCCCGCGCGCGCTCACGACGATGCCGTTGCCGTATTCGACCGGCTTCGCGAGCGCGGCAAAAGGCGCGCTACGCTCGGGGAACGGCGAGAAGGCGCTCGCCATCGCCACCATCACCGGCTCGACGATCCCCTCCATGGCCTGATCGAACAGCATGGTGAAGCCACGCACCTCGCCGTCGCGCGCGCGCGCACGCACCGAGAATTTCCGCAGGCCCTGCATCCCGCTGATGAAGAAACTGTCGTCCTTGAGCACGCTGTATTCGACCTTGCGGGTCGCCGGCTGGCGCTTTTCACGATCGAACAGCGCGGACAGCTTCAGGTTTGGATCCTTGATGCGGAAAGTCTCGACCTGCACTTCGCCGTGCGCCGAGGACCAGCGCGTGCCATGCGCGGCGTCGTGCGCCTGCGGCACCAGCCGCGTCGGCAGGCCGATGCGGATGCCGGTCGCCGGATCGACCACCACGTTCCAGCCGAACTGCCGCTCGTGATCGCGCGCGGCCGCGACGAGCCGGTCGCGCTCGGCCGGCGTCAGCACGCCGGTCACCTTGTCCTTGATGCGTTTCTGAAAGTTCTTGATCGCGACCAGCATCGGATCTTCGCCGCCCTGGGCGCCGGTATAATCGCCGGACCAGAACAGCGCCGACTGGATGCGCAGCCGCTCCTCGAGCGGAATGCCGGCGAAAGGACCCGCAGCGACCGTGCCGGTCGTGCTCTTGTCGTCCTTGTCTGCCTTGTTTTCCTTGTTTTCCTTGTTTTCCTTGTTGCCCTTGGCGCTCCGGGCTTGCGGGTTTTCAGACTTCGGCGCTGCCGGTTGGCCCGCCGCGGATGTCGCCGTCTTCGCCAGTGGCGCCGGGCGCGGCAGCGGCGTTGCCTTTCCGGCCGGCGCGGGCTTGGCCGCGCTATGCGCCCGCGCTTGCGGTTTCCGCGCGCGCGGCTTCTTGGCGTGCGATTTGGTGTGCGGTTTCGGCGCGATTTGGGGCTCTGCTTGTTGGGCCGGCACCAGCGGCTCGTTTTCGTCCGCCGCCACGGGACCGACGCCCAACGCAAGCGCAAACATCAGGACCAACGGAGCGCGCCGCATGGCCGTTAACGCCCCCCTAACCATGGATCGAGGTCACCTTAACGCAAGGCGGACACGGCGCAAGGCGCACCGGACCGTGTCATGAAAACGCGGTGAACGGCGTCAGGACGCTGGCCGAAGCGGCTTCTTCGCCATAGGGTTAACCCATGTTGGAACCTTCCGAACTCGAACGTTATGCGCGTCACATCGTGCTGCGCGAAGTGGGCGGCCCGGGCCAGGCCAAGCTCAAGGCCGCGCGCGTGCTGGTAATCGGCGCCGGCGGCCTGGGCGCACCGGTGCTTTTGTACCTGGCCGCCGCCGGCGTCGGCACGATCGGCGTGATCGACGATGACAAAGTCTCGCTGTCCAATCTGCAGCGGCAGGTCATCTTCGGCACCGACGATATCGGCCGGCCGAAAGCCGCGCGCGCCGGCGATGCGATCGCGCGGCTCAATCCGCAGGTGCGGGTCGAGACGCATGACGCGCGGCTGACCGCCGCCAATGCGCTCGACCTGATGGCGCGCTACGACATCGTGGCCGACGGCTCCGACAATTTCGCCACGCGCTATCTGGTGTCGGATGCCTGCTATCTGGCGAAGAAGCCG
>Ga0182748_1004772_pt1 | contig 10571 bp, 9 predicted proteins | sample eDN3rd37CKraftOP_FD_128877 | JGI IMG/M metagenome (GOLD analysis project Ga0182748, IMG submission 128877) | Enriched Organic Plus compost microbial communities from Emeryville, California, USA - eDNA 3rd pass 37_C Kraft OP (version 2) (version 2) ...
CAATGGCCCGGAGTTCATCGCCAAAGCACTCCGGGAGTGGATCGCAGCAGTCGGTGCCAAAACCGCCTACATCATGCCGGGCAGTCCATGGGAAAACGGCTATTGCGAGAGCTTCAACTCGAAGCTGCGTGACGAACTGCTCAATGGCGAAATCTTCTATACGCTCAAGGAGGCAAAGATCATCATCGAAAACTGGAGACAGCATTACAACACAGTGCGGCCCCACTCGTCGCTGGGCTACAAACCACCGGCACCCGAAGCAGCCGTCTGGCCTCCACAAAATGGGCCAGCGTCAACACCAGCAATGGCAAGCAGACCGATCATGCACTAACATTCCTAACGGATCACCTCGTGGGGGCAGGCCACGAGGATCAAACCACTTCTGCTCTAACGGACGACGGCATCGATGAGCTCAGACAGATGCTGGCCGACGCACGCAAATCAGCCGCAAATTGGCAAGAATTCCTCGAATGCTTTGTCGATGACGAAGAGATCGTCGCCCGCGTCAAGACATATTCTCCACGGTAACAATCGGGCCGTTACAGGGAAGCAGATCGTTGAGGCGGCTTTTTCAAGCGGCGATCATATACAACATCAGAGGCATTTCAGGCGGCTTAACCATTGTTGATGGCTGCGAACAGGACCACTTCTAATGTAGAAATAGGTCTTTATAGCTGCCATCGGCAACGGCCTGTTTTCCAAGTTCCTGCGAGCCATCCATGCTAATATGCCCTCCGTCGAAGTAAATCGCTTTCCCTTCACGATAGGGCGAGCAGGATTCTTTTGGGCATATCAGATCGTTGAAGTCGATGTATCGAGCACCATCAATTTGGGCTACCATTCTAGAAAGTTTCCGGTTGAGAGATTGCGCACCCTTTATATTGGCGGAAAACTTCCGTTGACATTCTATTCCGAATTTCAATGCTTTTTGTTGACAGAAACGATCATAATTTATGAACTGCACAGTCTGACCTATTAAAGTAACGGTCTTTCCAGACTTGGTAAGTTTCTCAATCGTTGCCTTTAAAGCGGGAAAGAAATCGACGTTGCTTGTGTACGCAGAATAGGATGCTGCGATTATGATATGATCGTAGTTCGACAGAATTGCCTTAACTAACGGAAGTGAACGTTTGCAAGCATTTCGAAAGCGTGGTTTTGCAAACCTATATCCATCAGCCAACACGGGCGGACATGCGCTGTGTTCAATATTCCGAAACGAAGCCCCGGCGCTTTTAGCGATTTCTCTCAAAATGCCGATATAATGCGCAGCGTTGCTATCGCCCCATAAAAGTGTTTTAGGCTCTTCGGTTCCATTGATGATGCAGTGTTTACCCGTTGTGTCTTCAACTGTAACACGTGTTTCCTGACAGACATATGGGTAATCATAAGCTGGCTTTGTCCCATCTCGCAATTCAGCAAGCTTATTTTCATAATTTTCTGGTGAGAACAGGGGGACATATCCGGATGTTGCCAAGAAAACGCTGCACGCAAGAGTCAAGGCTGCCGTTGGGGCGGCAAACATCGACAGAAATATTTCTTTGAAACTGCGTTTCGAATGACGAAATGGGTCTTCAATAAAACGAGTTGATAGATACGATACTCCAATAATCGCGGCGAGGACTACCAACCCGGTCGGCAGATCTATATCGACATACACATAACGGAGGTATGCCAAGATGGGCCAATGCCAAAGATACATGGAGTATGAAATGCCGCCTATAAATCTGGCAGGCGAGATCGATAGGATGCGTGAAAGAATTGTTGTCTTCGTTCCAGCTAAAAGGACAAGGCTGGCTCCAACCGTAACAGGAACCGCATTTAATCCGGGGAACTTGTCTTGTCCAGTCAGACCGTAGGCGCTTCCTGCAATGAGGGCCGCTCCGATGGCACCTATCGTCAACAAAGCGCTGGGGCTCGTACGTTTGATGAATGACGTTTGTGCAAGGAAGAGGCAAAATCCTCCTGCACAAAGCTGAAACGCTCTGGACGGGAGCATATAATAAGCTGCGGAATAATCGCCTGCTCGAAGCCAATATTCGCCCCAAGCCATGCTTCCAACCATCACGAGAATAAGGGTTGACAAAATCACACGAGGAAACCGCATCAAAACGAAAAGCAACAAGGGCCATACAAGGTAGAATTGCTCTTCGACGCCAAGTGACCAAAGGTGAAGCAGGGGAACGTACCGACTATCGTTGGCGAAATAGCTCGTATCAAGGAAAAAGGTGAAATAAATATTCGCCGCAGAGAACGCTGCAAAGACCGCTGACCAAGCCAAGTCAAGCAGATCTTCAGGCAGCAGAATGAACACGCCAGCGATAAGCGTTGCAGCGGTAACAAACAGCATTACCGGAGTGATGCGTCGTATTCGTCGCCGATAAAATTCAAGAAAGGCCCCCGGTTTGTCCAGTCCGTCTTTGTAGATGCGTTGAGTTATCACATAGCCCGAGATGACAAAGAATAAGTCTACTCCGATGAACCCGCCGGGGATCAGGGCTTCATTGATATGAAAAATAACAACCAGAAGAACCGCTGTAGCGCGCAGCCCCTCAATATCGTAGCGATACGACATGGAAAGCCCCCAGCAAAAATTACTATTTTACAATCATAAGTAGGAAGGAAAGTCGATAGCCAAATGAACACTGGCGAAGCTAGTGGAAAGATCGTGCAATATAGGTGTCGGGTTCGACGCTGTTGATCCTACATGCTGAAGTGTCTGCAAAACTGGCCAATTGCGACCCCTCATCCTAACCACAAAAAAGCAAATCCAATGGTCATGTTGATCAGTCCGCTATAGCACAGGAGACTGTATTCTTAATTTAGGGTGACTGCTGCAAGAGTTCCTCCCACGCCTCCACTACTCGCTTTGGGTTCAAGTGCGCGGGCAAATCATAGCCATCAAGCGCAGGTATGCGCACAGCTTCAGCTGCTTTCTCAGTATTCGCAACGATATATTCTTCCCCCCAGATGTCCTTGGCTCCGTCCCAAGGCCAAATGACCGGCCTACACCCCGTCAAAAGACCTTCTCCCACAGCCATATGGAAAGACTCGAAATCGGAAGGCGAAAGTATATAACCAACCAACGAAAACCAATTATTCACGTCGTTTCCTGGCGGATCAAAAATTACGCGAGTTGAAAGGAGGGGATGACTGTTAATGCGTTTGAATACCTCCCGATAATATCTCGACTCATCCGAGCGGTTAAAAAGCCAAGCATAATCTAGGGGATGGCGCCCCTTGATACGCAAGCAATATCTTGAATCCTCATTCAAGAGACGTTCAAGAAGATCGACTGCACGGTCTAATCGTTTGCGTGCTGGAGCTGAGCCGATCATACCTAATGTGTAACGCGCATCACCAGTTTTTTTCTTTGGAAAGAACGTTTCAGAATCTAAATAGTTTGCGATAACAGAGGTCTTTGATAAAGGAAAATTAAAAGCTCGTTGCCCTTCTCTTCGAACCCATTCACTTACATAACTGATATGGTCGATCTGCTCCCAATTAGCTTGCTCAACATAAGGGAGTTCTCGTTCTTGCAGATGAAAGCGTGCTAAAAGTCTTTGGTGTGGTAAACGATTCCTAGAGTACCACACCAGATTGCCGAGGCACCATTCGCAAAAGATAACATCTGCTTGAGCCAACAACTCACGACTATGTTTTTCATTATGCTTGTAATGGCCTTGCCATTGATCAATGAGAAATTTGAATTTGCCAGTTTTCTCCAACATCCGCTGCAATGGCTTAAAAAATTTCAGATCGTGCCCTGCGATTAGCACAGTCAATCTTTGCCGCGAACTCTGTGTTTGAATTCTAGAGGTTGGCAATTCCGCAAGCCATTGGCTAATCTGTTGAACGCGGGAACTGAAGGTATGCGATTTGGCTATCGCAATTAATTGGTCTGCGGCAAGCTGAGTCAGTTCATCGTCAGTCAAAGCCGCCTCAAGAGCGTGCAGATATTGCTCACGGGTGTTGGCATAAAGCGGGTAATCTCCGCCTAGTAAGTCCTCATGGAGCGGGTTACGATTAAGAATCGCCGCGCAGCCGGCACCGCCATATTCTAGAAGTTTCGTTGAAAATTCGAGCGTATCATTCAAAGTTTCGGCTCGCCACGATAGGCCAACGCGGGCTTCACGCAATTGCGCCTGCACGTGCTCGCGAGACATCGCGCCAACCCATTCGAGACCTTGTGTGGTTTCTAATGCGCGTCGCATCCGAGGCTCAAAACCGAAGGCATCGGTGTGGATTTTATCTCCAATCATACGCAATCTAGCACCCAAGTGCTGAAGCTCCGGCCAAGTTTCGGCCATTTCAAGCGTCATCCATTCAGGTGTAAATTTTCCTGCATAAACCGCCACCCGCTTTCTCTGGGCGATAGGTAATAATTGCCGTTCCTGAAAATCAGGTATCACGGGCGTGTAAAGCAAGCACTTATGTGATGGCAAATCTGGAACAAGCGCAAGCCACAAGTCACGAAAGCCCTCTGTCTGGCTTATAATGCGGGCAGCCCCATGCGCAATCCTGCTTATTATCTCACGCTCAGCATCGCTATAGTCTACCAACGCCTGGGAGATATCGGTCAGATAAATCCATGTTTTTGCAAGGACGTGGGGTGAGTTGAGTAGCGCTTGAGCAATTTCGTAACCTCGAACGAGTACCACATCGTAGTTTTTCTCAACGTCGAGTTCAGCCGCGACAGAAGCCATGTCGCCAAGGGTAAGCCGATTGCGTTTGAGTTTACCAAATATACCTGTTTGTGGGCCATTCAATATATTTATGGACGGGTGCCGTGTTAATGGGGCGAATAATTCGTGGCGGAGTGGTGTACTACGCGTTAGAAAATCAACCTCAGCCAGTCCGGTTTCTGCAAAAACCAAAGCAATGGTTTGCGCCCAGATTGAAGAGCCGTCTATATAGTTCAGGTCAGGGTTGGCGCAGATGAGAACGCGCTTTCGATTAGACATTCTGCATTGCCTTCAGATCATTTACGTTCGGCATAAACTCCTCAGTGTCGATGCCGAATAGCCTGTCGTCACTGATAAGCTTATCTTCGACCATCATCCATTCCGAACGGAAAAGATCAGCTTTCCATATTGATGCCGACAACCAGACTTTTGCCCCGAAGGCAAACGTGTCTATGCCATTAGATTTTGCCCATCCACCAGCCTCTGGCTGATAAGCTATCGCATTGATAAGATCCACCAGGTAGTTAGGACCATAGGTATGTCGCGGTGAGATCCACCCTATCTTGACAGCTTCGCTGACACCTAGAGCGATTTTGGAAAGCTCACCCCGGCGCACGAATTTCACTTTTCTTGGTGTTCGCTCGTTCGAAATTGCAGACGATCTTTCAATAAAGAGTTCAAACGGACCGTAGACTTGAGTTTCAGCAAAATGAAAAAGAGACTCAATCTCCGACGCATCATCCGCTCGCGCAATAAGGGATACCGTCGGTTTTGTCACAATGCGATCACTCAAGCCTATGGTTTCGAAGATGGTATTAAGTCGGTGGGCATAGGTGTGGCGCAAAAATACCTCGCGAATGCCTGCGAGGCTGCGGCGACGCCACTCTCCGTCATCTTCGAGAAGAGTGCAAATTGCTTCATCGGCCTCAGCTTCATTGCGCACCAGCCAGACGGCATTAGACTGGAACATATCCTCAATGCCTTTGGCATAGGTGCTAACTATAGGCGTTCCGCATGCCATAAGTTCGAAAACTCTACGCGAAAACATGGTTGGCGAATCTATTACCGAGTTAACATTCAGAAAAATGCGATAGCGCGAGTATTCTTTACAAAGCTCAAGATACGGTAAGCTCCCCCGCACCCCGCTCTGATATTCTTCCGGAAAAGGAAATATTCCGGTATCGAAGTTTCGGTCATAGATATCGAGGCCATGCTTATGGGCCACCTTTAAAAGCCACTTCATAGCTTCACCACGTTCTGCATGGCGATTTCCATACCAACTTCCGGCAAAACAAGCCTTCGGTATGCGACCGTTCAATGGAGCTGGTTTATGGAGAGCCGGCTGAGCCGCAAAAGGTAGGGCATGAACTGATTGTTTGCCAGTGCGCTTCCTATATGAATCCACCATTTGGGAATCTGTGGTAAAGATATGGTCGGCTTGCGATGCAGCCTCCATGAACTTCTCATGGTGTACTGGGTCCTCTTTATTCCAAAAAACTGTTGGCACACCCTGAGTACGCGCCCAAGCGTTCATTTGATTGAGCTCGTGACCCGGTTTAACGTTGTATGTACCTATGCGATACTGCCAACTTCCACCGTTTCCTTTCCAAGCGCTTTCAATAAATACTACGGTCGGAGGGTATTTTTGTGCAAGACCGTACCAATTATCCGGGCGAGGTTGGAGAAGACGAACATCACTACCGAAACAGCCTTCCGTAAACTCATCCATAACAGCTAACACTAGAGTTCTGCTGTCATTTGGAGGCGCAGGCCATCCAAGAACTGCAATCTCTTGTGACTGTTGTGAGGGGGGATTGAATGCCTCTGTTTCGGCGGTTGTAGCATTCTGGGTGATTACATCAGATGGCTTTCGGCCAAACGTGGGAATGCGCAGAGCCGAGACCGTGCTCTGCGGAACGCCCAAACGAATTGCGATTGGGACAATTAACTTCCACTTCAGTGTGCGCAGACCCTGCCAAATTTTAATACGGACCGCTGATAGTGCCGATCTACTAGCGGCACGGATGACCCGTACAGTATTACGGACGCGAAGCCTATGTTTTCGGGTTTGACTTGCCCGCAATGCGGTGAGCTGTTGACTGGCAGCACGGTATTTTGCGCTGATTTCTTCGAGCTTAGTGTTAAGCTGCGCTTTTTCGCTAGTTTCGGCGCTCAATTGCGCGCGCATTTGCCTCAACTGATTGCGTAGATCTGCGATTTCTATATCTTTTTGGGCTTCAGCGCGTTTTTGATCAGCCATCACTTAAATCTCCGAGCAGAAAAGTCCAGCTCTGAAAGCCATACGCTCCGTTTTCGATGATAAGTTTCTTTTTTTGAAATGCCGCAGCCCAACTTCCATCACCATAAGATGAAGATAGCTGATAATTGGTAGCGTTCATGTGGTCATCCCTCATAAGCACAAGTGGCTCAGTATCACATTATTTCCCGAGGCATAGCCCAAACACTATCACTTTACTCCAAGCTAATATGTGCCCATGGCATAAGAATCACTCATGCGCAAGACATCCGGAATGACCTACTTGGACGTCCTTCGGAAAAGCGGAAAAATTTTCATAGGCAAGAAAGGGACCATTATGATGTAGCGAGTGCCCGTTACAAAGGAATTTAAATGTGAAACTGCGCGCCCGGCCGAGACAAGCGGTTAACCCCAGCGAGAAGTTACTGAAGATCGTGGAGGGGAATACCGTGGTCCATCGTGGCGACGTTGGCAGACTGTCCACACCGACATGGCTGGAAAGGTTAATTCCATGCCACGGTCGAAGCGTTCTTCAAGACATTGAAGTCAGGGTTGATCTGGCGGACGATATTCCAGACAAGACACGGTACCAAAATAGCTATTGCCCGTTATAATCATGGCTTCTACGATCCTTTGCACCGTTATTCTTCACTTGATTTATCCGAGTCCGGCTCAATTGGAGCTAATGAACGCATAAATAAGAAAACTCTCCATTTTTTAAGGTAAATCTAACTATTCTAAGTGACAGAAAATAGCCATATTCTCATCAATACCATAGATCGTAGACCGAGATATGAGATGAAGAGCACAATGAAGGTATTGCGCAACAGCTTGAAAAAACTATTAGATCGCATCTTCCGGCGGAACCTTATCCATGAGAATCATCAAAAATTGGATGATCTTGCACGTTCAATACAGGTTCTTGACGATAGAATAGACAAATCTCATAGTGCGGAAATTGCCGATATTAAGAATATTAAAGGTGAATTAAGTGACATAAAAAAATTTATTCGAGATTTTTTTATTGATGAATTTAGCTTATTAATCAACGATATTGACGAAATAAAAAGAAAAGAAGAAATATTACATTCAACCAAACAGTTAAGTGAAGGTATTATCGAATACGCTAAGTCCATTGATTCTCGCAGCAAGAGGATCATTTCTCTCATTGAACAGTCAGACGGCGTGACGGAGAAAATAGATGAATTAAGTTCGATAGTTCGAGAATTTGATTCTTCACTGCGAAAAAAAATTGATGTAGCAGTTCACGATTTCCGAACAATTGGCCGGAATGAATTTCGACAAGCTGAGGCATCCACTAATCTTACTGCTCTTCTTGGCGATGATTTTTTCCTCCCAACAACCCGAGGCTGGGCAGGCTCCCCCGATTTCTTGCTACATATTTATCGTCATATTTTGGAAAACAAGCCGAAGCTCGTGGTAGAATTGGGGAGCGGCGTATCCACACTTGTCATTGCATCTGCCCTGAAGAGGACTGGTAGCGGTAAGCTCATAAGTCTGGACCACCTTGAACAGTTTGCATTAGAGACAGAGCGGAATCTGAAGCAACGTGATCTGAGTGATCTAGCTCAGGTTGTAATAGCTCCACTCTCAGAATGGTCACCTTCGCAGGCGACCTCATTGGGCAATGTTTGGAATTGGTATAGTGTCCCTGCTCTGTCTATCGATCCAGAAACAATTGATCTTCTGGTAGTGGATGGCCCACCTGCAATATCTGGAAAATACGCCCGCTACCCAGCATTACCATACTTCTTTGACCAGATTGCTGATGGAGGATATGTCCTACTAGATGATATGGTTCGCTCAGATGAGAAAACCGCTGCGGACGCTTGGGCGCAGGAGTTTGGCTTAAGTCTGAAGATTCTAAAGGATTATGAAAAAGGCCTAGCTGTTCTGCAAAAGTTGCACATGGTCCAAGCGAATAAAGATCCTCTCAAGAGTGACTGACGCTTCACTCTTATTCAACAGCAACCGACTTTGCAACTGGAAGGTGAGGCGCTGGACACGCTTACATTGCACCGACCAGAGCCACAACCCGATCCACAGACACATCGCCCGGCACCTTCACCACGAGGTCGACACCTATCTCTATCGTCACAATCCCTGCTGTCGCCGCCATCGCCTCTGACACCTGCGTTACAGTAGCCGATATCGGCGGCTCTCCGGCAATCGACAGCGGCACAAAGGCGGTTCAACTGCCGATATCCGTGGCATCAATTCAACTGGCAATGCCAGAAGTCCATTACGCGCCTGCCTGCGCCACTCCGAAAGATGGTGTGCAGCCAGATCATACCGTCGCGCCACATCGACAACACGTGCACCCGGCTGCAAACTCTCAGCTACAATCCGCGCCTTCACATCCTTCGGCCAGCGACGACGAGCCGTAACAATATCAAGCCGCCCGACAAACCCATCACCACCACCCGACATGCCAAGTCTCCAGTTATCGCTGAAGACCTCCTCCCAGAAATAGCATCGTGCAAAAACAACCGAAATCAATGGGGCGGAGACGGTGCATACTTTAATTCTAATACATCACGGACACAAACGTAAGCGTTCGCTGCGGCACACATCTGTTTTAGCTTGACGGCTTGAAGTACCAGGGAAGCAATTCATCGATGCGGCTTTGGGGATGCCCATTTGCGATGGCGGTCAGTGTAGCCTTGAGATAGGCAAAAGGTTCGGCACCGTTGATTTTGCAGGTTTCAATCAGCGAAGCGATGCACCCCCAAGCAATGCCGCCTTCATCGTGACCTGCAAAGAGTGCGTTCTTGCGATTGAGAGCGATGGGGCGGATGAGATTTTCAACCCTGTTGGAGTCAATCTCCACGCGGCCATCTGTCAGAAAGGTTTGCAGGCCGTCCCAATGGTTATGGATATAAGCAAGCTTTTCTCCCAGGCGAGATTTTGCGGATAGCTTGCAACGCTGTGCCTGAAGCCATTCGCCGAAGGATACCACGAGAGGTGCGGTACGGGTCTGGCGGGCAGACAGGCGTTGACCCGGTGAGATGCCACGGATATCAGCCTCAACTGCATAGAATTCAGCGATCCGACGCAAGCCTTCGGCGGCGATCTCAGAGCCATCGCGGTCGAAGACCTCCTTTAGCTTGCGCCTTGCATGCGCCCAACAATGAGCGACCCGGATGGGCTCGCCCCCCTTGCGAGAGGATCTGGTCAGCCGATTGTAACCCTGGTAGCCATCAATTTGCAGGATACCGTCAAAACCGCTCAGGAAAGTTTCGGCATTCTCGCCTGCGCGACCTGGAGCGTAGAAGTAGACCACGCCGGGCGGGTCCTCGCCGCCCCATGGCCTGTCATCGCGGGCCAGTGCCCACAGATATCCGGTTTTTGTTGTTCCACGCCCCGGATCCAGCACCGGTGCGGTGGTTTCATCCATAAACAGCTTTCCAGATCGCTTTAGATGATCGGCCAATCTGTCGACCACGGGTTTCAGGTGGAACGCAGCCTTGCCGACCCAATCGGCCAGAACGGCCCGGTGCAGATCAAGTCCTGCTCGTGCCAGGATCTGGCTCTGGCGATATAATGGCAAATGGTCCGCATACTTGCTGACCAGAACATGGGCCAGTGTTGCTTCCGTGGGCAGGCCACCG
>Ga0182748_1004776_pt1 | contig 10560 bp, 10 predicted proteins | sample eDN3rd37CKraftOP_FD_128877 | JGI IMG/M metagenome (GOLD analysis project Ga0182748, IMG submission 128877) | Enriched Organic Plus compost microbial communities from Emeryville, California, USA - eDNA 3rd pass 37_C Kraft OP (version 2) (version 2) ...
CCCGCACTGCGCGCCAGCTCGACATGCGGTCGCACGCCGATCGCCGCGACCACGAGATCGGCCGGCAGTACGTGCCCGTCGGCGAGAACGACCGCCTCGGCCCGGCTCTTTCCATCGATGCGCGTGGTCTCGGCGCCGAGCAGCACCGTGACGCCTTTCGCCTCGATCGCGCGCTGCAGCAGGGCCGCCGCGCGCGCATCGAGCTGGCGCTCCATCAGCCGGTCCATCAGATGCACGAGCGTGACATCGGCGCCGGCACGGGCGAGGCCGTAGGCGGCTTCGATGCCGAGCAGGCCGCCGCCGATCACCACGGCCTTTCGCCGCGCCGCGCCGGCGGCCGCGATCGCCGACACGTCGGCGAGATCGCGGAAGGTCATCACGCCCGGCAGATCGATTCCCGGCACGCTGGGGCGGATCGGCCGCGATCCGGTAGCGAGAACGAGCCGGCCATAGGGGAGCGTGGCTCCGCTCGCCAGCCGCACGCGGCGAATCGTGGGATCGATTGCCACTGCGGCCTGGCCGTACAGCAGGGTGACTCCGCGCGCTTCCCACCAGGCGGCAGGCTTCAGGTCGATCTCGCTCGCGGCGACCTCGCCGGCGAGAACCGACGACAGCATAACCCGGTTATAGGCAAGCCGCGGCTCCTCGCCCACCACCGCGACCGCGTAGCGGCCGAGCGCCTGTTTGCACAGGTCGTCGACGAAGCGCGCGGCGGCCATGCCGTTGCCGATGACGACGAGCGGCTCGGTCATGACGAGACCTCCCGGCTTGCGATTCGCCGCGTCATCACGCTGCCTCCACGAAGCGGTGGCGCTCGTAGAGGAACTTCAGCACCGTTTCGCGCGCCTTGAGGTAGGCGGGATTCGTGACCAGCTCGAGCCGCCGTCGCGGCCGCGGCAGCGCGATCGGCAGCACCTCGCCGATATGCGCCGCGGGCCCGTTGGTCATCATCACGATCCGGTCGGACAGCAGCACGGCCTCGTCGACGTCATGGGTGATCATCAACACGGTGTTGCCGAGCGCCGCGTGGATCTGCATCACCGAATCCTGCAGATGCGCCCGCGTCAGCGCATCGAGCGCGCCGAACGGCTCGTCGAGCAGCAGCACTTTCGGCTCCATCGCCAGCGCCCGTGCGATGCCGACCCGCTGTTTCATGCCGCCCGAGATTTCGGCGGGGCGCTTGTCTTTGGCATGCGTCATCTGCACCAGGTCGAGATTGTGCAGCGTCCACGCGTGCCGTTCGCGCCGCGACTTGCTGCCGGCGAACACCTTGTCGACCGCGAGCCGGACATTGTCGTAGACCGTCAGCCATGGCAGCAGCGAATGGTTCTGGAACACGACGGCGCGGTCGGGTCCTGGCGAATTGACCTCCCGGTTCTCCAGCAGCACGCCGCCTTCACTGGCCGGCGTCAGCCCGGCGACGATGTTGAGCAGGGTCGACTTGCCGCAACCGGAATGGCCGATGATCGAGACGAACTCGCCCTGCGCGATCTCCAGCGTGATGCCGGCGAGCACCTTGGTCGTGCTGCCGTTGCGGGAGAAGGACTTGTCGATGTGGTCGAGCTTCAGATAGGCGGTCATTGGCGTCTCCTTCACGCTGCAGCCGTGCCGCGGGTGACGAGGGCGCCGATCAAAGCGACGATACGATCGAGCACGAAGCCGACCAGCCCGACATAGATGAGCGCCACGATGATGTCGCTGATCAGCGACGAGTTCCACGCGTCCCAGATGAAGAAGCCGATGCCGACGCCGCCGATCAGCATTTCCGCGGCGACGATGGCCAGCCACGACAGGCCGATGCCGATCCGCAGGCCGGTGAAGATGTAAGGCGCCGCCGAGGGCACCATGATCTTCCAGAAGAATTCCAGCCCGTTCAGCCGCAGCACCGCCGCCACGTTGCGGTAATCCTGCGGAATGTTGCGGATGCCGACGGCGGTGTTGATGATGATCGGCCAGATCGCCGTGATGAAGATGACGAAGATCGCCGAGGGCGAGCCGTCGCGGAACCCGGCGAGGGCGAGGGGAAGCCACGCGAGTGGCGGCACGGTGCGCAGCACCTGGAAGATCGGATCGAGCCCGCGCATCGCCCAGACCGATTGGCCGACGAGAGTGCCGAGTGCGACGCCGGTCGCCGCCGCCAGCGCATAGCCGAGCGCCACGCGCTGCACGCTGGCGAGCATGTGCCAGAACAGCCCCTTGTCGATCCCGCCGCGGTCGTAGAACGGATCGGTGATCAGCTCCCACGTGTCGTTCAGCACCGTGGATGGCGGCGGCAGGCTTGCGCCGGGCCGGCTGCACAGCAGTTCCCAGACCAGCACGACCAACGCGATCACGACGGTCGGCGGCACGGCGCGCACGGCGGCTTCCCGCAGGAACGGCACGATGCGGCTTCCCCATAGGCCGGGCCGCGGCGTGCGGAAGGCGAGGACTTTTGCGGCGCCGGGCGGCGCCGCTCCGGAGATCTTGACGGCAGGCAGGCTCATCGGACGCGGGCTCCAGATCCGTTGGCGGCGTTCAGGCGATGCGCTTGATGTCGAGGCTGGCGAGATAGGCGGAAGGATCGTCCGGATCGAACACCTTGCCGTCGAAGAACGTCTCCTTGCCGCGCGAGGTCGAGGCCGGAATGTCCGCCGCCGCCACGCCCAGTTCCTTCGCGCTTTCGCGCCAGAGGTCCTCGCGGTTGACCTTGTCGATCAGGGCTTTCGCGTCGATCGTCGGCTCGAACTTGCCCCAGCGGATGTCCTCGGTGATGAACCACAGATCGTGGCTCTTGAACGGATAGGAGGCGTGATCGCGCCAGTACTTCATGATGTGCGGGCTGTTCGCGACCACGCGCCCGGTGCCGTAATCGAACTTGCCCTTCATGCGATCGATCACATCGGCGGCCGGCACGTTGATCCACTGCCGCTTGGCGACGAGGGCGGAGAGCTCGTCGCGGTTCTCCATGCGGTCACACCATTGCTGCGCTTCCATCACCGCCATCAGCAGCGCCTTGGCAGCGTTCGGATATTTGTCGACATAGGCGGCGCGCATGGCGAAGGCCTTCTCCGGGTGCTTGTTCCAGAGCTCGCCGGTATTGACGGCGGTGTAGCCGATGTCCTGATGGATGAGCTGCTCGTTCCAGGGCTCGCACACGCAAAAGCAGTCCATCGTGCCGATCTTCATGTTCGCCACCATTTGCGCGGGCGGCACGACGATCGTCTCGATGTCCTTGTCCGGATCGATGCCGCCGGCCGCGAGCCAGTAGCGGATCCACAGGTCGTGGGTGCCGCCCGGAAATGTCATCGCCGCCTTCACCGGCTGGCCGGAGGCCTTCTTCTTCCCCAGCGCGGCTTTGAACGGGCGCGTGTCGGTGCCGATCTTCAGGTCGAGATATTCCTTGCCGACCGAGATGCACTGACTGTCGAGGTTGAGCCGCGCCAGGATGTACATCGGCGTTGGTACGTTGTTCTGCGTCACCCGGCCGCTGGCGATCAGGTACGGCATGGGCGTGAGGATGTGCGCGCCGTCGATGCCGTTGCCCTCGGAGCCGAGCACCAGATTGTCGCGCGTCGTGCCCCACGAAGCCTGCTTCAGCACCTGCACGTCGGGCATGCCGTACTTGGCGAACAGGCCCTTCTCCTTTGCGACGAACAGCGGCGCCGCATCGGTGAGGGCGATGAAGCCGAGATTGGCCTTGGTCGTCTCCGGGCCCGCCGCCTGCGCCACATGGACGCCGCCGGGAAAGCCGGTCTTGATCGCCGCCATCACCGCGGCGCTGCCGGCGCCGGCGCGCAGCAAGGCGCGGCGGGTGAGTTTCGGGTGACGCGTCACTGCAGGCTTGCTGTCCGTCGTCATCTGCGCTCGTCGTCCTTTCGGCGCTCGGTTCGGTCGCGTGGCGATCCCGTCCGGGATCGGGCGGCGCCCGCCTCACGCATTTCCCCCCGCGGCAACAAAAAAGCCGCTGCCCAAAGCCGCCCCGGGTGGGGCTGCATCGGGTCAGCGGCGTTGCTGCTGGTCCGTCGTTGGACCGGACGCCGGCCTCGCGGGCCGGCGCCTTTGCAGTTCTTCTATTCAAGCCGCGTGCCAGACTGCGCCGGATGCAGACTCGCTCGACCGATCAAGCGCTTGGCGCCGATGCCGCCGCGCCGGGCGCCGCGTCGGCCGGCTACGGCCTGCTCAGCGGCGGCGCAGCCTGCAGCAATTTTGTGCAACGCGATGAGGGATCAGGAGCCGGGGGCCTTGCGGGCGATCGACCACTGCGCCAGGTGCCCGGCGACATCCGCCGGGTCGAACGGCCCGCCGGCAAAGGCCCCGATACCGTCGGCCGGCGCGCCCACCGGTGTCTCGGGAATGCGGCCGGTCAGGGCCTCGTAGAGGTCCGGCCGGAACACCGCCTGTGCGGCGGCCAGCAGATGCGGCCGCATCGGCGCCTGGCCCCACCGGACCATCTGCGCATAGAGCCAGGCCGCCTGGACCGGATCCGGCCGCGGTGCGCCGGCGCGTCCGACCAAAAGATAGCCGTCGCTCGCGCGCACCGCTCCGTCGGGCGTGACCTTGAGCCGGCCCACCAGCGTGCGCCGGACCACTTCCGCCGGCACGTCGAGCCGATGCGGCGCCGCCAGCAGCGCCGCGACGGTGTCGTGATTGGCCGGCGCCTCGATGAAGGCGGCGGCGCGGTCGAGCGCACGCACCAGCGCGGCGAGCTTGTCCGGATGCGCTTCTGCCCATGGGGCGCGCAGCGCCAAGACTTTCTCAACGGCGCGCGTCAGGATCTCCGAGACGAAGTGCAGGATGTGGCCGATGCCCAGATCGACCGCCACAGAGTTCCAAGGCGCGCCGACACAGAACGCGTCGACATGCCCGTTCTTCAGGCTCTCGACCATATAGGGCGGCGGCAGCACCACGAGCCGCACGTCCTCGTCCGGATCGACCCCACCCGCGGCCATCCAGAACCGCAGCTGGTAATTGTGCGTGGAGAACGGGAACGTCATGCCGAAGGTGAGCGGCGCTTGGCCCGCCTCGCGCCGGCGTGCCACCACCTGCGCCAGGGCGCGCGCCGAGACCGCCGGATCGGTCAACTCGCCCTCCGCTGCGCCGGCCAGTGCCGCATGCAGGGCGGGCGACACGGTGATCGCATTGCCGTTGACGCCGAGATTGAACGGGACGATCAGCGGCACCTGCACATGGCCGAGGCCGAGGCTGGACGCGATCGCCACCGGCGCCAGAAGATGGGCGGCGTCGAACAGGCCGATATTGAGCTTGTCGCGCACGTTCGACCACGACACTTCGCGCACGAGTTCGATCGAAAGGCCCTCGGCTGCGGCGAAGCCGTGGTCGGCGGCGACGATCAGCGCCGCCGCGTCGCACAGCGGAATGAAGCCGATGCGCAGGGGGTCCGCATTCATTTCAAGAGCTCCGCTGCCGTGATCACCGCCTGGGCGATTTCCGCGATCTTCTTCTTCTCGTTCATCGCCGCGCTGCGCAGCAGCGCATAGGCCTCCTCTTCGCTCAGGTTCTTTGCCCGCATCAGAACGCCCTTGGCGCGGTCGATCGTCTTGCGTTCCTCCAGCGCCGACTTGGTGCGCTCGAGCTCGTCCTGCAGCCGCGCAAACGCGTTGAAGCGCGAGATGCACATGTCGAGGATCGGCTTGACGCGCTCCTTCTTCAGTCCGTCGACGATGTAGGCGGAGACCCCGGCATCGACCGCGGCACGGATGGAATCAGCATCGCTCTGGTCGACGAACATGGCGATCGGTCGCTTCACCACGCGACTGACCTGGAACATCTGCTCGAGCACGTCGCGGCTGGGATTTTCGAGATCGATCAGCACCACGTCGGGGTCGACCGCATAGATGCGCGCCAAAAGGTTCGTCATCTCCTCGAACCTGACGACCTGGACGTAGCCGGCCTCGCGCAGGCCGTCCTCCAGGATCGCAGCCCGGATCGGGTTCTCGTCGACGATGACAATCTTCAGGAAGGTGTCCATCGCGGCCTGTCGCCGGCGCAATCCGGCAAGCGGCACGCCAAGCAACATTCATGCCGCGCAGCGGCGCCGACGAGAATGACGATGGGTCAGCGCGGCGCGGTGCCGAACGAACGGATCAGCGAGCTCTTCACGCTGGCGACATGGTCCCGCATCAGCATTTCCGCGCGCCACGGGTCGCGCAGCAGGATCGCGTCATAGATGCGGTGATGGTCGTCGTGGCGCCGGCGCACGTCCTTGTACTCGAAGGCGACGATGTTCCGCACCGACGATTGCGGTACCCGCTGGCACAGGCGGATCATGTCCCCGACCATGCGGCAGCGTGAGGCGGCGTGGACGGTATCATGAAAGACGAAGTTGATCGCGCCATAGGCAATCCGGTCCTCGTCGCGCAGCACGCCGCTCGCGAGGAGCGTATCGCCGTCGGTGAGGCTCTTCTCGATGATGCCGCGCTCTTCGTCGCTGAGGCCGCGCTCTGCGGCGAACCGCGCTGCCAGCGCTTCCAGCATGGCGCGGATATCGTAGGCATCGACGATCTCCGACGTCTGGAACTTGCGCACCGCATAGCCGCGGTTGGGCGCGTAATCGAGCAGCCCTTCGCTGGCGAGCGCCTGCAGCGCCGAGCGCACCGGCGTGCGCGAAACGCCGAGCCGCTCGCTCAGCCGCACTTCCTGCAACCGCTCACCGGGGGCGAACTGGCCGGAGAGGATCGCGCTGCGGATGCGGTCGGCAACGGACAACGAACGCGTCGCGGCCCGCTCGTCGGTTTCTGCTGCAGGAGGGCTGAAGGTCTCGGTCATGCGCTATCCGCTGTGACGCCGGGCCGACGCGTGGGTTCAGGAATAGATTGAGCGCGCAGGCGGAGCAAGGGCTGGTATGGAATCCACGCGCAGCCTGTGCTGCCTTGTGCGACGCACCAAAACTTAGCAGCCAATGTTTTAAGGCGTTTGATGAAATTTGCGCCACCGCAGCGCACAATAATGCGCCAGGGATGTATACATTTTCGTGTTGACCCTCTCGAATGTGTATTCAATCATCCTCCGCCGACGCGAGGTTTGCGTGGGTATGTGGGGAGCAGTACATGGACGCCGTAGCGGACAATGCGATCGAGCAGATCACCGATAACCGGCTGCCGCACTACGAGCCTTACGGCTGGCATCATTGGCCCGAGCATCCCTGGCTCGCCTACCAGTTCCGCCGCGGCCTCGGCGAGTCGCAGGAAGGCGGCGGCGCCGTTTCTGAGATCTTCCAGGCCGCCTCGCGGATGATCCCCGGCGATCTCGAAAGCTGGCACACGGAATGGAAACGGATCGGCGACCGCAATTGGCAGCGCGGCCTTGAAGCCGAGAAGGCCGGCCACATTCGCACCGCCATGAACTGTTTCCTGCGTGCCGCGGACTACTACCGGCAGGCCGAATTCCATCTTGAGCCGGACGATCCGCGCCGCCTGCCGACCTTCGAGGCGATGGAGGCCTGCTCGAAGAAATTCATCGGCTACCTCAACCCGCCGGGTGAGGCCGTCGACATTCCCTACGAGGATGGCAAGCCGATCTGTGGTTACTTCGTCCGCGCGCCGTTTCCCGGCGAGCGTCTGCCCGTGCTGATCTGCATGGGCGGCCTCGATTCGATCAAGGACGAGATGTGGTTCATGCAGGCCCATGGCTGCCTGCAGCGGGGCATTTCGGTGCTGATGATCGACGGGCCGGGGCAGGGCGGCACCTTGCGGCGGCACAAGATCCCGAACCGCCACGACACCGAAGTGGCCATCGGCAAGTGCATCGACTGGCTCGAACAGCGCCCCGACGTCGATCCCAAGCGCATCGCCGTCTGCGGCTCCTCGCTCGGCGGCTACTATGCCGCCCGTGCCGGCTGCTACGAGCCGCGCCTCGCCGCCGCCATTTCCCACGGTGCGATCTGGGACGTGCACGAAATGTGGGGCGACAAGGGCGAGGATTTCGGCCTCGCCATGCACATCAAGTGGGTGTTCGGCAAGCCGACCATGAAGGAAGCGATGGAGAAGGCGAAGGCCTTCACGCTCGAGGGCCATCTCGAGCACATGCGCTGTCCGTACCTGATCCTGCACGGCGGCTACGACGTGCTCACGGTCACCGGGGCCACCAAGGCCTACGAATACGCCAAGGCGCACGGCGTTGACGTCACGTTCCGGGTCGTCGACCCTGAGGAGACCGGCGCCGAGCATTGCCAGCATGACAATCCCACCATCGGTCAGGAACTGCTCTGCGACTGGCTGGCCGACGTGTTCAAGATCGACCAGCGGGCCTTGCTCAAGACCGGCTGGAACCCGCTGATCTAAGGAACCGTGTCATGAATCTCGGCGTGGACACCCCCAAGGCCGCCGTCGTCGCTATCGACCTGCATCGCGGCCACCTCGACATGGAGGTGGCGACGATGCCGACCTCCCCGGAAGTGGCGAAGCGGATGGTCGCGGCCAACAAGCGGCTGTTCGACTGGTGCCGCTCCGTCAGCATCCCGGTCATTCATCTGTTGACCGCTTATCGCGATGCCGAGGAGATCGGGTCCAATCCGTTCTGGCGCACCCGTGCGGAGGATCCGAATGCAACCCGCAAGAACGTGATGCGCCACAACATCATCGGTGGGCCCGGCTGCACCGTGATGCCGGATCTGATCGATCCGCGCGACTGGGTGGTCGCTACCAAGAAGCGCTACGACTGCTTCATCGGCACCGATCTCGATTTCACGCTGCGCGCCCACGGCATCAACACGCTGCTGATCACCGGCGTGAACACCAATTCCTGCGTGCTGGCGACGACCACTGCCGCCAATGTCCGCGACTATGCGGTGATCGTCGTCGAGGACTGCGTCGAGACCATGGACGGTCCGGCTTTGCACCAGGCCGGGCTGCTATGCATTAAGACGGCGTTCGGCTTCGTCATGAACACGGACGCAGTCATGGGTCTTGCCGCGCTGCGGCCGAACACGAGCGCAGCGGCGTGACCACCGTCAAACAGAAATTGCACGACGGTCAGCCGGTCATCAGCGTCAATCCCGGCGGGGTTGCGCCGTCGGTGATCGACGCCCTCGGCCGGCTCGGCGCGGACATTCTGTTCATCGATTGCGAGCGCACCGCGGTGTCGGTCGAGAGCGTGCCGGTCATGGCGCGGCTCGCTCAAGCGCACGGCATGGCTGCCATTGTCCGCAGCCCGAGCAAGGACTGGGCGCAGCTCACGCGCTATTTCGATTGCGGTATCAACGGTCTCGTCCTGCCCCAGGTGGAGACGCCCGACGAATGCGAGCATCTGGTGCGCGTGGCACGCTACGCTACGAAAGGCCGTGAGCAGGACCTGTTGCTCATCGTCCAGATCGAGAGTGTTGCCGGCCTCGAGCGGCTCGACGCCATCGCGGCGGCGCCCGGCATCGACGCCGTGCTGATCGGGCCGAACGACCTTGCCCATTCGATGGGATTCCTGGGCGACACATCGCGCCCCGAGGTGAAGCAGGCCGTGACCGAAATCTGCCGCCGCCTGCGCGATGCCGCCGTGCCGTTCGGGCTTCCGGCCAATGCCGGTTCGGTCCGTGACCTCGTCGGCGCCGGCGCCACACTGCTCTACACCACACTCGAACAATTTCTCGCTGTCGGCTTCGACAACTTTAAGAAATCGATGGCATGACAGTACCGAAGTCTGGCCTAACGCAAGAATGAGCGAGCAATGACCCTGCCCCGCGATCGCGCACCCTTCTCCGCCATCGTCGATCGTCCGCCGCTGAAGCTGCCGAACAAGGCGCGCGTCGTTCTGTGGACGATCGTCAATCTGGAAGTGTGGGACATCTCGCGGCCGATGGCGCGCCAGATCATCCCCGCGCCGACGGGGCAGGTGCTTCTGCCTGACGTTCCGAACTGGAGCTGGCACGAATACGGCATGCGCGTCGGCGTGTGGCGCTTCTTCAAGCTCTACGAGCGCCTCGGCATTCGCCCGACCCTGTCGATCAATGCCCGCGTCTGCGAGGACTATGAACGCGTCGCCGCGCAAGCGCGCGATGCCGGCTGGGAGTTCATGGGCCACGCCTACGAGCAGATGCCGATCCACAAGGTCGAAGACCAGCGCGGCATGATCCACCGCTCGATGGATCTGATCGAACGCTTCACCGGCAAGCGCCCGATCGGCTGGCTCGGTCCGGGCCTCACCCAGACTTACGAGACGCCGGAACTGCTGGCCGAAGCCGGCGTGAAATATATCGGCGACTGGGTTTGGGACGACGAACCGAGCGAGATCCGCACCGACAAGGGCCCGCTGGTGACGATGCCCTACACGGTGGAGCTGAACGACATCCCGACCATGATCGTCCAGCATCACGAATCGCCGTACTGGGCGACGCGCTGCAAGGACACGCTCGACCGCCTGCACATGGAAGGCGAGGAGCGCTGCAAGATCATGGCGATCGCCATTCACCCGTACATTTCCGGCCAGCCGCACCGCATCAAGTATCTCGAAGAGGTTTACGACTACGCGCGCGGCCTCGGCGATGTCCTGTTCTGGAATGGCGCCGAGATCTACGACTGGTACCGCACCGAGCGTCCGGCCGCCTGACAGAAGTGAGTATGATGGCCAATCCCG
>Ga0182748_1004779_pt1 | contig 10556 bp, 11 predicted proteins | sample eDN3rd37CKraftOP_FD_128877 | JGI IMG/M metagenome (GOLD analysis project Ga0182748, IMG submission 128877) | Enriched Organic Plus compost microbial communities from Emeryville, California, USA - eDNA 3rd pass 37_C Kraft OP (version 2) (version 2) ...
CAGCCGATATGCTCGATCATGAAGGCGCTGAGCGGCCAGCAGACGGTGCTGGCGAAGCCGCCGAACAGCGTGAGGTTGGTGATCGGCGCCCGCGCCTCGGCGCCGTACAGCCGGCCGAGCGCCGAGAACACGGCGTCGTAGAGGCCGCTGCCCATGCCGAAGCCCACCACGATCCAGGCAAGCAGATAGACGGGCATTGTCGGCGCAAGGCCGACGCCTGTCAGGCCGGCGGCAAACAGCAGCGAGCTTGTCAGCAGCACCGGACGGCCGCCGTGACGGTCGATGAGGCGGCCGACTTGCGGCGAGATCAGACCGGCGACAAGCAGACCGAGCGATGTGCCGCCCACGACCCAGCCGAGCGACCAGCCGGTGTCGGCGACGATCGGGCCGGCAAACACCGCGGGGAAATAGAACGACGTGCCCCAGGCCAGGATCTGCACGATGCCGAGCGCCGTGATGACCACGCGCCGGTCCAATTTGCGCTCCTGCGCCGGGGGCAAAGCGTGGTCCTTAGTTCGCCGGCTCCATGCCTTTTTCCTTCAGCGCGGCCGCTGCGGCCTCGCTCGTGAAGGCCTTCATCAAAGCCTGCGCGATGTCCTTCTTGTCGCTCGCGGCCGAGATGCCGGCGGAATAGGTCGTGTAGTTCTGGATCTCCTTCGGCAGCGGCGCCACCAGCACGACGCCTTTCACAGGCACGATCTCGCTGATCTGATGCAGGCCCAGTTCGGCCTCGCCGTTCAGCAGCAGGTCGGCGACGTATCCGCCCTTCTTCAGCTTGGCCTTGGGGCGCACCTGATCGGCGACGCCGAGCCGTTCGAACAGCTTGTCGAGATAGATGCCGCTCGAGCCGCCGCTCGCCGGATCGATATAGGCGACGGTCTTGGCCTTCAGCAGCGCATCCTTGAAGGCGTCGACGGTCGAAACGTCCGGCTTCGGCGCGCCCTCCTTCACCATCACGCCGACGCCCACCCGCGCGAGGTCGACGCGGCTGCCGGCGACGATCTTGCCTTCCTTGATGAGTTCGTCGATGGCGCCCGGGGTGATCACGGCGAAATCGAAGGCCTCGCCGCCTTCGATGCGCTTCTTCACGACGCCGGCCGTCTCGTTCTCGACGATGACCTTGTGGCCGCTCTGCCGCTCAAAAGCGGGCACGAGCGTCACGACCATCTGCTTGAAAGCGCCCGTCGTCAGCACCTTGATCTCGGCGGCTGCGGCCGGCGCCTGCCCCGCCAGCCACAAGCCCATCGACACGACGGCAGCCGTCCTCAGTCTCTTTGGCATCGCGTTCCCCCTATTCGTGGCCCGACTATACCATTGCGCGAGGAACGACGATCAGGCGACCCGGGCGGACGGATCGGCCGCCCTGGCGAACCATGCGGTCCGCGCATGGGCGAATTTGGTCCAGAAAACGCGAAAACGGCTTCCCATTCGCTGATACCGAAGGCAAGCCTAAAGGTTTGGCACCAGAATAAGCCGTTCCAGGCCTGTTATTCGGTTTTCATGCGGCATTGGCTTACGAATTTGCTGCGACAGCGAGATGAACTTGATGCGAAAAACATGAACTTTACTGAGATTTACAATTTTCTCTTAATATTCAGCTACTTCCACTATGCATTTTGTGAATAGCTGCAGCGCAACATAAAGCCTACTCTTGCAGCGCAATATGCCTATCTTCCGAGCAACAGAGTTCGCCGGCCTCCGAGGCCGGGGCAGAGAAGAGAGACCTACCCATGCTTGCCCATATTGTTCGCTTCATCCGCGAGTGGAAGCGCTACAACCAGAGCCTCAACGAGCTCAATCGGCTCGGTGATCGTGAGCTCGCTGATCTCGGCATCAGCCGTTCGGATATCCCGCGCGTGGCCTGGAGCGCGGCGCAAGACGCCTAAGCTTCCCACATCGCGCACGACCGCAAACGCCCGCCTCGACGCGGGCGTTTTCTTTTTGAAGGCTTAGCTGGCGAGCCAGCGCGCGAGCGGCATCACCTCGGCCGGCTGGCCGTAAGCGCGCGTCCAGGAATCGACGGCCCAGGCGACGCCGGTCGCCTTGTCGCGCAGCACCGCGGTGTAATGGAACGGGCGGCCGTCGATGAGCGCGCCGCGCGACTTCGGCAGATCGACCTCGTGGAAGCGCAAGAGGCCGAGCTGATCGAGCACCAGGAGCAGGCTCGTCGTGTTGCGGCTTGAATCGACGCAGTCGAACTGGTTGGCGTCGAACATGTATTGCGCGCCCGCCGCAGCAACGTGATTGCGCGTCCCCGCCTCCGCCGCGATACGGCGGTCGAACCAGGCCCAGGCGCCGGCAACCGCCTGACGTTCGGCAAGCGCCGAGGCTTTACCGCCGGCCATGATCTGCGCGAGCTTGGCGTGATCCGCCGCCGACAGAGCAACCTCCGAGCGATAGCGGCAGCCAAAGCCATGGCAGACGATGATGCGCTCGGGCGTCGGCGCAATAACCGAATACGGCTCGAAGGTGGCGGCGATGACATCGGCTGTGCCCGCCGATGCAACCGGCGCGCTCAAAGCGCACAGAACAAAAGCCAGTCCGACGAGCCCAAGCGCGACCTTCATTGACGGAACCCGTTACTACTCAGCCATTGCCGCCGTGGCAGCGACCACCTATTCATCATCGAATGACGAAAAATGAATTACAAGCAGTGCATGTGATCGGCGGCGGTCTTGCCGGTTCCGAAGCCGCCTGGCAAGTCGCCCAGCGCGGTATCCCAGTCGTGCTGCACGAGATGCGGCCCGAGCGTGCGACCGACGCGCACAAGACCGACGGCCTTGCCGAGCTCGTGTGTTCGAACTCCTTCCGCTCCGATGACGCCGAGCACAACGCCGTCGGCTTGCTGCATGAGGAGATGCGGCGTCTCGGCTCGCTGATCATGCGCGCGGGCGATGCCAATCAGGTACCGGCCGGCGGCGCGCTGGCGGTCGATCGCGACGGCTTCTCGGACGCGGTGACGAAGGCGCTCGAGGGTCATCCCTTGATCACCATCGCGCGCGGCGAGATCGCGTTGCCGCACGGCGATTGGGACAGCGTCATCATCGCGACCGGGCCCCTCACCTCGCCCGCGCTCGCCGACAACATCCGCAAGCTCACCGGCGAAGATCAGCTCGCCTTCTTCGATGCGATCGCGCCGATCGTGCACCGCGACTCGATCGACATGAGCCAGGCCTGGTTCCAGTCGCGCTACGACAAAGCCGGTCCCGGCGGCTCCGGCGCCGACTACATCAACTGTCCGCTGACGCGCGAACAATACGAAGCCTTCGTCGATGCACTGATCACCGGCGACAAGACCGTGTTCAAGGAATGGGAAGCGGCAACGCCCTATTTCGACGGCTGCTTGCCGGTCGAAGTGATGGCCGAGCGCGGCCGCGACACGTTGCGCTACGGCCCGATGAAGCCGATCGGTCTCACCAATCCGCATCAGCCGGACGTGCGGCCCTATGCCGTCGTGCAGCTGCGCCAGGACAACAAGCTCGGCACGCTCTACAACATGGTCGGTTTCCAGACCAAGCTGAAGCACGGCGAACAGGTGCGCGTCTTCCGCACCATCCCCGGCCTGCAGAACGCGGAGTTCGCGCGGCTCGGCGGCCTGCATCGCAACACGTTCCTCAATTCGCCGAAGCTGCTCGACGGCACGCTGCGCTTGAAAGCCAATACGCGCTGGCGCTTCGCCGGCCAGATCACCGGCTGCGAAGGTTATGTCGAATCCGCCGCCGTCGGATTGATGGCCGGACGCTTTGCCGCCGCCGAACGGCGCGGTGAAGAGATCGCGCTGCCGCCGCCGACAACCGCGCATGGCGCGGTGCTCGCGCACATCACCGGCGGCCATATCGAAACCATCGACAGCGGCCGCTCGTCCTTCCAGCCGATGAACGTGAACTTCGGCCTGTTCCCGCCGCTTGCCGAACAGCCGGAGTTCGATCGCAAGAGCAAGCTCGGCCGCGCCACCGCGCGTGCGCTGGCCAAGAAGAGCGCGATCACGCGCCGCGCCTTGGCCGATCTGGCAACGTGGATGGGCGCGCAGACACAGGCCGCGGCGGAGTAACTCGTCCGGGCATGCGCAACCGCGCTTGACCCGGCGACGACGGCCTAGCGCGCGAACAATCGCTCCGGATCGCGCGACGCGCGCCACAACAGCCACTGCCGGCGCAGGCGCGACAGCGGCTCCGGCTGGAACGGCTCGTAGCCGCGGCGGTCCATGCGCGCGAGCTGCGGCCCGACCAGCGCCAGCGGCAACAAAGCCGGCATGAGCTGAACCGGCACCTGCCCGGCCTCCATCATCGCCGCCTGCAATTGCCGCCGAGCGTGGCGGCGCAATTCGGCGAGCGCCGCCTTCAACGGCTCGCTGTCCTGGCCGGCGAAAATCGTCTCCGCCTTCACGCCATGGCGCTCGAGCACCTCCAGCGGCACGTAAAGCTGATGGCGTGCGGCATGGCGCGGCAGCGCCAGCAGCAGATGCTCGATGGCGAGCGCGATCCCGGCATGACGTAGCAGAATGCCGCTCGCGGCATTCGCGGCGCCGAGAATTTGCGCCGCCAGCGACAGCAAGGCGCTGAAGGTCAGCACCGCGTAATTGTCGAGGTCGTCCAGGGTCGGGAACGGATCGTCGTAGAGATCGAAGCTGTGCGCGTCGATCAAGGCGATCAACGTCTCCGTCGACAGCTTGTGGCGCTTCACGGTCGCCATCAGCGCCGCGGCGATCGGATGCGCCGCCGCCTCGCCGTCGCGCTTGCCTTCGAGCACCTCGCGCCACCACTGCAGGCGGATCTCGCCGGGCATCGGTTCGCGCGCCACGTCACGCACGCGCGCGATCTCGCCGTTGAAGGCATAGAGCGCGAACAGGCCCTCACGCCGGCCTTCCGGCGCGAACAGGGTCGCGAGATAGCGGTCGCGGTCGGTCTCGCGAACGAGGTTGGCGCAGTGAGTGAAGTTCGAATCCATCGGCAATCTCAGACGGCCACGAGAGACTGTGCATCTCCCACCCGGCTCATTCCCGCGCAAGCAGGATTCCAACACCTAAGTGAAGACGGGCAGCCGACGGCGCACGGCGCGGGCTTGCCCCTCATCTAATCGACCGCGATCAACGCCGCGCCGACCCTGCGGTTTTCCGCCAGCAGGATGTTCCAGGTGCGCACGGCGGCGCCGGTCGGCATGGCGTCGACGGTGAGCGACGCGCGCGCGAACCGGTCCTTCAGCCGCTCCGGCAAGACCCACGGGTCGCGGCCGCCGCCGATCAAAAAGAAGTCCAGTTGCTCCGCCCGCTCGAACGCCGCCTCCAAAGACGAGGTCGTCAGTTCGCTCAGGCTGGTCACCGGCCAGGCCCAGATGCCGTCGGGAAAACACAGCAGCGAGCCGCGATGCGACATGCCGCCGAAGCGGAACCCGCCATTGCCATAGGCGTCGATCAGCGCCGGACGCGGCAGATGGGGATCGTGGGTGCCTTGGACATTCGCCATCAGTGCAAGCGGGGCCGGCAGCGCCCCGCACTCCGCTCATTCCCGCGACGGCGGAAATCCACAATCACAATCGGCGGCGCCGCGGTTTGGTTTCCGTGCGGCCGCGCCCTGCGCGGGGACGCGCGGCGCGCGCCGATCAGGGCTTCTTGTCCTTGGACGCCGGGCCCGTCAGCGCGTCGGTGCCGCGGCCGACCCCGAGATAGATCAGGATCGGCGACGCGATGAACACGGACGTGTAGGTGCCGACCAGCACGACGCCGAACAGCATGGTCGCGGAGAAGGAGTGGATGGCCTGGCCGCCGAACAGGAACAGGGCGAGCAAGGCGAGCGACACGGTCATATGCGTGATCACCGAACGCGACAGCGTCTGGTTGACCGCCCCGTTGAGCAGTTCCGGCATCGGCATCTTCTTGTAGCGCCGCAGCAGCTCGCGGATACGGTCGTAGATGACGACGGTGTCATTGAGCGAATAGCCGAGAATGGTCAGCAGCGCCGCGATGCTCGTCAGGTCGAAGTCGATCTGCGTCACCGACATGAAGCCGATGGTCAGCACGATGTCGTGGACGTTGGCGATCATGGCGCCGAGGGCGAATTGCCACTCGAAGCGGAACCAGAGGTAGATCAGGATGCCCATGATGGCGAGGCCGAGGCCGATCACGCCATAGGACAACAGCTCGCCCGAGACGCGCGGGCCCACCACTTCGACGCGGCGATAGTCGACCGTGTCGCCGAAGGCGACGCGCACCTTCTGCACGGCTTCCTGCTGCGCGGCGTCGCCGCCCGGCTGCTCGGCAATGCGGATGAGCACATCCGTCGGCGCGCCGAACTGCTGCAGCTGGACCTCGCCGAGGTTGAGGGCGCCGAGCGTCGTGCGCATCTGCCCGATGTCCGCCGGGCCAGACTTGCTCTGCACCTCGATGAGCAGACCGCCCTTGAAGTCGATGCCGAAATTCAGGCCGTGGTAGAAATAGAGCGCGATGGCCAGGATCGAAGCGATCGCGGAAATAGGAAAGCTGATGCGCCGGAAGCGCATGAAGTCGAATTTGGTGTCGTCCGGGACGATACGAAGCAGGCGCAACGTCAGCTCCCCTTAAATCGGAACGCTCTTGGGACGCCACCAGCGTACCCAATAGGCGACGATGAGCCGCGTCAGCGTGAAGGCGGTGAAGACAGTGGTGATGATGCCGATGCCGAAGGTCACGGCGAAGCCGCGCACCGGGCCCGTACCGATGTAGAACAGCACCGCCGCCGCGATGAACGTGGTGATGTTGGAGTCGAGAATGGTCGCGAGCGCGCGGGAGAAGCCGGCGTCGATGGCGTTGATCGGCGTGCGGCCGGCCCTCACCTCTTCGCGGATGCGCTCGTAGATCAGCACGTTCGAGTCGACCGCGATGCCGACGGTGAGCACGATGCCGGCGATGCCGGGCAAGGTCAGCGTGGCGTTGAGCAGCGACAGGATGCCGAAGATCATGGCGACGTTGATCGCCACGGCGATGTTGGCGAACAGGCCGAACAGGCCGTAGGTCATGATCATGAAGATGAAGACGAGCGCCGCGCCGATATAGGACGACAGCTTGCCCTTGGCGATCGAGTCCTGGCCGAGGCCGGGACCGACGGTGCGCTCCTCGATGATGGTCAGCGGCGCCGGCAGCGCGCCGGCGCGCAGCAGGATCGCCAGATCGTTGGCGCTCTGCACGGTGAAATTGCCGGAGATCTGGCCCGAACCGCCGAGGATCGGCTCGCGGATCACCGGCGCCGAGATCACTTCGTTGTCGAGCACGATGGCGAACGGCTTGCCGACGTTCTGCTGCGTCGCCTCGGCGAACTTGCGCGCGCCGGAGGTGTTGAAGCGGAAGCTCACGATCGGCTCGGAGGTGCGCTGGTCGAAGCCCGGCTGGGCGTCGGTCAGGTCGGCGCCGGAGACCAGCACCCGCTTCTCGATCAGATAGGGCGTGCGCGGCTGGGTCGAGCTGTAGAGCAGTTCGTCGTCCGGCGGCACGCGGCCTTGCGCCTGCTCGGCCGGGATCGAGGTGTCCACCATGCGGAAGTCGAGCTTGGCGGTCTTGCCGAGGAGCTGCTTGAGGCGGGTCGGGTCCTGCAGGCCCGGGACCTGCACCAGGATGCGGTCGCTGCCCTCGCGCTGGATCAAAGGCTCGACGGTGCCGAGTTCGTTGACGCGGCGCTCGATGATCTGAATCGACTGGTCGACCGACTGCCGCACGCGCTCCAGAATCGCCGGCTCGGTGACGGTGAGCCGGATCAGGTCGTTGTCGCGGCTGATATCGAGGCTGTTCTGGCCGGTCGCGCTCAGGATGCCGCCGAGCGGCTGCGACAGCGTGCGCAGCTTGGTCAGCGCCTGGTCGACGCTGGCGGCGTCGCGGATGCGCACTTCCACGCTGTTGCCGCGGATCACAAGGCCGGTATAGCCGATGCGGGCGTCACGCAGCGTGCGGCGCACATCGTCCATCAGCGACGTCAGCTTCTCGCGCCGCACCGCCTTGGTGTCGACCTCGAGCAGGATGTGGGAACCGCCCTGGAGGTCGAGGCCCAGCACGATGTGGCGCTGCGCCCATTTCGGCCAGGAATCGACAACCGAAGCCGGGAAGAAGTTCGGCACAGCGCACAAGCACACGACGAGCGCCGTGAGAATGATCGCCGCCGCCTTCCACCGCGTAAAATATAACATGACGTCTCGACTTCGATTGAAGACCTAAGAGAATGCCGCTCAGCTCGCCGCGGCATCCTCCTTCACGGGCTCGCCCTTGGAGCGGACGTCGGTGAGCATCTGACGCATCTGCCGGATTCGCACGCCGTCGGCGATCTCGATTTCGACCTGATCGTCGTCGATCACCTTGGTCACCTTGCCGACGAGGCCGCCATTGGTGATGACGCTATCGCCGCGGCGCACGTTCTTGACCATCTCCTGGTGCGTCTTCACGCGCTTTTGCTGCGGACGCAGGATCAGGAAGTACATGATCACGAAAATCAGCACGAACGGCAGCAGCGACATCAGCACGCCGCCGTCGCCGCCTGCCCCGCCAAAGATCGAACCTTGCGCAAACGCAGGCGTCGTAAACATCGTCTGATATCCTCGTCTTGTTTCGGCTGACCGGGTCGGGCGGACCTAAATTCCGCCGCCACCGCCTGAATTCGCGCGGGACTATAGCGGCCGCCCGGTCAAAAGCAACGCCGGGCGCCCGCCCCCGGGCGGCCGATTGAGGCGCTTTCCGGGCACACTTGCAGGGCCTCCCCCCGGCCGGTAAGAGCAGCGCCATTGCGGAAAGAAACGCCCTCATGACCAAGCCCAAAACCCCAGAATCGAATCCCACGGCCGCCGCCGCCAGCGCGCAGGCGGCTCTCCTGGCGTCGCCCGATGTGCTGGAGCGCATCGCCAACGCCCTGGAGCGCCTCGCCCCCAAGCCCAAGACGCTGCCCGAGCTGACCGCGGCCGACGCGTTCATCTGGCATCCGGATGGGCGGCTCGCGCCGGTACCGCGGGTCAACCGCGTCGACATGTCGCTCTTAAAGGGCGTGGATCGCGTGCGTGACACGCTCGTCGAAAATACCGAGCGTTTCGCCAAGGGACTGCCGGCCAACAACGCACTGTTGTGGGGCGCGCGCGGCATGGGCAAGTCGTCGCTGGTGAAGGCCTCGCACGCGACCGTGAACGCGCAGCTCGCCAACGGGCGCAGCGACGGTCCGCTCAAGCTCGTCGAGATTCACCGCGAGGACATCGAGAGCCTGCCCGAGCTGATGGCGCTGATGCGCGGCTCGTCCTACCGCTTCATCGTATTCTGCGACGACCTCTCCTTCGACGCCGACGACACGAGCTACAAGTCGCTCAAGGCCGTGCTCGAAGGCGGCATCGAGGGCCGGCCGGACAACGTGATCTTCTACGCCACCTCGAACCGGCGCCACCTGCTCTCGCGCGACATGATCGAGAACGAGCGCTCGACCGGCATCAACCCGGGCGAAGCGGTCGAGGAGAAGGTGTCGCTGTCGGACCGCTTCGGCCTGTGGCTCGGCTTCCACCGCTGCAGCCAGGACGAGTATCTGGCGATGATCGACAGCTACGTCACGCACTACAAGATCAAATACGACGCCGACGAGCTGCGCCGCGAGGCGCTCGAATGGTCGACGACCCGCGGCTCGCGTTCGGGCCGCGTCGCCTGGCAGTTCATCCAGGATCTGGCGGGACGCCTCGGCGTGGCGCTGGGCTAGCGCGCATTCCGGCCAGCGCGACGCTGCCGGCGACGATACGGGACGGAACCGACATCCATGGATGAAAAGTCCGCCCGCATCTCCCGCCGCGCCGCGCTGATGGCTTTCGCTGGCGGCGCGACGCTGCCGCTCCTGGCGACGCCCGGCGAGGCGCAGAGCGAAGACCGGCCGCCGGTCTTCCAGACGACGCGCCATCAATTCACCGTCGTCCGGCCCTCGAACTTAATACCGGCGGTGACGCTCACGGACGTCGACGGGCGGCGCGCTCAAGTTGCTCCCATCCCCGGCAAGGTGCTGCTCGTCAACATCTGGGCGACGTGGTGCGAAGCCTGCCGCGTCGATCTGCCCTTGCTCGAGCGCTTCCACAAGGTGGCCAGTCATCAAGCCGAAATCGTTGCCGTGTCGATCGACACCGGCGACCGTCAGCACGTGAAGCGCTACCTGGAGAAACTATCGATCCGCTCGCTGCCGGTGTACCTCGATCCCAAAGGCATGCTTGCCGGCAATGCCGCCAAAGGCACGGCGCCGCTGCTCATCTACGGCATGCCGCTGACTTATCTCATCACGCCGTCGGGCCGGATCGCCGGCTACATGTCCGGTGTCGCGGACTGGCTCGCCAAGGACGCGCAGGAGCTCATCGCTTATTACGACGCGGCGTAAGCACCGGGCGCCAAGGAGTGCGTGTTCGGCGCGGCGCGCCGCCCCGAAATGACTTCAAAAGCAAAGCCACCGCCTTCATGGAAGGCGATGGCCCTGATGTGCGTTCGAAAATCAGATGTTGCCGAGATACTTCGTCGGATCGACCGGGGTCGAGCCCTTGCGGATCTCGAAGTGCAACTGCGGCGAGGTCACGTTGCCGGTCTGGCCGGCATG
>Ga0182748_1004780_pt1 | contig 10555 bp, 8 predicted proteins | sample eDN3rd37CKraftOP_FD_128877 | JGI IMG/M metagenome (GOLD analysis project Ga0182748, IMG submission 128877) | Enriched Organic Plus compost microbial communities from Emeryville, California, USA - eDNA 3rd pass 37_C Kraft OP (version 2) (version 2) ...
GCTGGCCGGCCAACAGCCTGTGGGTGCTGGGACTGCTGCTGTCCCTGGACCTGCTATTCCAGGGATGGGCGCTAATCCTGCTGGGCCTGGCCCTGCGCGCCGCCCGCCGCTGATTTCCACCAGGCCCGGCTGCGCGCCGCCCGCCGCTCATTCCTGGCGGGCGCCGCTATGGGCGGCCCGCTGGTGATTCCCGCCGTCCGGCTGCGCGCCGCGCCTTTATGCCCCCTTTTCATATCGCTTCCAGCTGCAACGCCACCCTATCCGGGAACGAGCCGCCGGCACGCAGTGTCGCGCCCATGCGACTAAGGGCTTACACCTAAATATCGATCCCTGCCGCCACCCAGCGCACGGCTGAAACCGGAATTTTTCCGGCGGAACTAGTGTTCGCAATATTAAGATTTTTTCACAAGGATTCTTTCGATATTTCAAATATGCACGACGAATTCCGCCCAGAAATCGATTACCGGATTATTCACGCAATAAACCGTTGTAAAGCGAAAGAATAGGGTTTCCGAGTGATCGTTCCGGGCTTTCGCCTTTTGGTATTAATCCTTTGATTCAGAGGGGTTATGGACGCTAGTTAAAGCATTCATCCAAATGGATTAAAGGGCTAAACAGTCCTTGATTCCGCACAAATGACTCGATAATATGAAATCGCGGCATCTGTACGAAATCTAACAATTTAGGCGCATTTTTCATTCGATATTCGCAAACGGAGGGTCAGTTCTCGAATCCTGTTTGCGAATCCGAGCGTAATCACCCACTGTCGTCCTAGCCTGGCGGCCTGCTCGCGGCGGCCAATCAGGCGGTTCCTAAGGGGGAACCTATTATGATTTCCAGCATCCTTCTCGTCGAAGCCCATCCGCTGCTACGCTTGGGCATGCTGCATTTGCTCGCCGATGCCCTGCCCCATATGTCGGTACAAGGTATCGATCCGGCCGAAATCCGGCGAAGTAGCGGCCCGCCGAAGCCGATCGGCCTGGCCCTGTTATCGCTGGCGCAGAACGAAGACCCGCTGGAGGCGGTGGCCAGCCTGCAACGCGCCTACTCGCCCAAATGGGTCCTGCTGCTGTCCGAAGACGCGCTGGCCCCGTCGCTGCAGCACAGCCTGCCGCCCGTGGTATCGGGCATCGTGCCCAAGCTGGCTTCCTCCGACATGCTGGCAGCGTCCATCCAGCTCGTGATCGCCGGCGGCAAATGCTTCGGATTGTCCGGCACGCTGCCTCCCGGGCCGCCCGATGGCCCCGTGCCGGCGGCGGCCCAGCCGGCCACCGCGCCGATCACCCCGACGCCAGCCTGGGACCCCTCCTCCACGGAACCCTCCGGCAAGCTGCCCGCCGAGATCGTGGCCGAAGCGGAATTGCTGCAATTGACTCCGCGGCAATACGAAGTGCTGCTGCTGCTGGCGCGCGGCTACCCCATCAAGACCGTCAGCCGGCACCTCAATATCTCGGTGGCCACCGCCAAGGCCCATGCCGGCACCCTCTACCAGCGCCTGAACGTGCGCAACAAGAGCGAGGCCGTCTATGCGGCGGTATCGCGCGGGGCCAGGCTCGACTGGCAGCATCTCTATCCCCGCCACAACAGCCATCCCGTGCGCCAGGCCCGGATGGAACAGCACGCGTAGCGCGGAGCAAACCCCGCGCAAACGGATACGGCCGGCGCATGGCGCCGGCCGTACTGCGTGCGGACCACGGTTCGCCCGCACACCAAAGCATAGGCAGGACCGTGGACCGTGCTAGGCAACGGCCGCGTACGGGATGACGGGCACCGGATCGGGCTGCGACTCGGCGGGAATCGCGGCCACCTCGCCGTCCCAGGGCACCACGTAATCGATGGCGCCGCGCTCGTCGTGGTGGACCAGGACTTCGCGCACCCCGGCCGCCAGGCGCCATGCGCTTTCGCCCGGCAGCGGCGGCTGCGCCTGGGCGCCGGCCTCTTCGCGGTCGCGCATGCGGATCCAGTTGTGGAACCGGCAGACGATCATCCAGGCGACCAGGGAGCCGGCCATGGCCGCCACCACAAACGAGTACATCAGCAGTTCGCCGACCTGGGCAGCGGTGCCGCCCACCATGACCAGCGAATGATAGATATACAGGCAGAACAGCAGCCATACCAGCATGACCAGGGCCGGCCGGACGACGCGATACCACATTCCGTACAGTATGCCGTCGGCCATCCCGTACTGCCGGACATAATCGGGAAACGAGGCGGCACTGATATCGATAATGAGCGTTTTCATGCTTTGAGACCCCGATCAGGACTGACCCACCGCGCGCGGCTGCGCGAACGGCGTAAGACAACGGAAGGAAGTGCGATCACGGTCGTGGTCAGCCCGATCAGCCAAAAGGCGATGGGATACCACACCGTGTCGGTGAAATAGCGCAGGATCCGGTAATCGTATTTGTGGTCGATGATGCAGCCGGCCAGCAGTTGGGCCAGGCAGGTCAGGAACAGCAGCGAACCGTGCCACTGCGGATAGATCTCGAACCGCCACAGCGGCGGCAGCTCGACGAACATGCCCAGCACGGCCAGCAGGATAATGGTCAGCATGCCGTAGGCCCAGACCACGCTGAGGGCGAATTCGATCAATATCGGCCACATCAGCGCCTGGCGTGGGTGTATGAGCCGGGGAAGGTACTTCAGCATGGTCTGTATGCCGCCCTTGGCCCAACGCAGGCGCTGGCGGTACAGGCCCTTGATCGTCTCGGGCATGAGTATCCAGGTCAGCGCCCTGGGCTCGTAGCGGATATGCCAGCCGGCGACCTGCAGCTTCCAGCTGATGTCGATGTCCTCGGTCAGCATGTCGGGACTCCAGTAGCCGACCTTCTCCAGCGCCTGCTTGCGGAACATGGTCATGACCCCCGACACCGTCATCAGGCGGCCGTAGAGCTGCTGCGTGCGCTTGATCAGCCCGATAATGGACGAGAACTCCCCCACCTGCATGCGCCCCAGCAGCGTGGAGCGGTTGCGGATGCGCGGGTTGCCCGTCACCGCGCCCACTCGCTCCGCATGCAGGAAATGCGTCAGCATGTAGGAGATGGAGTCGTGGTCCGGCAGGGAATCGCCGTCTATGCACAGCAGGTACTCGGCATCGGTGAGCTGGGCCGCGGTGGTCAGGCCGATGGCCTTGCCCTCGTTGCGGTGCTGGTGCACCACCAGCAGCCGCTCGAAGCGGCGCGCCAGGCGGTTGAGCTGCACGCCGGTGTCGTCGCTGCTGCCGTCGTCCACCGCGATCACCACGTAGTCCGGATAGCGCATGGCGTCCAGGTGGGCGATCACCTCCGCCACGTTCTCGCCTTCGTTGTAGCAGGGCACGATCACCGCCACCCGGGGATAGCTCGGCAACACGATCCGGCCGTAGCGCCGCCCCTGCTCGAACAGCAAGTAATGCAGCAGGCCGCCTATGATCCAGAAATACGACATGAAGAACGGATAATAGAAAACGAAGCTGGACAGACCGGCCTTGAAAGGCATATCCATATCCATGGGTCACCTCTGCAGCCGGCCGGGAACGGCGCCTTGCAGCCGCGACTGGTGGCCGAATGTCAGGCGCGACGGCAGCACGCGCTTCTCCAGTGTCGTTTTCAAGGACATGACCTCCCGGATGATCTCCGTGTTGGGACGATCCTCGATGAAATCGTCCGGGTAGTAGCCATAGTGGATGGCGCCCAGGCTGCGCAACAGCGCCATCTGGTCGCGCAGCGTGGCGCTCGGTATCGGCGTGCGGGTGCGCCAGTCGACGCTCTGCAGCTCGAAGATCGTGGTCGCCAGGCCCTTCTTGTGGGCCACCTCCGCCACCAGCTTGCGCAGCCAGTCATTCGGATCGTCCGCGCTCTCCATGTGAGGCATGGCCATGAGCGCGACATAGTCGTAGTTGGCCAGGAAATCCTCCAGGTTCTGGGCATACCAGGCCTCCGCCGCCGGATCCAGGACCGGCTGGGAATAAAGATTGCGCACGGTGAGCATGTCGATGCCGTTCTGGTAATCCTGCACCATCGCGCCCAGTTCGCGGGTGAAATCGATCAGGTAGCGGGTCTTGCCGCGGCTCCATCGCATGGCCATCTTGGGGTCGGCCCTGATTTTGGCGATATTGGGCGGCAGCCCCCAGGAGGCGTAGACGGCCAGCGCCTCGGGCCGGCCGTCTTCCGTGTCGTCCAGCACCGCGTCGTCGTGGAATAGCAAGCCGTCGAACGCCGCGTGCTTGGCCAGATCCTCGTAGATTTCGGAAATCAGCTTGCGGGTCTGCGGATGAAAAGGGCTGAGCCGGATCGGGTGCCCCAGCCCGCGCCCCTCCTCGGCCGGCCGCACCGATTGCACCAGCAGCTTGGACACGGGATTGTCCGCCGGCAGGTGATAGGACAGCACCGGCAGCCAGGCGTAGACCTGCGTGTTGGCCCGCGTCTTGAGTTGCCAGGCGACGCGGCTGAACAGGTCGGCGCGCATCGGCAGGTGCCGGTTGGGGAAATACAGCTCGGTCACGTCGCCGTCGCCCTTGGGATCGGCAAAAGCCTGGAGATAGACGGCGCTGGGCGCCAGATCCTTCATGCGGTCGATCAGCATCGAAAGATTGCGCTCCTGCTGTTCCGGATCCTTGTCGTAGACATAATCCAGGTCCACCTGCACGACGCGCTGAACCGGATGGACCTGGCCGTGATAGCTCATCGGCTCGCGCAGGGCGGCGCGCAGCATGGCCACGGTAATCTCGTACGAGGCCAGGCTGCGGCGGATGCGCTCCAGCGGCACGTCCGGCGAGTTGGGGCCCGGCTCAAGGGTGAGCATCACGGTCAGCCCCAGTTCGCGCGCCGCGGTGTCGAGGTCGCGGTTGTGCGCGCCATACGGCCAGGCAACGGCGCGCACCGTCTGGCCGGTGTGTTCCCGTATCAGCTCGATGCTGCGCGCGAGATCGGCGCGCACGCGCTCGGCATAGGCCTGGTCGTCTTCGTACTGGCCGGTCTGCGGGTCGTATATCCGCGTGGCGGCCAGCGGCAGCTCGTTGCCCTGCGGGTTGGCCTGCCCGCCCTGGTGCATGTTGTGGGTATGGGTGGCGAACTCGACCAGGCCGGAATCCGCCATTTCGCGAATCTGGTCCCAGTCCATGAAATAGTCCCGTGGCACCTTCAGGCGCGGCCCGAGATCGATGATGGTTCCGGGCGGCGTCTCCGTCCATTGGGTGACCAGGGAGACCACGGCCGGGTAATTGAAGCGCTTGAGCAGCGGAAAGACCTTGCTGTAGGTGCTTTCGTAGCCGTCGTCGAAGGTGAGCAGCAGCGGCCGCGCCGGCAGAGGCGGGCCGCCGTTGCGTGCGGCCACGATCTGGTCCAGGCTGACCGGGTGGTAGTCGTTGGCGCGCAGCCATTCGAAAATGTCGACCAGGGTCCGCGTGTCGATCGCGAAAGCGTCGGGCAGGGTCTCGAACGTTGCCCGCAGGTTGTCGCGCACATCGTGCAGACACAGCACCCGAAAGGTCACGCCGTCATCCGGATCGGGCGGGGGCAGAAAGTCCAGCGCACGGGCGTGGCCGGGCGGCGGCACCACCGCCAGGCAGAGCCAGAGGGACACGGCGGCGAATACCCGTTGCAGGAGTGTCATGGTGGTAATGGATCCGATATGCATATCCGTCATCTAAAAAGGCAGGTTCAGGCTCAGGTAGATCAGCGCGCGGTTTTCCGGATCGCCGTCGTAGCTGCGTCGGCCATAGCCGATGCCATACAGAATGGAAGCCCTGCGCGGCAGGTCCCAGGCCTGTTCGAGCCGGACCTCCCACAGGCCGCTGGTGTCGAAGCCCCCCTGCTTGTAGGCTCCCGCCGTGCCATAGACCCGCTGGCGGAATCCGTACTGCCCGTTGCGCCACGGCCGCCACTCGTACATGGCGGTCACCTGGCCGGTCAGGTCGTGCGATGGGCTGAAATAGCTGACATTGGTTCGCGTGTTCTTCGAATAGGCTGCGCTCGCCCATGCGCTCAAGCCATGGCGCGGGGTCTGGGCGAGATGGCGGAACCACGTCACCCCGACCTGCTGCCGCACGTTCGAGTCGCTGTAGTGCTGCGCGCCGTAGGCCAGGTCCACGTAGCCCAGCTCATCCGGCTGGCGCCGGACCGACACGGTCCCGCCCCAGCCGTGCACGCCCTCCTTGTAGGCTTTCCAAGGAAGGTCGTTGGCATCGCTGGTCAGCTGGCCTTCCACGCGCCAGCCGTCGGCGGGCTCGTAGCCCACGCTGCCCGTCACTCCGGTACGCCCGCTGGGCCCGGTCGACTGGTGGATCTCCAGCGAACCGTCGATGTCGCCGCGCCGGTAGTCCACCCCGGCGCCGTTGCGCACGCGGGACTTGCGGCCATCGTCGAGATCGGCCTGGCCGGTGAACTGATGGAAAAACAGCCGGTAGTTGTAGTCGATCGGCGCGGTATACAACTTGCTGTCTATGGACCATTCGCGGTTGGCGATGGCGGTGTCGCCCGAGGCGTTGCTGCGGTCGCCGCCCGCGTCCACGGTCAGCAGGGGCGACTGGTATACATCGTAGTCGCGCTGCAGATTGCGCACCGCGGAGTTCTCGGGAAACCGCTCGCTCAAGGTTTGCGTGATCCGCTCGGCTTCGGGATAGTCGCGCAGCGCGAGCGACACGCGGCCCAGGCCGATGAACGCGCCGATATCGTCCGGACGCTCCAGCAAGGCGGCCTCGAACTCGTCGCGCGCCTTGCGCGGCCGGGCGTTGCCCACGCGGGACTCGGCCGCCGCGTTGCTCAGCGACGAACTGAACGGCGCATCGTGGCGCAGGGCATCCAGCGCCATAATGCCGTCCAGCGTATCGCCGGTATACAGCATGTACTGGGCGCGCAGCTTCTTGGCGCGCACATAGTCGTCATTGGGCGTTTCGGGAAGGGGCGCGCGGTCGACATACATCGGCGATTCCTTGTCGAGCACATCGAGCATCGCCTGCGCGTCTTCGTAGCGCGCGCGGTCCAGGTATACATAGAACAGGCTTTCGCGCGCGGCCGGGCGGTCGATGTCGGCAGGCCCCGCCTCGGACAGCGCCCGCTCGTAGCATGCGATCGCCTTGTCCAGCTCTTCGTTATAGGCATAGGCGTCTGCGGCCGCGACCAATACATAAGGGTAGACAGGAGCGCCACTGGCTGCCAGGGATTCGTAGTAGCCGATCGCCTCGTCCATGCGGCCACGCGTGGACAGGCCGAACACCAGGTCGCCGACCAGCGCGTGGCGCACCGACGCATATTCGGGTGTATCGGGCAAGCGCAGCAGCAAACCCTGGCCATCGATCAATGCGCTGTCCAGCGTGCGGAAGCGTTCCGGCCCGCTCAGCTCCCACATTTCCGCCTTGCTCCAGCGCAAGCGCTGCGCGATCGCCGCCTGCTCCAGCCGGGCGTATTCCAGGGGTGTGAACAGGCCGGGCTGGCGGTTGGCCAGATCCAGCGCCAAATTGGCCGCGCCGCTGGCCGAGGCATCTTCCACCTGCTGGCGCAGCGGCAGCTGGGCCGCAGGCTTGGTTTGCCTGGGCGAGGACTTTTGCGCCAGCGCCTGTCCGTGCGCGCAGGCAATGAACAGCACGCCGCAAAGAACGACTCGGGTGCACTGCTCCATGGCGATAAGCAGATATTTTGGGGTCATGGTCGGATCCGCGCGCAGAGCCTCTCGCGCCTAGGGTGGTGGCCGGAACAAAACCGTCCCGGCATGGTCTGCATCTTAGAAAGTGCGTAGGGGCTCCGACAACGATCCAGAAGAACTACGCCTTGCGCAGCAGGACCGGTCGTAATGCCTTTGGAGAGATTGCGGGATTTGTGTCATGATGGCGCCAACGCCACGCCCGGGGAGCAAGTCCATGGCCGAGGTCTCACGCACAAAATGGTGGAAGGCCGCCGCCCTGTGGGTCAGCGCCGCTCTGCTGCTGGCTTTCGCTGCCAATGTCGCGCTGCCCTACCTGGCCGCCGCCTCGGGCGCCCCCCTGCTGGCCGCCATGAGCCGCCAGGCCCATTACATGGATTGGGCAGCGCTCGTCATGGCGCTGGTGGGCTGCGTGGACAGCGCGCTGCTCTATCGCCGCATCCGGCGAAGCTGAGCCCCGGCCGCTGGCGCGGGCTGGGCAGAGCGGCCGTCCCGGCGCGGCAATTTCCGCGCTTCAATCGCTCCAGTCCTGCCGACTGCCGCTCTGCGGCCCTATGGGCTCGTGCAGATTGACGCCGCGTTGCAGGACCTCGTGTATCGCCTGCTGCTTGTTCTGCACGTTCAGCCGGCGGTACATGCCCGAGGCATGGGACTTGACCGTCGCCACCGAAATGTTCAGGGCCTGGCTCACCTTCTTGAGCGACAGCCCGCGGGCCAGGAAGACCAGGATCTCGAACTGGCGCGGCGTGATATTCAGCGCCCGGGCGCCCGAGACCACGGCCAGGGGCTGGGGCCGGTCCAGCATGCTGGGCGACGGCAGCGGCGAGGGCCTGCTCTGGATGCCGCCGGCGGCACGTGCGGAGCATTCATGCCCGGCCGGAAAGCACTTGCCCCCGGCAAGCACCAGCTTGACGGCGGCGCTGATCAGCTCGGGCGAGGCGGTTTTCTGGATGCAGCCGTCGAGCGCCGGATGCGCAATGATGGGCGCGCCCGGCTGCTCCTGCAACAGCAGAATATGGTGAGGCGGCATCCATTCCGAGAGCCGCGTCAGCAAAGCCCTGTCCGCCCCCAGGTCGGGTGACTGGCTGAACAGCAGGATATTGACCTGCGCCGGATGGGGGCTGTCGGCCTCGAAACTGCCCGGATCGTAACTGACGACCTCGCCGATGTCGTCTATCGACCGCAGCACCCGCAACAGCCCCAGGCGCAATAGCGGATGTCTTTCGATCAATGCCGCCGAGAACATGGGAGGCTCCAAAAGATAGGGTCGCACACTTGCGGTAAAGGTAAATTCTTTCGGGCGGCCTGCCATCCTCAATATGGATTAAACCGATCGCAAGTCCATCGTCCCCTCACTCCAGGCGCGCGAGCATGCGCTGCACGTCCGGCGCCACAACCGAGCGGCGCATGAGCGCGCGCGGCATGCCGGCCAGCACCCCGCATGCCAGCCGCAGGCGGGCCAGCGATCCGCGCGCCGCCCGCAGTTCGGCCTTGGTGCGGCGCCAGGCCATGCCTCGGGGCAGGCGCATCCAACCGGTCCATATCGCGTTGCGGGCCAGGAGGTAGCGCCTGCGCGGCGCGTCGCGCCGCGCCGAAGGCAGATGGCGGGAGACGACCTGCGGCGCATACACCATGCTCCAGCCCAGCGCCGCCAGGTCCAGCGCCAGCAGGGCTTCCTCGGCGCCGATGAAAAAAGGCGGCCAGTAGCCCTTGGCGTCGAGAAAAGCCTGGCGCCGCATCACGCAGGCGCCCGCCATGAAGCCGAGAATGCGGTGGCCGGGCAGGCCGTCCGATTCCAGCGGCGTGCCGGCCATGGCCTCGCAGGCGGGATCCGGCAGGCGGTCCGCGCCCACCACGATCCGCGCGCTGAGCACGCCCACCCCCGGCGCGGCGTCCAGAATGGCGACGGCCCGCTCGAGCGCGCCGGGCTCCCACAGGGTGTCGTCGTCGCAGAACGCGACGTACGGCGTGCCGGCCGCCTGCACGCCGAGATTGCGCGCGGCCGCGCCCACATTGCGCGCGGTCCGCACCAGCGTCATGTCCGGGAAGCGCTGCCGCACCGCCTGCGCGGTCCCGTCGGACGATCCATTGTCCACCACCACTACCGGCCAGCGCCCGGGCAGGCCTGCCAGATGGGCCAGCGTGCGCAGGGCTTCCTCCCGGCGATCGTGGGTCAGGACCACCACCGTGAGGTCCGACCGTCCCGGCGCGGCGTTCACGTCAGTCCACCCCGCTTTCCAGCAGCCAATACCGTTCGGGCAGGGCGGGATCGCCCTGCCCGCCGCCCAGGCCCATGGCGGACAGCTGGCTGGCGTAGGCCGCTACCGCGGCAGCCTTGCGGCGCGCCTGGGGCACATGGCCGAATACCGCGGGCGTGGCGCTCACCCCCTGCACGTACAGGTGCATCAGCCGGTGCTGCAGCAAGCCGCGCTTGCGGCGGTAAGGAACGTCTTCGTAAGCCAGCCAGCGCATCCCTTCTTTCTCGCTGGCCCGCACCCGCATGGCCGCTTCGTGCGCCAGCAGGTGATCGGAGTGGAACAGACCCAGCGGGATCAGCACGGTGTCGGGCCGCTCGCGGCGCAGCACGACGCGCAGCGCCGAGGTCAGGCGCGCCGGCGCCGGGGGCTGCCCATACTGACTGTCCAGGAAGCCCAGGTGTAAACCATGCAGCCGCAAGCGGGCCAGCGCCTGCCCGTCCTCGGCCCGGCGGCTGCGCATCGCGCCCGGGCCGTCTGCGTAGCCGCAACGCCGGTCCCAATCCGTAAGCGGCAAATCCTCCGGCGGAATGCCGGCGAATATCGTCACCATCAACGCGTCGCGGCAGGTCGACAGCAAGCCGCCGCAACTGAGCACGCCGTCGTCCAGGTGCGGCGAGAACGCCACCACCTTGCCCAGATCGCCCAGCACGTCCACGAATAATGCCTCCGTATCCTTGTGA
>Ga0182748_1004787_pt1 | contig 10545 bp, 7 predicted proteins | sample eDN3rd37CKraftOP_FD_128877 | JGI IMG/M metagenome (GOLD analysis project Ga0182748, IMG submission 128877) | Enriched Organic Plus compost microbial communities from Emeryville, California, USA - eDNA 3rd pass 37_C Kraft OP (version 2) (version 2) ...
CCGCGTCGTTGGTATGCACGGTCGAGAGCACGAGGTGCCCCGTCAGCGACGCCTGCACCGCGATATCGGCGGTTTCGCGGTCGCGTATCTCGCCGACCATCACCACGTCCGGGTCCTGCCGCAGGATCGCGCGCAGGCCCGCCGCGAAGCTGAGGCCGACCTTCGCATTCACCTGCGTCTGGCCGACGCCCTCCATCGCATATTCGACCGGATCCTCGACCGTCAGGATGTTGCGGCTGCCGTCGTTCAGCTCCCGCAGGCCGGCATAGAGCGTCGTCGTCTTGCCCGACCCGGTTGGCCCGGTGACGAGGATGATGCCGTTCGGCTCATGCAGCGCCTCGCGGAACAGGCGGTCGGCATGCCCCGACATGCCCAGCACGTCGAGCGACAGCCCGGCTTTCTCCTTGTCGAGGATGCGCAGCACCACCCGCTCGCCCGCCCGGCTGGGCAGGGTCGAGACGCGCACGTCGAGCAGCTTGCCGCCCAGCGTCAGGCCGATGCGCCCGTCCTGCGGCACCCGCCGCTCGGCGATGTCGAGGCGGGCCATCACCTTGATGCGGCTCACCAGCACCGGCGCGACATGGGGCGGCATGCGCAGCGTCTCGCGCAGCACGCCGTCCATGCGCATGCGCACGACAAGGCCCGTCTCATAGGGCTCGATATGGATATCGGAAACGCCCTGCCGCGCGGCCTCGGCGATGATGCCGTTGATCAGGCGGATGGCGGGCGCGTCGTCGGCGCTGTCCAGCAGGTCCTCGGCGGTGGGAATGTCACCCGCGATCAGATCCAGCTCATCCTCGCCGACCTGCATCGATCCGGCCATCGCCGCCGCGCTGCCCTCCATCGCATAATGATCGGACAGGTGGCGGTCGAAGGTCGCGGCATCGACGAACTCCACCTCGAAGCTGCTGGCGAGATAGCGGCGCACCTCCAGCAGCGTCGCGATATCGCCGCCCTGGCGGAAGGCGACGCGCGCCCGGCCGTCCTCGCCCTGCCCCGTCAGCACGACGCCATGGGCGCGGGCATAGGCATAGGGAATGTCGACCGCGCGCGGCGGCGGCAGGGGCTTGCCCGACGGCGCCCCGCCCGCCTCTTCCTCCGGCCCCGTGGCCGCCCCCAGGGGCAGCGGAGCCCCTTCCGCCTCGTCCCGTTCCCCGTTGCTCATCGCTGCTCTGCCCTGCTTGGCGGCACTTCGGCCGGGCGCACCACGGTCGAGCTTTCCCGCACCTGCGGCGCTTCCACGCCGACCTGGATGATCTCGTCCCCCGGCCGCAGCGGCGCGGGCGCGCCGGGCGGCACCGCGCCCATATAATCGCGCACCAGCTCATCGAGGCTCGGTTCGCTGTCGGGGTTGCGGGCCAGCTGCTGCCCGCGAATATAGCCGTAGCGCTGGGCCGTCAGGCGCGCGGCGTCGGCCTTGCTGCGCAGGATCGTCGGGCGGATGAACACCATCAGGTTCGTCTTGCTGCGGCTGCGGCTGCGCGACTTGAACAGTTCGCCGATGCCGGGAATGTCGGACAGCAGCGGGATGCGCTCGATCGTCTTGCGCTCATTGTCGTCGAGCAGGCCACCCAGCGCCAATATCTCGCCATCGTCCACGGTGACGGTTGTTTCGATCTCGCGCTTGTTGATGATGAGGTCGCTGCTGCTGTTGGAAACCGGCCCGGCGATGCTCGACACCTCCTGCCGCAGGAACAGCTTGATCTCTCCGCCCACATTGACCTGCGGCCGCACCTCCAGCTGGATGCCGACATTCTCGCGCTGCACGGTGCGGAACTGGTTGTCGAAATTCTGGCTCAGCGCCTCGCCGGTGGTGATCGGCACCTCCTGCCCGACGAGGATCGACGCCTTCTGATTGTCGAGCGTCATCACCGACGGGGTGGAGAGGATATTGCTGTCGGTATCGGATTTGACGGCATTGAGGATCGCGCCGAAAAAGCCGTTCTGGCCGATCTGCGTCGCGATGCCGCCGAAGCCGCCGGTCGCCGCCGCCAGCGAATCGACCGCCGCCTGCTGGAGCGTGCCCGCAAGGTCGCTGTTCTCGGTCGTTTCGGTCGTGGTGGTGGTGCCGTCGGCGGCCACCACCGTGGTTTTCGTCGTGCCCAGCTTCGTCGCCCCATAGGCCCCGGCCAGCGTCAATATGTTGGGCGTCGCGTTGCTGTAATTGGTCGCGGCAAAGCCTGTCCTGGTGCTGCCGAGCAGGAATTGTACGCCCAGCTTCTTCGCGGCGATATCGCTGATCTCGACGATGATCGCCTCGACCAGCACCTGCTGGCGCCGCGTGTCGATCTGGCGGATGGTTTCGCCGATCATGCGCTGCACGTCGCCATTGGCGGCGACGATGATCGCGTTCGCGCCCTCATAGCGGGTGACGATCGCCGGGCCGCGCGTGGCGATGCCGGTGCCCCCGGCGCTGGCGGCGACGGCGACCGGCGCGGAGGCGGGTGCGGGCGCGGCGGATGCGCTCGCGCCGCCCTGCCCCCCGCCGGAAACGGGCGCGGACGCCACCGCGCCGCCGCCCTGCCCCAGCAATTGCTGCAACACCGGCATCAGCTTGTCGGCATCGGCATGGTCCAGCCAGTAGACGCGGATTTCCGTGCCGCTCGCCGCCTGCCGATCAAGATCGCGCGCCATCTGGGCGAGGCGGACGACCGTTCCCGGCTGGCCGCGCAGCACGATGCTGTTGCTCGCATCGATCGCCGCGACCGTTGCGGCGGCGGCATTGCCCTCGCCCCCGCCGCCCGCCATCAGCGCCTGGAGCGAGGTGGCGATTTCCCGCGCGCCCGCATTTTTGAGCGCGACCATCTCCGTCGCCGCGCTGTCGCGGTCGATCTGCCGGATGATCTGGCGGATGCGCGCGACATTGTCGGCATAATCGACGACGACGACGCTGTTCCCCGCCTTGTTCGCGGTGACGGAGCCGTCCTTGCTCACCAGCGGGCGCAGCGTTTCGAGCGCGGAGGCGGCGTCGGTCGAGCGCAGACGGAATATCTCCGTCACGAACTGGTCGCGGCTGGCCGCTCGGCCCACGCCGCCGGGCTGGCCCGCCGCGCCGTCGGCGGGCTGGATGCGATAGGCGCCGCCCGGCGCGGGCACGGCGACGAGGCCGTTGGCGCGCAGGGTGGAAAGGAAAATCTCGAAATATTCGGATCGCGACAGCGGCCGGTCGGTCACCACCGACACCTTGCCCTGCACCCGGTTGTCGATGATGAAGGTCCGCCCCGTCACCCGCGCGGCGTCCTGAATGAAGGCGCGGATGTCGGCGTCGCGCACGTTCAGTGTCTGCTGCGCCTGGGCCGCGGGCGGCAGGGAAAGGGACGCGCAGCACAGGGCGAGCGCGGTGGAGAGCCGGAGCAGCTTCTTCTTCATTGTCCTTGAACCACTATCGCTATGGGGACGGCCTGCGCGCCGCGCTCGACCGTCAGGCTGATCCGCGCGCCGGGGGCGAGCGCCTGTTGCAGGGCGGCGAGATCGTCGGCCGAACCTATATCCCTGCCGTTGACCTGCGTGATGATGTCTCCGGAGCGGAAGCCCGCCGCCTCGAATCCCGGCCCCTTCCGGGAGAGGACGATGCCGGTGATGCGCCCGTTGCTCATGCGCGGGCCGAAACCCACGCCCGCCTTCAGCGCGGAAACCGTCAGGCTTCCGGCGACAGGCCTTGCGGGCGGCGATACGGAGGGCGACGACGCGCCGTCCCGCGCATCACCGCCCTGCTCGTCCGGTCGGCCGGCGGCAGGGGGAACCGGGGACGACTGGTCGAGGAACAGCATTTCCTCCGTGCCCGCATGGTCGATCACCACATGGTCGAACGCCACCGCCTTCAGCACGACGCCCGGCGCGATTTCGTCGCCGACCGCATAGCTGTTCTGCGCGCCGTCGCCGCTCGCCATGATCGCCGAGCCGAGGCCGGAGCCCTCGTTGAGGCGGATGCCGAACAGCGTCAGCGCCAGCGAGGTCACCTGTTGCGGCCCGGCGCTGCTGGCCGGGGCGGCGGGATAAAAGGGGTCGAAGCCGCCGAACAGCGCCGCCCGCGCGGATGCGGCGGGAATATCGGCCGTGCGCCCGCGCCAGTCGCCCAGCGGGCCCACCGGCGTCACGATCGCCCAGAACAGGCGGACGATCTGGATCGCCAGCGCCAGCAGCAGCAGCCCCTGCGCGAGGCGCGGCCGGTGCATGATGCGCAGCCGGTCGGCGATGCCGCCCACCTTTTCGCCGCCTGTCTTTCCCATGCCTGCAAAATATTTCAACGCCCGTTCCCCTGTGGAAGCAGGCTGCTGCTAGAAGCCGTTCATGACGCCTCCATGACGGCTATGTTACGGAAATATTTCATTTTGCATCCCCGCCGGCGGGGCGTGTATGCGGCGGAAAACCGGATAGGGATTCGTCCATGCAGCCATCGCAGACCGCCCCCTCGGCCGCGACCGCCGACCTCGCGCGGATCGCCCGGCATCCGGGGGTCCAGCGCTTCCCCGGCGCCGCGCTGATCCTCTTTCAGCAGAAGCATTTCCTGACGCCGGACGAATGCGCCGCACTGATCGACCGCATCGACGCGCGGCGGCGCCCCTCCACCATCGCCGACGCCAATGGCGACAGCCTGTTCCGCACCAGCGAGACCTGCGATCTCGATCATGGCGACCCGTTCGTTGCCGATATCGACGCGCGGATCGCCGGCTGGCTCGGCATCGACCCGGCCCATGGCGAACCGATACAGGGCCAGCGCTACGCCGCCGGGCAGGAATTCAAGCCGCATACCGACTATTTCGAGCCGAATGGGCCGGATTATGCGCGCTATTGCTCGGTCGCGGGCAACCGGACGTGGACGGCGATGATCTACCTCAACGAACCGGCGCAGGGCGGCGCGACGCGCTTCACCAGTATCGGCAAGACGATCCGGCCGCAGACCGGCAAGATGCTGGCGTGGAGCAACCGCCGCGCCGACGGTTCCCTCAACCCGGACAGCATCCACCACGGCATGAAGGTGCGCGGCGGCACCAAATATGTCATCACCAAATGGTATCGCGAGCGGCCGTGGAGCGATTGAGGCGGCCTACTCCACCAGCCCGCGCAGGCTGCGATCCCCGCGCGGCGACGGCTGGAAGCCGTTGAGGCGGGAGGCCGCCAGCGACCAGCGCACCGGCATGGCGAGCGGAATGAAGCCGTTATGCCGCTGGATCAGCGGCTCGGCCTGCCCCAGCAGGAACAGCCGGGCGCTCATGTCGGTCGCCTTCACCGATTGCTTGAGCAGATCCTCCGCCGCCTTGTCGCAATGCACCTTGCGCGCGCAGCTCAGGCGGCCGAGATACCAGACCACACTGTCATAAGGCGCCACCTCGTCGATCAGGGTCAGGTCACCCTTTTTCTCGACCTGCCTCACCGTGATGCCGATCGCCTGCAACTGCGCCTTCAGCGCCAGGAACAGCAGGCTCATACCCGGTCCGGGCGGCAGCGCGATGCTGAGTTCCACCGGCTTGCCGCCATGCTGCGCCTGCCAGCGCGCGATCACGCCGATGGCGAAATTGCGCCGATCCTCCATGCTCATCGCGCTCCAGCCGGGGGCGGTCGACGGATGCGGCAGGTTGAGCTGCTGCGGCAGGATCTGCTCGGCGATCTTCCACCGGCTCATATCGAAATAACCGATGATCGCCTGCCGGTCGATCGCCATCGACAGCGCCTCGCGCACATTGGCGTCGGCGAACATCGGCGTGTCGGGCGACAGGGCGAGGCCGAACAGCCCCTGCACCGGGTCGAAGCGCACGGTCCGGGGCGGCACCTCGCCGAGCGCGATATAGGGGAATTCCGCCAGCGTGCCACCCAGCACCAGATCGGCCTTTCCGCCGGTGAAGCGCGCCAGCGCCCGGCTGGGCCGCTCGGCGCGCAGCACCAGCCGCTCATGCGCCTTGGGCTCCGTCACGCCCTCGTCCGCATCCTCGACCGGGGCGAGCAGCAGCACCCCCTTCTCCTTGCTTTCGCCGGTGCGGCGATAGGGGCCGGTGCCGCCGTCGGGCAAGGCGACGCCCATCTCCGGCTGGGCCATCGCCAGCAGGAAATCGGGCTGCGGCGCGACGAGGCGTATCTCTATGACGTCGCCGGTCATCGCCAGCACCTCGTCCACCGACGCCATGATGCCGTAGGGATCGCGCGCAACCTCCCGCTCCATCCGAGCCAGCAGCAGGCGGCGCACGTCGCGCGCGTCCACCCGCTTGCCGTTGAGCCATTTCGCCCGCCTCAGGCGGAAGATGTAGCTGCGGCCGTCGTCCACGACGATCCAGCGCTGCGCCAGCCCCGGAATGACGTCGCCGGCGGCGTCATAGCTGACCAGCCCCTGCGCCGTCGCGGCGAACACCACCTGTCCCGCGCGGGTTCCGATATGGGCGAGCGGGGCCTCCACCTCCTTCTCGCTGCCCATGACGCTGACGCGCACCGGCCCGTCCCTGCGCCCACGGTCGCAGCCCGCGGCCAGCAGCAAGGGGAGGAGCGACAGATAAAGAACGGCGCGGGGGAAGCGAGACGGCAAGGGAACAGGTTCCGGTCAGGGAGAAGGCGGTCACCATCCTATCGCGACGCCGGGGCAAGTCCAAGCCGATATCCGCATCGGCGGCGCGCGCCCGGACGGGTTGAGGCCCGGCCGCCCTGTGATGGTGCAGGATGGTGCGGACGGCGGGACTCGAACCCGCACTCCCGGAGGGAAGCGGATTTTAAGTCCGCTGCGTCTACCGATTTCGCCACGTCCGCCAGAGTCCCTTCGCAAGGGGCAGGCCCGCCACCCCTGCAATGGCGCGGTGGCGACGTCAAGCGTCCGTTGGACGGATGCCGTTCCGGCAATTCCGGGTTTCGCCCTGATCCTCCGGCGCGGGAGGAATATCGCTAACCACCCGAAGCCAGCCATCTCCATCACGTCATGCCAGCGCAGGCTGGCATCTCAAGAGGCGACGCGCGACAAGGCCAACGACCCCAGCCTGCGCTGGGGTGACGATAGAGGAAAGGTCAACCGACCATTCAAAACCGCAATCCCGCCGCATCTTAGGACGCGCGAAAGGCCGCGTGGAAGCGCGTCTTCTCTTCGTCAGGAAACAGGATAGCCGGCGCCTAGTCGCCGCCGCCATTCAGGCGTTCGCGGATTTCCTTGCCCGGCTTGAAAAACGGCACTTTCTTCGCCTTGATATCGACGGATTCCCCGGTGCGCGGATTGCGCCCCATGCGCGCTTCGCGCGACCGCGTCGTAAAAGCTCCGAAACCGCGCAACTCCACACGCCCACCCTTGGCGAGTTGCTCGGTGATTTCGGAAAAGAAAAGTTCCACAATCCGCTCGACCTCCATAAGGGTAAGGTCTTTGTTCTCTTCCGCCAGACGCTGAATCAGTTCGGAACGGATCATTTGTCCTCCTTAGTCCGGCAGTCCCACTCATTGCCGGATTTCTCTTATTACGCAAATGACACGGAGATGACAACGTTCCTGTTCGGCGCGACTTCCCAAATACGGACATTATTATCCGTAAATTTTTGTAAATATCTAAAATAAAATAATAATAAAGCCCCACTACAACAAAGTCGCAGCGGGGCTTTTAAATCAAACCGAAGAGAATTTGGCTATCAGCCTTCGCTCTTCGCTTTCAATGCTTCGCCAAGAATGTCGCCCAGCGATGCGCCGCTGTCGGACGAACCATATTGGGCGACCGCCTGCTTTTCTTCGGCGATCTGCAGCGCCTTGATCGAGAAGTTGGGCTTCTTGCTGCGGTCGAAGCCGATGACCATGGCGTCGAACTTCTGGCCCGGCTGGAAGCGCTCGGCGCGCTGCTCGTCGCGGTCGCGGCCAAGGTCGCTGCGCTTGATGAAGCCGGTGGCGCCATCCTCGCCCGCCTGCACCTCTAGGCCGCCGTCGCGGACTTCGAGAACGGTGACGGTGACGGTCTGGTTCTTCGACAGGCCCGAACCGGTCGACTGGCCGACGCCCGGCGCGCCCTTTTCAAGCTGCTTCATGCCGAGGCTGATGCGCTCCTTCTCGACGTCGATGTCGAGCACGACCGCCTTCACGACCTCGCCCTTGCGGTGCAGGTTGAGCGCGTCCTCGCCGGAGATGCCCCAGGCGATGTCGGACATGTGGACCATGCCGTCCACATCGCCTTCCAGGCCGATGAACAGGCCGAATTCGGTCGCGTTCTTGACTTCGCCCTCGACGGTCGAACCGATCGGGTGACGCTCGGCAAAGCTGTCCCACGGATTGTTCTGCGCCTGCTTGAGGCCGAGCGAGATGCGGCGCTTCTCGCTGTCGACTTCGAGGACGACGACTTCGACTTCCTGGCTGGTCGACACGATCTTGCCGGGGTGGACGTTCTTCTTGGTCCAGCTCATTTCCGAAACGTGGACCAGGCCTTCGATGCCCGGCTCCAGTTCGACGAACGCACCATATTCGGTGATGTTCGTGACGCGGCCCGTCAGCTTCGCGCCGACCGGATACTTGGCTTCGGCGCCTTCCCACGGATCGCTTTCCAGCTGCTTCATGCCGAGGCTGATGCGCTGGGTGTCGCGGTTGATGCGGATGATCTGCACGCGGACGGTATCGCCGATGTTGATCATCTCATTGGGGTGGTTGACGCGCTTGTAGCTGAGGTCGGTGACGTGCAGCAGGCCATCGATGCCGCCCAGATCAACGAACGCACCATAATCGGTGATGTTCTTGACCACGCCCTCGATGATCTGGCCCTCGGCCAGCGTCTGAATGAGGCCGCTGCGCTGTTCGGCGCGAGTCTCTTCGAGGATGGCACGGCGCGACACGACGATGTTGCCGCGGCGGCGATCCATCTTCAGGATCTGGAAGGGCTGCGGAATGTCCATCAGCGGGGTGACGTCGCGCACCGGGCGGATGTCGACCTGCGAGCCGGGCAGGAACGCCACGGCGCCGTCGAGGTCGACGGTGAAGCCGCCCTTGACGCGGCCGAAGATGACGCCTTCGACGCGGGCGTTCTCGGCGAATTCGGATTCGAGCTTGTCCCATGCGGCTTCGCGGCGCGCGCGATCGCGCGACAGCATCGCTTCGCCATAGGCATTTTCGACGCGATCGACATAGACTTCGACTTCATCGCCGACCTTCAGGTCGGCCTTCTGGCCCGGCGCGGCGAATTCGCGCAGCGGCACGCGGCCTTCGCTCTTGAGGCCCACGTCGATGACGGCCAGATCATTTTCGATAGCGGTAACGGTGCCCTTTACGACGCGGCCTTCGAAGCCGCCGTCCTCGCCACCGAGGGAATCATTGAGAAGTGCCGCGAAATCGTCGCGCGACGGAAATGCCGTTGAGGCCATATAGGTTCCTTCACTCACTTTTGCTGGCCATCCGGTTGTCTCCGGAGGTCTTTCCAAACTGGACCCGAATCACGAAATGCGATTCTGTCGTCCTGGCCAAACCGCCGCCGGCGCCCCATGCGCAAACGGCACCCATCCGGCGGAAACGAAGCGAAATGCACGCGGAATAAGCAAAAAAGGGCGCCCGGAGACTCCGTGCGCCTTGCCTGCCGCCACTCTTATCGGTGGCGTTCCACCCGTGCATCCACCAGCGCAATCGCCTTCTGGACGGCCTCTGCTATAGTCAAATCGCTGGTATCTAGCAAGTCCGCATCGGCGGCCTGCATCAGCGGCGCGTTGTCCCGCCCCATGTCGCGGGCGTCGCGCGCGACGATCTCCGCGATCATCCCCTCGCGGTCGGCGGCGAGGCCCTGCTGCTCCATCTCGCGCACGCGGCGGTCGGCCCGCACCTGCGGCGACGCGGTGACGTAGAGCTTCGCGTCGGCGTCCGGCACGATGACGGTGCCGATATCCCGCCCGTCGAGCACCGCCCCGCCCGGCTGCGCGGCGAACGCCTGCTGCCGCGCCTTGAGCGCCGCCCGCACCCCGCCATGGGCCGACACGCGCGAGGCCAGCGATCCGGTCGCCTCGGTGCGCAATTCGGGATCGGTCAGCAGGCTGGCGGGAAAGCCCGTCGCGGCGACAGCATCCGCCTCGCTTTCAGGGTCGCCCCCGGCGCGCTTCAGCGTCAACGCCACCGCGCGATAGAGCAGGCCGGTGTCGAGATGCGGCAGGCCGTAATGCGCCGCCAGCGCGCGGGCGATGGTTCCCTTGCCGGAAGCAGCCGGTCCATCCACCGCGACGATCACGCCTCCACCCCGGCGCCGATCCGGTTCAGCAGCGGCGCGAAGCCGGGGAAGCTCGTTTCCACCGGGCGCATGTCGTCGATGGTGACGCCGTTCCGGCTCGCCAGCCCGGCGACGGCGAAGCTCATCGCGATGCGATGGTCGAGATGCGTCGCGATCGGCCCGCCGCCGGCCAGCGGCTCCCCGCTGGTGCCGTCGATGACAAGGCCGTCCTCCGTTTCCTCGACCCGCGCACCGATCGCGCGCAGCCCCTGCGCCATCACCGCTATGCGGTCGCTTTCCTTGACGCGCAGTTCCTCCAGCCCGCGAAAGACGCTGCGCCCTTCGGCGAGCGCCGCCGCGACGAAGGCGACCGGGAACTCGTCGACCATGCTCGGCACGTCCGCCGGGTCGTTCTCCACGCC
>Ga0182748_1004788_pt1 | contig 10543 bp, 13 predicted proteins | sample eDN3rd37CKraftOP_FD_128877 | JGI IMG/M metagenome (GOLD analysis project Ga0182748, IMG submission 128877) | Enriched Organic Plus compost microbial communities from Emeryville, California, USA - eDNA 3rd pass 37_C Kraft OP (version 2) (version 2) ...
GATCAAGCTGATCCCCAAGCCCGACAAGCGGCACTGGAGCATCTATTACTCGCGCGGCACCTGCTATGAGCGCCTGAAGAACTGGCCGGCCGCCGAGGCCGATCTCAAGAAGGCGCTCGAGCTTTATCCCGATCAGCCGCTGGCGCTGAACTATCTCGGCTACAGCTGGATCGACCAGAACGTGAACCTCAAAGAGGGCATGTCGCTGATCGAGAAGGCCGTCGCCTTGAAGCCAGACGATGGCTACATCGTCGACAGCCTCGGCTGGGCGCACTTCAAGCTCGGCAACTACGCCGAGGCGGTGCGCTTCCTCGAGCGGGCCGTCGAGCTGAAGCCGCAGGACCCCGTCCTCAACGATCACCTGGGCGATGCGCTCTGGCGCGTCGGCCGCGAGCGTGAGGCGAAGTTCCAGTGGGATCAGTCGCTCACCCTCGATCCCGAGCCCGACGAGGTGGAGAAGATCAAGAAGAAGCTCGTCGAGGGACTGCCGCCGAGCATCGGGACTGCGCGCACCAGCCAGCGCGAGACGATGCGGCGCGTGCATCAGAAGCGGCGCAAGGAAACGAAGCTCAACCCGGCGCTCGTCGAGTAGGCCGGCGAGCATTTCGCGGCGCCGCGCTGCTCCGGCACGGCCCCGCTTTCGCGCCCAGCGGACCGGCATCGCCATCGGCGAGCGGATCGGATGGGCGAGGCGGCGAACTCGATGCTCACCATCACCGAACACGCGCGTGCGAAGATCAACCTGACGCTCCGCGTGCTCGGGCGCCGCGCCGACGGCTATCATACGCTCGAAAGCCTCATCACCTTCGCCGACGTGGGCGATGCCGTGCGCTTTGCGCCGGGCGAGCCGCCAAGCGTCGAGATGTCGGGCCTCTATGCCGGCGCCATCACCGGAAGCAATCTCATCGACACGGCCCTGGAGCGCCTCACCTCCGCCGATCCCGCGCTGGTGCTCGGCCGCATCGAGGTCGACAAGCAGCTTCCCATTGCAGCCGGCATCGGCGGCGGCTCGGCGGACGCGGCAGCCGTGCTGCGCGCCGTGCGCCGCGCCAATCCCGCCGGCAAAGTGAACTGGGAGGAGATCGCAGCCAGCCTCGGCGCCGACGTCACCGTGTGCCTTGCGGACCGCACATCCCACGTGTGGGGCGCCGGCGAAAAGATAAGGCCGGTTGCAGATCTGCCCAGCCTCGATGCCGTGCTCGTATGTCCTCTGGGCGCCGCCCCGATCGGAAAGACCAGGGCCGTATTCTCGCAGCTTTCGTTGCCCCTCGCCGAACCGGTGAAAACGCCCGCTCCGCTGCCGCCGTTCCCCGACCGCGATGCGCTGCTCGCGTACATACGCGCGGTGGGCAACGATCTGGCGGCGCCTGCACGCGCGGTGATGCCGGTGTGCGCGCAAGCCGATACCGCCCTGCGCGATTGCGATGAATGTGTTTACGTGGGGCTCTCCGGGGCCGGACCGACGAGCTTCGGCATTTTCACGGACGGCCAGCACGCCGCCGCGGCTGCGGAGATATTGCGCACCCGCCATCCCGGCTGGTGGATCGCCGCAACGACCCTGGGCGACAGATAGCTGGCCAAAGCCGCGCCACACGGCGTGATGCAGCCCGCACTGGGTGCATGCAACGCGTCGTTATTCCGTCGCGGACGTTCAGCAGAAGAAGCAGTTCCGGCAGGCGGTGGCGGCTTCGTTGATCTGGCCGCTCATGATCTTCGAATATTCCGCCAGTTTCGGCTTGAAGCGCTCGCAGATCGTCTTCTTCGCCTCGGCCTCCCCGTGCAGCGTTTCCCACTGCTTCAGGTATTCGCCCTTCTTGGTGCGGAAGGTGGCGAACACCTTGCGCAGTGATGTCGGGTCGACGCAACCGCTCACCGCCACCCAGGCGCGGCGCTGCAGGTTGAGCTTGGTGCCGCAGAATTCCTGTAGCGCATCGACCGTGGCGTATTCGTCCACCAGCTTCCAGAGGTTGGCCTGCTCGGCCTTGCTCATGTCGCCGATGCCGAGCTTCACGAGCGTAACGCCGCCTTCGAGGGTTGCGGGCGGTTGCGCCGCGGCACCGCCTGCAACGGCAATGGAGAAAGCGGCAAGGAGCCAGCCGGTCGGCCCGAGCATGCGCCTGACGGAATGCATAAGCGACGGCACTGATGGCTCCCCGTATTGTCAGCCTGCGAAGCACCGGATGCTAGGATGCCGGTTTGCCCCGGGCAATATCCCTCGACGCTCGCCGCGTTTTTTCAGTGTGAGCGATGCAGGCAGAACGCGATCACCTCCTGCATGGCCGCTTTCTCGGGCCGGTCGGGAAAGATCGCCAGGGCATCGTGGGCTATGGCCCCGTAGGAGCGGGCCCGCTCCATGGTCGCATCGAGCGCCCGATGCTGTTTCATCAGCGAGATCGCGCGTTCGAGATCGCCGTCCTCGATCTGGCCTTCGGCGATGGTGCGCTTCCAGAAGCCGCGCTCCTCCTCGCTGCCTCTCCGGAACGACAGGATCACCGGCAGCGTGATCTTACCCTCGCGGAAGTCGTCCCCCGTCGCCTTGCCGAGGTTGGCGCTGTCGCCGGAATAGTCGAGTGCATCGTCGACGAGCTGGAAGGCGAGACCGAGATTGCGGCCATAGGCGCGCAGCGCCATCTGCTCCGCGGCAGGCCGGTTGGCGATGGCGGCGCCCACTTCGGCGGCGGCCGAGAACAGCGCCGCCGTCTTGGCGTTGATGATGGCGAGGTACTCGTCCTCGGTGGTCGTGGTGTTGTTGGCGGCGGCGAGCTGCATCACTTCGCCTTCGGCAATGACGGCAGCCGCGTTCGACAGGATCTTCAGCACCGGCAGAGAGCCGACATCCACCAGCATGCGGAACGCCTGGCCGAGCAGGAAATCGCCCACCAGCACGCTCGCCTGGTTGCCCCACAGCATGCGCGCGGTTTTCTTTCCGCGCCTCAGTCCGCTCTCGTCGACAACATCGTCGTGCAGCAGCGTCGCGGTGTGCATGAACTCGATCGCACTGGCGACGCGCACGTGCCCGGAGCCCTCCGAGTCGCACAGCCGGCAGGCGGCCAGCGCCAGCATCGGACGTAGCCGTTTGCCGCCGGAATCGATGAGGTGATGCGCCAGCTCCGGGATCAGCTCGACATCGGAAACATGCTTGTCGAGGATGATCCGGTTGATCGCCTCCATGTCGCCCGCCACCAGGTCGAGAAGCGGCTGCAGGCTGGCCGGAGGGGTGCGGGCGGCATCGAGGGGTATGATCTGTGCCAAGGACCTGTTTCCGAGTTGATTTCTTGGAAATGGTATAGCGTCGGCGAGGGGGGCAATACCAAGCAAACTTTGCCGCAAGCCCCCGCCCGGGCTACTTTACCCGCATGCGCGATCTCGTGACGACGAACGACCCTGTGCTTCTCAGCTATCTGTTGGTGCTGCTGCAGGACGCAGGGATCGACGCTGAGGTATTCGACGGCAACATGAGCATTGTCCAGGGCACGCTCGGGGCAGTGACGAAACGCCTGGCCGTGCCCGAGGACCGCTGGGACGCGGCGCGCCGGCTGCTGATCGAGGCTGACCTCGGTCAGTGGATGGTAAAGCCATGAGGAGTGATGCTGCAACCCATGCCGCACCGCGGGCGAGGAAAGCCGTCTGCACCCGGAGTGTCCGCTGAGGGCAGAGATGCCATGGATCCCGATACGGCAATGGAGAGTATCCCGGCCGCCGCCGCTGAGCGGACGGACGACGCTTTCCTCGGTGGCGCGCTTTCCATTCTGCAACTGCGCTCGGGCTATCGCGCGGGGCTCGATGCAGTGATGCTCGCGGCCGCCGTTCCGGACGCAAGGGATCGCCCCGTGCGCGTGCTCGACATCGGCGCGGGCGTCGGCACCGCAGGGCTGTGCGTCGCGCGTCGTCTGCCATCGGCCGAGGTGGTTTTGCTCGAACGGGAAAAGCAACTCGCGGACCTCGGCGCCGAGAATATCCGCCGCAATGGTTTTGCCGGACGCGTGCGCACCGTGGTGGCGGCGGTCGGTGCCGCGCCCGCGGAGCTGCGCGCGAATATGCTCGCCGATGAGAGCTTCGACCACGTCATCGCCAACCCTCCCTATCACACAACGGGCGCGGGCACGCTTGCGCCCGACGCGCTGAAGGCGGGTGCGCACGCGATGGACGGCGAGGAGCTCGAGCGCTGGGCCCGCTTCATGGCACGCATGGCGATTCCCGGCGGCACGGCGACGATCGTGCATAAGGCCGATGCACTCGCGTGCGTGCTAAGCGCGCTCGGAACACGCTTCGGCGCGTTGAAGGTCTTGCCGCTCCATCCGCGGCCCGGTGCACCGGCGAGCCGCGTGCTCGTGCAGGGTATAAAGGGCAGCAAGGCGCAGCTGCAGATACTGCCCGGCTTTGTCCTGCATGGAGACGGCAATGGGTTTACGGGCGCCGCACAGGAAATCCTGCGTAACGGCGCGCCGCTGCCGCTGATCGGCACGCGCTGACCGCGATAGCTGGCGGCGCCACCCGCGATGGCCTAAAACTTTCCGCTCCGCCCACCACCAATCTGTTAGCGAGGCCCCTGCATGTGGTTCTTCGGCCAAGGTCCAGTCGTTCCGGTGCTGCGCTTTTCCGGTCCCATCGGTATGGCGACGCCGTTGCGTCCGGGTCTTTCCATCGCCCATTCCGCTGCTGCGATCGAGAAAGCGTTCAGCTTTTCGAAGTGCCCGGCCGTTGCGGTGGTGATCAACTCGCCCGGCGGATCGGCCGTGCAGTCGAGCCTGATGTTCCAGCGCATGCGCAAGCTCGCGGAGGAAAAGAAGAAGACGATCTATACCTTCTGCGAGGATGTCGCCGCGTCGGGCGGCTATTATCTCGCGCTCGCGGGCGATGAGATCTACGCCGATGCTTCGTCCATCGTCGGCTCGATCGGCGTGATCTTTTCCGGCTTCGGTTTCGACAAGGCGATCGACAAGCTCGGCATCGAACGGCGGATCTACACGGCGGGCGACATGAAAGATGCGCTCGACCCGTTCCGTCCGGAGCGCGCCGCGGATGTTGAGCGCATAAAGAGCGTTCAGCGCGACGTGCACGATGTTTTCATCGGCGTCGTGAAAGAAAGACGCGCCGGTCGCCTCCGGAGCAGCGACGCCGAGCTCTTCTCCGGGGCATTTTGGTCGGGTCCGAAGGCGCTGGAGCTGGGCCTCGTCGACGGCATCGCCGATGTGCGCGGGAAGATGCGCGAGATCTACGGCGACAAGGTTCGCCTCAAGGTGGTGCCGCTCGACAGGGGCGGTCTTTTGGGGCGTTTGCGGCGCTCTCCCGCCACCACAGGTTACGGGGAATTAACTGGCGGTAGGCTTGCCTTTGCCGAGGATGTCATATCGGCGATCGAAGCGCGGGCATTGTGGTCGCGCTTCGGACTCTAGGATTTGCCAGCGTTCGCGTAGTTGGCAGCGTGATTGGAGAGAGTGACAATGATGCCCCATGTCATTGCCGCGGTACTCATTGGAGCCGGCATCGCGGCCGGCATGAAGTGGTTCGCTCGGGAAGTGGTGCGCACGGCTGACGCGCGCGCCGCGCAGGAGCAGGTGGTCAACGGTCCGCTGGCGACCGTGCCGAAGGACCTTGGCGCGCTCGTGTGGGACGCCGATGCCGGGGTGTACCGGCCGAGCGAGCACGACGCCATCTGATGGCTCCAGCGACGCCGTAAATCCGCTCCCGATCCGTTACGCGCCCGGGATCGCATGCCCCTACGTCAATCGAGAGGAACGCTATGGCCGCGCCCGACTCTGCCCTGCTCGCCGACATCGACAACCGCATTGCCATTCTGCGCGACAACCTGCGCGAGCTTGTCGAGCAGGCAGCCGCCTACTCGGGCGCAGCCGATGATAGCCTTATATCTGACCGTATTGCCGACCAGCAGGCGAAGCTCGACGCGCTGCTTGCCGAGCGTGACCGGCTGGCGAAATAGCCAGCCGACCGACGCCGCGCCGTTCAGGCGTTCGACGAATATTTCATCAGCGCGATGCCACTGACGATGAGCAGCGCCGCGGCAACGCGCGCCACCGTCACCTGCTCACCCAGTACGGCGACGCCGACGCAGAACGCGCCGATCGCGCCGACTCCCGTCCACACCGTGTAGGCGGTGCCGAGCGGCAGCAGACGCATGGCATAGGCGAGCAGGCCGATAGAGGCCGCCATTACGATGATCGTCACGATCGAAGGGACGAGGCGTGTGAAGCCATGAGACTGCTTCATATAGAAGGCCCATACGACCTCCAGCACACCCGCAATTAACAACGCGATCCAGGCCATCTGGCCCCTCCTCAATTTGAAGAGCCGGGCCGTCCCGGACATTGCACCCTGCCAGTGCAGGGACGAGGGCGTTGCCTCGTCCCCTGATCTAAGCTCCCAGGCCGCGACGTCAAGCGGGCCCTTTGGCGCAGAGAAGATAGAAGTTTCGTGTGCGGAGTGTGCCTCTTGCTAACCCTATCCGGCGGTTTTCGGGTCAGCCCATCGCGCGCCGGTCTTCCGCGTCGTTCGGCTCGCTGAAACGCAGCTTGTTCCCGAACGGATCGCCGACCTGCATCATCTTCGCATCCCACACGGCCTCTTCCAGGCCGGGCTTATAATACTTGTAGTCCTTCCCGATGAGCTCGGCGTGATAGGCCGCAATGCCTCGCATCCAGATGAAAACCGTCGAGCCGGGGCTGGCATCGCCGTGGTGCTCGCTGAGGTGCAGCCTGAGGCCGGCGCGCGAAATCTGCGCATAGAGCGGGAAATTGTCGCCGAAGCGGTGCTCCCAATCGATCGTGAAGCCGAGAAAGTCGACGTAGAACTCCTTCGCCTTCTCCACCGAGAAGATGCGCAGGATGGGTATGGCATCCGAGAAACGGATTTCCCCGTCCGCGTGCTTTGCCCGGTCGGCGGCTTCGATCTTGGCCGACAGTACGTTCCAGTTCGGCGTCTCGAACTGACGCGCAACGATCTCCAGGCACTCGGCATGGCTGAGCGTTGCGTTTTTCTCGGCGAGGGCTTCGCGTAGAGCGCGTGCCATCGCCTTGGCATCGGTGAATGTGCGCATATCGATCCTTGGGCGTTGCGGGCGAACGAGAAAGATCAGCGCTTGCATTGCCGACCCGTTCGCCTTGGAGGCCGAAGGATCAAAGTATCGAAGGATGCATTCACCTAACCCGGAAAGGCGCAAGCGGCGGGCTGCATCGGCCCTGCCGCAGCCTATGGGCGATCCCGGCCGTCCGTCAATACGCGAGCGGAAAGCGCCTTACGGTACGCTGAGCTGATAGGTATGCGTCAGCCACCGGTAGCCGCCTTCCGGTCGGCGCTCGACATAGCCCAGCGACGGGAAGGGCATGTGATAGCCCTGCACGGGGATCCGGTCGGTTGCCGCCATGTCGTAGATGCGCCGGCGCGTTTCGACACCCTGCTCTTTGTCGGAATCGAACACGCAATGCCAGTCCGGCCGCGCCAGCGAGGCCACCTGATGGTGCGCACAGTCGCCCCAGAAGAGCATGGTCTTGCCATCGCTCTCGAGGATGAACGCCAGGTGTCCCGGGGTATGCCCCGGTGCCGCGAGGGAGCGGATGCCGCTGACGACATCGTCGCCTGGCTTGATGAAGGTAATGCGGTCGCGCACCGGCACGACGTTGGTGCGGAACACGTCCGCCATCAGCTTGCCGAGCTCGCTGGTATGGATGCCTTCCTGCGTCCAGTGGTCGTACTCGGTGCCGGCGATGACGTAGCGCGCGTTGGAGAAGAGCGGTTTGCCGCCTTCCATGATGCCGCCCACGTGGTCGATATGGCCGTGCGAAATGATCACCACATCGATCTGCTCCGGGGTGAACCCGGCGGGCGCGAGTTGCGCCGCGAGCCAGCCGCCGTCCGGCCGCTTCACGAATCCGTTCGCGCCGTTGCCCGTATCGAAGAGGACCAGCTCTTTGCCCGTGTTGACGACCATCGGGGTGAACCCCGGCTGATATGTTTTGGGCGGCAGGAGGTTGTCGACCATCAGCTTCTGCACGTCCGCCTCGGCGGCGTTGGCGCCGATGATAGGAAACGGCCCGTCGATGAAAGCATCGGAGTCCGGGAGCATCGTCAGCTCGAACGATCCGAGCTTGAAGCGGCGCCAGGTGGATGCGCCCAGTCCGAGCTTGGGCCCCGATGCCATGGCCGTGGAAGGGAGCAGCGAGGTTGCGAGCGGCAATGCGGCTAGGCCCGTGGCAGCGCCCAGCAGTCCCCTGCGGGAAATCTGCATTGTCCCGGCGTCGGCCCCGTGCCCGTTCAGCTTCTCAGCCATTGCCACTTTGTCCATCCTCTGCAACCTTGCCGGCGTCCCACACAGCAGAGGATAGCGATGGCCATTCGGGTCGCCTTGAACGAACGTGCTGCGGCGCTACCGGCGCTACCGGCGCTACCGGCGTCAGCGGTCAGCCTTTGGCATGTCGATGCCGGCTGGGCGATGTTTGCCGGCCCGCTGCATCACAATGCGCTCCATGCCCACAGCGCCGCCGTCTACCTCGCCGGGCTCTATGGGACGTTCCGGCTCCGCATCCGCGACGGTGACTGGGTCCTCTGCCGCAGCGCGGTCATCCGCGCGGGCACGCCGTACGAGTTCGATGTCGCGGGCGATCCGCTCGGGGTTTTCTATCTCGAGCCCAATCTTGGCGGTGCAGACGCGCTCGCCGTGCTCACCGGCAGCAATGAGGAAATCGGCGGCGTGCTGGTCGGCCGGCGCGATCGCTCCCTGCTGCGGGCGTGCTTCGAGCGCCGTTCCGATGCCGGTGAGATGCACGCCGCTATGATGGAGCTGCTGCAGTACGGCGCCCGCCGCACGCACCGCAGCGTCGACATGCGTATCACGCGTGCCGTCGAGCAAATGCAAATGCTGACGCCGGAATCGTACGCGACGGTCTCGGCCGCGGAGGCCGCAGGGCTGTCGGCGTCGCGCTTCCAGCACCTGTTCACGCGGGAGGTCGGCGTTCCATTCCGGCGCTATCGCCTTTGGCATCGCCTGCGCATGGCCATCCGCGAGGCTGCGCAGGGCGCGAGCCTGACGAATGCCGCCCACACGGCCGGATTTGCCGATCAGGCGCATTTCAGCCGCGCATTCCGGGCGACCTTCGGCGCACCGCCCTCGCGCGGCCTCTAGCGTGCTTTCCGGAAAAGTGGACACCGGTTTTCCGACGAAAAGCACGCCCCTTCCGGAAACGTAGGAACGCAACGACCGGAGTGCGCCTTGACCATCGCCATTTCACGCCTCAACGCCGGCTCGGACCCGCGCTTCGATGCGGCGATCGGCATTTATCGCGATGCAATCGATCCATCGGAGCAGAAGTCGCCCGATGTGCTGCGCGCCCAAATCGAGGATTCCCGCTTCAACTTCCTCGTTGCCGAGAAGGAGGGCGTCGTCGTCGGCTTCGCCATCGTGTTCATACCGGCGTCGCGCGATTTCTGGCTGCTCGAATATATGGCTGTCGATGCAACGGCGCGCTCGTCCGGCTTCGGATCGCACCTCTTCGCGGCCGCCATCGCGTATGGCGCCCGGCATACCGATAATGCGCCCGGGATCCTGGAAGTTGAAAAGCCGGGCGGCGGCGTTGGCGAGGCCGATCCCATGCGCCGCCGCCTGTCCTTCTATGACAGGAAGGGCTGCCGCATGGTCAGCGGGCTCGATTACATCCTGCCGCCGCTTATGCCGGGCACCACGCCGCCGCCGATGATGCTGCTCGTCCACGACGCGCCGGACCGCACGGCGCTCGGACGGGCGACGCTGGCGGGCTGGCTGGCAACGCTCTACCGCGACGTCTACGGCCAGCGCACGGACGATCCCCGCCTCGCCGCGATGCTGGCGCCGCTTCCCGATCCCGTCGCCCTCACGGGCATCTGACCGCCGACAGCGCGCGCGTAGAGGCTGCTCGCGTGACAGGCCCGGTGATGTGCGTATAGTGCGGCCTAACTCAGCCAGGGCCCCATGATGCCGACCTCAGACGTCACGAAGACTGCCGCCCGTGCGCATGCCCTCGAGGTAGCGCCGCTGCACCCGGCCAAGTCGTTCCAGGATCTCATTTTCGCCCTGCAGCGCTTCTGGGCGGAGCAGGGCTGCGTCATCCTGCAGCCCTATGACATGGAGGTTGGCGCCGGCACGTTCCATCCCGCGACAACCTTGCGCGCGCTGGGCCCCAAGCCGTGGAACGCCTGCTACGTGCAGCCGTCCCGCCGCCCCAAGGACGGCCGCTACGGCGAGAACCCGAATCGCCTGCAGCACTACTACCAGCTCCAGGCGATCATGAAGCCGGCTCCGGCCGACATCCAGGATCTCTACCTCGAAAGTCTGCGCCGCATCGGCCTCGTGCCGGAGCTGCACGACATCCGCTTCGTGGAGGACGACTGGGAAAGCCCGACCCTCGGCGCCTGGGGCCTCGGCTGGGAGGTCTGGTGCGATGGCATGGAGGTGACGCAGTTCACCTACTTCCAGCAGGTGGGCGGCTTCGATTGCGACATCGTCTCGGCCGAGATCACCTATGGCCTTGAACGGCTTGCCATGTACGTCCAGGGC
>Ga0182748_1004789_pt1 | contig 10539 bp, 10 predicted proteins | sample eDN3rd37CKraftOP_FD_128877 | JGI IMG/M metagenome (GOLD analysis project Ga0182748, IMG submission 128877) | Enriched Organic Plus compost microbial communities from Emeryville, California, USA - eDNA 3rd pass 37_C Kraft OP (version 2) (version 2) ...
CGCCGCATCGTCGAGCTTTCCGGCCTCGGCTGGAAGTCCGATGCACCGTTCCAGCCGGGCGCGACGCTCGGTGAAGCGCTGCTGACCCCAACGCGCATCTATGTGAAGCCGCTTCTCGCCGCGATCCGCGCGTCGGACGGCATCAAGGCGCTGGCGCACATCACTGGCGGCGGTTTTCCAGACAATATCCCGCGCGTCCTGCCGGAAGGTCTTGCCGCCGAAATCGACCTTGCTTCCATTTCCGTTCCGCCGGTCTTCTCCTGGCTTGCCAAGACGGGCGGCGTCGAGCCCAACGAAATGCTGCGCACCTTCAATTGCGGCATCGGCATGATCGCTGTCGTGAAGCCTGAAAAGGTCGATGAAGTCGTGGCCGCGCTTGCCGCCGAAGGCGAAAAGGTCGTCACGCTTGGCCGGATGGTCAAGCGCGAGAAGGACGGCGTGGTCTACAAGGGCCAGCTTTCACTATGAGCCGCAAGCGGGTCGTCATCTTCATTTCGGGCGGCGGCTCCAATATGGAGGCGCTGATCCGCGCCGCTGAAGCCCCCGGGTTTCCGGCGGAAGTGGTGGCGGTCTTTTCCGACAAGTCAGAAGCTGGCGGTCTCGCCAAGGCGCAAGCCGCCGGTATTGCCACGCAGGTTTTCAAGCGCAAGGATTATACCTCGAAGGATGAGCATGAAGACGCCATTCTGGAGGCCCTTGCCGCGTTGCAGCCGGATATTATCTGCCTTGCCGGTTACATGCGCCTTCTGTCGGGCCGCTTCATTGCTCCCTATCAAGGCCGCATTCTCAACATTCACCCTTCCCTGCTCCCGCTCTTTCCGGGGCTTCATACCCATCAGCGCGCGCTCGATGCGGGAATGAAGGTCGCTGGCTGCACCGTTCATCTGGTGACCGAAGGCATGGATGAAGGTCCAATTCTGGCACAGGCGGCGGTGCCGGTGCTCGCCGGTGACAATGCCGAAGTCCTCGCAGCCCGCGTTCTGAAAGCCGAGCATCGCCTCTATGCTTTGGCGCTGCGCAAACTTGCCGGCGAAAAACCGGAAGCGGCAGAAGCGGCAGACGCCGTGATTGTCGGCGCCTGACCCGCGGCAAAATCATCACACACGAAGTTTTTTGTTAACGAAACTTTAATTTCCCGCAAAAAGCTCTAATTCCCCCTCGTAACGGAACTTGCTTCGGCAAACCCCGTTAAGAGTCGTGGAACGCGATTCTTTCAATATGTTTTCAGAAGAGGACAAAGACATGTCTCTCCGTTTTTCGACTTCCTTCCTTTCGGCAATGGCCGTGGTTTCCGGCATTGCGGTTACGGCCCCAGCTCTCGCAGCCGACTTCGTAGCTCCTCCCGCTTCGGGTCGCACCCAGCCGCGTTCGGAAGTCGGTATGCTGTCCTGCGATATTTCTCCTGCCATCGGCGTCATCATCGGCAGCCAGCAGGATGTGGATTGCGTATTCCGGCCTGCCCGCGGTCGCGGCCCGCTTGAGCATTACACCGGGACGATCACCAAGATCGGCGTCGACGTCGGCTTCATCAATGGCGGCCGTGTCGCCTGGGCCGTATGGGCTCCGAGCGTTCGCCCCGAAGGCGCGCTTCAGGGCCGCTATGTCGGCGCTTCGGCCAATGCGGCTATCGGCGTCGGCTTCGGCACCAATGTGCTGACCGGCGGTTCGTGGAAGACGATTTCGCTGCAGCCGATTTCGGTTCAGGGACAGCGCGGCCTGAATGCGGCTGTCGGTGTTTCGAAGCTGAAACTGCGTTACGCTGGCTAACGAGCCCAAAATCAACAACGCCCGGCGCATATATAGTTTATATATGCGCCGGGCGTTGTTGGATAAATTATTTATGCATTTATTTTGCGGATCCAGATCTTGGTGTCGTGCACCGCAAGCCCGCCATAGGGGGCGGCAGGTTCAGCACCGATCAATATATTGATCCCCTCGCCGCGCTCGAATGCCGAGTTCGGGAAAATGCCCTCCGATACGACGACCCCGCGCTTTTGCCCGGCGCGCAGCACGGCATGGAGCACCAGCTCGCCGCGATGATTGCCGATCTCGATCCGCTCGCCATCCTCGATGCCAAGTTCTGCCGCATCGTCGGGATGGATCAGAAGTTCGGGCCGAACTTCCTTGGCAAGCGATGTCGGCGTTTCGGCAAAGGTCGAGTTCAGGAAGTTATGGGCCGGTGAGGTCGTCATGCGGAACGGATGCTCGGCATCCGCCGTTTCGATCACTTCCCAATGGTCCGGAAATTCCGGTATCGACTGATGAGGCCCCTGAAGCCCCATGACTTCCGGCGGCTTGTTCGGCGAAGGGCTTCCGGTCCAGTCGGGACGGAAGCGGAACTTGCCGTCCGGCCATTTGAAGCCGTTGATATAATGCGCCTCCTCGAAAGGCGGCTGGAGATCGACAAACCGCTTTTCCTTCAATTCGTCGAAATGCGGCAGATCGCTATTGGCGTTCATGTTGTCGATCAGCGCGCGCTCGTCGAGATCGAAGCCGGGCAGATGCCCGACGCCGAGCCGTTTCGCCAGCTCATTGATGACGAAGATGTTGGGACGCGCATCGGCAAGCGGCTCGATCAGCTTCGGACCGAGCACCACATGCTGCTGCCCGCCGCCGCGATAGATATCGTCGTGTTCAAGAAAGGTCGTCGCAGGCAGGACGACATCGGCCATCTTCGCCGTATCGGTCATGAACTGCTCGTGCACGGCGACGAAAAGGTCCTCGCGCGCAAAGCCCTTGCGGACTAGGCGCTGCTCCGGGGTGACATTCGCCGGATTGGTGTTCTGAATCAACATGGCCATGACGGGAGGCCCGCCATAAAGCGCTTGCCGGTCGCCGGTCAGGATACGCCCGATCTTCGACTGGTCGAGAAAGCGAATGCCGACATCCTGCATGGCGCGGCCTTCGATTTCGCGCTTGTCCATCTTGAAGATGCCGGAGTTGGAATGGAACGCTCCGCCGCCTTCATGGAGAAACGCGCCCGTCACGCAGGCAATCGAAGCGGCGGCGTGCATGTTCACCGCGCCATTGCGCTGGCGGGTAAAACCATAGCCAAGGCGGAAATAGGTGCGCTTGGTCTTGCCAACGAGATGAGCGAAAGCCTCTATCTCCTCGACAGTCAGGCCAGTGATCGCGGCCGCCCATTCCGGTGTCCGGGTCTGAAGATGCCTTTCAAGCCCCTTCGGATCGTCGGTATAGTGCTCCAGATAATCCCAGTCGGCCAGACCATCGCGAAACAGCACATGCATGACGGCACAGGCAAAGGCGCCATCGGTTCCGGGCCTCAGCACGATGCCCATATCCGCCTGCCGGACGGTCGCATTGGCGTAAACGTCGATGACGACGATCTTCGCGCCACGCTCCTTTCGCGCGCGAACCGCGTGGGTCATCACATTGACCTGCGTGGCAGCGGCATTGGTGCCCCAGATCACCACCACATCGGCTTTGGCCATTTCACGCGGATCAGGACCGGTCAGGCTGCCGGTTCCGGCAAAATAGCCGGTCCAGGCCATGTTGGTGCAGAAACTGTCGAACTGATTGGAATAGCGCTTGGCAAAGCGCAGACGATTGATCGAGTCCCGCTGCACCAGCCCCATCGTGCCCGCATAATAATAGGGCCAGACGCTTTCGCTGCCATGGTCCTGCTCGGCTTTCAAAAAACGCTCTGCGATGAGATCAAGGGCTGCTTCCCATGAAGCCTGCTTCCATTGCCCCGCGCCTTTCGCACCGGCGCGAACCAGCGGATGTTTCAGCCGGTCTGGATGATGCACACGCTCCGCATAGCGCGCGACCTTGGCGCAGATGACGCCAGCCGTGTAGCTGTTGTCCTTTGCGCCGCGCACGCGCCCGATGGTGCGCTCGTCGAGAATTTCCACGTCGAGTGCGCAGGTTGACGGGCAATCATGCGGACAGGCCGAATGACCGATCTTGATATTCGAAATGGGGGCGTGCTGGTTCATAGAAGTTTATTAGCTCAAGCCCTTCTTTGCAGAAACGAAATTCTGCCGGAAGATTGTCGCCGTGACGAAATAAATTTTCAAGATAAACGTAGCGAAATCGCACCAAGGACAATAAGAGCCGCTGCTGCGAAACGCGGCAGTCCGACTTTTTCCTTCAATACCAGTGCGGAAATCAATACGCCGAAGAGGATCGCGGTTTCGCGAAGTGCGGCCACGACAGCAATGGGCGCCATGGTCATTGCCCACAGCGCGAGACCATAAGAGCCGAGCGTACCGACCCCGCCGATCAAGGCCGGACGCCAGCGATTGCGCAGATATTGGATGAACCGGTCCGGCTCGCGATAGAATGCCCAACCAGCAAGAGGTACGGCATTCATCAGGAAGAGCCATAGCGTATAGGAAAGCGGCTCGCCGGACACACGGACGCCAAGACCGTCGATAATCGTATAGCTTGCGATGAAGCCGGCGTTGGCGAGCGCCAGCAAGGCGGTGCGGCTCGAGGTGCCGCCATTCCTGCGCCGCGCATCCAGCGCCATTGCGAGGACACCGGAACAGATCAGGATGATGCCGAGCCAGCTTTGCCAGCCCATGACCTCGCCGACCAGCGGCGCGCTCACCAAAGCCACCAGCAAGGGCGGCGTGCCGCGCATGATCGGATAGGCCTCGCTCATATCGCCGGATTTATAGGCGGCGGCCACCAGCGACATATAAAATGTCTGCGTGACCGTCGACAGAAGCATGTAGATCCAGCTTGCCGGGTTCGGCAGCGGCAAAAAAGGCAGGACGAGGAGAGCAATCAGCCCGGCAGCACTAGTGACGCTGGCTGCGCCGAAGAACTTGTCTCCGCTCCCCTTGACGATTGCATTCCAGCTCGCGTGGAGGAACGCGCCAAAAAGGACGATCAGAAGGACGCCACCAGACATTTCGGGACTCGACTCAAAGGTAGGAGCGGAAGTTGAAGGTTGTATGTCATATTTGTGACAGCAGGGATACAGAGGTGTTTTCGCCTTTCCCTATCATCCCTCTTGCCGAAAACAGGCCGACATGAAACAAGCGCTGCCATGAATTATCGTCACGCCTATCACGCCGGAAATTTTGCGGATGTCGTCAAGCATGTCATCCTGACGCGCCTTGTCGAATATCTGAAAAGGAAGGATCAGGCCTTCCGTGTGATCGACACCCATGCAGGCATCGGCCTTTACGACCTGAAAGGCGTCGAGGCGGGCAAGACGGGCGAATGGACAGGCGGCATAGACCGCATCATCGACGCGGTCGAAAAAGGGCAGATCGAACAGCCAACGCTCGAACTGCTGGAGCCCTATCTCGCCGCCGTTCGCGCCGTCAACAAAGGCGAAAAGCTCCGCCATTATCCCGGCTCCCCCCTCCTCGTGCGGCACCTGCTACGCAAGCAGGACCGTCTGTCCGCGCTGGAACTGCATCCGCGCGATGTGGTGACGCTATCGAAACTGTTCGAGGGCGATTATCAGGTTCGCGTAACCGAGCTTGATGGCTGGCTTGCGCTGGGCGCTCACCTTCCGCCGAAGGAAAAACGCGGCATGGTGCTGGTCGATCCGCCGTTCGAGAAAGAAGGGGAGTTCGACCGGCTTGTGGAGGGGCTCGTCAAGGCGCACAAACGTTTCAGCGGCGGAACCTATGCGCTCTGGTATCCGGTGAAGGACCGGCGGGAAACGGAGCGCTTCACCAGACAATTGCGCGAAACCGGCATTCCCAAGATCTTGCAGGTCGAACTTGCGATTCGCGCACCTTCCGCGGAACCCCGGCTTGACGGCACCGGAATGATTGTGGTCAACCCGCCCTATACACTTGAAAGTGAAATGCAAACCCTGCTTCCCTGCCTTACCAAGCTTCTGGCTGAGGAAAAGGGGAGCAATTTCAGCATCAAGTGGGTGCGCAGCGAAACGGATCGCACTTGACCCGGAGAAATTGCTAGCAGAAACTGCGCCTCAATGAGCTTCGGTCATGACAGAATTCAGCGAGCTGGCTCGCAATTTCGGACAGGATAGAGATATGCAACGAACCCTGGATCGCATCGGACAGTTTTCACGCGCAGCCGCTTTCGCCGCAGCCGTCCTTCCGCTGACGCTGGCTTCTCTGCCAGCGAGCGCCGCAGACTATCTTGCTCCGGCTCCGGCAGGTGTTGCCGATGCGGGCGCGTGCAGCCAGCAGAGCGTCCTGCGTTCCGTGGTTTCCGATTTCGGCTATCAGGTGCGCCACGTCCCGAATTTGCCGCAGGTCGGCATCACGGCCATGAGCGATGTTCAACTGACGCGCTATGAGCCGAAGACCAACCCCGCCCAGATCGAACGCACCTATTGCAAGGCGACCGCCGTCCTGAGCGACGGCCAGTATCGTCCGGTCTGGTATATGGTCGAGGAAGGTCAGGGCTTTGCCTCCATGGGCCGCAATGTCGAGTTCTGCGTCGACGGCTTCGACCGCTGGTATGTGTACGACGCCCGGTGCCGCGTTCTTCGCTAGTGGATTGAATTTGACGTTTGAATCCCGACTGAATGAGACGCTGTTTCAAACGTCAAATTCGAAAAATCCACTAGATATATAAAGTTATTAGTGGTCTTTGCGATTCCGACATTTGCTCGGCGCCTGTATCAGAGGGACGCAAATGTCGGAATCAGACAACTAGTGTGTAATCCAAAAGTCGCCATACCGGTCTGCAGATGGCAATTTACCTCCGTTCCGGTGCTCACGTAGCTTTAAGTACGCTCCGCTCCGGTACTCGGAAATCGCCATTTCGCCACGGTCTGCCGCTTTTTGATTCAGACACTGAGGCGGGGGGAGCGCAACGATTGAGTGGAGGACATATGCTGCGGAATTTTGGTGCGGCGGCGTTAATGTTGCTCGCAGCGGCGCTTGCGAGTGTTTCAGCGGTTGCACCGAGCCGGGCTGACGATACGCCCGGCGATTTCGACTTCTATGTCCTCTCCCTCTCCTGGTCGCCCAGCTATTGCGCCATGGAGGGTTCCCGCGCTGACCGGCAGCAATGCGGGTCAAATCGCCCGCTCGGCTTCGTGGTTCATGGTCTCTGGCCACAGAACGAATGGGGCTATCCGGCGAACTGCCAGCTCGACAACAGCCGCAGCCGAGGCAGCTATGTTCCCCGCCAGATCCTTTCCGGCCTGTCGGACATCATGCCGTCAACCGGCCTCGCCGCCTATCAGTGGCGCAAGCACGGCAGTTGCTCCGGCCTTTCGCAGGATGACTATTTTTCCACGCTGCGCAATGCGTTCGATCGGGTCAACATTCCGCCAAGCCTACGCAATTTGGGGACCGGACGGCGTGTCGATCCCGTTCTCGTCGAAAAAGCCTTCGTCGCGGCCAATCCGGGCATGAAGCCCGATGGCATTTCCGTCAGTTGCAAGCGGAACTATTTTCAGGAAGTCCGTATCTGCCTGACGAAAGACCTCCGGTTCCGGGCCTGCGGCGAGGTGGATGCCAATGCCTGCCGCAGCCGCTCCGTCATGATGCCCGCAACACGATGATCCTTCATATCAGCTCCAAATCAGGCCCAGCCAGGAATAAACCATGACCCAGATTCTCTATTCACCCGCTTCGCCCTATAGCGCGAAGGTTCGCATGGCCGCGCATCATGCCGGCCTTCCGTTTGAAAGCGTCGTCGTGAATACCTCGGCGGAACCGGAGAACCTCATTCATGCCAATCCGCTCGGGAAAATTCCCACGCTGATAACGGATGACGGCAAGCCGGTCTTCGACAGCCGCGCCATCGTCCAGTATCTGAACCGGGTTTCAGGCAACAAGCTGTTTCCGCGCAATGCTGAAAAGCGTACCGATGCCGAGCGCTATGAAGCCATCGCCGATGGTCTTTGCGACGTGCTGCTGGCCCATGTCTATGAACGGCGGATGCGCCCCGAAGAGAAGGTCCACCAGCCCTGGCTCGACCTGCAATGGCGCAAGGCCGAACGCGCGCTCGACCTTCTCAACGAAGCGCCGCCGCGTCTGGCAGGCAGGCTCCATGCCGGTCATATCGCCGTCGCAGCCGCGCTCGGCTATCTGGCGCTGCGCTTTGAAGGCAAATGGGAACGCAACCGCTCCAAGCTCAAGCGCTGGATGAAGCGTTTTCAGGAACTGCATCCTGAACTGACGGAACTGCTGCCGCGCGGCTGATGGTCCGAAACAAATGAAACCCCGGATTTTCCGGGGTTTTCTTTTGCGGTTTACTGTTTCCCATCGATCGCCTGCAAAATCCGGTAAGCGGCCTTTATACGCTCTTCATTCGGGTAACTCCGGTTCGCGAGCAGAACAATTCCGGTCTTCTTCGCGGGAATGAAGGCCGCATAGGCGCCGAAACCATTGGTCGAGCCGGTCTTGTTGATAAACATGTTCGGCGATGGCGCCTGCGGGGGATCGAACTTCTCGATTCTGTGCGATTTCAAGGCCATATCGGATGAATTGCCGGACAGGAGCGTCTTGAGCGTGACCGGATAGGCATAAAGTTCCCAGCCGAGCCCCTGATTGTGCGGGCCGACATGATAGTAACTCGTCTGCGTTGCGGCGACGGCTTTGCTGAAGCCGGGTTCAAGCGATGAGCTGTCGATGTTCAGCTCCACAAAACGGAGGAGATCTGGCGCGGTGGTCTTGATGCCGTAGGCCTCCGTATCGAACGCGCCGCCCGAAACGCGGGTCGGCTTGCCCGACTTGGAATAGCCGTAGGCATAGTTCTTCATCCGGCTTTCCGGCACATGGATGAACGTGTTTTTCAGGCCGAATGCGGGCAGAAGCTTCTGCGTCATCAACACATCGAACGGCTGGCCCATGCTGCGCGCAGCGAGGGAGCCAAACAGCCCTATGCTGGGATTGGAGTAACGGCGCTGCGTGCCTGCCGGATAATCAGGCTGCCAGTTCTTGAAATAGGGCATCACGGATTTGCGGCTGACTACCGTCTCAGGAAACTGCAACGGCAATCCACCCGGCGTGTAGGTTCCCAGATCGAGCATCGTGATCTTGTCGAAGCTGCTCCCTGCCAGTTCGGGCGACCATTTCGATGCCGGGTCGGAGAGCGAAAACGCACCGGTGGCCAATCCGTAACCGCCAAGCGTCGCGGTAAAGGTCTTGCTGATCGAGCCGATCTCGAAGATCGTGTCTTCATCGACCTTCTGCCCGCTTTCCTTCGATGCCACGCCATAACCGAAGAAGTGGCTCTTGCCGTCGATGGTGATGGCGACGGCCATGCCGGGGATTTTCTGCTCAGCCATGAGCGGGCGCACGGTTTCATCGACAATGCGGCGCAGGTCGCTATCGCCTGCAGCAAGCGCGCGGCTGTTCGGGATAATCGCGGCCGTCGCGAGGAGACCGATCAAAAGTGTCGTAGATTTTCTCATGACAGATAAATAAACCTCATGATTATGCGTTCGGCTGTGTCCTTATGAAGACATAGCCGTCACTGCGCGATCCATTATACTGAAGCCCGTCATGCACGGGATGCAAGCCTTTCAGACCCTGCTGATATACGACGCTTGCGCGGTGGCGACAAACGACGTTATCTAGCATTTGACATTAGAAAAATTTGGGTCTCCATGGTTCGTCCGCATCTTCCGCTCAATTCGCTGCGCGCCTTTGAAGCATCGGCGCGTCACCTCAGTTTTACCAAGGCCGCGATTGAACTCTGCGTCACGCAGGCCGCTGTCAGCCATCAGGTGAAGAGCCTTGAGACCCGGCTCAATGTGACGCTGTTCGAGCGCCTGCCTCGCGGGTTGATGCTGACCAGCGAAGGGGAAACGCTGCTACCCACATTGAAGGACGCATTCGACCGCATTGCCGGAACGCTCGAACGTTTCGAGGCAGGGCATTACCGGGAGATATTGCGGGTTGGCGCGGTCGGAACGCTGGCGGTCGGCTGGCTTCTGCCGCGCCTGCGCGATTTTCAGAATCGGTACCCATTCATCGATTTGCGGCTTTCGACCAATAATAACCGGGTGGATATTGCGGCGGAGGGGCTGGATTACGCCATCCGGTTTGGCAGCGGCGCCTGGCACGGCATCGATGCAACCAGGCTGCTGGAAGCGCCATTGTCACCGCTTTGCATTCCCGAACTTGCACGCGAATTGCGAACCCCGGCCGATCTGGCGCGCCATACGCTGCTGCGCTCCTACCGCGCCGATGAATGGACGCAGTGGTTTCTGGCGGCTGGCGTCACGGGCGACATGCCCCTGCCCCGAAGCATCATGTTCGATTCGTCGCTTGCCATGATGGAAGGCGCCATGCAGGGAGCGGGCATTGCGCTTGCGCCGCCGCTGATGTTTTCCCGGCAGTTGCTGTCGGAAACCATCGTCCAGCCATTCGAAACGACGGTGACGATGGGCAGTTATTGGCTGACAAGGCTGCAATCGCGAGCGGAAACCGAAGCGATGTCGGCTTTTCGCGGCTGGCTGACAGATGCCGCGAACGACTGAGCCCAAAAACGGCGCAACAAAAAACCGGGCAGTTGCCTGCCCGGTTTTCCGTGTTCAATTATCAGATAATTAGAACTTGTAGCCAACGCCGACGCGGATGTCGTGGGTGTCGAGCTTGTTACGGACCGACTCGGTGC
>Ga0182748_1004790_pt1 | contig 10539 bp, 8 predicted proteins | sample eDN3rd37CKraftOP_FD_128877 | JGI IMG/M metagenome (GOLD analysis project Ga0182748, IMG submission 128877) | Enriched Organic Plus compost microbial communities from Emeryville, California, USA - eDNA 3rd pass 37_C Kraft OP (version 2) (version 2) ...
GACGAGGGCGCCACGGACGCGCCTCGGTTCTCGAGCGGTAGCGGCGATTTCTCCGCCAGCCTCGGCACACAATTTTCATCCATCGATCAGTGCAGTGGAAGCTCCAGAAGCGGGGCGCCGATGCCGCGCGCCGGCCAGGAGGCGCGGCCCGACGGGGTCTATGGCGCCCTCGACCTCGGCACCAATAACTGCCGGCTGCTGCTCGCGCGTCCCTCGCGCCGCGGCTTCCGCGTGGTAGATGCCTTCTCGCGCATCATTCGCCTTGGTGAGGGCGTGAGCCAGACGGGACGTCTTTCGGAGCCCGCTATGTCGCGCACGCTCGATGCGCTGAAGATCTGTGCGGCCAAGCTCGGGCGCGCCCGCGTGCGGCGGTCGCGTCTCGTCGCCACCGAAGCTTGCCGCATCGCGGAGAACGGAGGCGAATTCCTTGCGCGCGTGTATGATAAGCTCGGTCTCGAGATCGAATTGTTGACGCCCGAGGTGGAAGCGCGGCTTGCTGTTTCCGGCTCCGCCGCCCTGATCGATTCCAGCTGCGACTACGTGTTGGTGTTCGATATCGGCGGCGGGTCGTCTGAGCTCATCCTTCTTGATCTGACGCAGCGTGGCCGCCAGCGCGACCGCCGCTTTGCCGGCCGCCTCGATGCGCAGAACTGCATGGTCGCCTGGACTTCGCTGCCGATCGGCGTCGTGACACTCGCGGAGCGCTTCGGTGGCCGGCATGTCACGTCGGCGGATTTCGAGGCGATGGTGGCTGAGACGGGCCGGCTGCTCGCCGAGTTCGAGGCCCGCCATCATGTGACAAGCCGCCTCGCGGGACGTCGCATACACATGCTTGGCACATCGGGTACGGTAACGACCGTTGCCGGCATTCAGCTCGGGCTGCAGCGGTATGATCGTAACCGCGTCGATGGGTGCTGGCTGAAGGTCGACGAGGTGCGCACCGTCACGGGCGATCTGATCGGGCGAAGCTATGAGCAGCGCGTAGCTGAGCCTTGCATCGGCCGAGAACGCGCAGATCTGGTGCTTGCCGGATGTGCAATTTTAGAAGCCATTCTACGCATGTGGCCGTGCGAGCGCCTTCGCGTTGCTGATCGCGGTCTCCGGGAAGGCATTCTGACAACGCTGATGGTCGAGGACGGTGTGCTGACGCCGCTGCGCCGTCGCCGCCGGCCCGTGTGAAAGACCGGTCAAAGGAACCACAATGACGACGAAGCGCAGCGGCCCGCAGAAGGGTCCTGGAGGCGGCCAGCGGCAGATGCACGTGCGTCTCAAGACGGCGCGCAAGCACACGCCATCCTCGCAACGGTGGCTGGAACGGCAGCTCAACGATCCGTACGTCGCCGCGGCCAAGCGCGAGGGCATGCGCTCGCGCGCGGCCTACAAGCTGAAAGAGATCGACGACAAGTATCGCCTTCTGAAGCCGGGCGCGGTCGTGGTCGACCTCGGTGCCGCTCCGGGCGGATGGAGCCAGGTTGCGGCGGAGAAAGTGCAGTCTCTCGCCGGTAAAGGGCAGGTGGTTGCCATCGACTATCTCGCGATGGAAGCGTTGCCCGGCGTCGAAGCCATCCAGCTCGATTTCACCGTCGAAGGCGCGGAGGAGAAGCTGCGCTCGATGCTGCGGGACGGGCGCGCCGATATCGTGCTGTCGGACATGGCGGCGCCCACCACGGGCCACACGCGCACGGACCATCTGCGCATCATGGGGCTTGCCGAGTCGGCGGCCTATTTCGCGTGCGACGTGCTGCGGCCGGGCGGGACGTTCCTCGCCAAGGTGCTGCAGGGCGGCACGGAGCGTGAGTTGCTCGACCTTCTCAAGAAGCGGTTCGCGAAGGTGCATCACGTCAAGCCCCCGGCTAGCCGATCGGATTCCGCCGAGCTTTACGTGCTGGCAACGGGTTTCCGGCCGGAATAATCCTTCAAGGCTGCGGTGCCGCTAGCAAATCCAGCGATTGGATCAGCGTGGTGTTGAACCGCTGCGGGGCCTCCACCTGAGGCGAATGCCCGAGATCCGGGAATGTTACGAGCTTCGATCCCTTGATGCGTGCCGCAGCGGCCGGTGCCAGCTCTGGATAGTTGCCAAGCTTCTTGGCATCCTCCGGTGACGCACGGTCCCTGCCGATGGCAGTCGTGTCCTTAAGGCCGACGAGCAGCAGCGTCGGCACGGCGATGCGGCCGATCTCGTAGATCACCGGCTGGGACAGCACCATGTCCGAGGTGAGCGCCTGGCTCCAGGCGACGAGATCGCCACCTTCGCCGGAATACATGGAGGCGAGCATGTCGACCCAGCGATCGTATTCGGGCTTCCACTTGCCGTCATAGTAGACAGTTTGCTGATACTTCTTGATGCTCTCGCGCGTCGTCTTCAGCTCTCGCGCGTAAAGCTCATCGACCGTGGGGAGCGCGACGCCCTTTGCTTTCCAATCCTCCAGGCCAATCGGATTGACGACGACGAGCGCGCCGGTTTCGCCGGGGTACATCAGCGCATAGCGGATCGCGAGCATGCCGCCCATGGAATGGCCGATGACGATCGGTTTCTCGACGCCGAGCTTTTGCAGCAGCGCGTGGGTGTTGGCGGCGAGCTGGTGCAGACTGAACTGATAGGCGCGGGGCTTGGCGGAGCGGCAGAAGCCGATCTGGTCGGGTACGATGACACGGTAGCCGGCGCCGCTCAGCGCGCGGGCGGCACTTTTCCAGGTCGCGCCGCAGAAGTTCTTGCCGTGGAGCAGCACAGCCGTCCGGCCGTTCGGTGCGCCTGTGGGCGCGATGTCCATGTAGGACATCCACAGGTCCTGACCCTGGGAGCGCAGATCGAGGCGCTGCACAGGGAATGGATAATCGAAATCGGCGAGATACGGGTCGGCGTGCGCTGCCGTCAGCGGAAGGGCGACAGCGGCGAGGAAGGCGAGCGCCAGGCGGCGGGTTCGGCTGTATGACATCGGGCTCCTTCCTAGTGGTTGCCGTCGAGATAGGGAGGGCGAAAGAGGGTTACCACGCTCGGCGGCCGCGGCCCGGCTTCGCGTTCGAACTTTCGCCGATATCGGCGAGCCTCCCCTGCTCGGAATATGACAATAAACGTCGAAATGTGACGATCGCCGCGGCCCGCGTAGCAATGCCGCGGCAGTGTTTCGGGTGGAACGTCCAGCTCCCTACTTACCTAAGGTGAGCCCAACGGTGGGCAGCACGTTGAAAATTTCATAGGTGCACAAGCGGAGGACTTAAGGACTCTGCGAGCATCATGGGGTAATATGCTTTTGCGCTCACATGGGGCTCACGGTATGCGACGTCCGTGTCTCGTTCGGATCGGTCTGGCGGCAATCGCGCTAGCAGTTGCGCCCGTTGGGTTGGCCATCGCCGGGGATGCCGGTGACACGTTCTCGGTAGCGCCGCAGCAAGCAGTCTCGTTCGGCGACGGAGACGGCGACAGCTTCGCCGTCGAGAATATTTCGCGCCACGATAACGTCGTTACCGTGCTGCTGCGCCCCAAGGGTGAGACTTGCCTCTTCCGGTTCAAAGTGGGTGTCGGCCGCAGCGTGCAGCTGCGCTCGGACGCGCCGTCGGGCCAGTCGATGCTGTGCAAGGCGACGCTGCATCCGATCACGACCGACGGCAACGCCGAGTTCGAGGCGGAGTGCAACGAGGAGCCGGTCTCGCACGAGCGCAAGTGTCCGCCGGACGGCGACACGGCATCGGTCGACGCGGTCGACATGTACCCGCAGCACTGACGCCAGCACCGAAACGGCAGACACCGCGCGTCAGCCCGGATCTCCGTGGGTGAAGCGGCCGTTCATCATCGTCATGTCGATGCGGGTCGTGGCGACCTCGTGCGGATCGAGGTCGAAGACGTTTTTCTCCAGCACGATGAGGTCCGCGAGCTTGCCTGGCTCGATGGAGCCGACGCGATCCTCCATACGTAGCTGATAGGCAGCGCCGAGGGTGTTCGCGTGGATGGCCTGCGCGAGATCGAGCCGCTCGGCAGCCGGTTCCAGGATCTGCGCATCGGCTTTGCCGATGAGCTGGCGCGTGGTCGCGATCTGTATGGAATCGAGCGGCTTGTAGGTGGAGAAATATCCCGCCGCCGGCCAATCCGTACCAAAGGAGATGCGCCCGCCAGCTTCAAGCATGGTGCGCGGGCGGTAGAGCTTGCTGTGGCGCTCAGGGCCATAGCGATCGGGGAGGATGCCCATAGTGTCGGGGTCGGCCGTCATCCAATTGGCCGAGAACTGTGCGGTTACGCCCAGCTCCTTGAAACGTGGCATGTCCGCGTCGTCGACATAGACGAGGTGCGCGATGGCGTTGCGCCGCTCGCGCTTGGGATTGGCAATCATCGCGGCTTCGATGGCGTCGAGCGCGACGCGCGTAGTGCGTTCACCGCAGGCATGGACGTGGACATCGATGCCGGCGCGATCCGCTTCCGAGACCATATGCTTCCACTCATCCAGCGAGAACGGGGAGGCGCCGATATAGCCCTCGCGGTCTGCGTAGGGCTGCAAAAGCCAGGCGGTATAGCCTTCCTGGGTGCCGTCCCCCACGATCTTCAGAACGTTCACCTGCACCAGCTCGGTGTCGATGCGCCCTTTGAGGTCGAGGAGCGCTTGCGTCGCACCGGCGACGGGCGGACCCTTCACCGAATAGGACGCCACCACGCGGAACGGCAGCGCACCGCGCTGCTCTAGATCGGCGTAGAGCTGGATGAGCCCGCCCTGGTCGTCGCCGATCGGCGGAACGCCTGCATCGAACACGGTGGTGATGCCGGCGGCGGCCGCCTTGGGAAGCCATTCCGCGAGCAGGTCGCTCATCCCGGCTACGGAGATGGCTGCAACGGCATTGACGACGGTGAGGACGGCGACAACCTCCAGCACGTAGCCGGTCGTCTCGCCATTCTCGTCGCGTGCATAGTAGCTGAACCCGGGGATCGGATCGGGCGTGTCGCGTGTCACGCCGGCCATCTCCAGGGCCTTGGAGTTGGCCCACAGGCTGTGCGCATCGATAGCGAAGAAATAGGCCGGCCGGTCGGGCACGATGGCGTCGAGATCAGCTTTCGACGGGCCCTCGGGCGGGAACATGTCGACGCGCCAGCCAAAGCCGCGCACCGGTCCGGTGGGATTAGCCTTCGCGTATTCGGCGATGGCGGCGAGGGCATCCTTGGCCGTGGGCAGCTGGAGATCGACGCCATTGGTGAAGAAGGAGCCGAGAAACGGGTGCGTATGGCCTTCGACGAAGCCCGGCAGCATCAGCCTGCCGTTGAGATCGATCGTGCGCGTGGCGGGGCCCGCAAGCTTCTCGACCTCGGCATCAGCGCCCACGGCCAGGATTTTCTTACCGCGCACCGCGACGGCCTGTGCCCACGGCTTATCGGGGGCTTGGGTAAAGATCTTTCCGCCGCGGAAGATCACCTGCGGCGGCCCAGCCTCTATTTCTGCCGTGGAGACGGCGCGATCTTGGGCAAGGGAAATGGTCGGCATAGGCAGCGAGGCCGCGGCGGCGCCGGCAAGGCTACGCTCGAGAAACCAGCGGCGGTTGAACAGGGGCACGCCGGCCGAGCGCGCCGTCGCGCCGGTTAGATGCCCAATAGCTTCAGCAAGGCGGCAGTTGATACACACGGCGAGGCCCCCGGATTGTTGGAGGGGCAAAGCTAGCGATCAATCATTTCCGCTGGCTAAAGAGCCGGCGAAGCTTGCTCAAGGTCCGGACTCAATGTCCGGCGGGGGCCTTGCGAAATGGGGCGCGGACGATTGCTACGGCAAGCGCTGCCAGCGCCCCGGAGGCAAGGCCGACGAGCCCCGCGCCGGCCGCGGTCAGCACCCACGTGACAACGTCTCCGCCGAAGGGTGTCAGAGTGCCCGCGGCCGCTGCGATATCGTATATGATGTGCTCCGGCGCGGTGACGCCGAACTCGGCGAGCCCGTGGATGAGGATGCCGCCACCGACCCAGAGCATCGCCAGCATGCCGATAAGGCTCAACGTTTCAAGGAACGGCGGCATGCCATAGACAAGCGCGCGGCCGATGGGACCTGAGATGGTGCCATTGTTTTGGGCAAGGAGGACACCGACGTCGTCGGCTTTCACGATCAGCGCCACGACGCCGTAGACGGCGACGGTGATCACAATGGCGACGGCAGCCAGCACCAGGGTCCTAGTGAGAAGGTCCGGCGCAGTGATGGATGCGAGAGCAATAGCCATGATCTCGGCGGAGAGGATGAAGTCGGTGCGGATGGCGCCGTCCACTTTTTCGTCTTCGAGTGCTCTGTCGCTTTTGCTGAGGGCGGCGACGACCTTGAGACCTTCCACCCCTCTCGGCGGAGCCATCACCATGTGATGCACTTTTTCGTAGCCTTCGAAGGCGAGGTAAATGCCCCCCAGCATGAGCAGCGGCGTGATCGCCTGGGGGAGGAAGGCACTCAGCAGCAGGGCAGCGGGCAACAGGAATAGAAGCTTGTTTCGTATCGAACCGATGGCGATGCGTCCGACGACGGGCAACTCGCGCTTGGCAGAAAGGCCGGTCACGTAACGGGGGGTGACCGCAGCATCGTCGATGACGACCCCGGCGGCCTTGGCGCTGGCTTTAGCGGCCTGTCCTGCCGCGTCGTCCAAGGTGACGGCGGCAAGCTTTGTTAGTGCAACTACGTCGTCCAGAAGCGCCAGTAATCCGCTCATCGTTCACCAATCCCCCGCATGTCGGCTTCGCCCCCGCAAGTGGATGCTCGACGCTTATTTCCCGTTCCCTACCGAGCACTTGCGCCGGAGATAAGGACGGACCTCAGGGCCGGAAAGAGAAGTGGATTATCATGCGCGGTGGGCAAGCGTTACCCGTCGGTAGGGGTCGGTGACGGCGTTCCACAGGCTCGAGTGCTAGTCTGCCGCGCCGCACGTTGCTTCCCTCCCCACGACTCCGGTGCTATAGGGCTGCCGACATCGTTCCCGTGCTGGGCCTGGAACAGTGTCCCCCCAGCCATCAGGAGACTGTCGCAGATGGCCGTACGGAATGGCCCGCTTACTATCGATTCCAACGTCGCGCTCACGTTCGACGACGTGTTGCTGGTGCCCGCCGCCTCTGAGATCATGCCCAGCCAGGCTGATGTTGGCACCCAGATAACCCGTAATATCCGCCTTAAAATTCCGGTCGTTTCCTCCGCCATGGATACTGTGACCGAGGCCCGCCTCGCCATTGCCATGGCTCAGGAAGGCGGCATCGGCGTCATCCATCGCAACCTGACACCTGAGGAGCAGGCAAGGCAGGTGGCGCTGGTGAAGAAGTACGAATCGGGCATCGTCCTTAATCCGGTGACCATCAATCCCGAAGCCAGCCTGCGCGCCGCGCTGGCGCTGATGGCCGAGCACGGCATTTCGGGCGTTCCTGTCGTCGAGAGGGCGGAGGGGGGCGCCAGAGGCCGCCTCGTCGGCATTCTCACCAACCGCGACGTGCGCTTCGCGACGAACCTGGAGCAGCCCGTCTCCGAGGTGATGACGAAAGAGCGGCTCGTGACGGTAAAGCGCTCAGTATCTCAAGAGGATGCCAAGCGCCTTCTGCACGAGAACCGGATCGAGAAGCTGCTGGTCGTGGATGAAGAAGACCACTGCGTCGGTCTCATCACGGTCAAGGATATCGAGAAGGCGCTAAGGCATCCGCACGCGTCGAAGGATGGCGAAGGGCGCTTGCGTGTCGCCGCCGCGACTACGGTGGGTGAAGACGGCTATGTGCGCACCGAACTGCTCATGGATGCCGGCTGTGACCTGATCGTGGTCGATACTGCGCACGGCCATTCCAGCCGCGTGCTCGCCGCGGTGGAGCGCATCAAGAAGCTTTCGAACAGCGTGCAGGTGGTGGCGGGCAATGTCGCCACGGCTGAAGCCACCAAGGCGCTCATCGACTGTGGCGCCGATGCGATCAAGGTGGGCATCGGTCCGGGCTCGATCTGTACGACGCGCGTCGTTGCGGGCGTTGGCGTTCCGCAGCTTACGGCTGTGATGAACTGCGCCGAAGAAGCTTCGAAACACGGCGTGCCGATCATCGCCGACGGTGGCATCAAATTTTCGGGCGATGCGGTGAAGGCGCTTGCTGCGGGTGCCTCCTGCGTGATGGTAGGCTCGATGCTCGCCGGAACCGACGAAGCTCCGGGCGAAACCTACTTCTATCAGGGCCGGACCTATAAGGCGTACCGCGGCATGGGCTCCATCGGTGCCATGGCCCGCGGCTCGGCCGACCGCTACTTCCAGCAGGAGGTAACGGACAGCCTGAAGCTGGTGCCGGAAGGCATCGAAGGCCAGGTGCCATACAAGGGCCCGGTGGAGAACGTGCTGCACCAGCTCGTAGGCGGCCTGCGTGCGGGCATGGGCTATCTGGGCGCCAGAACGCTCGAGGAGCTGCGCGCGAATGCCCAATTCATCCGCATATCGCCGGCATCGATGAGCGAAAGCCACGCTCACGGTGTGCGCATCACCCGCGAGAGCCCGAACTATCCCGGCGCCGTCTGATCGTTCGACGCCGGATATTATTAAGAGGGAAGGAGCCCCGGCAATGTCGGTGTCGAGCTTGCTGTTGCCGGTGTTCGTACAGATTGCGCTCACGTTCTCCATCATGTTCTGGATGGGAGTTCTACGGCGGCGAGCGCTGAGCTCGGGCGTCGTGAGGGAGCACGATATTGCGCTGCGGCAGCCGAACTGGCCGCCGCGCGCGCTCCAGGTGGCGAACAGCTTCCACAACCAGCTCGAGCTGCCGGTGCTGTTCTATGTGCTGGTAGCATTCGTTCTGATCACTTCCACCAACAGCCTCATCTTCGTGCTGCTGGCTTGGGTGTTCGTTCTTTCCCGCATCGTGCACGCTTACATCCACACCGGCACAAACGAGGTTCTGCCGCGCTCCATGGCGCTGGGTGTCGGCGCCATAGCGCTCATCGCCATGTGGGCGATTTTCGCCGTCCGTATCCTCGCGTCCGGAGCCTGATCATGCGCACGGGGGCGCGGATCGCGGCAGCTGCCGAAGTCCTAGACGATATCCTGAACCGCCACCGGCCGGCGGCCACAGCCCTCTCGGATTGGGGCCGTGCGCATCGCTTTGCTGGATCGGGCGATCGTGCCGCCATCGGGACGCTGGTATTCGATGCCCTGCGACGACGCCTTTCGATTGCTGCGCGCATGGGCGCCGATACTCCACACGCACTGGCGCTCGGCGCCGCGCCGCAGGCATTGGGACTTACGCCTGATGCAGTGGCCGCTTCGGCAGACGGTTCCGAGCATGCCCCCGCGCCGCTTTCTGACGTCGAGCTTGCAGGCCTTTCTGCGGAGTTGCCGCCGGACACGCCCGGGCATGTGGCAGGCGATGTTCCCGAGTGGTTGTGGCCAGCCTTCGAGCGCATCTTCGGCGAGGGTGCCGCGGCGGAAGGCGCAGCACTTTCTCAGCGCGCGCCGGTCGACTTGCGGGTCAATACGCTGAAGGCGACGCGTGAGAAGGTTCTGAAAGCTCTTGAGAGGTACGGCGCAGAGGCCACGGAGCACGCGCCGGACGGCGTGCGTGTGCCGGCACCTGAAGGGGCTGGCAAGGCTCCGCACCTCGAAGCGGAGATTGCGCACGGCAAGGGCTGGTTCGAAGTGCAGGACGAGGGCTCGCAGATCGCGGCGCTGCTCGCAGGCGCCTGTCCACGCATGCAGGTGCTGGACCTGTGCGCTGGAGCTGGGGGCAAGACGCTCTCCCTCGCAGCGGCGATGCAGAACACCGGCCAGATCTACGCCTACGATTCTGAAAAGCGGCAGCTTCGTCCGATCTTCGAGCGGTTGAAACGCGCGGGTGCTCGCAACGTACAGGTGTTGGATGCAGGCGATGAGACGGCGCTCAAGGCCCTCGGCGCTCGCTTCGATCTCGTCCTCATCGATGCGCCTTGCACCGGGTCGGGGACGTGGCGGCGCAAGCCGGATGCCAAGTGGCGGCTCAAGCCCGCAAACCTTGCGGAGCGGCAACGGGATCAGGCGCGTGTGCTGGATCTAGGCGCGGAACTCGCGAAACCGGGCGGCGCGGTTCTCTACGTGACGTGCTCGGTGCTGCCAGAGGAGAACCGCGAACAAGTCGAAGCCTTCCTGACGCGCCATCCCGACTATGCGCTGGAGCCGATCGCTGCCGCCTGGGAGGAGCGCGTCGGCGGGCCGGTGCCCGCTTCGGCCGATGGACGGAGCGACACGCTGCAGCTCACGCCTGCTCAGCACGGCACGGACGGTTTCTTCATCGCGTTAATGCGCCGACACAATCGTTGATCGTGCAGCCACGCTCCAGCCGCGGAAAATTTGCGGCCACCTCTTGCAAAGCCGCAATTGGCCAATAAGTTCGCCGTCTATTGAGGCCACAGGGGCCTTGCAATAGTTCGGCCGATCGCCGGCTGAGGGGGTGTAAGAAGCCCCGGGTCAGAGCGCGGCCCTTTGAGGACATACGTCCATCATGGCACCTGTTGCCAAGGCGAAGCGCTCTAAGCGCATTGCGCCGCGTTCGTGCCTGGGTCCGGTTGCGGACCTCGAAGCGCATCTTCCCGCCGAGTGGTGGCGTAAGCTCTTCAA
>Ga0182748_1004795_pt1 | contig 10525 bp, 8 predicted proteins | sample eDN3rd37CKraftOP_FD_128877 | JGI IMG/M metagenome (GOLD analysis project Ga0182748, IMG submission 128877) | Enriched Organic Plus compost microbial communities from Emeryville, California, USA - eDNA 3rd pass 37_C Kraft OP (version 2) (version 2) ...
CCGTTCTTCTTCGCCTTCTCCAGCGCGCTGAGCATGCGCGGGTGGTTCGTGCCCGGGTTCTGGCCGGCGACGATGAGCAGCTCCGCGTTGTGGATGTCCTCGATCGAGACCGTGCCCTTGCCGATGCCGAGCGTCTCGGTCAGCGCGGAGCCGGACGACTCGTGGCACATGTTGGAGCAGTCGGGCAGGTTGTTCGTGCCCAGGCCGCGCACGAGCAGCTGGTAGAGGAACGCCGCCTCGTTCGACGTGCGTCCCGACGTGTAGAAGATCGCCTCGTCGGGGTCGTCGAGCCCGCGCAGGGCGTCGGCGATCTCGCGGAGCGCGTCGTCCCACGAGATCGGCCGGTAGTGCGTGGCGCCGTCGTCGAGGATCATCGGGTGGGTGAGCCGGCCCTGCTGGCCGAGCCACCAGTCGTCGTGCGTCTGCAGCTCGGCGAGCGAGTGCTGCGCGAAGAAGTCGGGACCGACGCGGCGCAGCGTGGCCTCCTCGGCGACGGCCTTGGCGCCGTTCTCGCAGAACTCGGCGATGTGCCGCTTGTCCTCCTCGGGCCAGGCGCAGCCGGGGCAGTCGAAGCCGTCCTTCTGGTTGACCCGAAGGAGCGTCTCGACGCTGCGCTTGACGCCCATCTGCTCGTAGGAGATCTCGAGCGCGTGCAGGACCGCCGGAACCCCGACCGCCACCTTCTTGCGCCCGGTGACGCGGACCTTCGACTCGTCGATGTCCGTCCGGGGTGCCTTCGTCGCCATATCTCTATGCTAGGCGCGCCGCGGCAGGGGGCTCCGCATCTTCCGCTCAGTGGGACGGAGCCCCGCAAGCGGTGGGAAGGCCCCCGTCCGGGGGCGCCGCGTTCAGCGCCGGCCGGTGCCGAACAGACCGCGGATCACGCCGCCGAGGATCGTCTGGGTGGTCTTCGAGTTGAGGACCTCTTCCAGCGGTGACTTCTGGCTCTTGCTCGACCGAGCGGTGCGGGACGTGCCGGAGGTCTTCTTCAGGAGCCGCTCGTACTCGGCCTGCGCCTTCTTCTCGGCGGCGGCCTGCGCCTTGTCGATGGCGGCCTGCTGCTTCGCGTACTCGGCATCCGCCTTGGCCTTCGCGACGGCGGCGGCCTGCGCCTTCGCCGCCTCGTCGGCCGCGTTCATCTTGGCCGTGAGGATCTCGCGCGCCGATTCGCGATCGATCGCCGTGCCGTACTTGGCCAGCAGCGGCGACGCCTTGACGGCCGCCTCGATCTGCGGATCCGGCGTCGGCGACATGAGGCCCTGCGGAGCGCGCAGACGCGTCCAGGCGACCGGGGTCGGGGCGCCCTTCTCGCTCATGACGGTGACGATCGCCTCACCGGTGCCGAGCTCCTGCAGAACACGCTCGAGGTCGTACCCCGACTTCGGATACGTGCCGACCGTCGCCCGCAGCGCCTTCGCGTCGTCGGGGGTGAAGGCGCGCAGCGCGTGCTGGACGCGCGAGCCGAGCTGCGCGAGCACGTCCGAGGGGACGTCCTTGGGCGTCTGGGTCACGAAGAACACGCCGACGCCCTTCGAGCGGATGAGTCGGACCGTCTGCACGATCGCGGCGAGGAAGTCCTTCGAGGCGTCCTTGAACAGCAGATGCGCCTCGTCGAAGAAGAACACGAGCTTCGGCTTGTCCTGGTCGCCCACCTCGGGGAGGATCTCGAAGAGCTCGGCGAGCAGGTACATGAGGAACGTCGAGAACAGCGCCGGCTTGTCGATGACGCCCGGCACCTCGAGCAGGCTGATGATGCCGCGCCCGTCGGGCGCCGTGCGGATGAAGTCCGCGACGTCGAACTCGGGCTCGCCGAAGAAGACGTCCGCCCCGGCGTCGGCGAAGGTGATGAGCTCGCGGAGGATGACCCCGGCGGTCGCGGCGGACAGCCCGCCCAGCTCCTTGAGCTCGGCCTTGCCCTCGTCGCTGGTGAGGTAGGTGAGCACGGCGCGCAGGTCGGAGAGGTCGACGAGGGCGAGCCCGTTCTTGTCGGCGTAGTGGAACACGAGGCCGAGGCTGGATTCCTGCGTCTCGTTGAGCCCGAGCACCTTGCTCAGCAGGAGCGGCCCGAAGCCCGACACGGTGGCCCGCACCGGCACGCCCTTGCCGATCCCGCCGAGGGCGAAGTACTCGGTGACGGAGGCCTCGGGCTTCCAGTCCTGTCCGATCGCGCGCGTGCGGTCGAGCAGCTTGTCGCTGGACTCTCCTGGGGTCGCGACGCCCGTCAGATCGCCCTTGATGTCGGCGGCGAACACCGGGACGCCCTTGGCCGCGAGCTGCTCGGCGAGCCCCTGGAGCGTGCGCGTCTTCCCGGTGCCGGTCGCGCCGGCGACGAGTCCGTGCCGGTTCATCATCCCCAGCGGGATGCGGATCTGCGCGTCTGCGACCGGCTCGGTGTTGACAAGGGCGCCGAGATCGAGCGTCGTGCCCTCGAACGTGTACCCCTTGATGACCGCCGCGACCTCGTCGGCGTCCAGAGGCCCGTCGCCGGCGGGCGTCGCGGCCGCAGAAGTGGGCGGGGCCTCGCTTGCGGGCTCGGCCTCCGCGGCGGGCTCGGCCTCCGCGGCGGGCGCGACGTCCCCCTCCACAGGTGCGTCCGCGGGGGGCGCGCTCTCGGGGGCGGCCTCCGCGGCCGGGGCGGCAGTTCCGGCGGCCTTGGCCTTCGCGGCTTCGGCCTCGGCGGCGGCGAGCGCGGCCTTGGCCTGCGCGGCCTTGAGCTGGGCCTCGGCGGCCTCGGCTTCTGCGCGCAGACGGGCCAGCTCTGCTTCGGCCGCTGCGACGGAGGGATCGGTCGTCATGGCGCCCAGCCTAGCGACGCAGGCGCTCCGTCTCCGCGGAGAGCACGCGGGCGAACACGGCAGCCACCAGCAGCGCCGCGGCGGCGCCGATGAGCGCCCCGCCGACGGTGTCGCTCAGCCAGTGCGCGCCGAGATATGTCCGCGAGAACGCCATGAGCACGACCCACACGGCCCCGGCGATCCCCACCCAGACGCGCGGGAAGATCACGAAGAGGGCCACGGCGAGCGTCGCGGCGTTCGCGACGTGGCCGGACGGGAAGGAGCCGAAGTCCGACGTCACGATCATGTCCTCGGGCCGGGCGCGGCCGACGACGTGCTTGAGCACCTGGACGAACGCGGCGCTGACCAGCTCCGCGGCGAGGAAGAACACCGCGCCCCAGCGCCGACCCGCCAGGAACAGGAGCGCGGCGCCGCCGAGGGGCACCACGAAGACCCCGAACCATCCGCCGCCGAGCCAGTTCATGGCGTACGCGAAGGCGGACACGGCGGGGTCGCGGATCGAGACGAGGAAGTCCTGCCACGCCTGGTCGAGCGGGAACGGCTTGTCGGCGAGGCCGAAGGCGATCCCTGCGCCGAGCAGGAGGCCCGCGACGAGCAGACCGACACCCGTCCACAGCACGCGGCGGAATGGGACGGGTGTGGCAGACATCCGCCCATCCTGCCAGGCCATTCCGTGACAGGGCCGCGCACTCCCGACAGAATGGGGTGTGTGACCGTCGTCGCCGTCGTCCGCGCCTGCATCGCGCCGCTCACGCGCACGCGCGTGTTCCGGCGCATGGGCCCGCGCGTGCTGCCGCCCGTCGAGCGGGTCCTCGGCGCGCTCACCGGCCGCCGCGTCCAGCTGAGCGCCCTGCTCGTCCCGTCGCTGATCCTGCACACCGTGGGCGCGAAGTCGGGCGAGCCGCGGGACGCGCCGCTGATGTACACGCCGGACGGGCACGGTCGCGCGATCGTCGCCGGGACCAACTTCGCCGGGACGCGGCATCCCGCCTGGACGAGCAACCTGCTCGCGCACCCGGACGCGTGGATCACGGTCCGCGGGAACCGGATGCCGGTGGTCGCGTCTCTCATCCCCGACGACGAGCGGGACGCCGCCTGGGCCCGCATCGAGGCGCAGTGGCCCGGGTACCGCGGCTACGAGCGCTCATCGGGCCGCACGGTGCGGCTGTTCCGCCTGCAGCCCGTGCTGCCGGGAGAGCACTCCGCCTGACGCCGGCCGAAGCGCCTACCCGAACGGGTCGGGCGCCGCGAGTCCGACGAGATCGTGCTCGTCGCCCAGCGGCGGGACCTCCCACCGTCCCATCGCCTGGCCGGTGCGGGCGGGGCCGCGGCTGCCGGGGTCGAGCGCGAGCACGACGTGCAGGCGGTGCGGGGTCTCGAGGAAGGCGACGTCGAGGGCGAGCCGGTGCGGCGAGGTGAAGCCGCCGCTCACAGCGACGGCGGGCGGACCCTCCGTGACGTACCACAGCGGCGCGTCCGGACCGGTGACGAGTCCCGCCTCGACATCGCCGGTGGACCCGGTGAGGACCACGCGCCAGCCGCCCACGGAGCGCTCGACGCGCGCCGACAGCCAGCCGCCCTCGCACGCGTCGAACACCGCGCCGTCCCATTCGCCGGCGTCCGGCTCGAAGGGGTCGACGTGCAGCGGCGGGAGGGAGGCGCGGGCGAGCCGGTCGGCGAGCTCCTCGTCGGCGGCGCGGCCGCCGGGCGTCGCAGCGCCGGCGCCGAAGGCGGGCAGGAGGTGGTCCCACATGGCGTCCAGGGTCTCCTGCATGTCCGACGCCTGCCCCTGGTAGGCGATGACGGCGTCCTGCTCAGGCAGAACGAGGCAGTACTGGCCGAACGCGCCGTCGCCGCGGAAGCCGTGGCGCGACACCCAGTGCTGGAAGCCGTAGCCGCGCGCCCAGTCCGACGCGGCGTCGCCGAGCGAGCCGGCGGCGGTCGCGATCTGCGGTGAGGTGGCCAGCCGCACCCATTCCTCGGACAGGATCCGCCGCCCGTTCCAGTCGCCGCCGCGCAGCAGCAGCTGGCCGAGACGGGCGATCGTGTCGGTCGTCACGAACGCGCCCGAGAAGCCGATGTCCCGACCGGGCGGGCCCTGGGTCCACGCGATCTCATCCGCACCGAGGGGCCCGAGCACGCGCTCGCGGAGGAACTCGACGAGCGTACGCCCGGTGAGGCGCTGCACGATGGCGGCGAGCGTGTACGTCGTCGGCTGGCTGTACGCGAAGACGGTGCCCGGCTCCTGGTCGGGCGGGTTCAGGAGGAACCCGCGCACCGGCTCGGCGCGATCCGTGCGCACGGCGATGTCGAGCATCTCGCGGGTGTGGCCCGTCGACATCGACGCGACGTGGCGCACGAGGATGCGGCGCGAGCGGGGATCGGTGATCTCGTCGGCGAACTCGGGGAAGAAGGAGATGACGGGGGCGTCGAGATCCAGGCGTCCCTCGTCGTAGAGGACGCCGGCGGCGGCGGCCGTGAAGCTCTTGCTCAGCGAGTACACGTGCTGCTGCCGCGTCGGCGTGTACGGCGCCCACCACCCCTCGGCGATTATCCGGCCGTGTCGGAGGATCATGAGGCCGTGCGGCTCCTGGGTCGGCGACGCCTCGAGGGCGTCGAGCAGGCGCAGGATGCCGGCGGCGTCGACGCCGACAGACGACGGTGTCGCGACGGGGAGAGGTGCAGGGCGGGCGGTCACGTCTCCACGGTATCCGGACGCGGGCGCGGACGGGCTACGGCGCGAGCTGCTCGACCGTACGGGGCCGCACGATGAGCCACAGCGACAGCAGGCCGACGATCGCGCAGCCGACCATGACCGCGGCCATCGTGGTGGCGGTGATGCCCGCGTCGTGCGAGACCCAGCCGACGACCGGCGTGATCAGGCCGGCGACGCCGAAGTTCGAGGCGCCGATGATGGACGCCGCAGTGCCGGCCGCCTTGCCGTGCCGGTCGAGAGCGAGCACCTGCACGCAGGGGAACGTGAACCCGCACGACGTGATGAACAGGAACAGCGGGATGATCGTGCCCCACAGGCCGAGCCCGAGCTGGTCGGTCACGATGATCGCGACGGCCGACAGCACGAGCGCGCTCGTCGAGACGGCCATGACCCACTGCGGGCCGAAGCGCGCGGCCAGGCGCGCGGCGGACTGCACGCCGATGACGACGCCCACGGAGTTGACGGCGAAGAGGACGCCGTACTGCTGCGGGTCGAGCTGGTAGCTCTGCTGGAAGAGGAACGGCGAGGCGGACAGGTACGAGAACAGGCCGCTGAAGGTCATCCCGCCGATGATGAGCACGCCGACGAAGACGCGGTCGCTGAACACGCTCCGGTAGCGCTGCCACACGGTCGTGGACCCCTTGTCGTGCCGCCGCGCGGGCGGCAGCGTCTCGGGGATGAACAGGATCGCCGACAGCAGCATGACCGCGCCGTAGATCGCGAGGACCACGAAGATGCCGCGCCACGGGACCACCAGCAGCAGGGCGGATCCGGCCAGCGGAGCGAGGACCGGCGCGACACCGGAGACGAGCGCCAGCCGCGACAGCATCACGACGAGGCGGCGGCCGCCGAACAGGTCGCGCACGATCGCCGACGCGACGACGCCGCCCGCGGCGGCGCCGGCGCCCATGAGGACGCGGGCGACGGACAGGAGCGCCAGATCGGGGGCGAGTGCGGCGCCGACGCTCGCGACCACGTGCAGCGCCGTGACGACCAGGAGCGGCACGCGTCGGCCGAGCTTGTCGCTGAGCGGCCCGACGATGAGCTGACCGAGGGCGAAGCCGATCATCGTGCCGGTGAGGGTCAGCTGGATCGCCGCGGCGGTCGTCTGGAAGTCGGCCTCGAGCACCGGGAACGCCGGCAGGTACAGGTCGATCGTGAACGGGCCCAGTGCCGTGAGCGCGCCCAGGACGATGATGTAGAGCACGCGGCGGCGCGTGGTGATCGCGTCGCCGGGGTGCAGCATCACCGGCGCGGTCTCGGGATTCGCGCCGAGCGTGCGGATGGCTCCGGTCGGAGAGCCGGGCAGGCGGAGGCTTCCGGTGGCCGCGTTCGGGACGGGAATCGACGCGGTGTCGGTCACGGGAGCCTTCCTGGAGAGAGAGATTCGAATCGATTCGAAAAGAACGATCGAGTTTATCAGCCGTCGACGCGCGTCGACGACGCGGTGTCCCACTCCCCGAGCGCGCGGGCCGTCTCAGGCGAGGCGGTCGAGCGCCTCCTCGAGGTCGGCGATGAGATCCCCGGCATCCTCGATGCCCACCGACAGGCGCACGACGTTCTCCGGCACCGCGAGGGCCGTGCCGCGCACCGAGGCGTGCGTCATCTCGGGCGGGTAGCCGATGAGCGACTCGACGCCGCCGAGCGACTCCGCGAGCTGGAACAGCCGCGTCGACTCGGCGTAGGCGCGTGCCGCGGCGGGACCGGCGGCGAGGGCCAGGGCGACCATGCCGCCGAACCCGGACATCTGCGCCGCCGCGATCTCGTGACCGGGATGCGATGCGAGACCCGGGTAGTACACGGTCTCGAACTCGGGGCGAGTGGTGGCCCACTCGGCGATGCGCTGCGCGTTCTCGGAGTGCCGCTGCATCCGCACCGCCAGCGTCTTGATGCCGCGCGTGGTGAGCCAGGCGTCCAGCGGGGCGGAGACGGCGCCCACCGCGAACTGCTGGAAGGCGACGGCCTCCAGGAGCGCGTCGTCGCGCAGCACGACCGCTCCGCCGAGCACGTCGGAGTGTCCGCCGAGGTACTTCGTGGTCGAGTGCACGACGACGTCGGCGCCGAGCTCGAACGGGCGCTGCAGCGCCGGTGAGGCGAAGGTGTTGTCGACGACGAGCAGGGCGCCGGCGGCGTGGGCGATCTCGGCGAGCGCCGCGATGTCGGTGATCTTCAGGAGCGGGTTGCTCGGCGTCTCGACCCACACGATCTTCGTCTCGGGGCGCGCCGCACCGCGCACGGCGTCCGCGTCGGAGAGCTCGACGGTCGTCGTCTCGATGCCCCACGGACCGAACACCTTGGTGAGCAGGCGGTACGTGCCGCCGTAGACGTCGTTGCCGAGGATGACGTGGTCGCCCGGGGAGAGGATGCCGCGCAGCAGCGCGTCCTCGGCCGCGAGGCCCGACGCGAACGAGCGCGCGTGCGCGCCGCCCTCGAGCGCCGCCAGCTGCGTCTCGAGCGAGCTGCGGGTGGGGTTGCCGGCACGGTTGTACTCGTAGCCGCCGCGGAAGCCGCCGATGCCGTCCTGCACGAACGTGGACGTCTGATAGATCGGCGGGATGATCGCGCCGGTCGTCGGGTCGAACGCCTGGCCGGCGTGGATGGCGCGGGTGTCGAAGTGCTGGTCGTGCTCGTGCTCGGTGCTCACCACACGAGCCTAGAGCGCGCCGGCGCAGAGGCGTCCGGAGATTACGGACGGTGTCGGCGCTCTCCCGCTCAGCGCGACAGGTACGCGAGGAGGTCCTGTCGGGTGACCACCGTGTGCGGCTTGCCGTCGCGGGTGACCAGGAGCGCGTCGGAGGTCGCGAGCGCGTCGCGGGCCTGGTCGACGGAGTCGTGCACGCCGATGAGCGGCAGCTTGCCGTCGACGTGGAGGGCGACGGCATCCGTCGTCTTCGCCTCGCCCCGGAAGACCTTGTCCAGCAGCCCCTTCTCGTCGATCGCCCCGACGACCTCGCCCATCACCACGGGCGGGGGCGCGGCGAGCACGAGCAGCTGCGAGACGCCGTACTCGCGCATGAGGGAGATGGCGTCGAGGACCGTGTCGGTCGGCTTCGCGTGGACGAGGTCGGGGATGCCGGCGGCCCGTGTCGCGACGACGTCGGCCACGGTGCGCTCGCCGTCCTCGCCGGCGATGAAGCCGTACGCGCGCATCCACTGTTCGTTGAAGATCTTGCCGAGATACCCGCGCCCGCCGTCGGGGAGGAGCACGACCACGACGGCGTCGGCGGGCAGCTCGCGCGCGACGCGCAGGGCGCCCACGACGGCCATGCCGCTGGAGCCGCCGACGAGCAGTCCCTCCTCACGGGCCAGTCGCCGCGTCATGGCGAAGGACTCGGCATCCCCCACGGCGACGATCTCGTGCGGGACGGCGGGGTCGTACGTGCCCGGCCAGATGTCCTCGCCGACGCCCTCGACGAGATAGGGGCGGCCGGTGCCGCCGCTGTAGACGCTGCCCTCGGGGTCGACGCCGACGATGCGCACGGCGTCCGACTGCTCGCGCAGGTACCGGCCCGTCCCCGAGATGGTCCCGCCCGTGCCGATGCCGGCGACGAAGTGCGTGACGCGTCCGTCGGTGTCCCGCCAGATCTCGGGGCCCGTCGTCTCGTAGTGGCTGCGTGGCCCGTTGGGGTTCTCGTACTGGTTCGGCTTGAAGGCGCCGGGGATCTCGCGCGCGAGCCGATCGCTCACGCTGTAGTACGACTCCGGCGAGTCCGCGGCGACCGAGGTGGGGGTCACGACGACCTCGGCGCCGTAGGCCGTGAGGACGTCGATCTTGTCCTGGCCGACCTTGTCCGGCACGACGAAGATGCACCGGTACCCGCGCTGCTGCGCCACGAGGGCGAGGCCGACGCCGGTGTTCCCGCTCGTCGGCTCGACGATCGTCCCGCCGGGACGGAGCGCGCCGGACTGCTCGGCGGCGTCGATGATCCGCTCGGCGATGCGGTCCTTGCTGGACCCGCCCGGATTGAGGTACTCCACCTTCGCCAGCACGGTCGCGGCGATGCCCTCGGTGACGCGGTTGAGACGGACGAGGGGTGTGTCACCGACGACGTCGACGATGGATTCGGCGTACTTCATGCCCTCACGCTAACCCGGCGGGGTGTGTGCTCCCAGCCCTGTTACAGACCGCGCACCGTAGCATGGTCCTCATCCACCTATGCGGATGCATGGACCGGACCGCCCTGACCCGAGAGCCTGGAGCCACCGAGGACGACGATGACCCCGACGACCCCACCGAACAAGCGCACGAGCGGAAATCCGGCCCGCAAGGCCGAGATCGAGCTGACGGTCAAACAGCAGCGCGAGGCGCAGAAGCAGGCGAAGCTCGCCGAGTACCAGAAGCAGCTCGCCCGCCGCCGTCGCAGCAGGATCGTGTGGTGGACGGTGGGGGCTGCCGCCGTCGCGGCGGTCGTGGCCGTCGTCGCGGCATCCTTCGCCTTCGCCCCGAAGCCGATCCCGGCGGCCACGTACGGCGCCATGGACAGCACCGGCGCCGAGATCGAGGGCGTCGTGACCTTCGAGCACGACACGACGCACGTCGAGGGCACGGTCGACTACGAGCAGACGCCGCCGGCGGGCGGTCCCCACAACGCGTACTGGCTCAACTGCGGCATCTACGACCAGCCGCAGCCGAACGAGAACGCCGTGCACTCCCTCGAGCACGGGGCCGTGTGGGCCACGTACGACGCGTCCCGCGTCGACGACGAGGAGCTCACCGCGCTGCGCGCGCACCTCCCGTCGAGCTACGTCATCCTGTCGCCGCACGAGGACATGCCGAGCCCCATCGTGCTGAGCGCGTGGAACGCACAGCTGCAGGTCGACGCCGCCGACGACCCGCGCATCCCCGAGTTCTTCGAGGAGTACTGGCGCAGCCAGAACGCCCCCGAGCCCACGGCGGCCTGCTCCGGCGCGATCGACGGGCCCGGCAAGAAGAGCTGACGGGCGCGATGAGCGACGACCAGCACGAGCCGCTCGCCCCCGACGGCGGGGGCGACGGGTCGGCCGCGCCGGACGA
>Ga0182748_1004798_pt1 | contig 10520 bp, 8 predicted proteins | sample eDN3rd37CKraftOP_FD_128877 | JGI IMG/M metagenome (GOLD analysis project Ga0182748, IMG submission 128877) | Enriched Organic Plus compost microbial communities from Emeryville, California, USA - eDNA 3rd pass 37_C Kraft OP (version 2) (version 2) ...
GTGTTGTCGGTCAGCGAGCCTGGCGTGGTGATGCCGATGCGCTTGCCCTTGAGGTCCGCGAGGCTCTTGGCCGGATTGTCCGATTTCGCGACCAGCGCGTAGGAGTGATAGGTGTCGAGGCCGACGAGGATCACGGCCGGCTGGCGCCGCGCGCGCAGGCGGATCACATGGTCGGCGGCGCAGAAGCAGACGTCGATGCTGCCGCCCGCGAGCGCCTGGACGGCCGGGCCGCCGCCCTTGAAGTCGACGAACTCGAGCGCGATGCCTTCGGCGGTGTAGTAGCCCTTTTCCTTCGCGGTGTAGACCGGCAGCAGCGCTTCGTTGAAGGCGGCGACGCCGCCGGTCACCTTTGTCTGGGCCTGCGCGGGAAGGGCGGCCGTGAGGCTCGCGGCGAACGCCAAGGCAATCAAACCGTACTTCGATGTCATGGTGTGCTTATCCGTTGAAGGTGTGAGAAAGATTATGACCGCGCCGGCACGAGCCAGCGTTCGACAAGATCGACCGCGCTGTTGAGCACGACGGCGACGATCATGAGCACGACGAGGCCGGCAAAGACGCCTGTCGTGTCGAGGCGGCCGCTTGAATGTTCGACGTACCAGCCGAGACCGCGATTGGCGCCAAGCAGTTCGCCGAGCACGGAGCCGATGAGCGCGAGGCCGACGCTGATGCGCGCGGCGGTCACGAGCCAGGGCACGATCGACGGGAAAAGGACGCGCCGCGCGATGAAGGCGCGCTTGGCGCGCATCGAGCGCATGAGATCGACGAGATCGGGATCGACCGCGCGCAGGCCCTGCATGGTGTTCAGAAGGAAGATGAACACGACGAGCGAGAAGACCATCATCACCTTGGACAACAGGCCGATGCCGAACCAAAGGATGAAGAGCGGCGCGAGCGCGATGCGCGGCAGGCTGTAAAGTCCCATGAGGATGGGATCGACCGCTGCCGCAAGCCGCGGATGATAAGCCAGCACGGCGCCGAAGCCGACGCCGCAGACGAGACCGAGCGCCGAGCCGAGCAGCGCCTGCCATACCGTCGTCTGCGCGTGCCAGAGAAGGTCGCCGGAAACGGCCATCTGATAGAGCCGTTCGGCCACCAGCGAGGGGCGGCTGATCCAGAACGGATCGACGATCGTGCGGGCCGCGATTTCCCAGATGGCGACCGCGACCGCGACCACGCCAAGCCGTTCGGCGGCGAGACGGAGGGTGCGTCCTCCGGCTTGCGCCGTGGGCTTGGACTCGTTTTGCGCGATGGTGGTCATGGCCTTTTATGTACCGACGGCTGTTCCAACCACTCTATAAGCACGAAACGCGACGAAGAAACACGCTGCGCGACGCGGCTTTTCGCTGCCGCTCCCGGTAAAGTCGCAATGCTGAAAATCGCAATTAACGAGCGCGCTCGCTTTAGGCGGCACCTTCAGAATGCACAACGCGTGCCAGCGTGTCAGCCAGCCGGTACCTTAAGGCGGCCGGGGGCGGCTTGGCCTCTGCGAACCCTTGCCCCCAGAATACGGTTCCCCAAACCCGCAGGAGCACGCGGCGATCGTTCGCCGCGGCTCATGTCGATAGATCGCTGTTAACGGCGCGCGCCGTGGTTATTTCGGCTGCCAAAGTCCGCTGAACTGGGTGGCCACCACGTCGGCATAGCGGGGATGAGTTTTCAGAATACCGAGGTCGCGGGCGAAACTATTCATGCCCTCGACGAAGGCTTCCGAGATCGTCGCGTCGTAATAGGGCAGGTCGCGGCGAATAAGCTCCGCGATCAGTTCGGCTTCGGTCGGCGGGAAGAGCTTGCGGCCGACCGCCGTCGCGCGCTCCGGATCTGCCTTGAGCGCCGTCTGGGTTTTGACGATGGCGCGGACGGCGGCCGCCGCCGTCTCGGGCGAGCGTTCGATCAGCGCGTCGGTCGCGGCGATCGAGGCCATGGTGTAGTTGAAGCAGGGCTTGGGACCATCGCCGCGCCGGATGTCCAGCACGACTTTGCCGACGCCGCGCCGCACCGCGACTTCAGTGCCCATGCCGTTCGCCCAGAAGCCGTCGATCTTGCCGTCTTCCAGCGCCTTGGCCGCGGTCACGCCGAAATTCACGCCGGCGCCCGTCGTGTTCGGCACGGGTGCGATCTTCACCTCGTCGCGGACGAGATCGATGCCGGCTTCGGTCAACAGCCGGCGAAGGCCCATCTCGACCCACGGCGCCGCGCCGATGCTGCGGCCTTTGACAACGCTGAGGTCGTTGCGCACCGGGTTGAGGTCCGCGCGCATGACCAGGAACCAATACATGCCCTGCGCCTGCGCGCAGAGCAGCTTGACGCCCTTCCACTCGGGGAAAGCGGCGAGCGCCGAATGGGCCGAGCCGCCGACGAAGTCGACCGCGCCGTCGCGCATCGCTGCATAGGCCTTGTCGACCGGGAAGATCATCTCGAGTTCGACGTCGAGGCCTTCTTCCTTGAAGTAGCCGAGTTCAACAGCGGCGGCGGCGGGAAAGTACGAGTTCGAAATCAGGTCCGGAACGGCGATCTTGAGAGGCACGAGGAAAACTCCTGGCAATGACTGCGCCAGTCATAGCGCATTCCTGCCGGAACGCACCGGGTTTTGGTGCGCGGCCTCAGAGAGGCGGCCGCTTGAGCCGCCGCTCGTCGATCGGTTGGAGACCGCTTACGCCGAAGGCAGTTGCGGGAACAGCGCCCGCGGATTGTCTTCGAAGATCGTCGTCATCTCGTGGGCGGTGAAGCCGGCCTTTTTCACCGTGCTGACGGGATCGAGGTCGGCCGGCGGGAACGAATAGTCGCTCCCGAGCGCCACGCGGTCCACGCCGACGCGGCCGGCGAGCCATTTCAGGATGCTCGGATCGTGCAGGATGGTGTCGTAATAGAAGCGCCGCGCGTAGCTCGACGGTGCGTGCAGGGCGACGTCGCCTTGCTGCTTGCGGTCCATGCGCTCGTGCATGACGTCGAAGCGGCCGGTGAGATACGGGAAGGTGCCGCCGCCGTGCGACAGCAGGATACGCAGGGCCGGAAAACGGTCGAGCACGCCCGCCGAGATCAGCGAGCCGACGGTGAAGGTCGTGTCGACGGTGTACTGCACGATCTGCGACAGCGCGAACTTCGCCGAGCGCGGATTGGGTTGCGCCTGCATCGGATGAATGAAGATGCCGGCATTGAGGTCGCTCGCCGCCTGCCAGAAGGCGTCGAGATCGAGTTCGCCGAGATTGACGCCCTCGACATTGCCGGCGATCACCACGCCGACCGCGCCCAGTTCCTTCATCGCATATTCGAGTTCGGCGGCGGACTCTTGCGCGTGCGGAAAGGGCACCGACGCGAGCATGGAGAACCGATCCGGATTCTTCTGGCACAGCGCCGCGATGTGCTCGTTCATATAGCGGTGCCATTTCACCGACTTATCGCGCGGAAGGCCGTGCGCGAAAATGTCGGTCCACATCGAGAGGACCTGGCGGTCCACGCCTTGCTGCTGCATCGCTGCGATGCGCTGCTCGACGGGCTCGATCAGCTTCGGAAAGAACGGGCGCACCTTGAGACCGTAGTCGAAGTGCAGCGCGCAGGAGCAGCTCGGCGGGTGCTGGACGACCGACAGACCGAAATCGGCCGCCCGGCTTTCGATGGTCTCGACCAGGGTAGGCGGCACGTAATGGGCATGAACGTCGATCGGCATGGGAACACTCTGTCGGTCTTGAAGAGAGAGCGGCGCGAGGTTGCTCGCGCCGCTCGGTGAATGTGTCGTGGAGTCGTTTTACGGCGCTTTGGTGCCGGTGGCGGCAATAATCTCTTTCCACATCGGCAGGGCGCTCTTCATCGTCGCGGCGAACTGATCGGGCCCGATGCCGGACGCCACGAGACCCTGAACCTCCATCGACTTCTTGAGCTCGGCGGTCCCCATCGCCTTGACGATGGAGGCATGCAGTTGCTCGAGGATGGGCTTGGGCGTGCCGGCGGGCGCCAGGACGCCGAACCAGGCCGAGAAGTCGAAACCGGGATAGGTCTCGGCGATGGTCGGAACGTTCGGCATCAGATTGATACGCTTTGCCGTCGTCACCGCGATGGCTTTGAGCTGCCCGTTGTCGACGAAGGGTTTCACCGACGGCACCTGATAGATCATCATCTTCACTTGCCCGGAGACGATGTCGGTGATGGCCTGACCGACGGCCTTGTAGGGCACGTGGGTGAGGTTGATGCCCGCCTTCAGCTTCAGGGCCTCGCCGGCAAGATGCGTCGTCGTGCCGGTGCCGGCCGATGCATAGTCGAGGTTGCCGGCCTTTTTCACATAAGCGATGAACTCGGCGAGATTGTTCGCCGGCACCGACGGATGCACGACCATGATCGCCGGCGCATCGGCGATCAGGGTGATCGGCGCGAAGTCGGCGATCGGATCGTAGGCGACGTTCTGCATCGTCAACGGGCCGACGGCATGGCTCGCGACGGTGCCGAGCACCAAGGTGTAACCGTCATTGGGCGTTCTGGCCGCTTCCGTTGCGCCGATCGTGCCGCCGGCGCCCGGTTTGTTCTCGATGACGAAGGTCTGGCCCAAGTCGGCGCCGACCGAATTGCCGATCAGTCGGGCGATGACGTCGGCGGTGGAGCCCGCGCCGAAGGGCACGATGAGCCGGATGGGTTTGGTCGGATATTTTTGCGCGTAAGCGGTTGGCGCGAGAAGTGCGGTCGAAGTGAGTGCTGCGGCGGCCGTCAGAAGTTGCCTTCTATTCATAGCATGTTCCCTCATTGCGTTGTTTTATTCAGGAAGGCCCGGCCGGGTGTACTTATTGGGTACACTCTTTCTCTTCGTGAATGAGTTTCCATATCCTCGGCGGCGACAACGGCAGCGTACGCGGCTCTGCGCCGCGCGAGCGCAGCGCCGCGCCGACGGCGTTGCCGATGGCCGCCGCGACAGGCACCATGCCGCCTTCGCCGGCGCTCTTAGCGCCGAGTGGATTGGTGGGTGAAAGGCGCAGCTCCATCGCGACGCTGCGCAGCGACGGAAAATCCGTCGCCGTTGGCATCAGATAGTCGGCGAAGGAGGCGGTCAGCAGCTGACACTGATCGTCATAGATCAGGTGATCGAGGAAGACGCCGCCGAGCCCCTGCACGAGCGCGCCGATGGCCTGTCCGCTGACGATCATCGGATTGATCGCGCGGCCGACGTCCTCGACGGCGACATAATCCAGCACCTCGACGCGGCCGGTGTCGGGATCGACCGCGACGTGAGCCGCATGTGTGCCGTAGCTGTAGGTCGGCTTGTTGACGAGGAATATGCCGTCGACGGCGAGAAGGCCGTCCTCCGCGCTGCGGCTGGCAGCGATGTCCGCCAGGCTGATGGACGCGCCGGCTTCCGACCTGACGACGCCGTCCTCGAAGCGAAGCTCTGAGTTCGGCCGGCCCAGAAGGTTGGCTGCCGCCTCGATCACCGCGGCGCGGAATTTCTCCGCGCCGTCCACGACCGCGGAGCCGCCGACGATGATCGAGCGGCCGTGATAGCTGCCGAGCCCGTCGGCGAGCCGCGCGGTGGATCGGTGGTCGATGCGGAAGGCGGTGAGGGGAAGTCCCAGCACATCGCCGGCGATTTGCGCGAGGGTGGTTTCGAGCCCTTGCCCAAGCAGCGACGAGCCGGTTGCGACGGTGATCGAACCGTCTTTCTCCAGAACGAAGCGCGAGGTTTCCTTGGGGCCCGCGCCGCCGCTCTCGACGAAGCTCGCAACGCCGACGCCGTGATACCGGCCGTCGATCAGCTTGCCTTGAATGGCTGCTTTGCCCTGCCAGTCGATCTCCGCGAGGCAACGCTCGAACGCGGCGTGGTAGTCGCCGGTGTCGTAGACGGCTTCCGGCAGATGCGGCGCCCGCTTGCCGATGGAATAGGGCAGTTCATCCTCGCGGATGAGATTGATGCGCCTGAATTCCGCGGGGTCGATCTTCAGATCGGCCGCGGCCATGTCGAACAGCCGCTCGCGGAAGAAATTGGCCTCGAAGCGCCCGGGTCCGCGATAGGTGCCGACCGGCGTCTTGTTGGTCATCAGCGCGAGAACGGTCACATCGACGTTGGGGATGCGATACGGGCCTTGCAGGAACATGCCCGCGGCGGTCGGCACGACGCCGCCATTGGTCCGGATGTACGCGCCCATGTCGCCGAAGACGTCGCCGCGCAGGCCGGTGATCGTGCCGTCACGCGCGCAGGCGATCTCGACCGTCGCACCGACATCGCGCGAATGGTTCGTCGCCATGAGGTGTTCGCGGCGATCCTCGATCCATTTGACGGGCCGGCCGACGCGCTGCGCCGCGAAGGGGATGAGGAAGTCCTCGGGGTAGAACTCGCCCCGCACCCCGAAGCCGCCGCCGACATCGACCTCGATCAGATCGAGGTTCTCTTCCGGCAGGTTCATCATGCGCGAGAGCGCACGGCGATTGAAATAGGGGACCTTGGCGGCGCCGAACAGCTTCAGCTTCTGTCCGCTCTCGTCCCACTGCGCCAAAAGGCCGCGCGTTTCCATGGGGGCCGCCGTGTGGCGGTGGCTGCGGAAGGTCTCTTTCCGCGTATAGGCAGCTTCGGCGAAGGCTTTATCGGGATCGCCGGACCGCGCATGGAAACGGAGCGCGACATTGGTGCCGGTCTCTTCGAACAGGAACGCACCGGCCTCGTCGACATTTTCATCGCCGACGGCCGGCAGGCTTTCGATGTCGATTTCGATCAGATCGAGCGCATCTTCAGCGATGGCGCGGCTCTCCGCCACGATCACCGCCAAGGGCTCGCCGACATAGCGGACCTTTTCGGCCGCGATGACCGGCTGCAGGTAGGGATCGAACTCGGGCAGCGGCACGAGCCGAAGCGGAATGGTCGGGATCGGGTGTGGAATGTCCGAGGCGGTGATAATGGCATGCACGCCCGGCAGCGCGCGTGCCGCATCGAGCCCGAGAGCGGCAACGCGTCCGTGCGCCACGGGGCTGCGCAGGATGGCCGCATGCAACGCGCCGGGGATGTCGAGATCGGCGACGTATTGACCCTGGCCCGTGAGGAAGCGCTGGTCCTCGATCCGCTCGGGCGAGGCGCCAATCAGCTTGTCGATGCCGAGCGGCTTCATGACGCGGTGCTCGCATTGGCGGCGTGGCGGTATCCCTCGCGCGCCTCCAGGATCGCCTGGATGATCGTGACGTAACCGGTGCAGCGGCAGATATTGCCCGACAACACTTCGCGAATGCGCTCCTCGCTCGCGTCGGGCTCCTGCGTCAGCAAAGCATGCGCGGTCGTCAGGATGCCGGGCGTGCAGAAGCCGCACTGCAAGGCGTGATGCTTGCGGAAGGCGCGCTGCAGCGGGCCCAGCGAGCCGTCCGGCTCGGAAAGTCCCTCGATGGTGACGACGGTCGCGCCGTCCGCCTGCGGCGCCAGCATCAGGCACGAGCGCACGGCCTCGCCGTCGACGATGACGGTGCAGGCGCCGCATACGCCATGTTCGCAGCCCACATGCGTGCCGGTCAGGCGCAGATCGTCGCGCAGGAAATCGGCGAAGGTCGTGCGGGTATCGGCCGCATGTGCGTGCGGCTGGCCATTGACCGTCAGGGTGATGTCGACCTTGCGGCTCATGCGGCGGCCTTGGACAAATCGATGCCGGCGGATGCGGCCAGCGCGCGTTCGACCATGACGCCCATAAGGGCGCGGCGGTAAGCCGCGGGGGCGTGTATATCCTCGGAAGGATGGATCGACTGCTCCGTCACTGTCCGGGCTTCCGCGACAAGCGTGGGCGTCATCTTTTGCCCGCGTAACAAATCCTCGACCTCAGCCAAGCGGCGCGCGCCGTCGGCATCGCCAATGACGCCGACATGCGGGTCGACCACGCATTGGTCGCCGTCCAGATCGTAGAAAATCGCGGCGGCGGCCATTGCGAAATCGCCGCGCCGCCGCGCGAATTCCTCAAAACCCCATCGCCGCGCCTTGGGCCAGGCCGGAAAGCGGATCTGCACGATGATTTCGTCGGCTTCGAGCGCCGTCGTCATGGGGCCGAGCACGAAATCGGAGGCGGCGAGCACCCGCTCTCCGTCCGGACCGGCGACCACGACTTCCGCGTCGCAGGTCAACACGATGGCCGGAAACTCGGCCACCGGATCGCAATGCGCGAGGCTGCCGCCGGCCGTGCCGCGATTGCGGATCTGATAATGAGCGACGTGGGCGATCGCGGCGGCCAGCAGCGGCTGCGCGGCTTTGAGAGACGGGTGGCGCTCGATGTCGTGCCACGTCGTGCGGGCGCCGAGCCGTACCCCGGTGTCCGTGATGTCGATGCCGCGCAATTCCGCCAAGCCGCCGATATCGATCAAGATCTTCGGCGCAAGCAGCCGAAAGGCAAGCATCGGCATGAGGCTTTGTCCGCCGGCGATCAGCTTGGCGTCGTCCCCATGCGAGGACAATAGGCCGAGCGCCTCTTTGAGCGTCTTCGGCCGAATGTAATCGACATCCGGCAGCTTCAAGGATCACCTCGAATTGGAGATGGATCGAGCCCGTGAGCGAAATCTATGTGCAATAGTAAGTCTGCAAATTGTTTGTGCGCAAGCGAATTTGCGGCAGTAATCCGCGGCGTTTTCACACCAAATGCGCATGTGTATCGCGATGCGAGCCATGGCGGGCCGCCGCCGATGGTTGCGGATGATCGGCGGACGATGCGCGCGGTTGCGCGCGCAAAGCATTCGGCTCTCAGCGCCACGTGTAATGGAGCGAAGCGGTCTTAAGCCTGCGCAAGCCGGTCGAGCCGCCTCCAGGCGATCGAGCAGGCGCTCGGGCGTGAAAGGTTGGGCGGTCATCACCGCGCCGAAGGGCGAAGCGCGTTGTTGACCGCGATCCTGATCGCGGCAGCGTAAGAAGCCTCTCGCGCTTACAAGCCCATCAGGTCGAGCGCGGTGCGCCCGAGGCGCGATGTCGGGTCCGCCAACGTGAGCGCCACCTCATAGTGATTGAGGCCTTCGTATTCGACAGCCGGCGCGGCGAGGCAGCCGCCGAGCGCCGCAGCGAAGGAGCGGCTCTGCCGCTTGAACTCGTCGCTCTCCAATGAGCCATAAGCGACGAACACCGGGCCGCTGATCTTGTCGAGATGCCGCATGGGACTGAGCGCATGCTCCGTCTCCGACGTCAGCTTCACATAATCGTTGCGCGCGCTGAGGCGCACCGGCAGCAGGTCGTACATGCCGCTGGCGCAGATAGTGCTTTTCACCGTGTCGCGCGGCAGATCGAGCGCCGCCCAGTCGGTCACGGCGACGCAGCCGGCGAGGTGGCCGCCCGAGGAATGGCCTGAGACGTGAATGCGGTTCGGATCGCCGCCGAATTCAGGGGCGTGGCGGTAGATCCAGCCGATCGCACGCCGCACCTGCGCGACCATGTCGGGCAGCGTCACGGCAGGGATGAGCGCGAAGTCGAGCGCGATGAAATGCGCGCCGGCGCGCACGAAGGTCTCGGCGGCAAAGCCGCTATCCTGCTTGCTCAACAGGCGCCAGGCGCCGCCATGGACGTAGACGTGGATCGGCGCGTTCGCGGCCTTGGTCGAATAGAGGTCCAGCGTCTCGGCGGGTGTCGGCCCGTAGGCGAACACTTTGGGCTCGCCCAGCGACTTCTTCGCGCGGTCGGTGTCTTCGGTGTAGCGCCGGATGGTGACGGCTCCGTCCGGAGCCCACACGCGCTGATCGTATTGCCGGTCCAATTCGGCTTGATCGTAGTTGAGAAACGTCACTGCCCGCGCACCGTTATGTCGATTGTTTTTGTGGTGCTCTCATCGCATTTGCGCGCAGCGTCGGCAATGCTCTGCTCGCAGCAGGGATACGCTGACGGTGCGGCGCGGCGCCGTCCGGCACCATTCACTTGGCGAGCGGTTCAAGCCCGCGCGCGATCCGTGCCCGAAGCGCCATAAAGGAACAGGTTGGCTGCCGCCTTGACGGTCTTTGCAACGGCCTTCGGCGAAGTGCTGTCGAACGAGGACGTGAGCAGCGCAAGCTGATGTTTGGCGGTCAGCATGTCCAGAAACAGCTCCGCCATCAGGTCCGCGTCGCCTTCGGCGAGTTTCCCGGCCGCCTGCTGCTGCCTGATCCAGTTCGCGATCAAATCGTATGCCGTCTGCGGGCCGGCCTGAAAGAACATCTGCGCGACGGAGGGGAAATTGCGGCCCATCGACACCATGAGGCGGTGCTGTTCGAGGATGCGCGGATGCAAAACGAGATTGAGAAAGTGCGTGCCGATCTCGACGAGTTGCTTCTCGATGCTCGTGTGCTTCTCGATGCCGGTGAACAGATCGCGGTGAACCGTGGCGCAATAGTCCTTGATCACCATCTCGAACAGGCCGGGCTTGCCGCCGAACCGGTCGTAGAGCGTGCGCTTCGATCCGCCGATCCGCGCGACGATGTCGTCGATGGTCACCGCTTCGTAGCCGTGCTCGAGAAAGAGCGGCGCGACCAGCGATACGATTTCCTGGCGGCGCGCTTCGGTCAGGCGTCCGCCGCGGCGCGGCGGCGTGCCGTTCGTGCTGTCGCTGGTGGGGCGGGAGCGCTTTTTA
>Ga0182748_1004808_pt1 | contig 10508 bp, 8 predicted proteins | sample eDN3rd37CKraftOP_FD_128877 | JGI IMG/M metagenome (GOLD analysis project Ga0182748, IMG submission 128877) | Enriched Organic Plus compost microbial communities from Emeryville, California, USA - eDNA 3rd pass 37_C Kraft OP (version 2) (version 2) ...
CCAGCACCGCCGCCATCAGCGCGGTATGGGTGCCGCCGACCGTGACCTTGGGGAACACGATCTCGCCGCCGCGCAGGCCGCGCCGCGCCCGCGCGATGACATAGCCGCCGTCGATCTCGATCTCGGCGCCGAGCCGCTCCAGCGCCATGATCAGCAGATCGACCGGCCGCGTGCCGATGGCGCAGCCGCCCGGCAGCGACACCTTGGCCTCGCCCATGCGCGCCAGCAGCGGCGCGATCACCCAGAAGCTGGCGCGCATCTTCGACACCAGGTCGTAGGGCGCCGTGGTGTCGACGATATGGGCGGCGGAGATGTGCAGGGTCTGGTTGTCGGCGCCCTCGCCGGGCCGCTTGCCCGCGATCATGACGTCGACGCCGTGGTTGCCGAGGATGCGCTGGAGGAGCCGCACGTCGGCGAGCCGCGGCACGTTGTCGAGGATCAGCGTATCCTGCGTCAGCAGGCTCGCGATCATCAGCGGCAGGGTGGCGTTCTTGGCACCGGAGATCGGAATGACGCCGTTGAGCGGCCGTCCGCCGGTGATGCGTATGCGATCCATCTGCCCCCCGTGCGCCGCGGCGTGCCGGGGCGCTCTTTCGATCCTGGATAACGGTTGCGTCTCGCCGCTGCCGGTCCGCCCTGCCCCGAGCCGGGCCGGCGGACGAGACCGCGTTCAGGACCCCCACTCGCCGCCCGATTGCGGCGGAAGTCGGACCTCTGCCGGATTTTGGGCGGGATTTCCGGCCGGCCCGTCCGCGCCGGCGGCCGCCCGGCCGCGCGCCTGCGCCTTGCGGCGCCTGAGGTTTTCCCGCAGCGCCGCCGCGAGCCGCGCCTGCCGCGCGGCTGCCGGCCCCGCTGCCGCGGGCGCCCGCGGCCGTGACCCGCCGCCGGAATCGGATGTCTCAGCCATGGGAGGACCTTAGCCAGGGACCGGCGCAGCGCAAGGACGCCGCCCGCTTCCGGCTCGACATATCGAGTCCGATCGGATATTCGCAAGCCCGCGCCGGACGCCGCCTCGCGCCGCACCCGCGCCTTGCTGCCGTAGCTCAGTGGTAGAGCACTTCATTGGTAATGAAGAGGTCGACAGTTCAATCCTGTCCGGCAGCACCAGCAAAAGCCCGCTAAATCGGCGCTTTTCTCGCTTTCGCCGCGCGAACAAAATGCGGCGAATATTGCCAGTAGATGCCTCTGAACGCCGGTAATACGGCACGTCTTTGACACGCGGAGTGCCCTTTTGGGCCGATCCATTCCAAGTTTACCACCGCGCGTCTGTCCTCGCGCCTACCCTGATTTTGTGTACATCCAAAAAAGCTTGCAATCGGGATTTTTGGATGTACAAAAAATCCATGGTCGAGTTTGACCCGGCCAAGGACGCGAGCAACAAGGCGAAGCACGGCATCTCGCTGGCGCGGGCCGCGGACATGACCGTCTTGGCGGTGATCGAGGATCATCGTTATTACGAGCTTCGGTACCGCGCCTATGGCCTGATCGACGGCATCGCGCACTGTCTCGCTTTCAGCGTCCGGGACGACAACATCCGCGCCATCAGCCTGCGCCGGGCGCACAGCAAGGAGGTCAAACGCTATGTCCCGTAAGCGACCGCAGGAACCGATCTTTGATCGGGACAACCCCGAATGGACCAAGCGGGATTTCGAGCGGGCGACCCGGTTTCCGGCCGGCGCCTCGCTGCAAGAGGCGGTGACCGAAATCCGCCGCGGCCGAGGCCGCCCCAAGAGCGAGACCCCGAAGGAGGCGATCAAGCTGCGCGTCGATGCCGACGTGCTTGAGCGCTATCGCGCCAGCGGCCCCGGCTGGCAGACGCGCATGCAGGAAGCGATCCGGCGCGCCGCACCGCGCGGACGCCGGAAGGTCGGATAATCAGCACTGCGCTCGGCCCTGCGCCGCCTGCTCGCGATCGATCTCGGTCTGCAGCAGCGCCGGCGCGCCAAGCGACCTTGGTCGTTCACGCCTGACTCTGCATCGTCTCCAGCGCGCGCAGCGCCGCCGTCGTGCGCCGCAGTGCCGTGCTCTCGATAAAGCGGCGCCACAGTCCCGGGCAATGGCGCTGCATGAGCGCGACACCGTCGCGCGCGCACCAGGCCGCCGTTACCACGAGGGTGAGGAACCAGGCGAGGAAGTGGTAGCGCGCGGTCGCGACATAGAACAGCGCCACCGCATGCTGCGCCAGCGCCGCGCCAGCGACGAGCCGCAGCCACGGATCGAACCGGCGGCCCCAGCCGGCAACATAGGCGGTCACGGCGACGCCGGCGGCGCTCACCGGGATCAGCGCATAGGATTCGGACGGGCCGCGCAGAAAGCCCAGGACCTGCCACAGGCCGCGCCGGACATTGTCGCCGATCTCGCCGCCGGCAAGCTCGCCGAGCGCCGCGCCATAGGCCGACGGCGGCATGGTCAGCACCAGCGGATGCGCGGCATTGGCGCTGAACAGCACGAACACGCCGCCGAACACCCAGTTGTGCAGCGTGATCAAGAACACCGGCGCGAAGCCGAGGCACAGCCCGGCGAGCCGCAGCCATTGCCGCTGGTGGAGCGCCGCGAGGCCGGCACCGGCGAGCAGCACCGCGCAGGCCGGCGCCACGATCGGCTTCATGAAGATCGCGAGCGCCATCAGGAAGCCGCCGCCCAGCGCCGGCAAGAACCGCGGCGGCGGGGCCGCGCTCGCGCCGAGGACCGGCACCAGGCCGCAGATGAAGAAGATGTAAGCCGCCGGATCGGCGAAGCCGCGGCCCGCCCATTGCGCGTAATTGACGAAGCTGGTGCCGAACAGCGTGCCGACCGGCACCGCGACGAAGATCAGCGTGAGCGCCAGCGCCCACAGCGGATCGAGGAAACGGCGCAGCACCATCCACACCGCGAACGGCAGCACCAGCACCAGCGTCAGATAGCCGAGCGCGGTCTCGCCGAACACGAGATGTTCGAGCGCGCGGGCATAGCGCAGCCCCGGCCCGCCATAATAGAACACGGCCTCGCCGCCCTTGAGCGCTTCGGCCCAGTCGCCGGCGAGCGCGGCCTGCAGGATCGCGCGGCCGAGGCCGTCATAGAACAGGCCGTCGTCGCCGCCGTCGAACGGCCGCAGCCCGCCGATGAACGCCGCGTCGTCGATCGCGATCACCACGAGCGCGAGCGCGATCAGCAGCGCCGGCACCGCCAGGCGCCGCATCCTGACGCGCACCACCAGCAGCAGCAGGGCGACGACGCCGGCGGCGGCGAGCAGCGGCGGCACCATCCGCTGCAGCCGCAGCATGGCCGGCGGCTGCAGCCGCATGGTCAGGCTCTCCGGCGCGACCGCGACGCCGAAGATGCGGCGGCCGACATCGGCCGCGGTGACGGCGCGGCACGCCTCGCCGGCATGCGGCACGCGATCGAAGCGGCCATTGTCGCTTTCCCACAGCACCTCGCCGCGCCAGCACAGATGGCTGCCGACATAGGCTTGCGGCAGCCGCACCATCTCGAACCACGGCATCGTCAGGTGCCAGCGGTCGAGGCCCATCCAGAACCGGCGGTCGCGCACCGCGCGCTCCAGGTCGCCGCGCGCCGCGTCGCCGCCGTACCAGTTGTAGGCCAGCTCGTTGGTGAAGCCGAGCCGCAGCCGCACCGGATCGGAGACGTCGAGCCGGTTCACCGCGCGCGACAGGTCCGAGCGATGGAAGATGCCGTCGGCGGAGAAGGCATAGACCCGGTCGGGCCCGCCGCGCGCGCGCCAGCACGCCGTGCTGCGAGGATCGCACGCGCGCGCCTGCGGATAGCGGGCGTCGAACGCCGCCGCCAGGACGCGATAGACGTCCGGCGGCAACCCGGCTTCCAGCACCGGGTTCGGCAGAAAGGCATTGTGGCCTTCATCGAAGCGCGGCGGCGCCGTCCACGCCTGCAACACCACCGCCGCGACCGCCATCGCGAACGCCGCGATCCACAGCACCGGGCGCGCCGTAACGCTGCCGGACCAGATCGCCACCACGGCGGCGGCAAGCACGGCATAGAGCGCGAGGCTGTTGATCGGCAGACCGACCACGACGACGGCGAGGCCGAGCACGGCGAGCCTGCGCCATGTCTCCGCCGACGTGCCGCCGCCTTGCGCCCCGATGCCGTCGCCGCTCATGCGTCCTGCCAAAGTCCTTGCGTAGCATGGCGATTTGGCCCAAATCCATCGCCCGTCAGCGCCCTGCACAGGCCCGAGGAGATGGCGTGATCCGCGTCGGAATTGTCGGCAGCAACTTCGGCCGCGCGGTGCAGCTTCCCGCATTCCGCAGCGATCCGCGTTGCGCCGTGGTGGCGCTGGCCGGACGCGATCCGGCCAAGACCGCGCAGAGCGCCCGCGATGCCGGCATTCCGCGCGCCATGGCCTGGGCCGATCTCGTCGCCGATCCCGGCATCGATGCCGTTGCCATCGCGGTGCCGCCGCAGCTTCAGCCGCAGGTCGCGATCGCGGCGTTGCGCGCCGGCAAGGCGGTGTTCGTCGAAAAGCCGCTCGCGGCGACGCTCGATGACGCGGAAGCCGTGCGCGCGCAGGCGCAGGCGAGCGGCCGGCCGCTGGTGATCGACTTCGAGTTTCCCGAGCTGCCGGCGTTCCGGCGCGCCAGGGCGCTGCTCGAGGATGGCGCGCTCGGCGCGCCGCGCCACATCGCCGCGACGTGGCACGTCGAGAACCAGGCGACGCGCCTGCGGCTCAAGAGCTGGAAGACGGATGGCGCACAAGGCGGCGGCGTGCTCGGCAATTTCGTCAGCCATTGCCTGCATTATCTCGAATGGCTCGGCGGTCCGATCCGCGACCTGTCGGCGCAGCTGTTCGGCCTGCCGGAGGACGACCGGCCGCAGCGCGCGGCGTCGGCGCGCAGCGTCGCGCTGTCCGGCACCTTCGCCTCCGGCGCCGCGTTCAGCCTGACCATGAGCTGCGCGTCCTATCTCGGCTCCGGCCATCGCATCGAATGCTACGGCGAGGACGGCACGCTGACCCTGACCAATACGACGGCCGATTACATCCGCGGCTTCGTGCTGCATCATGCGCGCCGGCCGGCGGCGGCGCTCGCCGCGCTCGACACGCCCGATCCAGACGACCGGCCGGAGAACGACGGCCGCGTCGCGCCGGTAGCGCGGCTGGTGCGGCGCTTCCTCGACGCGATCGAGGGCGGACCGCCGCCGACGCCCGGCCTCGCGGAGGCGCTGCGCGTGCAGGCGCTGATCGCGGCGGCGCTGCGCTCGCACCATGCCGGCGCCGCGAGCATCACGGTGGACGCATGACCGCGCGCATCCTGGTTACCGGCGGCTCCGGCTTCATCGGCGCGGCGCTGACGATCGCGCTGGTCAGGGCCGGCCATCGCGTGCGCGTGCTCGACGACAATTCGCGCGGCCGGCCGCGCCGGCTCGCGCCGGTCGAGAACGACATCGAGTTCGTGGCCGGCGACGTGCGCGATCCGCAGACGGTGAGCGAGGCCGCGCGCGGCGTCGAGGAGGTGCATCACCTCGCCTACGTCAACGGCACCGAGTTCTTCTACAGCCGGCCGGAGCTGGTGCTCGAGGTCGGCGTCAAGGGCATGGTCAATGTGCTCGACGCCTGCCGCAAGCACGGCATCGGCCGGCTGATCCTGGCGTCGAGCTCGGAGGTCTACCAGACCCCGCCGCACATTCCGACCGCCGAGGACGCGCCGCTCGTGGTGCCCGACGTGCTCAATCCGCGCTATTCCTATGGCGGCGGCAAGATCATCAGCGAGCTGATGGCGATCAATTACGGCCGCAGCGGCTTCGAGCGCGTGCTGATCTTCCGCCCGCACAACGTCTACGGCCCCGATATGGGCTTCGAGCACGTCATCCCGCAATTCGCGCTGCGGATGCAGCAGGCCATGGCGGCGCATCCACTCGGACCGGTGCCGTTCGCGATCCAGGGCAGCGGCGCGGAAACGCGCAGCTTCTGCCACATCGACGATCTCGTCGCCGGCGTCCTCGTCATGCGCGAGCATGGCGCGCATCTCGGCATCTATCATGTCGGCACCACCGAGGAACTGTCGATCGCGCAGGTGGCGCGGCGCATCGCCGCCCATGCCGGGCGCGAGATCGATCTGAGAACCGGGCCGGTGCAGCCCGGCAGCACCGCGCGGCGCTGTCCCGACATTTCGAAGCTCGCCGCGCTCGGCTATAAGCCGCGCGTGCCGTTCGCGGACGGCCTGCCGCCGACGGTGGACTGGTACTGGAACAACGCTGCGCTGGCGCCGAAGCCGGCGTGAGCGCAAGGGAGCAAGGCGTGGGACCGAGCAAGGTGGCGCGCGGCGCCGGCACCGGGGCGAGCGTGCCGGTCGAGGACTGCCAGATCTGCGGTCATGCGCCGCTCACCCGCGTGCTGTCGCTCGGCTACATGCCGCCGGTCAACCAGATGGTGGCGATCGGCGCGGTGCCGCGGCAGCAGCCGTGGTTTCCGACCGATCTCCTGCATTGCCCGCGCTGCGACCTGGTGCAGCTCGGGCTCGCGGTCGACCCCGCGATCCTGTTCCCGCCGGACTATCCCTACACCAGCGGCACCACCAGACTGCTGCGCGACAACTTCGCCGATCTCTATCGCGAGTCGTCCGCCCTGCTCGGCCTGAAGCCCGACGACCTCTGCATCGACATCGGCTCCAATGACGGCACGCTGATCGCGAACTTCCAGAGCGGCGGCCATCGCGTGCTCGGCATCGAGCCGACCGACGTCGGCGACATCGCCAAGGCCCGCGGCATCCCGACGCTGAAGCGCTATTTCGGCAAGGAGGTCGCGCGCGAGGTCAAGGCCGCGCATGGCCCGGCGCGCATCGTCACCGCGGCCAACTGCTTCGCCCATATCGAGGACGTCCACGCCATCGTCGAGGGCATCGTGGAGCTGCTCGCGGACGACGGCGCCTTCGTCTCGGAATCGCACTATCTCATGGCGCTGCTCGACACGCTGCAATACGACACGATCTATCACGAGCACCTGCGCTATTATTCGCTGGCGAGCCTCCGGCATCTGCTGGAGATGCACGGGCTCGAGGTGTTCCACGCGCGGCCGATCCCCTCGCACGGCGGCTCGATCCGGGTCTATGCCGCGCGCAAAGGCACGAGGCCGGTGCAGGAGAGCGTTGCGCGGATGCTCGCCGCCGAGCCGCGCGGCGCGGCGCTCGCCGAGCGGCTCAAGACGTTCCGCCACGACGTGATGATGTCGAAGCTGCGGCTGCTCGCGATGCTGCGCGATCTCAAGGAGAGCCATGCGCGCATCGTCGGCATCAGCGCGCCGTCGCGCGCCTCGACGCTGTTCAACTATGTCGGGCTCGACGACGGACTGATCGACTATGTCTGCGAGATCGCAGGCTCGCTGAAGATCGGGAAATGCATGCCGGGCACCGGCATCCCGGTCGTGGACGAGGCGCGGCTGTTCGCCGACCAGCCCGAGGCGGCGATCATCTTCTCCTGGCACATCGCCGACGAGCTGGCGCCGAAGCTGCGCGTCAAGGGCTATCGCGGCAAGCTGATCACGCCGCTGCCGCAACCGCGGCTGTTGTGACGGAGGCGGCGATGGCCGACACCCCGCGCATCCTCTCCCGCACCGCCACGGCGGTGTCGCCGTGGATGGAGATCGTGGCGCGCGAGGTGCAGTTCTCCGAAGCCACGCCGCCCGAGACCTATCACGCGATCCGGCAGGCCGATTACGTGGCGGCGCTGGCGCGGGTGCCGGACGGCCGGTTCCTGCTGGTGCGGCAATACCGGCCGGCGATCGAAGCCTTCAGCTGGGAGCTGCCGGCCGGCCTGGTCGATCCCGGCGAGAACCCGGAACAGGCGGCGCGCCGCGAACTGCTGGAAGAGACCGGCTTTCCCGCAGTCCGGACCCATGCGCTGGGCAGCCATGCGCCCTGCACCGCGCGGCTGTCGAACCGCATCCATTCGTTTTTCATCGAGACCGGAGAGCGGCAGGCGGACCGCCCGGCCGAGCCCGGCGTCACGGTGAGGCTCGCCGATGCCGCGGAACTCGGCGAGATGGTCCGCGCCGGCCGCTTCACGCTGCAGCTCCATCTCGGCACCGTCCTGCTGGCCGCCTTGCACGGCCTGATCGCGATCGAGCCGTTCCTGCGACCAAAGATGCAATCGTCTGGTTAGCCCCTGCGGAACCGGGGTTTTTTGCGCCAGATCAAGGACTGGCGGGCCCGACTGCGCATATTGCGCCTCGACAAAGCGTATAGAACCCTTCTAAATCTAAGGGGCGCGGCGGCAGTCCAAGGCGATAGCGATGAATTACGACATCTTTTTCCAGCAGGCCCTGGACAAGCTGCGGGACGAGCGCCGCTACCGCGTCTTTGCCGATCTCGAGCGGCTGGCCGGCCGCTTTCCGCACGCCGTCTGGCATTCGCCGCAGGGCCCGCGCGACGTCGTGATCTGGTGCTCCAACGACTATCTCGGCATGGGCCAGCACCCCAAGGTGATCGGCGCCATGGTCGAGGCCGCGTCGCGCATGGGCACCGGCGCCGGCGGCACCCGCAACATCGCGGGCACCCATCATCCGCTGGTCGAGCTCGAGCGCGAGCTGGCCGACCTGCACCGCAAGGACGCGGCGCTCTTGTTCACCTCCGGCTATGTCTCCAACCAGACCGGCATCGCCACCATCGCCAGGCTGCTGCCGGGCTGCCTCATTTTGTCGGACGCGCTCAACCACAATTCGATGATCGAGGGCGTGCGCCAGTCCGGCTGCGACAAGCAGGTGTGGCGGCACAACGACGTCGCGCATCTCGAGGAGCTGCTGCGCGCCGCGCCGGCCGACCGGCTGAAGCTGATCGCGTTCGAGAGCCTGTATTCGATGGACGGCGACATCGCGCCGATCCACAAGATCTGCGACCTCGCCGAGCGCTACAACGCGATGACCTATATCGACGAGGTCCACGCGGTCGGCATGTACGGCCCGCGCGGCGGCGGCGTCGCCGAGCGCGACAATGCGATGCAAAGGATCGACGTGATCGAGGGCACGCTGGCCAAGGCGTTCGGCTGCCTCGGCGGCTATATCGCCGGCTCGCATGCGCTGATCGACGCGGTGCGCTCCTACGCGCCGGGCTTCATCTTCACCACCGCGCTGCCGCCGGCGATCTGCGCCGCCGCCACCGCCGCGATCCGCCATCTCAAGGCCTCGCAGTGGGAACGCGACCGCCACCAGGACCGCGCGGCGCGCGTCAAGGCCGTGCTCAACAGCGCCGGCCTGCCGGTGATGCCGAGCACCACCCACATCGTGCCGGTGTTCGTCGGCGATCCGGAGAAGTGCAAGGCGGCGAGCGACAAGCTGCTCGCCGAGCACGGCATCTATATCCAGCCGATCAACTATCCGACCGTGCCGCGCGGCATGGAGCGGCTGCGCATCACGCCGTCGCCCTATCACGACGACGCGCTGATCGACCGGCTTGCCGAGGCGCTGGTGCAGGTGTGGGACGAGCTCGACCTGCCCAAGCGCCAGCAGCTCGCGCTGGCGGCGGAATAGCCGCGCCCCTCAATCCTCGAATGGCACCTTGCGCGGGGGCGGCGGCTCCGGCTCGGGCGGCAGCCGCGCCTGCCGCGCCGCCCAGCGCGACGCGAACGGGATCACCAGCGAGATGAACACGATGCGCATCAGATGATGCGCGCCGACATAGACCGGGTCGAGGTTGAGCGCGAGCGCCAGCACCATCATCGCATCGACCGCGCCGGGCGCGAACGCGATCGACACGTCGGCGACCCGCAGCCCGGTGCCGAGCGACAGGATCACCACGAACAGTCCCGCGATCAGCAGCGAGACCGCCAGCGAGCCGATGCCGGCGGCGAGGAATTTCACGAACAGCCGCACCGAGGTGCCGGCGAAGCGCGCGCCGGTGACGCAGCCGAGCGCCAGCATCGCCGCATTGGCCGCCCACCACGGCATCACCGCGTGGATCAGGCCGGTGCCGTGCAGCACGCCCGAGCACAGCATCGCGCCGAACATCAGGCCGCCGGGAAACCCGAACCGCTGGAACAGCGCGGCGGCGACGCTCGAGACCGCGATCAGCACGGCCAGCTCGCCGATCAGGTCGGGATCGAACGCACCGCCGATCGAGCGGGCGTTCGGTCCGACCAGGCCGAGCACCGCCAGCGTCAGCGGCAGGCTGATCGACACGACCATGACCCGGATCGTCTGCACCACCGCGACCGCGCGCATGTCGACGCCGAGCTCGCCCGCCATCACCATGACCTGGGACAGCGCGCCCGGCGCGCTCGCCAGCAGCGCCGCGGTGCCGTCCCAGCCGTGGACCCGCCGCAGATAACTGCTGCTGGCGAGGCTGATGGCGGCGATGGCGACCACCATCACCGCGATGCTGAGCGGCCAGGCCGCCATGCCCCTCAGGGTTTCGGGCGTCACCACCGCGCCGAGCGAGATACCGATGAAGACGAAGATCACGTTGCCGAGCGGCCGGGGAATGGTCATCGGCCGGCCGACGAGGGCGGCGACCGCGACCGCCACCATCGAGCCGATCAGATAGCCCGCCGGAAGCTGCAGCAGCCCG
>Ga0182748_1004809_pt1 | contig 10508 bp, 8 predicted proteins | sample eDN3rd37CKraftOP_FD_128877 | JGI IMG/M metagenome (GOLD analysis project Ga0182748, IMG submission 128877) | Enriched Organic Plus compost microbial communities from Emeryville, California, USA - eDNA 3rd pass 37_C Kraft OP (version 2) (version 2) ...
GTCCCTGGCCATCCAGCGCAGCATATAGGGGCGGGCGAGCGCAGCCTCTACCGCATAGGGCGTCCACCCCGGACCGAAGGGCACGTAGAGCCGCACCGGCACGCCCAGCCGCCGCGCGGCCGCCACCGTCCGGCGGCGGGGCAGGCCGCGTATCTGCTCCAGCTCGCAGGGCGTTCCCGCCGCGCGCAGCATCGACAGCGCCCGTTCGGCCAGCGCGGGCTTGTGCGTCGCTACACCCACCGGCGCGGCGCGGCCCGCCAGCAGGGCGACGAGCGCGAGATAATCCTCGTCCCTGTCTCCGCTCTCCCCGGCGGGGTCGGGCCATTCGCCCTTGACGATCCGCACCGGGGCCATGCTGTCCCTGAAGCGCAACGCATCGGCCCGGCTGCGACGCCAGCGCGCGGGCAGCACGCATCCGGTATCGGGAAAGACGGGCAGCAGGCGCTCGACCGCCTCCAGCGTGCGATCGGCATCCTCCGGCCCATGGGCGTCGAAGATCAGCGCATGTCCATGGCCCGCCGCCCGCTCCGCCAGCCGCAGGAAATGCGCCTCGCCAAAGCCGAGCGGCGGCGCCTTGATCGCGAAGCGCCCCTGTTCCGGCAGCGCGCCGCCCAGCGCCATCGCGGCTTCATAGGCGGCGACGATCGCTTCGGGTCGGTCGGAGCCGGTGTCGAAAAAGCCGATCGTCATCGCCCAGCCGCGCCGGTCGAGGCAGCGGCCGATCCGCGCCAGCCCATCCGCGTCCGGCCCCGGAAACAGGCGCCCCGCATGGTCCGGCAGCGCATAGCGCAGGCGGCTGAGCCCGCGCCAGAAGGCGGACGACCTCATGGCCGCGCCGGTTTCAGCCGTCGGCGCCCGAGGCGCTGGCCCAGCCAGAAGGCGCCGTCCGCCATCAACGCGGCTACCCCGCGCGGGTTGAACGGATAGGTCCGCAACTGGACGCAGTCATGCTGCTCCCGCGTCCAGAAGCGGGTGATCCACGGCTCGATCACGCCCAGAAATTCATAGCCGCCCAGGCCCCGCTCCGCGGCATCGCCGATGCTGTGCAGCATCAGCAGCGTGCCGGGCGAGCATTTGTCGTAGGCGCTGTCATGGCCGATCTTGAACAGCCAGTAGCGCCCGGCCCATTCCAGCGCCAATTGCATCGCCACCGCCTTGCCGTCGATCCGCAGGAACGACACGCGGAACAGGCCGCGCGCGCAGGCGTCGCGAAAATAGTCGCGGAAAAAATCCAGCTGGCCGGGATCGGCGCCGATGGCAGTGCCCGCTTCCTTCTTCCAGCCCAGCAGCTCGACGCCGACCGCCTCGTCGAACAGCGCGTCGAACGCCTCCGGCGCGGGGGACAGCGTTTCGCAGCTTACCGCGCCCAGCGTCTCGGCCCGGCGGCGCGCGCGGCGGACATCCGATCGGCGACCGGCGTTGAAATGGCGCTCCGGCTCCACCCAGCTTTCGTCCAGACTGATCATCGGCGAGGGCATCGCCGGGCGGACCAGCACCAGCCCCCGCCCCTTCATCGCGGACCGCAGCGCGGGCACCAGCAGCGAACCGGCCGGGATGCGGTCGAAATGGAGCGCGCGCGGCTGGGCGGCGAGCGTGGCGGCCAGTGCGCGGGCATTGTCATAGTCGCCATAAAGGGCGTCGGTCGGCTCGAACAGTTCGTCCGCGCCCATGATCCGCCAGCGGGCGAGATAGCCCCCGTCGCGGCAGAGCGGCAGCAGCCCGCCGGCATCGGAACCTTGTGCACCCGCGTCCCGGCCGGCAATGACGATCCATGTCCGCGCGCCGGAAAGCAGGGTGCGGCAGAGCGCCATGATGCAGCCATGGGTCTGGGTCGGCCAGAGGGCGTGGCGCTGCAACGCTTCCCATTCGCGCGCGAGGCGGGCGGCCATCACGGCGCCGAGGATCCTGCGGGCTCGCCCTGCCGGTCGGGAAAGGAAGCCGCCGTCCCGGTCCTTTTAAGGTCAAACTGCATATGGATCACGTCGCATCCCCTTCCGGGGCAAGCTAGGCGAGAAATCCTAATATTTTCTGCCCACGCATCGCCGCCCCACGCCATGAAACGGGGCGGCGGCGCGGCTTTGAAGGGCCTCGCGAAAGCGGCTTCATGTTTTTCGACGAACTGCTCGAAATTTTAACGCATAATCAATGTGATGTGATGAAGTTATGCGCCGTATCTAAACCCTTTGTTTACCGCAGTCTCGGTAGTTTTTCTTATGAAGATCACTCGGTACATATTCGGATCGCAACCCTGGCCCTCGGTCGACGAGCGCCATATCGAGAGGCTCGTCCTCTGGGATCAGCTTGCCGCGACCCGGAAAAGCGTGCTGACCGCGCTGCGCATCAACAGCATATTGGGCATCACCGCGCTGCTCGTCGCCTGGCATGCGGGCAAGGGGCTGGAGGGGCTGATCTGGTTCGCCGCCTCCTGCCTCGCCAATGGCTGGCGCGTGCTGGTGCTGCTGCGCCTGCCGCCCGCCGAGGCGGAAAAGCAGACGATCGAGAAAATCCTGAAATGGGCCTGCATATCGGCGCTGGCGTCCGGGCTGGTCTGGTCGGCCATCCCGGCGCTGTGCGGGGGCTATTCCTCGCCCCAGACGCTGTTCTACCTGATCGTCGTCATCGGCATCACGGCAGGCGCGATCACCCATGGCATCGCCTATTCGCGCGTGCCGATCTGCTTCATCACGCCGCCGATGGTGACGATGATCGCCTGCCTCGCCTGGCAGGGCGGATTCGAGCGCATCTGCCTTGCCGCGACGGCCGTGCTCTATCTCTTCGCCCTGACCCGCAGCGCGCGGCAGAGCGAGATCGCCTTCCGCCATTCCAGCCGCCTCAAGAACAACGCGACCAGCACCGCCCGCTTCCTGCAAGGCGCCTATGAACGCTCCTGCGAGGTCGCCACCAACCTGCACGAATGGGCGATGCATGACGAGCTGACCGGCCTGCTCAACCGCCGCGGCCTGATGGAAAAGGCCAACAGCGCGGAAAACCGGGGCAAGCCGCAATGCCTGATGCTGTTCGATCTCGACGGCTTCAAGGCGGTGAACGACGGCTATGGCCATCAGGCCGGCGACCGGCTGCTGCGCGAGGTCGGGCGGCGCATCACCCATGTGCTCCCTTCCGACACGCTGATCGCCCGCCTGGGCGGCGACGAATTCGCCGTGCTGCTGGACCCGGACGAGGTCGGCGCGCCGGTCGAGACGATCGCGCGCAAGCTGCTGTCCGAGATAACCCGGCCGTTCGAGCTGCTCGGCGCGGGGCGCATCGGGTGCAGCATCGGCATCCACATCGCCCATTCACTGCCGATGGAAGAGATGCTGTCCTGCGCGGACGAGGCGCTCTACACCGCGAAGGTGCGCGGCCGGAACCAATATCATCTGTTCGACGAGGAACTGCGCCGCCGCTTCGAAATGCGCTGCAACATCGAGCGCGAACTGATGCAGGCGATCGCCAACCGGTCGATCGACATCTGGTTCCAGCCGATCGTCGACGGGCGCGAGGACAGGATCATCAGCGTCGAGGCGTTGCTGCGCTGGCATCATCCGGTGCACGGCCTGATCTCCCCGCCGGAAATCGTCAGCGAAGCCTCCAAGTCGGGCTGTTCGGGCGCGCTGCTGGAATTCATCCTCGACCGCGCCTGCGACCTGATCGAGCGCCTGCACGAGCGCGGCCATGGCCATATATCGGTGGCCATCAACATTTCCCCGCGCGAGATCGCCCAGCTGCCCACCGACTCCCTGATCCTCTCGACGCTGAAGCATCGCGGGATCGATTATTCCGCGCTCGAAATCGAGGTGACCGAGGAATCGGTGCTGGACGTGCCGATGGTGCAGGAAAAGATCGCCGCGCTGGCGGACAAGGGCGTGCGCATCGCGATCGACGATTTCGGCGTCGGCTATTCCTCGCTCGCGCTGCTCAAGAAATTGCAGGTCAACCGGGTGAAGGTCGACCGCTGCTTCGTCACCGGCATCGATCAGGCGAAGGACAATCGGGCGCTGCTGCGCGCGGTGATGATGCTGGGCAATGCGATGGGCTTCGAAATCGTCGCCGAGGGCGTGGAGACGGAGCGCGACGCCATGGCGCTCAAATTGCTGGGCTGCTACGGCATGCAGGGCTATTTCTTCCATCAGGCGCTGCCCGCGCCGCGCCTGCTCGAACTGCTGGACCGCCCGGCCGTGACGGGACAACAGGAAAAAGCGCTGGACCGGCCTTCCGGCGAGGGACCGTCGCTCTATCGCAACGCGGGCTGAGGGCTCCGGCGCGGGCCTTTGTCATTTCCGCCCGCTTCTTCCATGATCGCCGGATCGATTCGGACCATGGCGGAAAGAGCATCGGGTGGCAGGCAGGACGCGGCGTCCCCCGGCAATGGAAACGCAAGAACGCCGTGAAAGGATATTCGCGGCCGCCGAAGGGCTGCTCTGCGAACAGGGATATGAGCGGGTCTCGATGGCCGCCATCGCGGCGGCGGCGGGCATGTCGAAAAAGACTCTCTACCTGCTGTTCAGGGACAAGGAGGAACTGGCGCGCTCTTCCTGTATCTGGCCCGAACCCGCCCCCGGCGGCGAAAGGGAGGATGCAGCGGACGCGCTGCGCGCCACCCTGCACCTGATCATCGACCATGTGCTCTCGCCCCGCCATATCCACCTGTGCCGGCTGGTCATCACCGAGCATGGGACGATCCGGGAATTGTCGAACGCCTTTGTCGAAATGGGGATAGAGGAAAGCCGCTCCGCGCTGGTCGAAAGGCTGCGCGGCGTCCCGCCGGGGCGGCTGCGCCTTTCCCTGCCCGCGAGGCAAATGGCGGCGATGCTGTTCGGCGGCGTCTGCGGCCACCGGCTCATGACCGCGCTGCTCACCAGCGAGGCGCCGGACATGGTCGAGGCGCATCGCGCGGCGGACGCGATGCTGGACGGGCTGCTGGCTTGGGAGAAAACGCCACGCCCCGCGCGTGCGGCTATGCGCTCCGATAGGGGGCGGAAAGCACGCCGGCGAGCACGGCATGGGCCTTTTTCGGCCTCATCTCGGCATCATAGGGCAGACCGCGATTGAGGTTGACGGCATCGGGCGGCGTGCGGGCGAGCGCGGCCTGCGTCGCGTCGGACCTTTCCTGCAACCAGCTGTGGCGGTCGCTCAGCCCCCAGGTGACGATGCTGGTCATCGCCGGTTCCTGCTGCGCCACGTCGAACAGCCAGGCCATCGCGTCGGCCACCTTGGCGTCGCGCTGCGCCAGCGAGAGCGAACGGTCCTGTTCCAGCACGTCCACCTCGGTCAGCGCCAGCTTCACGTCCATATCCGCCAGATCGCGCAGGAACCGCGCGAGCCGCTGTTGCGACACCAGCCCTTTTTCCAGTTCCAGATGCCCCTGAATGCCGACCATGTCGAGCGGGACGCCCCTGCCCTTCAGCCGCTCGACCAGCCGCAGCAGCGCGGTGCGGCGATCCTCCTCGGTGCGGTTGTCGTGGCAGACGCCATATTCGTTGATCATCAGCCGCGCCTGCGGATCGAGCGCCCGCGCCGTTTCCAGCGCCCGCGCGACATAGTCGTTGCCATAGGCGCGCTGGAAGCTCGTCCGGCGGATGCCGTCCTCGCCATCCTCGGTATCGATCATCTCGTTGACGACGACCCATTCGGCGATCCGGCCGCTATAGCGGGGCAGCAGCGAGGCGAAATGCCGCTCGACCGTCTTCCAGTCGCGCTTCTTCAGCATTTCCTTGCGCGCCCAGTCCGGCGTCATCTGTTCCCAGATCAGCGAATGGCCGCGCACCATCTGGCCATGATCGCGCGCGAAATCGACGATCGCATCGTAATTGCCGTACCAGGGGCGGCCCCTGCGCCATTCGACGGCGCTCCACTGGCCATGATATTCGGGCACGAGGATGTCGCATTGCCGGATCGCCGACAGCAGCGGTCCCCGCTCCGTCAACTGGTCGGGCCGGACGGCCGCGCCGAAAAGGCGCCCGTCCCGCGCGGGTGCGGCGGGCTGCTCACCGATGTGCGCAAGATCGGTTTTCGCCATGGCGGTAAGGAATGGCAGACCGAGCAGGGCAGTCAAGACCGCCCGCCTCGATGCGTGCATCGGCATGTTCAGACATCCAGCGACCGTGAACCCTCACGCATACTGGACGCGGAATGGCTAATTTTACCTTACCGGGCCGGGTTAACGTGGGATTCTTATTTTCGTAGAAGCGCCTCTCTCTGGCGGAAGGCATCGCGGATCGCAAGATAAATCTCTTTTCTCTTCAGGTCGCTATCCAGCGGCAGGCCGCGATTGAGGCCCGACTGCTCGGATGGAGGGGGCAGCCAGGAATAGCGGTCGGACAGGCCCCAGCAGGTGATGCTACCCACCGCGCGGTTGGCGACCGCCACGTCGAGCACGCGCCGCACCGCCTCCCCGCAGCGCCGGTCGCGCTCCTCGACCGGAATGGCGGTCTCTGCCTCCGCCACGTCCAGTTCGCTGATGCGGATCTGGAGGCCGCGCGCGCCCAGCTCGTTCAGGAAATCGGCGAAGATCCTCTCGTCGAACTCCCCCATCCGCGCCAGTTCCAGATGCAGCTGCAACCCGATGCCGTCGATGGGCGCGCCGGTGCGCCCCAGTTCGTCCAGCAGGCGAAGCAGCGCCTCGCGCTTGCGCTGGCAATCCGGGCGGTCATAGTCCAGCCCATATTCGTTGAGGAACAGGGGCGCCCCCGGCGCGAGCCGGCGGGCTTCGTCAAAGGCGCGGCGGATATAGTCCGGCCCGAAGGCGGCGAGGAAGGGGCTGGCGCGCAACCCGTCCGCCCGCCCGTTCGGTTCCAGCGGCTCGTTCACCACGTCCCAGCCGTCCGCGACCCCGGCATAGCGGGGGATGACCGACGCCATGAAGCCGCTCACCGCCCCCCAGTCGGGCCGGTCCGCCATCTGCTGCACCGCCCAGGGCGGAATGCTCTTGTGCCAGAGCAGCGCATGGCCGTGCAGACGCTTGCCGTTGCGCGCGGCGAAGCGGGCGAGCTGGTCGGCCGGGGTGAACTGGTTCGCGCCCGGTTCGGGATCGATGAAATCCCATTTCAGCTCGATCTCCGGCGTGATCGATCCGCATTCGTGGAGCACATGGGCACGAAAGCCGGGATCGGTCAGGATCTGCCGCGCCTGCACCGCCGCGCCGAAGAGCATATTCGCCCTGCCGCCGATATCCTGCAATCCCGGCGCAGGCAACGCCGCCCGCGCGGCCATCGGCGCCATGCCGAGCGCGATCAGGAAGGCGCGGCGGCCGATCGCCATCCCCGCGCCGCCGCCCGGCAGGACGACGGACGCGGCAGGCCGGTCAGAAGGCGAAGGGAATGCGCAGCGCCGTGCGGACATCGGGCGCATCCTCCGTCGCGCCTACCTCCACCGTCCAGTTGACCTGTATCGAGTCGCTGAACCGATGACTTGCCCCGAAGAGGAAACGGCCGATCTGCAACCCGCGCGACTTGGAGGAGAAGGTCCGGTCTGTCGGCGCGGTATTCTGCTCGTTCAGCCAACGCCCGATCGTCCGGGTCCCGAAGCTCCAGGTATGATTATAGCCGAAGTTCAGCGACGTCCGTTCGTTGAGCGCCAGACCAACACCTGCGGAAATGTTGATCTGGTTGCCGGGCTCAATCCTGTCCATCTGTACCGGCGGGATCATCGCATCCACGTCCTTGGCAAAGTTGAACGTATAGCCAAGGGTGCCGAACAGAACGGCGGGCTCGCTCGGCAATATGGCGGTGATGCTGGGCGTGACGCCCCAGAAGCCCGCACCGGTGGAAATCTGCTGGGCGGCCCCGAGGGAATTGCGCCGCACAGAGAAAGGATCACGGCCGGTGGGGATGATCGCCTGAAGATTGGCAATCAGGAACGGCACATTATGGCCCCCATTGTTGATCTGATAGCGCGCCGTGACCTCGACATCGCCAAGGCCGCTGCCGCGCACGGAATTGTCCACCGTCCGCGCCGCGTCGTCATTGGTGCTGCCCGGAATCGGCCCGGCGACGAGCTTGTCCGAGCGATAGATGAAGGGCACGCGCACGCCGATCTCGAAACGGTCGGTCAGGCCGTAGCGCAGGGAGCCGGAAGCGGTGAGGATATCCTGCCGGCTTTCGTTGATGTCGAACACGCCGACCAGCACCGATTCCAGCACCTCCAGCCCCCGGAAGATGGTGCGATTGCGGTCCGCCCGCGTATAATCCAGCCCCAGTTCCGCGATCAGCTGGCCCTTGCGGGTGACGACGCTGCCTTGCTGGTCGAGCACCGCGACGGTCGGCGCGCGATCGGAATCGGCCGGTGGCTGGCCGACCTGGATCGGCGATCCCCCCGCGACGGAAGCCCCGCCCGCTCCGGGCGGAGGTGGCGGCGGCGGAGGCGCGGCCGAAGCCGCGGCGAGGCTGGACAGCCGCTGTTCCAGCAGGTCGAGCCGCTGCTTCTGCTCGGCGATCTGCCTGTTCTGCTCGGCCAGCAGCGCGCGCGCCTGCGCCAGTTCGTCACGCAGCGCGTTGACGTCGCTCGCGCTGCCCTGCACCGGTGCGGGCTGTTGCTGCGCATGGGCGGGCGCCGCCGACAGGACCATCCCCATGGCGATAAGGGAACTCCCCAGCCCTCCGAAGAGGGCGCCGTTCTTTTTCATGATTTATCCCCCCGATCCTCTCCATATCGCCGCATCCAGGCCAAGGGACTGAACGCGATAGCCGATCGATCCTATGCTATAGGGCTGAACATTGCCAATGGTCAGGTCGATCATCAGCCGGTTGTCGATCACCCGCCCGTCGCCGGTGTTGACGATGAAGGAGGAGATGCTGCGGCCGATCTCATGCTCTATCAGCAGTTGCGGCAATATGGCCGAGGCGCTGACATTCGGCGCCGTTCCCTGGGTGGAGACATAATCGGTGGACGCCGCCGCCTGCCCCACAGCAGTCTGGCTTCCCGGCCCGGCGGGCAAACCCCCACCGGACACGGCGACCTGCGTCGTCCCGCCCGCATCGGTGGAAACGGTGACCGAGCCGACCGTCACCTGCACGCCGGTATCGGGCGACGCCGTCACCCCGCTGGGGTTCGCGCTGCCGCTCGACACGTCCGCGACGCCGCCGCCGCCCGGCGTCGCACTGACGGAAACGCCCCCGACATCGACCGATACCCCCGCGCCCGGCGTTCCATTGACGGAAACGCCTCCGACATCGACCGATGCTCCGCCTCCGGGGGTGGCGGAGACGCCCGGCAGCGAGGACGACGGAACCGGAGCGGAGCTTTCCACCGCCGACCCGGCGGGTATGTCGCCCGGCACCGGCCCCCCCGTGCCGCCATCGGTCGCGTCCACGATCGGCACCGTGATGGAGGCGGTGACGGCTTCCGCCGTCTTTTCGGCCTGCGTGCCCACCGCCTGGGTGACGCTGGTGGTGATGGTGTCGCCCAGCACGCGCATTTCCGTCTGCAAAACGCGCGTGCCGTTGACCACCGTGCTGACGATGATGCCGAAGTCGATCGTCATGCCGTTGGGCAGGGTGAAGCCGCCGCGCGCCTGCGCCAGTTCGGCATCGTCGAGCGGGGCGGAATCGAAAAGGCTGTCCCCAGCCGTGGCTCGCACTCCGGCGGCGGCATAAAGCGCCAGCAGCGAAGTGGAAAGAAGGCGGATCCCGTACATGGCCTAAAGGTCCCCTAGCATGAGCATCGGAGCGGCGATGCGAGGCGTCTGGAGGTCCAGCGGACGCGACAGGCTGCTCCCTATCGGGGGACGGCCTATGCTGGTCCATTGCGCCAGACGATTGAAGGAGGACTGGCCGGTCTCGCGCGAGCTGGTGACGACGAAATAGAGGCCGTCCCAGATCTTGCCGAATTCCTTGCGCGAATAGCGGATCAGGCCGCGCGACGGGTCGCCGACCAGCACCTCCGTATCCGAAACGCCCTTGATGACGATGAAATGGCGATATCCCTTGGTGACGGTCAGCGCGATGCCGGGCACGCGCGTCTTCGCGATCTGGTCCAGCGTCACGCGGAAGCCCTGCGTTTCGAGGCCGTGAGCGCCCAGATAGCGCTTCATGTCGAGCAGCGAGAAACCGTTCTTGCGGATCGCCGCCTGATCGCCCTTTTCCCACATGCCGGTGAAGGTCATCTCCTCGTTGGCGGGGATGCCGTAATGATAATGGAGCAGGGTCGCGAGCGCGGCCGAACCGCAGCTGAAATCATATTGCTGGCGGATGACCGTGTAGAATTTGCGGTCGAGCATCGTGCCCATGTCGACCTGAAAGCCGCCGCCCGGCATGGTCGGGATGACGAAGCCGGTGTGCTGCTGCGCCGCTGCGGGTGCAGGCGCGATCGCCAGTCCGGACGGAACCATCAGCAGCATGGCGGCGGCAAGGCGCCGCAGATGCCGCCCTCTTCCGCGCGAAACCCCATGTGGCATGGGGCCGGGGCCGTCGAGGCGATCGGAGCGGATCATGGCGTGGGCGAAGCGTAGTTGATTTGCAGGTTGACGCTCATCGCCGCGTTGATCGAGCTGTTGTTGCCCGTGTTGAAGTTGA
>Ga0182748_1004811_pt1 | contig 10503 bp, 10 predicted proteins | sample eDN3rd37CKraftOP_FD_128877 | JGI IMG/M metagenome (GOLD analysis project Ga0182748, IMG submission 128877) | Enriched Organic Plus compost microbial communities from Emeryville, California, USA - eDNA 3rd pass 37_C Kraft OP (version 2) (version 2) ...
CCCGGGTCCACGAGATCGGCCAGATCCTGATTCCCCGCGAGGTGCTGGCGATGCCGTCGAACCGTCTCGGTGACGAGCATCTGCGGATGTACGCGGAACGTTTCGAACGCGCCGGCGAGATCGTCCGCAGCGCCGGTCTCGGCGAGGCGGCTGCCGCCCTGATCGAAGCTGTCGCCCGCCGTCCCGACACCGAACCGGCCGGCCCGGAGGCGATCCCGGTCGAGTCGCGGATCATCGCCGGGGCCTGCGCGTGCGACACGATCCTCGTCTCCGCGGTTGCCGAACCGGGCAGCGAAACCGACCATCTCGACGCCGCCGTCGGCCGTCTCGACGAGCTGTCCGGCTCGGCGCTCGACCCGGGCGTCGTCGGCGTGCTCGGCAACGCCTTGCGAGGGTAAGCGGGATTTCCACACCCGAATTGACACTGGGCGGGGAAGTGTCACAACTCGTTTTTCGCGGCCCGGGCCGGTTCTAGACTGCCCCCAGTGCGCGAAACCAGCTATCCCAAGACCCACGAGGAGAAGCTGGCTCGTCTGCGTGAATTGCACGAGCAGGCGATCCACGCTGCCTCCGCCAAAGCGGTTGAGAAGCAGCACGCGAAAGGCAAGCTGACCGCTCGCGAGCGCATCGACAAGCTGCTCGACCCCGGTTCGTTCGAGGAGATGGACACGCTCGTCCGTCACCGCACCACCGGTTTCGACATGGAGAAGAAGCGGCCGCTCGGCGACGCGGTCGTGACCGGTTTCGGCACGATCCACGGCCGCAAGGTCGCCGTCTACTCGCAGGACTTCACCGTTTTCGGCGGTTCGCTCGGTGAAGTGATGAGCGAGAAGATGTGCAAGATCATGGATATGGCGAACCGGCTCGGGATCCCGGTGATCGGGATCAACGATTCCGGCGGCGCCCGCATCCAGGAGGGAGTGGTTTCCCTCGGCGGCTACGGCGAAGTGTTCGTCCGCAACGTGCAGTCGTCAGGCGTGATCCCGCAGATCAGCCTCGTGATGGGGCCGTGCGCGGGCGGCGCGGTGTATTCACCGGCGATCACCGACTTCATTTTCATGGTGCGCGACACCTCCCACATGTTCATCACCGGTCCGGAGGTCGTGAAAACGGTCACCGGCGAGGAGGTGAGCTTCGAGGATCTCGGTGGCGCGATGACCCACAACTCCCGTTCCGGGGCCGCACATTTCCTCGCCGAAAGCGAGGAGGACTGCCTCGAGGACGTGCGCTATCTGCTCAGTTTCCTGCCGTCGAACAACATGGAGCCGCCGCCGCGGACGTTCTCCACCGACGATCCGGAACGGGTCGAACCGGCGCTCGACACGATCGTGCCCGACGACCCGTCGAAGCCGTACGACATGCGCGGCGTGCTCGAACTGATCGTCGACGACGGCGAGTTCTTCGAGGTGCACGAGCATTTCGCGAAGAACATCATCGTCGGCTTCGCCCGACTTGACGGCATCCCGGTCGGCGTGGTCGGCAACCAGCCGGCCTTCCTCGCCGGCGTGCTCGACATCGAGGCTTCCGAGAAGGCGGCGCGTTTCGTGCGTTTCTGTGACGCCTTCAACATCCCGCTGATCACGTTCACCGACGTGCCCGGCTTCCTGCCCGGCACCGACCAGGAGTACAACGGCATCATCCGCCATGGCGCGAAGCTGCTTTACGCGTTCACCGAGGCGACGGTGCCGAAGTTGACGGTGGTGACCCGCAAGGCGTATGGCGGTGCGTACATCGTGATGAACTCGAAGCATCTCGGCGCCGACTACAACCTTGCGTGGCCGACCGCGGAGATCGCGGTGATGGGTCCGGAGGGTGCGGTGAACGTGGTGTACCGGCGCGACATCGCCAGCTCCCCGACTCCGGAGGAGCGCCGTCAGCGCCTGATCGACGATTACAAGGCCCATTTCGCGAATCCGTACGTGGCGGCGGAGCGCGGTTACATCGACGATGTGATCGAACCGCGTGAAACCAGGCCGCATCTGGTCCGGGCTCTCAACCTGATGTTGACCAAGCGGGTTGACCAGCCGAAACGCAAGCACGGAAACATTCCGCTCTGATCGGTGTATTTGTTGTGATGAACCCGCCTGTAGCTGTCGCCGAACCTGAAGCTGTCGCGCTTCCCGAGGACATCGTTGCCCCGCTGGAACTGGAGGTTCCGGCCGCGGGCGGCCGGTTCCGTATCGAGGTCGGGTCCGCTTCCACCCCGTCGGAGGCGGCGGCGATCGTTGCGGCGGTCGAGCATTTCCTCACCGATGTGGCCCCGGCCTCGCCCGGCCCGACCGAAGGTCTCGTCAACGGCCACGCGATGTCGGCTTGGCATCGCGCCGCGATCCACGACGCGATCACGGCCCGTCAGCAGCACCAGGCGCTCCACCACCGCCTCTAGAACCCGGTAGCACACCCGGAACCCAGCGCAGCCCGGACCCCCCACCGAAATCAGCACATGTGCTGTTTCGCATGACCATCCGCCCAATCAGCACATGTGCTCACCCAATTCAGCACATGTGCTGAATTGGACGAATGCCAGCGGAATCAGCACATGTGCGCCCCCGGATCAGCACATGTGCTGATCCGGGTGAATGTCCGACGAAAGAGCACATGTGCGCGTCCGGATGGGCACATGTGCTGATTTGGGTGGATGTCGGCGTAAAGAGCACATGTGCTCCCCCTATTCAGCACATGTGCTGGTTTGGACGGAGCGGGGGTTGGGGATGGCGAGTGACGGGGGCGTCTTGGACGGGATCGGAGTAAAAAGGGGGTCCTGGCCGGCGGCTTGCCGGCAGCCGAAGTTCCGCCCGAGTCAAGGAGAGACCAATGTCAGTTGTGAAGATCATCGAGCTGGTCGGCAGCTCGCGCGAGTCGACCGACGATGCGGCCCGCCAGGCACTCGAACAGGCCCGCAAGTCGCTGCGCAACATCAAGGCGGTGGACATCGTCTCGACCGGCATCCGTGGCGAGAACCTCGACGAGTACCGGGCCCACGTGCGGGTCGCGTTCATCGTCGAAGACCCGTCCGAGGCCTAGCGCCCCGCGTTCAGTGCCCAGCCCGGCCGCGGACCCGACCGCACCACCACCGCTGCTCAACGGCCACCGGCTGCTCGTCTTCGGCGAAGCGCTCGTCGACCTGATCTGCGAACGCCCGCTCGCAAAAAGCGAGCTTCCGGACGGCTTCACCCCCCACATCGGCGGAGCCGCCGCCAACCTGTCGGTGGCCGCCGCCCGTCTCGGCGCCACCGTGTCGCTCGCCGGCGGTGCCGGCAACGACGAATGGGGCCGCTGGATCGAAACGACCCTCGAGAACGAGAACGTCGGCCTCGACTTCTTCACCCTGCTCGACAACGTCCAGACACCGGTCGCGTTCGCCCTGGTCGACCCCGACGGCGAACCGCGCTTCTCGATCTACGGCCGGGCGATCGCCACGGTCGTCAGTCACCTCGCCCCGATCCTGCCGGCCGCGATCGCGATGAACGACGCGTTCGTGATGCTGTCGAACACGCTGATCGGCGACGACGAACGGGCGATCACGATGACCGCCCGGTCACTCGCGATCGACCGCGGCCAGCCGGTCTGTTTCGACCCGAACCTGCGCCTGCACCGCTGGAAATCACCCGAAGACGCCCGACAGGCGATCACCGCCGTCCTCCCCGACCTCTTCCTGGTCAAGTGCAACCGCGACGAGGCCGCGTTCCTGACGGGCCAGAACGATCCGGCCGGTGCCGCGGTCGCGCTCACCAGGCTCGGTGCCGCCAACGCGGTCGTCACGCTCGGACCCGACGGCGCGCTGCTGCGCAGTGCCGACGGCACCGCCGCCGAAACCGCGGGCGTGCCGGCCCAGGTGGTCAACACGACCGGTGCCGGCGACGCGTTCTTCGGCACGCTGCTCGGCCATCTCGCCCGCGAGGGATTCACCTCCGGGGTGATCGCCGCCAACCTGCAATCCGCGGCCAAGGCCGGGGCAAGGGCCACCGAGTCCTGGCCGGCGATCCCCGATCCGGGCTGAAAATCGCACGCATTTGCGCAAATAGCGGCTCCCGGCCGGCCCCGTCCGTCCCGGGCCGAACCGTCGCAAGCCCGGAAACGCCATTCTCATGGGAAACACGGGGATATCCGACCGCAACGGGGTGTAAATAGGTAAAACCCGGTCAGGTTTCATGTGTATCATCCCTCGGACGATGGAACCTACAACCGCACCCGCCCCGCCCGCCGAGAAGAACGAAGTCGAAGAACGGATCGCCGAAGAGTACGGTCTTGACGTCCAGACGGGCAAGCCGCAGGGCGGCCGGGCCCGCATCGGCACCCTCGAGAACCCCGAGGTCTACCCCGACGTGCCGGGCGAGGTCATCCCGATCATCGAGCGCGAGTTCGACGACTTCGACGGTGAAGCGGCCGAGTTCCTCGACGGCAACATCCCGGAAGACCTGTTCATCGGCTTCCGCCTCAAGCAGGGCGTCTACGGCCAGCGCCAGCCGGGCGTGCAGATGTGCCGCATCAAGCTTCCGATGGGCGGCGTGACCCCCGACCAGATGGACATGCTCGCCGACGTGATCGAGGAGTGGGCCCCGCTCAACAAGGGCCACATCACGACGCGGCAGAACATCCAGATCCATCACGTGCCGCTCACCGACATGGCCAAGCTGATCCGCAAGATCTCCGACGCGGGCCTGTCGACCCGCGAGGGTTGCGGCAACACGGTCCGCAACGTCACCGGTGACCCGTGGGCCGGCATCAGCGAAGGCGAGCCTTTCGACATCACCCCGTACGCCGGGGCGTTCGTGCGCTACTTCGTCCGCCACCCCACCACCCAGTTGATGCCGCGGAAGGTCAAGCCGGCGTTCACCGGCACCCCGCAGGACGTCGCCATCACCCGCATTCACGACATCGGTTTCATCGCCCGTGAACGCGACGGCGTGCGCGGCGTCGAGATCGTGGTCGGCGGCGGCACCTCGATCATGCCGCGGGTCGCCCCCACCCTGTTCGAGTTCGTCGAACTCGACAACGGCGACTACCTGAAGGTCTCCGAGGCGGTCTTCCGCCTGTTCGACCGCCAGGAGTGGCTGCGTGTCAACCGCGCCCGCGCCCGCATCAAAGTCCTCGTCGACAAGGTCGGCATCGAGAACTTCCGGGCGATGGTCGAGGAAGAGTTGCGCGGCGACTGGGTGAAGGATCGCGACTTCAGCATCGACCGTCTCCTCCTTCACATCAACGAGGAAGAGAACGCCCCCGGCCCGGTCGAAGCGAAGCCGGTTGCCCCCGAGCATGCCGAAGAGTTCGCCCGCTGGGCCGAGACGAACACGAAGCCGCAGCGCCAGGCCGGCTTCTCCACCGCCACCGTCCGCGTGATCCGCGGCGACCTGACCCCGGAACAGTTCCGCGGTCTCGCCAACATCATGCGCGACTTCAGCGGCGGTTTCGCCCGCACCACCGTGCAGCAGAACCTCGTCCTGCGCTGGGTGCGCAACGAGGCCCTGTACGACGTGTGGCTGCGCCTGCGTGAACTGAACCTCGCCGCCCCGGACGCGTTCACCGTGGCCGACGTGGTCAGCTGCCCGGGCACCGACAGCTGCAAGATGGGCATCACCAGCTCGATGGGCCTGAACCGTGCGGTCCAGGAACGGATCGAGCAGATGAACATCACCGATCCGCTGACCAGGCAGATCCACATCAAGATGAGCGGATGCCCGAACGGATGCAGCCAGCATCACGTCGGCAGCATCGGCTTCTACGGCGCGTCAATCAAGGTCGGCAGCCGCACCATCCCCGCATACATCCCGCATATCGGCGGCAACTTCACGAACGGCGACGTCGCTTTCGGCGCCCGCCTGAAGCTGCGCATGCCGGCAAAGCGGGTTCCGGAAGCGGTCGAGCGCTGGATCCGCCTGTACGAGGCGGAGCGCAACGACGGGGAGACGTTCCGCGAGTTCGCGGAGCGCGTCGGGACCGCCAAGTTCGAGGAGGTGGCGAAAGACCTCACGCTGCCGATCGAGTTCAACCTCGAGAACATGAACATGTTCATCGACTGGAACCGCTCGGATCCCTATGAGGTCCAGCGAGGGGAAGGCGAATGCGCAGTGTAGAAGCGCCAGCTCAAACCAATCCCGCCCTTGTCGATCCGGCCGAGATCGAGGCGATGACCGCCGAGGAGGCGATCGCCTGGGCGTTCAAGACATTCGAAGGCGGACCGCGGTTCGCGGTGTCGTTCCAGAAGACCAGTTCGGTGATCATTGACATCGCCCACGGTGTCAACCCGAAAGCCGATTTCTTCTACCTCGACACCGGCCTGCTGTTCCCGGAGACGTACGAGACCCGCGACCGGCTCGCCGCCCATTACGGCATCCGGTTTAAGCGACACACCGGGATCAGCCTTGAACAGCAGAAGGAACTGCATGGCGACCGCCTGTGGGAACGCAGCCCCGAGTCGTGCTGCGGCATCCGCAAGGTCGAGCCGATGCGGGAGGCCTTGCGCGGCGCGAAATGCTGGGTTTCCGGCATCCGCCGGGTCGACTCGCACACCCGTGCCGGTGCGGCGAAGTTCGGCTGGGACAAGCGGTTCGGCCTCTGGCGGCTGAACCCGATCGCCGACTGGACCGACGAGATGGTCGAGGAGTACCTGGCGGTCAACAACATCCCCGTCAACCCGCTGCACGAGCAGGGTTACCCGTCGATCGGTTGCGTGCACTGCACCACCCAGGTCGCCCCGGGCGAGCACGCCCGGGCGGGTCGCTGGGCCGGTCTCGACAAGACCGAATGCGGTCTACATGGCTAATCGATGGGCAATATGGGTGATTCCCGACTGCAGAAGGCGACAATAGTTTGTAGTCTTTTCACCGTCCCGGTCCCGGTTAGCCGTGCGCTGCCGTCCCGGGGCGGCCCAGGCCCCACCCGGGAATAGCCTTTCGGACACGCTTATCGCCGGTCTCGTGCCGCTGTCCGCCTGCTCGCAGGTGTTGCGCAGTCCGGTCCGCCCGGCAAGCAATCAACAACCAGGAGAACAAACTTGCATGAGTAGCCGTTCGCTTACCCTCACCGAGCGCCAGACCGCTGACTTCGAAATGATCGCCAACGGTGGTTTCGCCCCGTTGACCGGCCCGCTCGGGTACGAAGACTGGAAGTCGGTCTGCGAGAACATGCGTCTCACCTCGGGCGAGTACTGGCCGATCCCGATCAACCTCGCGACCGATCTCGAATGCGAAGTCGGCGACGTTGTCGAACTGAGCTCGTCCGACGGCAAGCCGCTCGGTCGCATCACGGTCGAGGAGATCTACGAGCGTGACGTCAAGAAGGAAGCCGAGCTGGTCTACCTGACCACCGACGAGGCCCATCCGGGCGTCGCGGCGATCTACGAGGAAGGCAACCGCTGCATCGCCGGTCCGATCGAGGCCGACGCCCTGCCGGACCACGAGGAAGCTTTCCAGCGCCGCTACCTCACCCCGGCCGAGTCGCGCAAGCTGTTCGAGGAACGCGGTTGGAAGCGCGTTGTCGCGTTCCAGACCCGCAACCCGATCCATCGCGCCCACGAGTACCTGACCAAGGTCGCCCTGGAGAGCTGCGACGGCCTGTTCATCCATCCTCTGATCGGCAAGACAAAGGCCGGCGACACCCCTGCCGACGTGCGCATGGCTTGCTACGAGGTGCTGATCGAGAACTACTACCCGGAAGGTCGCACCGTGTTGGGCGTACTGCCGTCGAAGATGCATTACGCCGGTCCGCGTGAAGCGATCCTCCACGCGATCATCCGTCGCAACTACGGCTGCACCCACTTCATTGTCGGCCGCGACCACGCGGGTGTCGGTGACTACTACGGCACCTACGACGCCCAGAAGATCTTCGACGAGCTCGACCTCGACGAACTCGGCATCGAGCCGCTGATGTACGAGCACAGCTTCTGGTGCCACAAGTGCGAGGGCATGGCCTCGAACAAGACCTGCCCGCACACCCCGGAGGACCGCCTGTTCCTCTCCGGCACCAAGGTCCGCGAGATGCTCGAGGAGGGCGTGAAGCCCCCGCCGGAGTTCTCGCGTCCGGAAGTCGCCCAGATCCTCATCGACGCATACCGAAAGGACTAGTCAGTAAATGTCAACTGCCTCGAACGACAAGGGTTTCACCCTTTGGTTCACCGGCCTCTCCGGGGCCGGCAAGACGACGATCACCAACCATCTCGTGAAGGAGCTTCGCGGCCGTGGCCTGAAGCTCGAGGTGCTCGACGGTGACATCGTCCGCGAAAACCTCTCGAAGGGCCTCGGCTTTTCGAAGGAGGACCGCGACACGAACATCCGTCGCATCGCTTTCGTCGCGAACCTGCTTTCGCGCAACGGCGTGCCGGTGATCACCGCCGCGATTTCGCCGTACCGCGAGATCCGTGATGAAGCCCGCGAGATGATGGGCGACCGTTTCATCGAGGCGTACGTGAAGGCTTCGGTCGACACCTGCGCCGAGCGTGACGTGAAGGGCCTCTACAAGAAGGCTTTCGCCGGTGAGATCAAGGAGTTCACCGGGGTTTCGGATCCTTACGAGGAGCCGCTGAACCCGGAGCTGACGATCGACACCGAGTCGCAGACTCCCGAGGAGTCGGCGCAGCAGATCATCACCTACCTGGAGGGTCGCGGCCTGATCTAGGCCCCCTTTCCAGAAGGACGCTTCGAACGCCCCGGTCTTTCGGCCGGGGCGTTTTTTTGGCGGCTTCAAGCCCCGGATGGCTTGGAACCGGTACGTTTCCGCCGGGGCAGCCGGCATGTCCCGTCCGGTTTTCGAGCCGGTCGAAGGCGAACCCGCCGACCTTGCGGATCGCCTGCACGGTCTGTACTGGTTGGTTTCGGACCTATCCGAGTCGCAGCCGCTCGCATTGCTGATCGACGACGCCCATTGGGCCGATGAACAGTCGCTTCGCTGGATCAACCATCTGGCCGCCCGGATCCGGGACGTGCCGGTGCTGCTGATCGTGGCAACCCGTCCCGGCGAAAAGTCAACCTCCGCCCTGCTCTCACCCTCTCACGACGCCTTGGCGGTGACACGCCTTCAGCTCGGACCGTTGAGCGACGAGTCGGTTGCGGCAATGGTCGAGACCGGCCTGGGGCAAGAGCCGACACCCGCGTTTCTTGCCGCCTGCATGCAGGCAACCGGCGGCAACCCGTACCTGGTCAACGAACTCACCCGGGCACTGGCGGCAGCGGGTGTCACGCCCGACGATCGCGAAAGCGGTCGCCTTGCCGAGTTTTCGCCGGATTCGATTCGGTCGACATTGGCGCGCCGCATTGCCGACGAGGGAGAGCAGGCCGTGGCCTGAACCCGTCTGTACAGTGGTTGCAGATGGCTTTCGATGACGACACGTTCTGTCCGGGTTGCGGGGTGATGCTGGAGAGCCCGAAGGCAAGTCGCTGCAGGGTTTGCGGGGCCGACGTGGCGGCCGTGCGCGCCGGTTCGAAACGCGCACCGGCAGCGCAGGATTACGTACCGGAGCCGGTCGATTCAGGGTCACGATCAGGCGCGGGATCAGGCGACGCGGAACTCCCGTTCGATCTCAGTGTCATCGACCGCGAAGGGATCGAGAAGCTCCCTGAAAAGCCGCCTGCCGGTGCGGAGCAGGGCACGACGGTGCGCGGTTACATCAGCGGTCCGGTCACGTCGCAGGTCGGCCGGGTGGTGCTGGCCTGGCAGTCGGCCGGGTGGCTGCTCGACAGCCACCACGCGATCAGCAACGAGGTGTGGGAGTTGACGTTCCGTTACGACCCGGTCGAGGCGGCCGAGCGCAGCCGCCGCGCGAAACGGATCGGCCTGCTGATCGCCGTGGTGTTCGTTGTCGGGCTGGCCGTCACGGCGTTCGTGATCTTCAATACCGCGGCCGGCTGACAGCGGCCGCGCCCCGGTTCAGGGACGGGGAGGCAGCTCCGGTTCGCCGAGGCCGTAGGTGTCGTAGTCGCCCCACTTGCTGAACGTCTTGTGATCCGGACCGTGGAAGTCGGAGCAGGCGCTCGCGAACAGGTCGAACTCTTTGCAAAGCTCGAGCAGGTGGGCGGTCTGTTCCTTCGTGTGGGTCGGGTAGTACACCTCCACCCCGTCGAGACCGGCCTCGCGGCTGAGGCTTTCGATCAGGTCACGCACCTGGTCGGGATCCTTGACGTCCCAGTACGGATGGGCGACAACCGCCACACCGCCGGCGTCATGGATCACCTCGATCGCTTCTTCCGCGGACGGCCAACGGCGGGCCACGAAAGCCTTCGCGCCCGGCACCAGGTACTCCTCGAAGAACGGCCCGAGGTCCGGTCCGGCTCCGGCCGCCCTGGCGATGTGAGGACGGCCGATCGAGTCGGCGGCACCGGCCTGGGCGACCGCGTCCTCGAACGTCACCTCGACCCCGTAATGGTTCAGCCGTTCGATGATTTCCTTCGCCCGGTCGATCCGCCCCTGCTGGGCTTTCGCGCATGCCGGAGCGATTTTCTCGAGGTCGATCCAGTAGCCGCAGATGTGCAGGTCGTCGGAGTACTTGTGCACGGAGGACATTTCGATTCC
>Ga0182748_1004818_pt1 | contig 10495 bp, 10 predicted proteins | sample eDN3rd37CKraftOP_FD_128877 | JGI IMG/M metagenome (GOLD analysis project Ga0182748, IMG submission 128877) | Enriched Organic Plus compost microbial communities from Emeryville, California, USA - eDNA 3rd pass 37_C Kraft OP (version 2) (version 2) ...
CGCATCGCCGCGGCGCTCGAGCAGGTCGGCATGAGCCTGGCCGCCGTCGGCGACCGCCGACCGCACGAGCTGTCCGGCGGCCAGTGCCAGCGCATCTCCATCGCGCGCGCCCTCGCCGTGGGCCCCGACCTCATCGTGTGCGACGAGCCCGTGGCATCCCTCGACGTGTCCGTGCAGGCGCGCGTGCTCAACGTCCTGCAGGAGATCCGCGAGCGCAACGGACTGTCCCTCGTGTTCGTCTCGCACGACCTCGCCGTGGTCAAGGTGATGAGCGACCGGGTCGCGGTCATGTACCGCGGTCGCATCGTCGAGATCGGCCCGGCCGACTCCGTCTACCGGACGCCGCTGCACCCCTACACGCGGCGCCTCCTCGACGCCGTTCCCGTCATCGATCCGGCCGAGCGCGTCTGGACCGGCGCGGACGACGCGGAGGACGACTGGCGCACCGTCGACCGCGCGCTCGTCGAGAGGGCCCCGGGGCACTTCGCGGCGCTGGGCGAGATCGTCCACGACGGGGAGCAGGTCCCGTGACGCTGCGGATCGCCGTCGCGGCCGCGGGCTCGCACATCTTCCAGGCCGCGCACATCCCCGCCATCGAGGCGACCGGCACCGAGGTCGTGGGGGTCTTCGACGTCGACGCCGCGCGCGCCGCGGTCGCGGCCGAGCGCTTCGGGTGCCCCGTCGTCCCCGACCTCCCGTCGCTGCTGGCCGTCCCGGCGGACGCCGTCGTGGTGTGCGCCCCGCACCCGCTGCACGCGGGCATCATCCGCGAGTCCCTGCGCGCCGGCCGCGCCGTCCTCGTCGAGAAGCCGCTGGCCCCCCGCCTGACCGAGGTCGACGAGATCATCGCGGCATCGGCGGCGACGCGCCTGCCGGTCGGCGTCATCCATCAGCATCGGCTCCGCGACGATGTCGTCGCCGCCCGGCGCATGCTGCGCGACGGCGCCCTCGGCCGCATGCACCGCGCGGTCCTCGTCGCGAGCTACCCCAAGCGCTCCGTCTACTACACCGACACGCCGTGGCGCGGGACGTGGGCCGGGGAGGGCGGCGGCGTGCTGCTGAACCAGGGCCTGCACGACATCGACCTCCTCGTGCACCTGCTGGGTCTGCCCGCACGCGTCACCGGGTCGCTCCGGACCGCCGTGCACCCCATCGAGGCGGAGGACGCCGCCGAGCTGCTGCTCGAGTGGCGTGACGGCATGACCGCCTCCGTCCACGTGACGAGCGCGGCGTCCCTCGACGGCAACCGCCTCGAGCTGCACGGCTCGCGGGGGTCCCTGCGGCTGTCCGCGCGCGGCCTCGAGCGGCGTGCGGCGGCCGAGGACTTCGACGCGTTCGCGGCGGCGCCCGGGGGCCACTTCGACGCCTTCCCGGTGGAGGAGTGGCGTCGGACCGTCCCTCCGGGGCGGGGCGACCACGCCGAGGTGTACGCCGACTTCGCGGAGGCGCTCGCGCAGGGACGTGCGCCGCGCACGGACGCGCAGGCCGCGCGCGGCGCGGTCGAGGTGATCGCCGCCGCAGCACTGGCGTCGCACGCGCGGGAATGGGTCGCGCTCCCCGTCGACCCCGCCCGCGCCGACGCCCTCCTGGACGCGCGCATCGCGCGCGCGACCGCAGACCGACGTGAAGAGACCCCCGTTCCGGGAGGAGCCCGATGAGAGTCCCCGTGGCCAGCAGGCTGAACAACTTCCGCGACCTCGGCGGGATCCCCGTCGAGGGCGGGGTGATCGCCCGGGGGCGGGTGTTCCGCAGCGACGACGTGTCGACCGTGCCTCCCGAGCAGGCGGCGGAGCTGTGGGAGCGCGGCATCCGCACGATCATCGACCTGCGCTCGCCCGAGGAGGCGGACCACACCGGCCGGGGACCGCTCGGCGACTATGACATCGCCTACCTGCGCCTCCCGCTGCTGCGCGGGGGCGCGGAGCCGGAGGAGTTCCTGCGGCATCTGCGTGAGGACTCGGCGACGCCGGAGATCGTCGGCGGCTACTACGCGTCGACGTTCGTCGTCGAGGCCGAGACGATCGTCGCCGCGCTGCGCACGATCGCGGCTGCCCAGGGCGGCGTCGTGTTCCACTGCGCCGCGGGCAAGGACCGCACCGGCATCATGGCGGCGGGCGTGCTGGCCGCGCTCGGCGCCGACGACGACGCGATCGCCCAGGACTACGCGCGCTCCGCGGCGGCCGTCCCGCGGATCATGGCGCGCGTCAGCGCCTCCATCGGGCACCTCATGGGCGAGTCCGACGAGTACTTCCGCGCCGTCGCCGAGGGCAGCGCGACGGTCAGCCCGCTGCTGGGTGCCGACCGCGACGCGATGATCGCCATGCTGCGCCGCCTGCGCGAGGAGCACGGCGGTCCGGCCGCCGTGCTCGCCGCCGCGGGATTCGACGACGAGGATGCGCGGAGCCTGCGCCGGATCGTGCAGGCCCACGCGGACGCCCGAGGAGGGGCGCGGTGACCGCCGACGGCGCCGCAGCGGCAGCACCCGGCATGGTGCGGGTCGGCGCAGCGGAGATGGAGCAGCGCGCGACCGCGTTCCTCGTCGCGCACGGCGCCCCCGAGTGGTCCGCCCGCGTACAGGCCGCGCACCTCGTCGAGGCGGAGCTGCGCGGGCATCCCTCCCATGGCCTGCGGCGCCTCATCGTGCTCGCCGGCCGCATCGACAGCGGGCTGATCGATCCCGGTGCCGAGCCGCAGCTGGAGTGGGTCGCCTCCGCCGCCCTGCGGGTCGACGGACGACGCGGGTTCGGACCCGTCGCCGCGCACCACGCGATCGACGCCGTGATCGAGCGCCTTCCGCAGACGGGCACGGTCGCCGTCTCGCTGCACCGCACCCATCACCTCGGCATGCTCGCGCCGTACGTGGAGCGGCTCGCCGAGGCCGGTGCGGTCGGGATCGTGCTGTCCTCGACCGAGGGCCTGGTGCACCCGTGGGGTGGGGCGGGCGCGCTCGTCGGCACGAACCCGATCGGCATCGGGGTTCCCGCGGACGGAGGCGACGTCGTGGTGGACATGTCGACGGGCGCCGTGTCGGCGGGGAAGATCCTCGACTACCGGGCGAAGGGGATGCCGCTTCCGGACGGCTGGGCCGTCGACGCGGCCGGCCGGCCGACGACGGATGCCGCGGCGGCGGCCGAAGGGGCCATCTCTCCGTTCGGCGGCGCGAAGGGCTATGCGCTCGGTCTTGCGTTCGGTGCGGCCGTGGGCGCCGTGAGCGGAACCGCGTTCGGCCCCGACGTGCACGGCACGCTCGACACCGAGCACGAGACCACGAAGGGCGATGTCATCATCGCGCTCGACGCCGGTCTGCTCGCCGGTGCCGACACGCGCGCCGCCCTCGGCGGATATCTGGATCTGCTCCGGGCCAGCGGCACGGACGGGCGGGTCGCGATCCCGGGAGATCGCGCCCGCGCCGAGCGGTCCCGGCGTCTGGAGGACGGCGTCGAGATCGCGACGGACATCTGGCAGGTGCTCGCGGCCGAGCCGGACGAGCCGTCTCGTATCGCATTGTGAAACGCATGTTCACTGTACGAACAGACATGACACAATGGACGAGGTCGACGGCGGGACGCCGCCGCGAAGCGAAGGGGAGGATCGCGTGAGCGCATTCGGGATGCTGAGACTGCCGCGGGAGGTGCGCTTCGGCGCGGGCGTGCACCGGGCGGTGCCCGCCATCGCGGCGCAGATCGGGCACCGAGCGGCGTTCGTCGTCGACCCCTTCCTCGTGGACACCCCCGTGCTGCGCGACCTGCTCGACGAGGCCGCAGGCCTGGGCGTCGAGACCACGGTCGTCAGCGACGTCCCGGCCGAGCTGCCCGTCGAGGCGGTCGCCGCCTCCGCGGAACGCGTGCGCGCGTTCGCGCCGGAGGTCATCGTCGGCATCGGCGGCGGCAGCGCCCTCGACGCCGCGAAGCTCATCGCCCTCCTCGCGACGCACGACGGTCCAGCCGACGCCTACTACGGCGAGAATCGCGTCCCGGGCCCGGTCATCCCCCTCGTCGCCGTGCCCACGACGGCCGGCACCGGGAGCGAGGTGACCCCGGTCGCGGTGGTCTCCGACAGCACCCGCGAGGTCAAGGTGGGCATCTCGAGCCCGCACCTCATCCCCACCGTCGCGGTCGTCGACCCCGAGCTGAGCATGGGCGCGCCGGCATCCGTCACCGCGTACGCGGGGATCGATGCCTTCGTGCACGCGGTCGAGTCCTTCACCGCCGCCTCCCTGACCCACGGCGACGACGCCGTGCTCCCCGTATTCGTCGGACGCAACGCCCTCACTGACGGCATCTCGCTGGAGGCCGCGCGTCTCATCTTCCACGCCCTGCCGCGTGTCCTCGCCGATCCGGGCGACCGCGCCGCGCGCGAGGACATGGCGCGGGCGAGCCTGCTCGCCGGGATCGCGTTCGGCTCGGCCGGAACGCACCTGAGCCACGCCATCCAGTACCCGGTGGGTGCGCTCACGCACACCCCGCACGGCTTGGGCACCGGCCTGCTGCTGCCCTATGTGCTGGCCGTCTGCGCCGTGGAGGAGCCCGAGCGCCTCGCCCAGCTCGGCGTCGCGCTCGGCGTCGGCGCCGCCGGCGACTATCCCGCCGCGGTGGCGCAGGCGACGGTCGACGCCGTGGCGGACCTGTGCGCGCGGATCGGACTGCCCACCGCGCTGTCCGACCTCGACGGCGACCTCGTGGCGGAGCGCGACCGGATCGTCCGGCTCGCCCTCGAGGCGCGTCGCCTGGTGGGCATCGCCCCCTTCTTCGCCGACGAGCGCTCCGTCGGCGCCATCGTCGACGCCGCCCTGGCGGGCGACCGCTCGCTTCTCGTTTCCCGCATCCCCCGATCGGAGGAGTCCGCATGACGACCACCACGACCCTGCGCACGCGCCTGTTCATCGACGGCGAATGGCGCGACGGCGGCGACGGGGCGGAGTTCCCCGTGATCGACCCGGCGACCGGCGAGACGATCGCCTCGTTCGCCGCCGCGACCGCGGAGGACTGCGACGCCGCCGTGCGCGCCGCCGAGCGCGCGTTCCCCGCGTGGTCGCGCACGGCGCCCCGCGCCCGCTCCGAGCTCCTGTATCGCGCGTTCGAGATCCTCCGCGAGGAGCGGGACGTCATGGCCGAGCTCATCGTGCGCGAGAACGGGAAGGCGTGGGCCGACGCGGTCGCCGAGGCCAACTACGCGACCGAGTTCTTCCGCTGGTTCGCCGAGGAGGCCGTCCGCGTGCCCGGCGACTTCCGGCTCTCACCGGCGGGTGACAAGCGCATCGTCGTGACGCGCCACCCCATCGGCGTCTCACTGCTGATCACGCCCTGGAACTTCCCCGCGGCGATGGCCACCCGCAAGCTCGGCCCGGCCCTGGCCGCCGGCTGCACCACGATCCTCAAGCCGGCCCGCGAAACGCCCCTCACGGCGGCGTACATCGTCGACGTCCTCCACCGCGTCGGCGTGCCCGACGGCGTCGTCAACCTCGTCACGCCCGTCCCCACCGGTCCGCTGGTCGCCCGCATGATCGCCGACCCCGCGGTGCGCAAGGTGTCGTTCACGGGCTCGACGGAGGTCGGCCGCGAGCTGCTGCGCACGTGCGCGGACTCCGTCGTGAGCACCTCGATGGAGCTGGGCGGCAACGCCCCGGTGATCGTGCTCCCGGGTGCGGATCTCGACGAGGCCGTCGCGGGCGCGTTCCAGGCGAAGATGCGCAACGGCGGCTCGGCGTGCACGGCCGCCAACCGCTTCTACGTCCACACGAGCGTCCACGACGAGTTCGTCCGCCGCATGGCCGCCGAGCTCGAGCGCATCTCGACCGGTCCCGGGATGGATGCCTCGCACCAGCTCGGCGCGCTCGTCTCGGTCGCTGAGCGCGACAAGGTCGCAGCGCTCGTCGACACCGCCCTGAGCGAGGGAGCCCGCACCGTCACGGGCGGCACCGCGCTCCCCGGGGGAGCCTTCTACGCGCCGACCCTGCTCGAGGGCGTGGCGCACGGCTCGACCATCACGCGCCAGGAGATCTTCGGACCCGTCACCGCGGTCGTCGCGTTCGACGATGTCGACGCCGCCGTGCGGATGGCCAACGACACCGAGTACGGGCTCGTCGGCTACGTGTTCGGGCCCGAGCACGACGCGCTGCGGGTGGCGATGCGCCTGGAGACGGGCATGGTCGCGGTCAACCGCGGTGTGCTCAGCGACCCGGCCGCGCCGTTCGGCGGCACGAAGGAGAGCGGGATCGGCCGCGAGGGCAGCTCGGAGGGCATCATCGAGTACCTCGAGGAGCAGTACATCGCGATGAACCCGTGAGGCGCGGGTGCGCCGGCCTCACGCGGTCGCGCGCACCTCGAACGCCGTCTCGGCGGGGTCGGGTGTCGCCTCCGACACCTGCGCCCCGTCCACGCGGGAGCCGGGAGGGCCCTCGGCCATCCACGCCAGCACGGCGTCCACCGAGGAGTCGTCGCCCTGCACCTCGGCCTCCACGGTGCCGTCGCGGCGATTGCGCACCCACCCGGTGACGCCCGCGTCGCGCGCGACGAGCCGCATCGTGTAGCGGTAGCCGACCCCTTGCACCTCGCCGCCCACCACCACGTGCACGCGTCTCATGCGATCCATCTTGCCCTCGCCCGCGCGGAGGCGACAGAATGCCGCGTCCGGCCGGATCACGTGCCGTCGCTCAGGCGCCGAGCGCGAGACTGACCGCGAGGGCGAGCATCACGACGGCGATGACACCGTCGAGGATCCTCCATGCGCGCGGGGTCGCCAGCCACCGCGACAGATACCGCGCGCCGAGCGCGAGGCCGAAGAACCACACGACGCTGGCCACCGCGGCGCCTGCCGCGAACCACCACCTCTCGTCGCCGTGCGTGTTCGCGACCGAGCCCAGCAGGAACACCGTGTCGAGGTAGACGTGCGGATTGAGCCACGTCAGGGCCAGGCACGTGAGGACGACCGGGAGCACACGGGTGCGGGTGGCCGCGGCGGTTCCGTCCGTCGGGGCCGCGGAGGCGGGCCCGGAGCGCGGCGCGTCGACCCCGCCGCCGTCGAGAGTCTGGCCGCTCGGACGCAGCGCGCGCCGCGCCGCGAGCAGGCCGTAGCCGGCGAGGAAGACCGCCCCCGCCCATCGGATGACGTCCACGAGCCACGGCACCGCGGTCACGATGACGCCGATCCCGGAGACCCCCAGCACGATGAGGACCGCGTCCGAGGCGGCGCAGATCGCCGCCACCACCAGGACGTGCTCGCGTCGCAGCCCCTGGCGCAGCACGAAGAGGTTCTGTGCGCCGATGGCGACGATGAGGGAGAAGCCGAGACCGAGGCCGGCGAGGAGGGAGACGAGCACGGTACGACGCTAGGGCGGTCCTCCTCTGCAGTCCAGTTCATGATTCTTCCGGTGCATTAGCCTGACTTACGTGCGCATCCCCCTCGAACTCGCCGAGACCCTCGCCGCCGCCGTCGACGAGGGGACGCTGGATGCCGCCGCACGACGCCTGCACGTCACGCCCAGCGCCGTGAGCCAGCGGATCAAGAGCCTCGAGGAGCAGCTCGGAAGGGTCCTGCTCGTGCGCGCCAAGCCTGTGCGTGCGACCGAGGCGGGGACCGCCGTCATCCGGCTCGCCCGCCAGCTCGCCCTCCTCGAGCACGACGCGCTGAGCGAGCTGGGCGGGAGCGACGATGCGCGCGTGAGCGTGCCGCTCGCCGTCAACGCGGACTCGCTGTCGACGTGGTTCCTCGAGCCGCTCGCCCGGTTGAGCCGCCGGCATCCGGTCGTCTTCGATCTGCACCGCGACGATCAGGACTTCACCGCGGGGCTGCTGGAGGCCGGCACGGTGATGGGCGCGGTCACGTCCCGGGCGACCCCGGTGGCCGGATGCCGCGTGTCCCCACTCGGGACGATGCGCTACGAGGCTGTCGCGACACCGGAGTACGTCGCCACCTGGCTCTCCGACGGCGCGACCCCGGAGGCGCTCGCGGCCGCCCCGGTCGTCGACTTCGACAGGCGCGACGACCTCCAGTCGCAGTGGCTCGAGGCTCGGGGCGCGGACCCGGCGGCGCCCCCGCGCAGCTTCGTCCCGGCGTCGCATGACTTCGCCACCGCCATCCGGCTCGGACTGGGCTGGGGCCTGCTGCCGCGCATCCAGTCCGCCGAGGCCCTCGCCGACGGAAGGCTGGTGCTGTTGGGCGGTCCGCCGATCGACGTGCCGCTGCACTGGCAGCAGTGGAACCTGCGCTCGGCGCTGCTGGACGCCGTCGCGGCCGAGATCGTCGCCGCGTCCGGGGTCGTGCTCCGCGCCCCGGCGTGAGCGCGCTCAGTCGTCGCTGACGCGCAGCACGATCTTCCCGCGCGTGTGGCCCTTCTCGAGCTCGGCGTGCGCCGCCGCGGCATCCGAGAGGTCGAAGACCTTGTCGACGTAGACCTGGATGGCTCCGGACTCGAGCAGGCGCCCCATCGTGGACAGCGCCACGCCGTCGGGGATCACCTTGTAGTGCGTCGCCCGCACGCCGGCCGCCGCGGCCGCCTCGGCATACCCGGGGAACGATCCGGTCGAGACGGGGATGTAGAGCCCGCCGGGGCGCAGCACCGTGAGCGAGCGCGTCCCGGTCTCGTCGTGCACGTTGCCGATGAGGTCGATGACGACGTCCATGTCGCCGAGCACCTCCTCGAACCGCGTGGTCGTGTAGTCGATGACCACGGAGGCGCCGAGCTCGCGCAGCCACGACGCGTTGCGCGCCGATCCCGTCGCGGTGACGTGCGCGCCGAAGTACGCGGCCAGCTGCACGGCGAAGTGGCCGACTCCGCCGCCGCCCGCGTGGATGAGCATGCGCTGGCCCTCGTGGGCGCGAGCGAGTTCGACGACGAGGCCCCACGCCGTGAGGCCGGCGAGCGGCACGCCGGCCGCCTCGACGTGGGACAGCGAGGCGGGCTTGCGTGCCACCGAGAGCGCGGGCACGACGGCGTACTCCGTGTAGGTGCCGCCCGAGCGCGGGAACGCCGCCATGCCGAACACCGGAGTCCCGGGAGGCAGCGGGTGCGACTCGTAGGGCGTCTTCACGACGATCCCGCTGAAGTCGTAGCCGAGGACCGCGGGATAGGACGGGATGGATGCCGACACACCCGCTCCGGCGCGGGTCTTGGCGTCGATGGGATTGATCCCGGCGGCGACCACCCGCACGAGCAGCTCGCTGAGCACGGGCGAGGGCACGGGCACGGATGCCTCGCGCAGCATGTCGGCGGGCCCGGTGCCGTCGATGACGGCGGCGCGCATGGTGGCGGGCGGCTCGGGCATGATCGCCGCGGTGGCCTCCGGAAGGGGTGCGGGGTGCAGCGGCCGGAATCTCATCAGTCGCTCCTTCCGGGTGCGTCGACGGTGGCAGCACTCGTGCCTGGGACGGATCCCAGTCAAGCGGTTCTTTGTCTCGCGCGTGTTACGGAGGTGCTACCGCACCGCTAACCCTCTGCGGGCTGCTGGCCCGTCGTGAGCGCGTGGAGCAGGCGCGTGAGGCTGTGGATGTCCTCGATGTCCCACTCCGCGAGGGCGGTGGCGAGCATGTGCTCCTGCGGGACGCGGGCCTCTGCCAGCCGCTCCAGGCCGAACGGCGTGGGGGAGAGGATGCTCGCGCGCCCGTCCGTCGGGTCGGGCGTGCGCTGCACGAGCCCGAGCTGCTCGAGCTCGCGGACGGTGCGGCTCAGCTGCCCCTTGTCGGTCATGAGGGCCTCGGCGAGGGCGGACTGCGTGACGCGCTCGCGGCGGACGATCGTGGTGAACACCTTGTAGGCGCCGGGGAGCATCCCCGGCATGACCCGGTTCGCGTTCTCGCTGATGATGCGACGGAACTGGTTGATGAGCTCGCCGAACTCGGCCTCGAGGGCGCGCACGGCCGCCGTGCGCGCCTCCGGGCTGTCCGCGACGCTCATGCCCTCGAGACTAGCGGCGAGCGTCATCGTCTATCCGCGCGGCGTCGCCGCTGCCGGCATCCGCCTGTCCGTCCTCGTCCTCGTCGGCGGACACGTCCTCGGCGGGGGCGAGCACCTCCATGGCCTCGGGGACCGAGACGGTGGCGAGGTCCGCCTCGCCCGCCTCCATGCGCTCGCGCGTGGTCATGCGGGTGAGGGGCTTGTTGGGGAGGAACAGGATCGCGAGGAGGCTGATGACCGCGAACGGCACGGCGATGAGGAACGCGTGCGAGATGCCCTGCGCGTAGACGTCCTCGATGATGATGCGGAGCGACTCCGGCATGGTCGAGACCTGCGGCAGCGAGCCGGACGCGAGCTGGTCGGCCCAGTACTGCGCCTTGTCGCCGAGGCCCATGATCGCCTGCGTGAGGTCGCCCTTGCGGTCGGCGAGCAGCTCCACGACGCGGGAGGCCAGCGCGGCGCCCATGAGCGACACGCCGATGGTGCCGCCCAGGCTCCGGAAGAACGTGACGCCGGAGCTGGCCACGCCGATCTCGGTGGGCTTGGTCGTGTTCTGCACGATGAGCACGAGGTTCTGCATCGTCATGCCCACACCCGCGCCGA
>Ga0182748_1004822_pt1 | contig 10490 bp, 8 predicted proteins | sample eDN3rd37CKraftOP_FD_128877 | JGI IMG/M metagenome (GOLD analysis project Ga0182748, IMG submission 128877) | Enriched Organic Plus compost microbial communities from Emeryville, California, USA - eDNA 3rd pass 37_C Kraft OP (version 2) (version 2) ...
CGGACCGCGTGAGGCTTTTTTGGCTGCAAAGCGATTGGTGATTGGCATCAGCGGAGCATCCGGCGCGATCTATGGCGTCCGATTGCTCGAGCTGATGAAGGACTCCGGTATCGAAACCCACCTTATTATATCGCGTGCGGCGCGACTGACGCTGGCCCACGAGACCGATATCTCGGTTGCCGATGTCGAGGCGCTGGCAACCGTCGTCTATCCGGAGCAGGATGTCGGGGCCGCCTGTTCGAGCGGATCGTTCAGGACGCTCGGCATGATCGTCGCCCCGTGTTCCATCAAGACGATGGGCGAAATCGCCACCGGCACCACGACCAACCTCGTCTCCCGCGCGGCGGATGTCTGCCTGAAGGAACGCCGCCGTGTGGTGCTGATGTTGCGCGAGACCCCGCTGCATCTCGGGCATATCCGCAGCATGGCCGCGGTCACGGAGGCCGGTGCGATCGTCTATCCTCCGGTACCGGCTTTCTATGCGCGGCCGGCCTCGCTCGAGGAGATGATCGACCACACTTTGGGCCGGGTGCTCGATCTTTTCGACGTCGAGATCGGCACGGTGCGGCGCTGGTCCGGCAGGTCCCGCAAGCAAAGCTGACATCGCGGATGACGGCGCTCGACCTCGACAACCCGTTCTGGCACTTCTCGCTCAAGGTTTATCAGGCGCCCGGCGTTTCCGAAGAATGTCTGCGGGCTCAGGACGAACTCAGTATCGACGTCAATGTCCTCCTCTACGCCGCCTGGCTCGGTGCCGTGCAGGGCATTGCGCTGGATACTGGCGCCGTCGCCTCGATCGAGAAGGCCCTGGGGCAGTGGTCCGCCGCGGTGGTGAAACCCCTGCGCGCGGTCCGGCGTGGCCTGAAAGAGCGTCCGGACATCGCGGAGCCGTCAATCAAGACCACCCGAAGTCGCGTTGCCGAGATCGAGCTGTTCGCGGAGCAGGTCGAGCAGGCGATGCTCCACCGGATGACGAATGGCTTCGGCCAACCGGGGCAGGGTTCATCCGCGCTCGCGCAAAAGAACATACGATCTGTTCTTGCAGCTCACGGTGCGGACGCCTCAGCCTTCCCGCTGACGAAGCTGCTCGCGGCATCCTCGGCGTGCGACTGATCGTGCCTCGCTAGTCGAGCGGCCTCGGTGTGTCACCGGCCCAGGCCGCCGCGATCAGCGCACGCACCGCCGCCTTCTCGATCGGCCGGGGATTCCAGTACGGATTTTGTACGGCAAGCTCGGTGGCGCGATCGATCCCGCTTTCAGGCATGCCGAGCGACTTCAGGCTGCGCGGGCTGCCGAGACGCGTTGCGAGATCGACAAGTCCCGACGTGCCGTCGGCGGCCCCGAGTGCGCGGGCGACAGCTGCATCGGCATCGGGCGCGGCCTTGGCGTTGTAGGCCATCGCATAGGGCAGGATCACGGTGTGCGTATCGGCATGCGGCAGATCGAACGCGCCGCCGATGACGTGGCACAACTTGTGATGCAGGGCCATGCCGACGGAGCCAAGGCATACGCCGCACAGCCAGGCGCCATACAGCGCTTGGGCCCGAGCCTCCGGATCTTTCGGGTTGGCAACAATCTGTGGCAGCGCCCGGCCCATCGCCGCGATCGCCTGCTCCGCCATCATGGAGATCACCGGATTGCGGTCTTGCGCATATAGCGCTTCCACCGCATGCGCGATGGCGTTGGTGCCGGACGTGACACTGAGCCGCTGTGGCAGGCTCATGGTGAAGTCGACATCATAGATGACGACTTCGGGTAGCACCTTCAGCGTGCGCTGGGTGGTTTTCACGCCGCCGCTGGTCTCGCCGATGATCGGGGTGACTTCGGACCCGGCATAGGTCGTCGGAATGGCGAATTGGGTGAGGTCGGTGCGCAATGCGATGGCTTTGCCAAGTCCGGTCGATGACCCGCCGCCGAACGCCACCGTGCAATCCGCACCGCATTCCTGCGCCTTTTGCACCGCCCGCTCGGTGACGTCGATGGGCGTATGCATGGCGGCTTCGGTGAATGTCCCGGCGGCAAGGGGGCCAAGGCTGGCGGCGATCCGATGGAGGCTGTCGGCCTGCTCGGGCGTGCTCAGGAGCAGCGCCCTGCGGCACCCGGCCCGCTCCAGCTCGTCCGACAAGCGCGAAACCGTGCCGCTGCCGAAAATCACTCTCGACGGGAGCGCGGTGTAGACAAAGGGCTGCATTCGATCCGCTTTCTTCCTGTTTTGGTGTTGTCGGTGTCCTTCAAGTCGGGCGCGATGTCAAAAAATTCCCACCGGTCTCCTCGGACAGCGAATTTTGCGATGCGCGATTATCCTTAAGTCACGGATGAGGGGTGTGTGAAACAGCCTGTATTATTAAGGCCTTTGAAGGCCGACTCATCTATGAATCGTATGCTGGGTGACTTGGGGACGCACGGGGCAGTTGCGGATGACAGCTACCGCTATGGAAAAGACTGCGGATGACGCGCGCCGCGTGCGTGCCGTCGCCGCTGCGTCCATTGGCAACGCGCTGGAGTGGTTCGACTTCATCATCTACGGCTTCTTCGCCATCACGATGGCGAAGCTCTTTTTCCCGACCGGCAACGAAACCGTTTCTCTGCTGCTCGCGCTCGCCACTTTCGGTGTGCCGTTTTTCATTCGACCGCTTGGTGCAATCGTCATCGGCAATTATGCGGACCGCCACGGCCGCAAGGCCGCATTCTCCATGACCATCGTCTTGATGATGCTCGGAACGGCCATCATCGCAGCGGCCCCGACTTACGCCACGGCCGGAGTCTTTGCGCCGATGCTGATCGTGCTGGCGCGGCTGGTCCAAGGGTTTTCCGCGGGTGGTGAGTTCGGGAGCTCCACCGCATTCCTTGCCGAACAGAATCCCGACCGCCGCGGCTTCTATGCGAGCTGGCAATTCGCGAGCCAGGGCTTCACCACCGTGCTGGCAACGATCATCGGCGTCGGCCTGACGACAAGTCTGACTGCAAGCCAGCTGGAAAGCTGGGGCTGGCGAATTCCGTTTTTGATCGGCCTCTTGATCGGACCGGTTGCCTGGTACATCCGCCGTAACGTCGACGAGACGGTCGAATTCAAGCGGATGCAGGTCAGCAAGTCTCCGGTGAAGGAGACCTTCTCCGAGGGACGGAAGCGGTTGCTGGTTTCCCTCGGCGTCGTCGCGCTGTGTACGGTATCGATGTACACCATCGTGCTGTTCATGCCGACCTATGCCACGCGTCAGTTCGGACTGACGACCTCGGTCGGTTTCCTCGGCGCCATGCTGGTTGGTGCGATTCAGGTCGTGCTGATCCCGGTCTTCGGCGCGCTTTCGGACCGCGATGGCCGGCTCACCCTCATGCTGGCCTCTGCCGCTGCGATGGTGGTGCTGTTCTACCCTATGTTTGCCTGGCTCGCGGCGTCTCCGACCCTTCAGACCCTCCTGGTCATTCAAGCGATCTTTGGCGTGCTGACTGCGGCTTATATGGGTCCGCTCGGCGCTCTGATGTCGGAATTGTTCCCGCCGCAGACGCGCACGACCGGGCTTGCCGTCAGCTACGCGTTCGGGGTCGCCATCTTCGGCGGACTCGCGCCGTTTACCAGCACCTGGCTGATCCTGATCAGCGGCAACAAGCTGGCCCCTGCCTTTTATCTCATGATGGCCGGCGTGGTCAGTCTGATCGCTCTCGTTTTCGCGCGCCGGCTGGGATGCAGATAATCGCGATCAAGGGCGGATGAACCCGGTTCCCAAGCGTGTCTTGGTTAACCGGGTCTGAAGGAGCGTTGCAGCTACAGGTGGGCTGCGATGTAACGATCTGTTTCCCGATTTCGCGAAGCGCTGCCGCAAACGCCCCGGAACACCGTCTTTACCGATTTGAAGGGGCGGTTCCTTAACAAATCCATCGAATAGTGCGGGCTGATCAAACGGGCCATCGACCCGATCGGACCATTTTGCATGAGGCTTGCGGTAGCCATAGCCCGCTTCGTCGACCGCATGAACGGGTCGGCGCCCGACCCGGTGCTGCACTTCGAACTCGTGCGCGCGCTGTATGGCGCAACGAGTACGGCGCGGCCTTTGTTCATCGCCGCGGCAGCAGCAGCATCCGTCACGGCAGTGGCATGGATGCTGAGCGACGACTTCGTCTTTGCGATCCTCGCGGCCGGCTTTGTGCTGATCGGCGCCGCCCGCGCCATTGCCGCGAGTTTGTATCACCGCGTTCAGCACGACCCCAATGATGTGATCGGGCTGAAACGCTGGGAGATGGTCGCGCTGATTGGTGCCTGGGCGTTCTCGGCGCTGGTCGGGATCACCGGCGCCTACGCGATAACGGTCCACCCGGGCACCGACGTCGAAATTCTCGTCGGCTGCTGCGTCATCGGTTACATCGCCGGCGTTTCGTCACGCAACGCCAGTCGCCCGCTGGTTACGATCGGTCAGGTCAGCTTCACCTGCCTTCCGTTCACGCTGGCGCTGATCATGCGGGCCGACGTCGCCCACCTCGTGTTGGCGGTGTTCATTGGCGCGCTCTATATCGGCTCCATCGTGATTTGCCGCAGCGTCTACGACAACCTGGTATCGCGTCATCAGGCGTTTCGGCGCATCGAGACGCTTGCGCAGCGGGACGCGCTCACCGGGCTTTGGAACCGCGCGGCGTTTCTCAGCCTGCTGGAAGCGCAATTCTATCCTTCCGTCAGAAAACAGATCGCGTTGATCGCGATCGACCTCGATCGTTTCAAGGACATCAACGACACGCTCGGCCATCCGGTCGGCGACGCCGTGCTCCGGGAAGCCGCCGACCGGATCCGGTCGGCATTGCGGCCCGGCGACGAAGTCTCGCGGGTCGGCGGCGACGAATTCCTGGTTATGCTCGTCGGGCGGCGCGCCGAGGAAGCGACGGCCATTGCGCATAACATCCTTGCGAGATTCTCCGATCCCTTCGCGATCCATATGACGCGCAGCATCTGCGGCGCCAGCATTGGTTACGCGCTGGCGCAATCCGACACCACGATGGATGCGCTGCTTCGAAATGCAGACCTTGCCTTGTACGAAGCAAAGAAGAGCGGTCGTGGACGTGCCGTCGAATACACGGCGGAATTGTCGCGCGAGTATGAAAGACGCGTCGCCCTCGAGCAGGATCTCCAGCAGGCGCTCGGGAGGGGTGAGCTTGACGTCGTCTATCAGCCGATCGTCGACCCGAGATCGGGCCGCGCGATTTGCTGCGAAGCGCTCCTGCGATGGAACCATCCGGAACTTGGTCCGATCGCGCCGGACGTGTTCATTCCCATCGCCGAAGCGACCGGCCTGATATCGTCGATCGGAGGCTGGGTCCTGACCAAGGCTTGCGTCGAAGCAACCCATTGGAGCTCCGACATCAAGGTTTCCGTCAATCTGTCGCCTTCGCAGTTCCGTCAGGGCCGCGAAATCATCGATCGTGTCAGTGCGGCGCTCGATGAATCCGGCCTGCCGCCAACCCGGCTCGACCTCGAGATCACCGAATCCGTCTTCATCGACGACAATGCCGCTACGCTCGGAATCCTCGAGGAGTTGCGCGGCATGCGTATCGGGATTTCGCTCGACGATTTTGGAACGGGCTTCGCATCGCTCGCTTACCTGAACGACTTCCCGTTCTCGAAGGTCAAGATCGACCGAAAGTTCGCGCAAATGGTCAATGACTCGACACGCGCGTCGGCGATCGTCAGCGGAACGGCGCAGATCGCGCGCGATCTGCGCATGGAGTGCATCGCCGAAGGCGTCGAGACGGAAGTTCAGCTCGAACACCTGCGCAGGCTCGGGATCAATGCGATCCAGGGCTTCCTGTTCAGCAAGCCGCTGCCGGCGCGGCAGCTTCGCGAGCTGATCAAGGGGCCGATCTTCCCGCTGACGAAGCTCGAACCCCACGGCGTCAAGCAGCGCACTTCCGCGCGCCGCAAGATCGCGTCGTAGCCATATCCCTCAGTTTGAGGTGAGGAGGCGGTGGAGAACCGCCATCCGCATGAATTTCGAGAGCCGAACCTGCTCGAAATACATGGCGTTCGGTAACGAGTCGCAAGACGGATCGATCTCGTCGAACCGCGGCAGCGGATGATAGAGCAGGGCCTTCGAACCGAGCCGCTCGATCTTTTCCGCAGTGACAGCGAATTGCCGCGGCGTGTAGTGCGGCGAGACATAGCCGGACGCCGGCGGTTCGCCGATCGCGGACATGTCGTAGGGCGCCATCATGACCGCATCGCATTCGACGAGCGCGGTATCGATGTCGGTGATGATCCGCAATCGGATTTGGTGCTCGGCGAGGGCCGACACAATGTCATTCGGAAGCTCATAGTGCGCGGGCGGGCAGAACACCACCTCCCGCGGCCCCTCGAACCGAAGGAGCTGCACAAGCGAGCGGACCACCCGGCCGCGCGGATCGCCACCGAATGCAATGCTCTTGCCACGGAGCGTTCCAAGTCCGCGCCGCATCGCGTGGATGTCGATCAAGGCCTGGCTCGGATGCTCGTTCCAGCCGTCGCCTGCGTTGATGACCGGCACGATCGACGTCGCGGCCATGCGAGCCGCGGCCGAGCATTCGTGATGCCGGACCACGATCGCGTCCGCGAGCCGCGAGACCACGGCAGCGCAATCCTCGATCGACTCACCGATGCTCGCGTTGGTGCGCGAGGCCGACATGTCTTCCATGCCGATACATTGCGCGCCGAGAGCAACCGCGGCCGACTCAAAGCCAAGCCGCGTCCGTGTGCTGGACTGAAAGAAGAGCAATGCAACGGTGCGACCGATCAATTGCTGCCGCGGCACGAGCCCAGCTTCAAAATCGTCCGCTGTTTGGCAAAAGTCATCGACATCGTCGATGGTCAGATCGCGTGCGCTCAGCAGATGCTTGAACCGGGCCGAGCGAGTTCGTTCACGCCGGCTGCTCTGAACGAGCGCCGGCGACGCAACAGATACGTACGCCATGATGTTACAGCCTCACCGCATTCGAGGTAAGGAATTGTTAACCCAAATGCGACGTTAAGTAAATTTGCGGTCAGTGATTACCGCGCGCGCATCGGTAAAATGAAACTGCGTGCTTTCATTCACGCGCGCGCTTGATTTTCTTGAGTTTGCAGTGAGTTATGCGCGCGTTCGTGCGAACGCTGCCGCGCGGAACAGGTCTGCGCAATTAACCAAATGCGTAAAGAACGCGCGTGTTAACCAAGATGTCATCGTGCGTCGCGCGCAATTTATAAACCGTAAGCGGGTGCGGAACCCGTCCCAATGCTTCCCGTGCGCTCGGTTCGATGCATCTCCTGCATCATGACGGTGACACCGTCGCCCATGTCACGGGGACAGCTCCGGGCGGGCAGGGCGCACGCGGCGCCCCGCCCGAATGGTTCGCCTGACGCGATCGGCAGGCTCGTGGCCATATAGCGACTCTATGCAGAGCGGCCGAAGGTCACGTTCCTGGTTTTCACGTACCAGTCGAGCATCTGCTCGCCGTTCCAGTGAAGCACGCCGTCGAACTTGCTGATGTAGTCGTAGATCCGCTCCAGCGGTCCGATGCGGAACGGCTGGCCGCTGATATAGGGATGGATCGCGATCGCCATGAACTTGGCGCGCTCTGCGCTCTCCGCATAGAGCCGGTCGAAGCTTTCGACCGCCCGCTTGTAGAGATGATCGCTCTCATGATGCTGCACCAGCATCATCGGGATGTCGTTCAGCTCCACGGTATAGGGCAGGGTGACGAGCGGCCCCTTCGCGGTGCGGATCACTGTCGGCTCGTCGTCATAGACCCAGTCGCCGATATATTTCACGCCGGCCTCGACGAGGTTCTCGGGCGTATCGAGTGTCTGCGTCAGGCCCGGCCCGAGCCAGCCGACCGGCCGCTTGCCGGTGAATTTTTCGATGATGTCGCAAGAGCGGAAGATCATGCCGCGCTGATCCTCCACCTTGTGGATCGGGCCCTGGTCGAAGGCGTGGCCCATGAATTCCCAGCCGAGGTCGCGCGCTTCGCCGGCAACGCGCGGATAATCCTCGCACACCCTGGCATTGATCGAGACCGTCGGGCGGATGCCGAGGCGCTTGTAAAGATCGAAGAAGCGCCACACCCCGACCCGCATGCCGTATTCGTGCCAGCTCCAGTTCGGCACGTCCGGCAGCATCGGCTGGCCGGTCGGGGCGGGGAGGACCTGCCGCGCCATCGGACGGCCGATGTCCCAGACCTCGAGATTGACGATGGTCCATACCACCATGCGCGCGCCGTCCGGCAGTTTCAGCGGCGGGCGATCGACGATGGCGGAATAGTCGGCGCGTTGACTTGGGATCATGCTTTCGGTCATTCAGGTCCTCCGAGGGCGGGCATCCTATCCGCTCGACGATGCGCGACAAGGTGCAAGACATGAAACTGCCGCTGACCGGAGGCTGCCAGTGCGGCGCGCTGCGCTACGAGGTGCGCGCCGAGCCGCTCGCGGTCTATGTCTGCCACTGCACCGAATGCCAGCGGCAATCCGGATCGGCATTCGGCATGTCGGTGATGGTGCCGCGCCCGGCGCTGGTTTACGTCAAGGGCACGCCGCGTAAATGGCGCCGCATCGCCGATAGCGGCCGCGCGCTGGACAGCGACATGTGCGAGGCCTGCGGCGTGCGCCCGGTCAATCATCCGCTGGCCAACGACAAGGTGTCGGTCGTCAAGCCCGGCACGCTCGACGAGACCGCCTGGCTGCATCCGATCGGACATATCTGGACGAAAAGCGCGCAACCCTGGGTTCCGATCCCGAAGGACAGCGTGATCCATGAGGGCCATCCGTCGGATGTCGGCGGGCTGATCGAGGCGTGGTCGCGATATCGCGCGACGATGTCGACGTGATGGATCGCGGACAGCGCTGACCTCCGCGAGGGCGGGGAGTGTGTGGACTAGCGCCGGCCTCTCGGCCCGCTCGTCCCCGCGGAGGCGGGGACCCAGAGTTCCAAGCAATGCATCGCGTGTGGCTTTCTGGATTCCCGCTTTCGCGGGAATGAGCGGAGTATGTGGTAAGCGCTGACCTATCCACCCGCTCGTCCCCGCAAAAGCGGGGACCCAGAGGTGCGCGCGAGGCATTCTTTGTGGCCTTCTGGATTCCCGCTGGCGCGGGAATGAACGGGAGAATGGGGTTGCGCGCGCTTACGACGTCCTCGCTTGCGCGGGAATGACCGGAGAATCTGGTGCGCCGTCTTTGACTGACCGTGCCCTTACCCCTCCACCAGCGCGATCGCGCGCACCGGGCTGCCGCTGCCGTTCAGAATCTTCAACGGCGCGGCGATCACGATGGCGCGGGTCGGCGGCAAGAGGTCGAGATTGCACAGGCATTGCAGGCCGAGCCGGCCGTTGCCGTGCATGATCGCGTGACACGGATAGGGCGGGCGGAAATGCGCGGCCTGACCCGCATCGGTGCCGATGGTCTCCGAGCCGAAGCCGAGAACGCCGCGCTCATGCACGAGGAACTCGACCGCCGCGACATCGGGGCCGGGCGTGTGCTGACCGGTTTCGTCGAAATTCTGATAGGCGACCGGATCGGTGCGCTTCGACCAGTCGGTGCGCATCAGGAGCCATGAGCCCGCGGGAATGCGGCCGTGCCGGACTTCCCAAGCGCGCAGGCGATCGACCGTGAGCAGGAAGTCCGGATTTTCCGCAGCCTGCGCCGAGCAATCCACGACGCAAGCCGGCGCGATGAAGCTCTGCGGTGGCAACGCGTCGGTTGCGCCATTCGGCAGATGGCGGCCGGTAATCCAGTGGATCGGCGCGTCGAAATGCGTGCCGGTATGTTCGCCGAACGAGATGTTGTTCCAGTACCAGGCTGGTCCCCGCTCGTCGTAGCGCGATATCTCCTCCATGCGGAACGGCGCGCATTGATCGAATTCCGGCGGCAGCACGATCTGCGGAAAGCGCGGCGACAGGGTCTGCGACAGGTCGATGACGCGCAGCCTTTGCGAGGCCAGCGCGTCGGTAATGCCGGACAGAACCTGCGCGGGCGTCTCGGATGTGCTCATTGATCCCACATCTCGCGTTCCAGCACCTTGGCGCTTTCGCGCCATTTGGCGAACAGATCCTGCGCCACGTCGCCCGGATAGATGTCCTCGACGCCGTCCTGCAGCGCCTTCACCACGGATTTCGCGAGCGCAGCCGGTGCGAGCTTCGGCGGCGGCACAAGCTGATTCCATTCGTCGTCGATCGGACCCGGGAAGACATTGACGACGCGGATGCCGGCGCTGCGCATCTCCGCGCGCAAGGTCTGCGACAATGAGAAGGCGGCGGCCTTCGATGCGGAGAAGGTGCCCTGGCCGGGCAGCGCCGAGAGCGCATAGATCGACAGGATGTTGACCCACGCGGTCGCAGGCACGCTGCCCTCAGCAGCACGCGCGCGCAGGGCCGGTCCGAAACTTTGCGCAAGCCGCATCAGCCCGAAGTAATTGATGTCCATTTCCGCGCGTGCGGATTCCACGCCGCGGCGATCGGCGATGCCGTGATTGCGGTGGAATTCGGCATTGTTCACGAGGATATCGACC
>Ga0182748_1004829_pt1 | contig 10478 bp, 7 predicted proteins | sample eDN3rd37CKraftOP_FD_128877 | JGI IMG/M metagenome (GOLD analysis project Ga0182748, IMG submission 128877) | Enriched Organic Plus compost microbial communities from Emeryville, California, USA - eDNA 3rd pass 37_C Kraft OP (version 2) (version 2) ...
CGCACGGCCTCGATCTGATGGTTCCAACCTTGCATGTAGGACTCGGACAGATGGCCCCCGCCGGTGTTGATCGGCAACTGCCCGCCCACCCCGATGCCGCGCCTGGCGATATACGACGCGGCTTCTCCCACGCCGCAGTAGCCAAAACCTTCCAGAGCGAACAGGATGTGGGGGCTGAAACTGTCGTAGACCTGGAGCGCGTCCATGTCCTCGGGCCCTAGCCCCGCGGCGTTGTAGAGCTGTTCGCCGGCCTCTTTCTGGGCCGGTCGGTAAAATTCGAGCAGGCGCGGACCCAGGCTGGTTGCCTTGCTGTTGAGGTCCGAACGTCCCATGCCGTGGATGAAAACCGGCTTGTGCCCGGCCTTGCGGGCGATATCCCGCGCGCGCGAAGCCTCGGCGATGATCAGGGCCACGCCGCCGTCGTTGATCAGGCAGTAGTCGAAAAGATGCAGCGGCTCGGCAATATAGGGACTCTGGAGGTATTCGTCCATGGTGATCCGCTTGCGCATCAGGGCATTCGGATTCAGGCTGGACCACTCGCGTTGTGCCACGGCCACCTGGCCCAGGTCGCGCTCGGATATCCCCATCAGCTCCTTGTATCGCTGGAACATCAGCGCATACAAGGCACCCTGGGAGGTCAGGCCCCAGGGGCTGTGATACACGTACGACAGGAAGGCGCCGCCGCCAGTGGCCTGCGGGCCGCCGTACTGCACGGCCGCCGAGCGTTGGTCATTGCCGTAGACCAGGGCCACGACCTCGGCCATGCCGGACTTGATGGCCATGACCGCCTGCAGCACGGCTTGTATTGCATCGGCCTGCCCGCCCCAGCGCGGATTGATGTCCAGGACCTCCCCCATGCGCTCGTAGGCAGTGGTCGGCCCCACGATCAGGCCGTCGATGTCCTGGCGCGACAAGCCCGCGTCGTCCAGGGCGCGCTTGAATGCCAGGGTCGCGTAGCCGTACGAATCGTATGGTTTCTCGCCATTGCGCACACGCGTATAGTCCTGGGCCCAGTCCGTGTGTCCGACGCCGACGACGGCGGAAATCTTGGACGTGTTGGTGTCGAGTTTCTGTTGCACCGCTGTTTTCCTCAGTAGTATCAAATGGACCGCCGGGCCGGACCCGGGCAATGGCGCTCAGCGCCCCCGGTATACCGGCTTGCGTTTTTCCTTGAATGCGCGCCGGCCCTCGAGGCGGTCCTCGGTGTCGCGCAGCAGGCCGAGCATGTATTTGTCGACCTCCAGCGCATGGTCCAGCGGCATGTCCTGGCCACGCACCACCAGGCGCTTGATGGCACGCACCGCCAGCGGGCCATTGGCAACGATGCGCTCGGCAATGCCGCGCGCGGTCGACATGAGTTCGGCCTGCGGCACTACCTTGCTAACCAGCCCTATGCGCAACGCCTCGGCGGCATCGACCTTGTCGCCAGTCAGCAGCATCAGCATGGCGTCCGAGCGCGGCACCGTGCGCGGCAAGCGCTGCACACCGCCCGAGCCCGGCACGCTGGCTACGCGGGCCTCGGTCAAGCCCATGACGGCGTTTTCCGCGGCTATGCGGATATCGCAGGCCAGCGCCAGCTCCAGTCCCCCGCCCAGGGCGTAGCCATTGATCGCACAGATGACAGGCTTGTCGGTGCCAAAGTTGTGCAGGATCCCGCCGGGATCGCCGTTGTCGAGCAGCAGCTGCGCGTAGCTTTCCCGGGGCGGCATGGAGTTCTTCAGGTCGGAGCCCGTGCAGAACGCCTTCTCGCCGGCACCCGTGATGATGGCCGCGTGGATCTCGTTGTCCGTGCGCAGCCGTTCCCACATTGCATAGGCTTCTTCGCGCATCTGCCTGTCGTAGGCGTTCATTACCTCCGGACGGTTCAGCACGACTGTCGCGATATGGCTTTCGACCTCCACATCTATGCTCATTCCCTTCTCCTTTTCAATTATTCGATCGCGGCGGCACAGAGCCGTCGATGCCCATCTCAGACCCGGCCGCGCGACTTCGATCTCGGCTCGGTCGCCAGGACGCCACGCTCACAGAGATCCGTGTAGCGGCCGGGCTCCAACCCCAGGACCGTGCAGGCGACATAGCGGTTGTCGGCACCCAGATCGGGAGCCGCGCGGTCCACGCCCGCCGGCTCCATGCCGGATTTCCAAGGCAGGCCTTTGACCGCATTGCCGCAAGGGTCGCGGCCGAAAGCCAGCGAATGTTCGCTGTCCCCGTGGGCCAGCTCGATCGCCGTGCGCGCGACCTCGACCGCAGCGCCCGCCGCGTGCAGGCGGCGTCCGGCCTCGTCGGCTGTCATGCTGCCGATCCGTTCAACGAGCGCCCTGCGCTCGAGCGGTTCGGCCAACCCGAGTTCCGCACAGACACGGCTGGCCACCGCCGACGAAGTCACGGTCAGGGCCAGCCAGCGGGCATCGCCCGTGGCAGCCACCAGTTGCAGCTCGGTTGCCCCTCCCGGGCCGCGCTCGGCCGCGGCGGCAACCGAAGGATCGTCTCCCGCGCCGATGAACTCGCCCAGCATGTACGCCGTCAGCTCGCGCTGCGAAAGATCGAGATGGATAGGGCCCGCACCGTCTTCGCGGGCTAGCAATGCGCAAAGAATCGCGCCCGCAGCCGACAGCGAAACGATCTGGTCGGGATAGTTCAACGCATGACCGCTGATGAGCGGCTTGCCGGATGCGCTGCGGATCAGCGAAGACATGCCGGAACTGGCCTCCAATGTCGATCCGAAAGACACGGAATCGGCCTCCGGCCCCGTCGCTCCCTGGCTCGAGATCGAGGCCAGCACGATGCCGGGATTGGCCGAAGCCAGCGCCTCGAACCCCAGGCCCAGCTTCTCCATGGCACCCGTGCGGAAATTTTCGACGACCAGATCGCTGCGCCGCACCAGCTCCAGCACCAGTTCCTTGCCTTCGGCGTTCTTGAGATCCACGCAGAAGCTACGCTTGTTGCGGTTGGTGAAAGCGTAGTGCGGGCTGGCGTTCCACCATTGCTCGGCGTCGGCCACGCCGGTCCAGACACGGAACGAGTCGATGTAGGACGGTCCTTCTATCTTGATGACTTCTGCGCCCAGATCGGCCAGGATGGCCGAGGTGCTGGCGCCTGCGGTAATGATGCCGAAATCGACGACCCGTATGCCGGCGAGCAGAGGATAGGTCATCGCGCTTGCTCCCCGGCACCGTGCGCGGCACCGCCCACCGGGGCGCCATTCCAGATTACCGGCAGGCGTGGCGTGGGCAACCCGGATACGCCGCGCGAGAAGAATTTCCGCGCCTGCAGCTGCGGATCGCGGACCAGTTCATCCATGCCCAGCACCGGACCGACAGGAATACGCAGTTGCTGCGCGCCGCGCACGATTTCCTCCCGGGTCCGATCGACCGTCCAGCGTTCGATTGCCTCGTTGAGGGCCTTCACATTGCGTTTGCGCAGCTTGCGGGTGGAGAGTTCGGGCGAGGCAAAGTACGGGTTCCCGGTCAGCGTGGCCAGGCTGCCCATGTCCTTGTCCTGGAACGTCAATGCCACGTAGCCGTCCTTGCAGCGCAGAGTCGTCCATTCCTCGACCCGCGACAGCCCCGCCGCGGAGTCTCCTCCTACCGCGGCCAGGTAGTGTTTCCAGTTGACCCACAGCGCGACGTCGAGCACGTTCACCGTTGCAGGCTGAAAGGCATGCCCGCGACGCTCACCCAGGCATGCTGCCACCAGCGCGTCGAAAGCGGCCATACCCGCCGAATAGGCGATCTGATTACCCGGCAGCGGACGCGGCTGGCCGTCCTCTCCGGCAAAGATGTCCAGCAGCCCGCTGCGCGCCTGTACGGTCAGCTCGGTCAGCGCCGTCGCTGCGGCATCGTCGGCGGCGCGCACCAGCACGCGGCGCGGCGACGGCCACGACGCAGCCGTTTGCGGATCATCGGTCAGCAGGATGTCACCATCGCCGGGCTGCCAGTCGATACCGGCCATCGTTTTGCTCTGCGTCAGGAAGGCAAAGAGGGCGCTGACCCCGTCGCGATGCGGCGGCCAATCGCGCATGGGGTCGCCATGCTCCGGCTCCACGCGCACGACCGCGGCGCCACACTGGGCCGCAAGCAGGCCGGCGAAAGAAACCGCCACCCGCGTCAGGTCGGAGGACGCCGAGCCGAACTGCTCGACTACCCGCAGGCGGCCGAGGGGCCTGGCACCGCCGCCGGTGAAGGGAAATGCTTTCTGGGATGTTGGACTCAAGTTCATCTCGCTCGATTGCCGGGCGCAAAGCGCTCCCGCCGCCTGCGGCATGCCGGCGGATGAACGGGAGTTACAAGAGGGAAGCGTTTTGCAGTTTCATAATTCTGGCATGGGCATACAAAGACTCAAGCGAGTTTTTTTACTAGAATTCATGAGTTTCAAGCATGCCAAAAGGCCGCTCATGTCGCGTTTCCCTCCGCTTGCCGCCCTGCGGGCATTCGAATCCGCAGCGCGCCACCGAAGCTTCACCAAGGCCGGCGAAGAACTGTTCCTGACCCAGTCGGCAGTCAGCCGCCACGTGCGCAACATCGAGGAATACTTCGGCGTGCCGCTGTTCTTCCGCAACCACCGCGCGGTCACGCTCACGCCCGAAGGAGAGATGTACATGCGCGAACTGGTCGAGGCCTTCTCGCGCATCGACCTGGCCACGCGCCGCGTCAAGCACTCCGGGCGCCAGGACATCCTCAACCTTCATGCCTACACCACCTTCGCCATGCAATGGCTGATCCCGCGCCTGAAGAAATTCCACGACACCAACCCGGAGGTCGACGTGCGGCTGACCGCGTCGGTGCAGCCCATAGACTTCAAGCGTGACGACATCCATTGCGCCATCCGCACCGCGCCTGGCGACTGGGGCAGAGAAATCCGCGCCGACAAATTGTTCGATTCCTGGCTGATCCCGGTGGGCGCGCCCCACGCAGAGGCCGAGTGGCCGCTGCGCCAGCCCGGCGATTTGCGGCACGTCACCCTGCTGCATTCGCTGGCCCGGGCCGGCGACTGGCGTCTATGGCTGGATGCGGCCGGCGAGCATGACGTCGACGCCGACCGCGGACTGAAATTCGAATCCTCGGCCATGGCCTACCTGGCCGCGCAGCAAGGCATTGGCATTGCCATCGCGCAGAGCTTCCTGGTCCAGGAGGAGTTGCGCAAGGGCAGCCTGGTGCAGATCTTTCCCCAGACTACTCGTTCGGATCGCACCTATTACTTTCTCTCCTCACCGCGCTATCTTGGGCACTTTGCGCTGGAGGTCTTCCGGGAATGGCTACTGGCAGAGCTGCCGGGCGATTCCGCCTGAGGCGTTCCGGGAAGATCCTGCGTCCCTACTTCAGGATCTTGGCGATTTCCTCGGACAACTGCTCCTGCCGATACGGTTTGCCCAGCCTGGGCAGGCCGATTCCGGTACCAGGGGGCAGGTCCGCGTATCCCGTTGCCAGCAGTATCGGCAACCCCGGCCGCAGGTCCTGCGCCGCTTTCGCAAACTGGACGCCGTTCATCTTCGGCATCGAGTAGTCGGTGATCACCAGGTCCACGGTCTGGCCGGATTTCAGGATTTCCAGGGCCTGCGGGCCCGATCCGGCCTCGATCACCTCGTGGCCGAGATCTTCCAGCAGCCCCGCCGTGCTCATGCTGACCAGCGAATCGTCATCGACCAGGAGTATCCTGGCGCCTCCCATCTGTGCCGGGGCGGCATCGGGTTGCGGCGGGCGGCGCTGCACCGCGACCTCGGCGGCGACGGGCAGCCAGAGTTCGGCGCGCGCGCCGTGGCCGGGGCGGCTTGCCAAACGCAGCGCGCCGCCAAGCTGCAACGCCAACCCATGTATCATGGACAGGCCCAGCCCGGTCCCCTTGCCGACCTCCTTGGTCGAGAAGAAAGGCTCGACGGCTTTCTTCAGGGTTTCCGCATCCATGCCGTGTCCGGTATCTTCCACGACCAGCCGCACATACGCCCCGCCGCGCAGTTCGTCGTCGCCCGCAGTGTCGGCCACGTTGGCCGTGATGCACAGCCTGCCGCCTTCCGGCATGGCATCGCGCGCGTTGACCACCAGATTGAGCAGCGCCAGTTCGATCTGGTTGGCATCGACCAGGACCGGCGGCAAAACGGGCGGCAGATTCATGCGCAGTTCGATTCCCGGGTGAATCGACCGGTCCAGCAGATCGGCCATGCCGCGCACGAGTTCGGACAGGTCGCGGGGCTCGGTCCGCAAATCCTGGCGGCGCGCGAACGCCAGCAAGCGCTGGGTGAGCGCGGCGCCGCGCTGCGCGCCCCGCAAGGCGCCGTCGATCAGGCGCGCGGCCTTTGCGTCTTTCGCCACATGCTTGCCCAGCAACTCCAGATTGCCCAGAATGGCCATGAGCAGATTGTTGAAGTCGTGCGCCACACCGCCGGTGAGCTGGCCGATGAGTTCCATTTTCTGCGCATGGCGCAACAGGTCCTCGGCGCGCTGACGCTGCTCTATTTCGTCGAGCACCGTCCGGTGCGCACGCTGTAGTTCGGCGGTGCGCTGCGCCACGCGCACTTCCAGCGTTTCGTTCAGGCGCTTGAGGTTTTCCTCGGCCGTCTTGCGAGCAGTGATATCCGATGCCACGCCGACCAGGCGCAGCGCATTGCCGTGGCGGTCGCGCAGGCACCGTGCGCGCATCTCGGCCCAATGCAGGGTGCCGTCCGGCCACACGTTCCGGCATTCCGCTTCGTAGTCCTGGCCCGTCGCCACGCTTCGATGCAAGGCCTGCTCGACGCGCGGCCGATCGGGCGGATAGATCGCGGCCACCAGCCGCTCGTAGGTCAGCGACTCTTGCCGCTCGTAGCCGAAAACCGCCGCGCAGGCGCGCGAGCAATCCAGCTCCCGGGTCGCGAGATCCAGCTCCCAGGGACCCAGGCGGCCCGCCAGCAGCGCGGTGCGCAGCCTTTCCTGGCTCTCGTGCAGGATTTCCATCTGCGCCCGGGCCTGGTATTGCCGGCGGCGGCCCTTCAAAGCCGAACGGGCGACGCTGACGAAAGTCGTGGGGTGAAACGGCCGTTCCAGGAAAGTCACATTGCCCAGCACTTCCGACAGCCTGTGCGCGGAGGGATTCTGTTCCAGCCCCCCGCCCCTGCGGGTGAGCACGATGAAAGGCAGATCCGACCAGCTTGCCTGCCGCGCCGTCCATGCCGCTATGGCGCGCAAATCGGCCGAAACCAGGGCCTCTTCGGTGGCGACGACAAAGCCCGTGTCGTCGTCCAGCCGGCCCTGCAAGCTGGCGAGATCCGCGCAGACGATGCCGGCCATGCCCGCTTCGGCCAGCAGGCCCGCGGCCACGGCCGCATCGCGGCCGGCGGGGGCAAGGATCAGCGCCCGGCTGCCGTCGTCAGGAACGAGCATTGCCTTCGGCGCCCCGTCCCAGAAGCGGATCTTCGTTGCCCACGAAGGTCGGCACGCCCCTCAATACTCCTTGGAATCCCGTGAGCGGCGCGCCCAGGCTCAGGCCCCGGGCATCAATGCGGAACTCGCGGATCGTGTCTTCGTGGGGGCCGGTCCGCTTTTTGATGACGGACACGGCGCGGCGCACCTGGCCAAGCGCCTCGAAGTAACGCAGCAGAATGACCGTATCCGCCAGATAGGTAATGTCGACGGGCGCCCTCATGTCGCCCACCAGGCCATGCTGAGCTACGGTCAGGAAGGTCGTGGCGCCCTGCCGGTTCAGATACTGCAGCAGCTCATGGATATGCAGCGTCAGCGAGTTCTCTTCCGGCATGGCGGCCTGATAACCGTTCAGGCTGTCGATCACCACGTTTTTCGCCCCGGTGGATTCCATCCGCTCGCGCATGCGATGCGCGAACTCGCCAGGCGATAACTCGGCGGCATCCACCTGCTCGATATGCAGCAAGCCCCGCGCCTGCATGCCCTCCAGATCGAACCCCATGGCGCGGGTACGGTCCAGCAGCAAGCCGAGTTCTTCGTCGAAGACGAACATCACCACGCTTTCGCCCCGGCCGACGGCCGCGACGGCAAACTGGATCGCGAATGTGCTCTTGCCGGTGCCGGCGGGGCCCAATACCAGTACGCTCGACCCTTGCTCGACACCGCCGCCGAGCAAGGCATCGAGCGCGGGGATGCCGCTGGTCTTCTGTCCGCGGTCGAAGCCGCAACGATGCTCCGCCGCGACCAGGCGCGGAAAGACGGCGACGCCGCCGGCCCGGATGGTGAAATCATGGTAACCGCCGCGAAACGCCTGCCCGCGGTACTTGGAAACCCGCAGCCGGCGCCGCTCCGCGCCGTAGGCCGGGGCCAGCTCCTCCAGCTTGATGACGCCGTGCGCCACGCTATGGACGGTCTTGTCGTGCGTGTCCGAGGTCAGATCGTCCAGGAAAAGCACCGTCACGCCATGCCGTGCGAAATAATGTTTGAACGCCAGCACTTGCCTTCTGTAGCGCAGGGATCCCTGCGCCAGCAGCCTGATTTCGGACAGGCTGTCGAGCACGACCCGCCGGGGCTTGAGGCGCTCGAACACCTCGAAAATCGTGCGGGTCGTTTCGCCCAGCTCGAGATCGGAAGAATAGAGCAGGCTCTGCTGCTGGTTGGCGCCAAACAGGCTTTCGGGCGGCGTCAGCTCGAATATGTCGATGTTGCCGTCGATCTGCCAGCCATGGGAAGCGGCGCCCTGGCGCAGCTCCCGCTCGGTCTCCGACAGGGTGATATACAGCCCGCGCTCGCCGGCGCGGGCGCCAGCCAGGAGAAAACTCAGGGCGATCGTGGTCTTGCCCGTTCCGGGATCGCCTTCGAGCAGGAACAGATTGCCTTCGGACAGGCCGCCGGAAAGGACGTCGTCCAGCCCGGGCACTCCTGTCCTGGCTTTTTTCAGGGGCGAGGTGTCTGCGGTCATGCATGGACTCCGATAAACCATGCGTCTCGAAGCCATGCGAAATGGCCGCCCGGCGTGAAGCCCGGCGCCTGGCGTCGAGGACGGCTGCGGGGAGAAAAGCGTTTCGACACTGTAGCGCAACCGGCCGGTCGCCGGCATGCCATCGGCCCTTGCGCCCAGGCGGGGGCGGGTCGCCCGGCCGTGCGTCCGACCCTAGCCGGACCCTCGCCCCGCGAGCGGGAGCGGCTCCGGCGCGGAGTGATTCAGTCATGAATACTCTGCCCACATAAGCCGGAAAAGTACGCATAGACGCGCGTCGGAATCGACCCAATACTGTGTGCAGTGCGCCATGCGCGGGAGAATTCGATGAAAGAACTGACTGACGACGAAACCCACTTTTCCCAATGGGCTCGCCGCCAACTCGAGAATGGCTTGATGCCCGAGGAAGTCGTGGTCGTGCGCAATGTGCGCGCCCTGCTCGCAGGCGCCTTGGCGAGCGCGGCAGACGTGCTGGAGCGCCCCTCCGAAGCCGCCGTGCTGGAGGTCTTCCGGCAGATATGCGCCCGCGCCGGCGCCCCTATCGAAACTCCTATCCGTTGATGGTAGGGGGGTCTCACCGTCCGTCGCTGCGCCCCTGGTCGGAGCATCAGTAGGTGGGCCGGGCCCTATCGGGCGCGTCAAACAAAAACCCGCAGAACCAATGTTCATGCGGGTTTCGGAGAGTGCAAAAAATTCTTTGGCGGAGACGGAGGGATTCGAACCCTCGATGCAGTTTTAGCCACATACTCCCTTAGCAGGGGAGCCCCTTCAGCCTCTCGGGCACGTCTCCGGGACAGCGTCGCATTCTAGCACGGCCTGAAGCGCAAAGGCCGTGCCGCAAGGCAAATCATGCGTTGAGCGGGGACTGCGCCTGGTCCAGTCCGAAAGCCTTGTGCAGGGCGCGCACGGCCAGCTCCATGTATTTGTCGTCGATCAGCACGGACGTCTTGATTTCGCTGGTGCTGATCATCTGGATATTGATGCCCTCTTCCGACAGCGTGCGGAACATCAGGCTGGCCACGCCCACGTGCGAGCGCATGCCGATGCCCACGATCGAGACCTTGCAGACCTTCTCGTCGGACACGATCTCGCGCGCCTGGACCTGGGCCAGCACGTCTTTCTTGAGCGTTTCGATGGCGCGCCCGAACTCGTTGCGGTTGACCGTGAACGAGAAGTCCGTGGTGCCGGCCACCGACTGGTTCTGCACGATCATGTCGACGTCGATGTTGGCGGCGGCGATCGGCCCCAGGATCGAATAGGCCACGCCCGGCTTGTCTGGAACGGCCAGCAGGGTGATCTTGGCTTCGTCGCGGCTGAAGGCGATGCCGGAGACAACAGCGGTTTCCATTTTTGCGTCTTCCTCGAAAGTGATGAGCGTGCCCGAGCGCATTTCGTCGGCCAGCGGCATGAGGGGGTCGGTGAGCGACGACAGCACACGGACCGGCACGCGGTACTTGCCCGCGAACTCGACCGAGCGGATCTGCAGCACCTTGGAGCCCAGCGAAGCCATTTCGAGCATTTCTTCGAAGGAAATGACCGACAGGCGGCGGGCCTCCGGGACCACGCGCGGGTCGGTGGTGTAGACGCCATCGACGTCGGTATAGATC